>Ga0268257_1002313_pt1 | contig 14023 bp, 15 predicted proteins | sample AgamicAtPrz_FD_200249 | JGI IMG/M metagenome (GOLD analysis project Ga0268257, IMG submission 200249) | Agave microbial communities from Guanajuato, Mexico - At.P.rz (v2) (version 3) | ecosystem: Host-associated > Plants > Phyllosphere > Phylloplane/Leaf | place: Guanajuato, Mexico | collected...
CTGCCCAGCAACCTGGCGCTCAACCGCTTCGGGCCGCGGCGCTGGATCGCGCTGATGATGATCGCCTGGGGCAGCCTGTCCACCTGCCTGCTGTTCGTCACCACCCCCACCGAGTTCTACACCCTGCGCCTGTTGACCGGCGCCGCCGAAGCGGGCTTCTTCCCCGGCGTGGTGCTGTACCTCTCGCGCTGGTTCCCGGCGGACCGTCGCGGCCGCATCATGGCCTTGTTCATGTCGGCGATCCCGGTGTCCGGGCTGCTGGGCGGGCCGTTCTCCGGCTGGATCCTCGACCACTTCGCCGCAGGCCAGCACGGCCTGGCCGGCTGGCAGTGGATGTTCCTGATCCAGGGCTTGCCCACCGTCGTGCTGGGCGCGCTGGCCATCGTGCTGCTCAGCGACGGCTACCAGAGCGCCCGCTGGCTGAGCCCGGCCGAACGCCAGCTGATCGAGGCGGATCTTACGGCCGACGCCTCCGGCAAGCCGGCCACCCGCGGCGACAGCGTGCTGTCGGTGCTGGGCAACCCGCTGATCTGGACCTTCGGCTTCGTCTACTTCTGCATCCAGAGCGGTGTCTATGCCATCAACTTCTGGCTGCCGTCGATCATCAAGAACATGGGCTTCGACAGCCCCCTGCTGATCGGCTGGCTCAGCGCCATCCCGTACCTGCTGGCCGGTGTGTTCATGATTGTCGTCGGCCGCTCGGCGGACCTGCGCAACGAGCGCCGCTGGCACCTCGTGGTACCGATGCTGATGGGAGCGCTGGGCCTGCTGATCGCGGTGAACTTCGCCGCCCACCCGACCATCGCCATCCTCGGCCTGTCCATTGCCACCATGGGCGCGCTGACCGGCCTGCCGATGTTCTGGCCGATGCCGACCGCGCTGCTCACCGCCGGCACCGCCGTGGCGGGCCTGGCGATCATCAACTCGGTGGGACAGATGGCCGGTTTCCTCAGCCCCTACCTGGTGGGCTTCATCAAGGACCAGACCGGCTCGACCGATGCGGCGCTGTATGCGCTGGCCGGGTTGATCGTGGTCGGTAGCCTGGTGGCCCTGCGCGTTTCGCGAGGTGGTAGCACTGCGTTGGCAGACGCCCGCTAGAGTTGACCGCTCCCACAGAGCCAGTCCAACTTTGTGGGAGCGGGCTTGCCCCGCGATGGCCAAAACGCTAGTCGCGAGGTTTCCAACCGGCTTCATGCAATGCCGTCAGCAAGGTATCCCCATCCAGCGCCGGCACCACCACCCCACCCTTGCCCTGCATCGTGCGCCCCGCCAGCAAGGCATTGACGATCGCCTCCTCCACCGCTTCCGCCGCCGCCATGAACAACGCCGAAATATGGTCGTTGTTGAGCATGCGCAACTCGGTGCATTGTTCCAGCCCCTTGCGTGCATAGTCCGCCGGCGGCAGATTCTGGTTACCGGTGGCGAACGCCAGGAAGATATCGCCGCTGGAGTCCTCGGTGCCGCCACCGGTGCGAGCGATGCCGATCGACGCGCGCTGGGCCAGGCGCTGGCACTGGTGTGGCAGCAGCGGCGCGTCGGTAGCGATCACCACCACGATCGAGCCCATGCCCGGGGTGCCGGTCACAGGTTCGGCGAAAGGCGACGGCAAATGCCCCAGTTGGCGCCCGACCGGGTAGCCGTCCACCCGCAACTCGCGCCGCTGGCCATGGTTGGCCTGGACCAGCGCACCGACGGTCCAGCCACCCTGCCCGTCCTCCAGGCGCCGCGAGGCAGTGCCGATGCCGCCTTTGAACTCGTGGCAGATCATCCCAGTGCCACCGCCCACCGGCCCCTCCTGCACCGGCCCCGAGATGGCCGCCTCCTGTGCCTGGCGCACCTGCGCCGGAGTCACATGCTGGCCCCAGATGTCATTGAGCAAGCCATCGTAGGTTTCCATGACCACCGGCATGCACCAATACACCGTATCGTCCGGCAGGCGCTCGCGCTCGGCGGCGATCAGCGCATCGCGCACCACGCCGACGCTGTGGGTGTTGGTGATGGCGATCGGCGTGGTCAAGAAGCCAGCCTCACGGATCCACTCCAGGCCCGTGGCGTCGCCGTTGCCGTTGAGCACGTGGCAGCCGGCGAAACAGGGTTGCTGGCGGGCCGCGCCTGCGCGGGGCTCGATCAGCGTCACCCCGGTGCGGATCGGCGCCGCGCGTTGTTCGTCGATCAGGGTGCTGTGGCCGACCCGCACCCCTGGTACGTCGGTGATGGCATTGAACGGGCCCGGGGTGCCGTGGCCGAGGGTGATGCCCAGTTGACGCGCACGCATGTGTACTCCTTGGATACTCACAATTTCTGGAAGGTCGGGCTGAGCCGGCCGTGGGTGCTGTACAGCGTGACCGACACGGCCAGCAGCCCGAGAATGATCAACAGGTCGCGCAGGGACGCCTCGCGCAGCAGGGTCACCAGCAGCCAGCCGGCGCCGCTGACCGCCAGCAGCGCCGGCAACGGCCACAGCGGCATGCGGTACGGATGCTCGCGGTCGCGGCGCAGTACGCGGCTGCACAGGGCGCATGCGGCCACCATCAGGTAGATCAGCAGCAACAGCAGCACGGTGAACGAGGTCAGCTCCTCCAGGCTGCCGGACAGGCTCAGCAAGGCCGACGGCACGGCGAGGAACAGCGTGGCCAGCCACGGCGACTCCCAGCGCGGATGGATCAGGGTGAAGGCACGGTTGAGCGCGGGCGTCCAGATCGCGTCGCGCCCGCTGCTGTACACCACCCGGCCGACCTGGATGACGATGGCCACGATGGCATTGAACACCGAGAGGAAGATCCCCGCGCTGACCAGCCGCGCCAGGGTCTCGTTGCCATGGGCGGTCAGCAGGTAGCCGATCGGATCGCCGCTGGCCAGCATCGCCTGCAGCGACGGCGCGCCGATCAATAGCGCGGCCAGCGGGATCACCTCAATGGCCACCACCACCGCCAGCGACCACAGCACCGCCCGGTGCACGGTGCGGCCACGGTCCTTCATGTCCTCGGCCAGCAGCACCGCGCCACCATAACCATTGAAGGCGAACAGCGCCATGCCCACCGCGCCCAGCACCAGCGCCCAGGGTGCCGCCGTCAGCGCCCCTTGCTCGAGCATCTGCGGCTGCAACAGGCTTGCCGCCGGCTGACTGGCATTGCCGAACCCCAGGATCACGATCACCAGCAGCGCGGCGACCTCGCAAAACAGGAACACCCCGGTGATCCAGGCATTCAGGCGGATATTGAGGATGCCCAGGGCATAGCTCGACACCACGATCACCAAGGCCACGGTCTGGGTATCGAAACGCGTGCCCAGGGCATTGTTCAGGTAGGTGGCGGCGCCACCTGCGAGCACCGGCGGGATGAACAGCATCGAGGCCAGCACCGTGAGGAAAGTGGCATAGCCCGCCAGCCCGCCGAACACGCGCTTGGCGTACACATACTCGCCGCCGGCGGAGCTGTGGGCGCGTCCCAGTTCGGCGTAGCACCAGGCGAACATCAACGCCAGCGCACCGGCCATGATGAACGACAGAAACGCACCACTGCCGGCCTGCTGGATAGCGAACGGGGCAATGACGAACACGGAACTGGCTGGGGTCACCGCGGAAACGGTGATGGCGACCACGTCGAACACACCCAGGCGCTGCTTGAGCGCGCTTGCGGGCTCTTCGCTGGAGCTCATGGCGTTTTTCCTCTGATTGTTATTGGTTGTGAGGGGAAAACCGGTCACGCGGCCGCTGGACCTGGGCTGGACTGTAGGCCTGGGCAAGCCTTTGGCCAATTACCCTTAGGGGGTACGCCCCTTGACGGGGCGGTGCAAAGCTCTGAACACTGCGGGCCTACCACCAGCCGCGGCGGGCCCCATGCACCATCTATTCACCGAAGCCAGCGCCCACGCCGGCCTTGCCCGCACCGTCGAGCAGATCGGCCAGCCGCGCTTCTGGCGCCAGTTGATCCTGCTGCTGCAGCAATGGCTGGCATTCGACAATGCCCTGGCGATGTTCTACCCCCGTACCGGGCTGCCCCGGGCACTGGAAATTTTCGACGCGCGGGGTGAAGGCAACCCCGAGGCCATGGCCCTGTACCTGAGTGGTCTGTATCAGCTCGACCCGTTCTACCAGGCCTGCCAGGAGCGCATTGGCGATGGCCTGCATCGCCTGGAAGAAGTGGCGCCGGACCAGTTCCGCCAGAGCGAGTACTACCTCAAGTACTTTCACGACCATGTCCTGGAGGACGAGGTGCAGTTCATCGTCCAGCTCGGCGACAGCGGCGCCCTGTCCCTGTCGCTGGGCCGGCGCGAACGGTTCGACAGCGCCAGCCACGGCCTGCTGGCGCTGGTCTGCCCGTGGGTGGTCGCGCTGCTGGCCCAGCACTGGCAGCAGCACAGCTTGCGCCCGGCGCCAGTGGCGGGCATGGCCCACCAGGTGCGCGACGCCATGAGCCTGTTCGGCGCCAAGGTGCTGTCGGAGCGCGAGCTGGAGATCGCCCGGCTTATCCTGCGCGGTTATTCATCGAAGGCCATGGCCGAGCGGCTGGCCATTTCACCGGAGACCATCAAGGTGCACCGCCGGCACTTGTACGCCAAGCTGGACATCTCGTCGCAACCGGAGCTGTTCTCATTGTTTCTGCAATCGCTGGGGCACGATCCGCAGGACCCTTGAGCCTGTCACTGGCGCAACCGCCCCAGCGCCTCCAGCACATGCCCGGTCGCCCGCTCCACCTCACCTTCACGGCAGGCAATGCCCAGCTGGCGCCACAAGCCAGGTCGCAATGGCCGTTGGGCGATGCGCGCCTGCGGCTGGCGCACCTCACCTTCCTGCGGCAGCAAGGTGGCGCCGTAGCCGGCGGCCACCAGGCTCTTGATCGCATCGTTGTAGTTCAACTCGATCCGCGGCTCGGGGTACAGCCCTGCGGCGGCAAACCACTCCGAAGTCACCCGCGACAACTGGGTGGTGCTGTCGTTGAGGATCAGCGCCCTCCCCGCCAGCCAGGCCGGGGTGACCCGCGCCGGAGGCTGCCAGTCGGCGGGCACATAGGCCATGATCGGATCGCGCCGCCAGGGCGTGATCCTCAAGCCCTTGCCCGCCACTTGTGGCAGCGCTACCAGGCCGATGTCCAGGGTGCCTTCGCGCAGACGCGCCAGGGAGGCCTGGGAGGTGAGCACCTGCACCTGCACGTCGATCCCCGGATGATCCACCCGCAGGGTTTCCAGGGCCTGGGGCAACAGGTGGGCGATGGCGCCGGTCGAGGCGCCGAGGCGCACCCGGCCGGTCAGGCCCTCGACCTGGCGGCGCACCTCGTCCAGCGCCTGGTCGGCATCGGCCAGCAGGCGCCGGGCGCGGGCCAGCAGCGTCGCGCCGATGGTCGTGGGGCGAACCTGGCCGCGCGTGCGGGTGAGCAATGGGGCACCGATGCGCGCCTCCAGTTCGGCCACATGCAGGCTGATGGTCGGGGGCGCCAGGTTGAGCTGGCGGGCGGCCTGCGCGAAGGACGCGCAGTCGGCGATCACCACCAGGGTGCGCAAGCGGTCGAGGCTGATTTCTCGCATGGGGTCTCGCAAGAGCGGCTATCAATTCAGGATTACTGAACGTGGCCATCATGATATTCAAATTTTCTTTCGTCCAGTGAGCAGCGAGGATTAGCCATCACTCTCGTCACCGGACAATCGACATGCACCAACCCCTCGTCTTCATCGATGGCGACCAAGGCACCACTGGCCTGCAGATCCACGCCCGCCTGCACGGCCGCGACGACCTGCGCCTGCTAACCCTGCCCGAGGCCGAGCGCAAGGACCCGGCCCGCCGCAGCGAGGCTATCAACAGCGCCGACATCGCCCTGCTCTGCCTGCCCGACGAAGCCGCCCGCGAGGCCGTGGCCACCCTGCGCAACCCGGCGGTGCGGGTGATCGACGCAAGCTCGGCGCACCGTACCGCGCCGGGCTGGGTCTACGGCCTGCCGGAGCTGAACGCCGAGCAGTCCGAGCGCATCGCCACGGCCACCCGGGTCAGCAACCCCGGCTGCTACCCTACCGGCGCCATCGCCTTGCTGCATCCGCTGGTCAAGGCCGGCCTGCTGCCCGCCGACTACCCGCTGAGCATCCATGCCATATCCGGCTACTCCGGCGGTGGCCGTGCCGCGGTCGAGCGCCATGAACAACGCAGCGATGATTACCTGCCGACGCTGCAGCTGTACGGCCTGGAACTGGCCCACAAGCATGTACCGGAGATCCAGCGACACGCCGGGCTCAGCGCAAGGCCGGTGTTCGTCCCGGGCTATGGCGACTATCGCCAGGGCATCGTGCTGAGCATCCCCCTGCAGCTGCGCCTGCTGCCCGGGGTAAGCGCCGAACAGCTGCAGGCCTGCCTGGAACAGCACTACCAGGGTGCCCGGCATGTGCAGGTCATGCCCCTGCACCAGCACGGCGCGGCTGCGGCGCTCGACCCGCAGGCGCTGAACGATAGCAATGACCTGCGCCTGGCCCTGTACGCCAACCCCGAGCATGGCCAGGTGCTGCTGACCGCGGTGTTCGACAACCTGGGCAAGGGCGCGTCGGGCGCCGCCGTGCAGAACCTCGACCTGATGCTGGCTGGGCTGCGCTAGCATCTGCGGGTAGAATGGACACCCGCCTCGCCCGGGGCGGGTGTTTCACACCTTGCCGGAGCTCCACCCGCGATGTTCATCCTCCGCCGCCTTGACGGCGTGCCGCCCGAATCCTTCCAGAACCAGATCCGCCAACTGGTGATCGACCACGTCGGTCAGCTCAGCAGCGTCGCCATCAGCCCGGACAACCCGCTGTACCCGTTGTACCAGTACGGTGTCGGCCTGGAGGTGCACCAGTACCTGATGGCCCTGGACGGCACCCGCGGGCTGCGGGTCGAACTGACCCTCGCCCTGGATGCCGACGCGCCGGACCGGTTGCTTGGCTTTGCCCTGGTATTGCCGGCCCAGGACAACTCGCAAGCCTGCGCCCTCGCCTACCTCGCCGTGGACGCCAGCCATCGCCGCCAAGGCATCGCCCGTGGCCTGCTGGATGCCGTGCGTGGCCGCTATGCCTGTGTCGAGCTGAGCGCCTTCGCCCAGCAAGTGCCGTGGTTCGAGAACATGGGCCTGCAGGTGGTCGCCAGCGCCGGGCCGCAGGTATTGATGAGCAGTACCGGCAAGGCCAGCGACGCACTGATCGGGCGGCTGGACATCGCGCCGATCTACCAGACCGTCGAGGTGCGGCAGATCCATGCCTACCTGCTCAAGCAGCAGGGCGAAGCGGCGATGGTCGAGGCCGAACGGCTGCGCGACGCCAGGCTGGACCTGCTGGCCGAACAGTCGCGGGCGTGTGTCAGGGAGCGCAAGTCCGTACATTGAGCGCGAACCGGCACACCTGGCCACCGCGCAGCATGCATTCCAGGTGCTGCGCCTCACCGCCGCCCAACGCTCCGATCAAGGCCAGGTCCAGCTCGCACACCACCGGGTGCTCATTGGCCAGGTGATGGAACACGCAGTTGTGCGCGACGATCTGCGTTTCACCCGATGAGCGAAAGAACACCGCCGCCTCATAACCTGCCTGGTTCATGTGCTGGACGATCCGCGCCTCGTCGACCACCTGGGTTTCCAGGTCTGCCGCAAGCTTGCGCCCCAACCCGCGCATCAGCTCTTGCAACGCATCCGCCCCCAGCAGGCCGGCAACCTGATCGATCAGCAAGTTGGCCAACAGCGGATACTGACGCGGGAACAACTCCCGGGCCTTGTCGCTGAGCTGATGCAGTTGCTCCGGCCGGCGCCCGGTCGGGCGCGTCGCCCCGCGCCGCACCAGTCCGTCGCGCTCCAGCGCCGCCAAGTGCTGGCGCACGGCGGTACGGGTGATCGCCAGCGCCTGCGCCAGTTCGTCGATGCTCATGCCCGCTGGCCGATGCAGCAGGGCATGAAGCAAATCGCGCTGGGTACGGCCCAATCCTTCCAGCATGGCACGCCTCGCTGTGTTCAGTACTTGTCGGGGAACTGCTTGACCAGTGCCGCCGCCATCGCATCGGCCAGACCCAGGATATGCTCGCGCATCATCTGCCAGGTCTGTGCCTCGCCCGCATAGTCGCGCGCCGCCAACTGGTCGATCTGTGCCACATGGTGCCCGCCGTGGGCGCTGAGCAAGGCCAGCAGAGTCTGTTCCGGCAGGTAAGGGTTGGCCTTGGCCAGAAAGGCTGCGATTGCCTTGGCATTGCCTGTCAGCTCATTGACCGCAGCCTGCTGGCCCGCCTTGTCCTTGGCGACACTGGCGTCACTGTAGTGTTTGATGGCACCCCAATGGCCGCCCAGGAGCTTGAGCAACTGGTCGGCCGCCGGCTGGCCATAGAGCGGCGCAATGCTGTTGGCGATGGCAGTGGCATTGCTCAACACCTGCGTGGCAGCGGTCTCTGCCTGTCGCGCATTGCCCGCCTGATTGGCCACTGCGTAGTTGCGCACCCAGAACACATGCTCGACCCACAGGTCGCGCAGCGCCAGGCGCGTGCTCAATGCCGCAGGCGCCGAGGCCGATGGCGGGGGCGTGGAAGTGGCTTGGCTCCATGCCGGCTGCGCGCACAGGGCGAGCAGCAGCAACGCTGCGAACTTGATATTCATGACGGCACCCTCGATATGGATGGTCCAACAAGAATAATTTAAGCATCAAAATATGTTTTTATTGGTCAAGCCCGCATCTCCTGACCAGCGGTCGCTTACCCCTTGATAGCCTTCTCGATCGTGGCAATGTCGATCTTTTTCATCTGCAGCATGGCCTCGAACACACGCCCGGCCACCGCGCGGTCAGTGCCGGCGACGGCCTCGGTGAGTATCCGTGGACTGATCTGCCAGGACAGGCCCCATTTGTCCTTGCACCAGCCACATACGCTCTCGCTACCGCCATTGCCGACGATGGAATGCCAGTAGCGGTCGGTCTCCTCCTGGCTGTCAGTTGCCACCTGGAACGAAAACGCCTCGCTGTGGCTGAACGCCTTGCCGCCGTTCAGACCAATGCAGGGCACGCCCATCACGGTGAACTCGACGGTGATCACGTCGCCCGCCTTGCCCGAGGGGTAGTCGGCGGGAGCCTTGTGCACCGCGATCACGCGGCTGTCGGGAAAGGTGCTGGCGTAGAAGCTCGCCGCGTCCTCGGCGTCGTTGTCGTACCACAGGCAAACAGTGTTCTTGGCGGTCATGGGCGCTCTCCTGGGCGGGTATCACTGCCCACGAGTCTAGCCCCAGGGTCCACCCATCCCGGGCAAGCGCGATCAACGGCTGGCCAGTCAGTTCCCCTCGCAGGCGAAGGCCCGGGCCAGCTCAAGGTCGCTCAGCGCGCTGGCGTGGTGCAATTGTCGATATTCGTCCAGCGCCTGCTCCAAGCGTGCGCCGCGCAGACGCCCATCGCTGGCGATGAACAGCAGCGCATCGTCGCGGGCGGCCTGGTAGCTGCGCTGCGGGTGGCTGGTGGAGCCGCTCACTGCGGCCGTGCCCAGGCTGGAGCCAACGGTGAAGTGATCGGTGGAGTTGCCCTTGCCGTCCATGGCCCACGCCGGCCCGGCGAGCAGCAGGAGCAGGACAGCGCCGCCGCGCAGGTTCAAGAGGCGACCCGCGCGGCTTGCACGGCGTCACCGTGGCGCTGGCTGAACGCCAGGTAGTAGCCGTTGCAATCGCGAACGCCGAATTCACGCGAGCCATAGGTCGTGTCCTGCAATGGCCAGGCGATGTCCGCGTGCTCACGGACCTTGGCGTAGTAAGCCTCGACGTCCTCGATCGCCAGGTAGAAGGTGCCGGCGCAACCTGGCGCTTGCCGCCACAGGTCCTGCTCGGTGAAAAGCAGGCTGCAGTCGTGCAACTGCACGGTGAGGGTCGACTGCGCGGTGTCGGTGACCGTGAACTGCAGCACGTCGCGATAGTGACGGCGAGTAGCTTCGAGGTTGGTGCAACGCAAAAGCGGGGCAACAGGCATGCGGGCCTCTTCGTCGGGTGTTCGCGTTGCCGCGGATCATCGCCGTAAACGCCGGCAGCGGCAAGATGCTGTATGCCGGGTTTGCTCGCCATCTGTGTCTAACGGCAATTGTCCGCCACGCCTAGGATCGAAGCCTGTAACCAACGGAGCTGCCATGAACGAACTGCCAACCACCAGCGACTTTCCCGGGCTGGTCCTGCGCCGCTTGCTGCCGGGCGACCAGGCCATGGTCTGCGCCCATCGCGAGGCCATGTTCCTGGAGGCCGGTGGCGACCCTTTGAGCCTGCAAACCATGACCGAACACTTCCGGCCCTGGCTGCAACCGCGCCTGGCCGATGGCCGTTACTACGGTTTCGTGCTGCTGGATGACGAGCAGCCGGTGGCGGCCATCGGCCTGATGTCGATCGACTGGCCGCCGCACCCGGCGCATCCTTGTCACGACCAGCGCGGCTATGTGCTCAATGTCTACGTGGAGCCTTCCCATCGCCGCCGGGGACTGGCTTCGAAACTGATGCGCCTGGCCGAGGCCGAGTTCACCCGGCGCGGCCTGGGCTTTGCCGTCTTGCATGCCACCGAGGTGGGCCGCCCGGTCTACGCCGGGCTGGGCTGGGCGGCGACTGCGGAAATGGCCAAGCAACTCCGCTGAGCGCTCAAGTCGGCCACGCGCACGCCGATACCCCTCGTGCATCCACCCCGGATGCACGATTGTGCGGTTACTCAAGGAAGATTCATGTCGCGTCACAACCTGCCGGCCCTGCTGGGACTGTCACTGTTTCTGTCACTCACCGGCTGCAATGGCCTGCCACGCTCGAGCGCCACCGACGCTCCGCCACTTGGCCCGATCCTCCCGGATAGCGCAGCACGCACGGCCTGGATCACGCAGATCCTTGCCCAGGACCCGCTGGCTAGTCAGGACCGACAACCACCGCCCCGGCAGAGCAACGCAGAGGTCGTCGCCAAGCTTCGCCAGAAACGCGGCATCTCGTTGCCTGATGCCTACTGGGCACAGTGGCAACACAACCTGGATGCCTTCGATGCCGATACTGCGCGTCACAAAGAGGCCGAGCGTACACGCTACATCGCCACCTTCACCGACCAACTCAAGCGCGTCGACGACCCCACCCTGCTACGCCTCGCCACCGCGCCCGACAGCCTGGATGCGGCCAACAGCGATGCCTGGAAACAACGCCTGATCGAGCGCTACAGCCGCTACATCATCGACAGCGAAGTCAGCCGCGAGATGATCGACGCCCATCTGCGGCGCATGGCGCTGATGGACCGGCAGTACGGGGTCTGCGCCCTGGACAGCGACTGCTGGGACCGCGCACCCAGACCGTGACATTTGACGCACGGCGGCGCAGCGTTCAAGGTCGTCGCACACAATCGATCCGGAGACCGATATGCATTTCGACCTGATCCAGTCCCTGAGCCTGGCCGGCAAGACCGATGTGCCCAATGACGATCGCGTCGGCAGTGCCGACCGCCATGCCTGGGTGATCGACGGCGCCACCGACCTCGGCGCCCCCGGCCTACTCGGTGAGCGCGGCGGCGCGGCCTGGCTCTCGGCCACGGCCCAGCGTGCCTTCGCCATGGCGTCGGGGCCGCTGCGCAGGGTCTGCGACTCCGTCTTCGACTCGATCGCCCAAGCCTATCTGCAAGACCGTCAGCGCGAGCCCGTGGCCACCTGGGAGTTGCCACGTGCCGCCTTTGCCGCCGTGGCGCTGGAAGGCGAAGAGCTGGTCTGCGCGCACCTGGCCGATTGCGTGGTGCTGCACCGAAGCGTGCGCGGCATTCACTTCCTCACCCCTGAGCCCGATCGCGAGGCCGAGCGCGCAGAAGCTACGGCACTCGGCCCCGGCACCGGCGCCCACGGCGTGCGCACCCCAGCTGTGCTGGCTGATCGACGGGTAGCCCGTGAACGGCCCCGGGCCGTGCTCGGCATCGACGCCCAGCTGTCCAGGGAAGGAACGCTCTATAGCCGCGCGCCAGTGGCCCGAGGCGACGATATCCTGTTGATGAGCGATGGTTTCGCGGCGCTGTTCGACACCTACCGGGCCTACAACCCGGCCGCTTTCATCGAGCGCCTGCTGGCTCACGGCCTCGATGACCTGGCGCGCACGTTGCGTGGCATCGAGCACGACGATGCGGCATGCCTGCGCTATCCGCGCTTCAAGATGAGCGACGACGCCTCGGCGATCTGGTTGCGCGTTGGTTAAGTCACCGCGAGTTATGGTCGTTATTTGTGAAACACCACACTACGCCAAGCGCTTGTGCAGAAAATAGCGGGTATGCCCAGGCGGGAAATCGGCAATCTCGCCAAAGACTTCGAACCCCAACTTGCGGTAGAAGTCCGGCGCCTGGAAGCTGAAGGTGTCGAGCCAGATCCCGCCACAGCCCTTCTGCCTCGCCAGCGCCTCGGCCCTGGCCATCAGCTCGCGCCCGCTGCCCTGCCCACGCATCCGCTCGGGCACCACCAGCAGCTCGACGAACATCCAGCCCCCGCCGAGCCTGGCGTACAGGCCACCGACGATCTCATCGCTGTCGGGGTCGCGCAGCGTCCAGGCGACAGTAGCCGCGCCGGGCGAGCCGATTACGCCATCGTTGAATGCGCGCAAGGGTTTGAGAATCGCATCGTGATGCAGGCTGGTGGCCTGGTCGGTGAAATCGATCGTGAGTGTCATGGCAGGTCGTCCGGTTGACCACATGGAGAGAGGCGCAAAACGCGCCGGAGCAAATTTACTTCTTTCAGACGCGGGCGCTGCTGGTTTGAAATGCGCACCTCGCGTCCAACATCCACGTTACTGGAAAATATATGCGACAACATACCGCCATTTTCTTGCTGCTTGCCTTGACAGGCTGCAACAGTACCCCCACGCATCTCTCGGAAGGCGCTGAATTCACGCTAAATGAGCCAATGCCAACATCTGAGGCGCAGCGTGTTTGGGACTGCGCAGGCACGACGAATACCAAAGCTGCCCTGAAGTTTATTTTCAAGTTGCAAGGACGCCCCGCGCAATGGGGTGGAGAAATATGGGCGCTCGAAGAACGCGCCAGGCGAGTCGGCTGTACGCAGGCAGAGATGGACGCCCCAGATATGGGGCGATTTTCGGATCCAATGAATTTGCCGGAGCCGGGAAAAATTCCTCGCCCCCAGTAGTCTCCAGACCGGTAACGCTCTTGTTATCAGCCATTTGCCCCTCGCCGCCGTCCTCGATCATATAAACATCGCACTTCTGGACGGCGCCGCGACTGAATTCAACGAATGAGGGGGCCGAGCTTACCAAGCTGAAATCGGCAGTAATTGGTACGGAATGGGTACCGGATTAAATTTCGTTCACGTTACGCCCTTTGGATATAAGGCATTCGACAGCCGTTCGGCCATACTCCAGAATGCAACGGTTTTTTGGGGGAAACCCTTGCACAGCCAACGACATACCAACATTTAGTGAGCCTCAACGTGAAAACTTCCCTGTCCATCCTCAGCCTGCTGCTGTTGCTCACAGGAACCGCGACCCTACCGTCGACCGCTGCTGCACAACCCCCGGCCCAGGTCCAGCGTGACCCGAGCAAACTGCACCTGGCGTCCGGCAGCGCCCTGCTGATCGACCTCAATACCAACAAGGAGCTGTATTCCAGCCACGCCGATCGCGTGCGCCCCATCGCCTCGGTCACCAAGTTGATGACCGCGATGGTCGTGCTCGACGCCAAGCTGCCCATGGACGAGATGCTCACCATGACCATCGCCAACAACCCGGAAATGAAAGGCGTGTATTCCCGGGTGCGGCTGGGCAGCGAGCTGAACCGTCGCGAGACGCTGCTGATCACCCTGATGTCGTCGGAAAACCGTGCGGCCAACTCCCTGGCCAACCACTACCCCGGTGGCTACGGCGCGTTCATCAAGGCGATGAACGCCAAGGCCCGCAGCTTGGGCATGAGCCACACCCGCTACGTCGAGCCGACCGGCCTGTCGACCTTGAACGTCTCCACCGCCCAGGACCTGGCCAAGCTGCTGATGGCCTCGCGCAAGTACCCGATGCTCAGCGAGCTGTCGGTCACCCGCGAAAAGACCGTGGCGTTCCGCAAGCCCAATTACACC
>Ga0268257_1002316_pt1 | contig 14002 bp, 12 predicted proteins | sample AgamicAtPrz_FD_200249 | JGI IMG/M metagenome (GOLD analysis project Ga0268257, IMG submission 200249) | Agave microbial communities from Guanajuato, Mexico - At.P.rz (v2) (version 3) | ecosystem: Host-associated > Plants > Phyllosphere > Phylloplane/Leaf | place: Guanajuato, Mexico | collected...
GGTTATGTATTGCAGGAAAGTAAATGGCTGCGGTAAACGCAGCCATTGCCATTTAATTTTCTGCAACCTGGCCGATAAATGAGGAGAAAATTGAACTGTTCAAGGCTGAACGGTTATAGATCATGAAAACGTCCAGTGGAGGAAGCATAAACGGTGCATCTAATTTCTTGAGTCTCAGAACATGTTTGTATTTTTCATAAAATATCTCCGGCACGTATCCGACCAAATGCGAGGCACTGATCATGGCCATAATAGTGAATACGGAGTCACAACGAAAACCGATTGTCTTGTCAGCATGCACTTTTTCAACCATAGATTGATAGCTCTTTACGCCGGGTTCGTCGCTCATGAAAACAGTAAACTTCTCTTCATTAAGTTCCTCCATCGTGACAACATCCTTCATACGCGGATGATCCTGGCTGCATACCATAACCATTGAATAGGAAGCATAAGGAACACAAACCATTGAACGGTTGCTCACCGGCGCCATGGAGAAGATGAGATCTGCTTTACGGTAGGCCAGCAGGTCTTCTGCGGAATCAGCAGTAAGCAGCATATCATGAAGCTCGATCTGATAATTATGCTCTCTCATCAATAGCTTAAGCGGATCCAGTAGATTTTCAGTGGTCAGGATCTGCGGGCAATAGAGGATAAAGTTCTTCTTCAGCACGGAGCCATGCATGATGTTTATCGTCTGCTCCAGCTGATTAAGATTTTGCTCAAGATGATGGTGGAGATTGATGCCCACCGTGGTTGGCGTGATCCCCTTACCGGAACGAATAAACAGCGGGTCGTTGAGCTGGCTACGCAGGCGCTGGAGTGACTGACTGACCGCAGAGGGGGTAATGTAGAGTGTTTCTGCTGCCTTGCTGATGCTCAAGTGTTGAAAGATACATTCAAAAATGACCAGCAGGTTAAGGTCGAATTTTTTCAGATCGTAGAGGTTTGCCATGTTTCATCCTGAGTACGCTGTGTTGCGTTATCACATAACTGATAACTATAGGAGTAAGTTAACCCTTTATCATCCATGAGAATAACTTACTTAATTAACGATTTATTTTCGCTTAATATATCACGAAGGTAGATTAATGAAATAGATCTTCAATGAGTATTAAGATACTTTTATCTTTAAAAGTGCGATTCCTTTCGTTGAAATAGGTTTCATTTATATATAGATAACAATCATCATTCTTATCTATTTCTCCCTGCCTGGGTACCAAAGGAAATAAACGACAGCACTTGTTCGTTAAAACCTATCACAGCCATAGATAGGATTGCCGCTCAGGTGCATTGCTCTTACGCTGGACGGGTGTTGTAATCATTCGGCTGTTATTGCCTTGATATAAGGTTATAGAGCGCAACGCAACGCCAGCTTCGGCTGGCACTGAATGTACCTGCGGGGAGTTCAGGTATCAGGGCCGCCCGTTGAGGCGGCCTTTTTACTTTCGGGCGCCCTTTAATAAGGTTCACCTTGCTGTCTTGTTGATGTTGTAAGGTTTGGCTGATTGATTTGATAAAGCATACGCATTAGCCCCGATGAAGAAAGTTGGTTACCTTACATCTCAACGAAAACACGGAGGAAGTACAGATGTCTTTGATTAACACTAAAATTAAACCTTTCAAAAACCAGGCGTTCAAAAACGGTGAATTCATCGAAGTTACCGAGAAAGATACCGAAGGCCGCTGGAGCGTGTTCTTCTTCTATCCGGCTGACTTTACCTTCGTTTGCCCGACTGAACTGGGCGACGTAGCAGACCATTACGAGGAACTGCAGAAGCTGGGCGTAGACGTTTACTCTGTTTCTACCGATACCCACTTCACCCACAAAGCATGGCACGGCAGCTCTGAAACCATCGCGAAAATCAAATACGCGATGATCGGTGACCCGACTGGCGCCCTGACCCGTAACTTCGACAATATGCGTGAAGATGAAGGCCTGGCCGACCGTGCGACCTTCGTTGTTGACCCGCAGGGCATTATCCAGGCTATCGAAGTTACCGCTGAAGGTATCGGCCGTGACGCATCTGACCTGCTGCGTAAAGTGAAAGCCGCTCAGTACGTGGCTTCTCACCCAGGCGAAGTGTGCCCGGCGAAATGGAAAGAAGGCGAAGCGACGCTGGCTCCATCTTTAGACCTGGTCGGTAAGATCTAAGTCTGTAAAGCCTGGCGGCCCGCGCTTGCACAGGCCTACAGTATCGTAGGCCGGGTAAACGAAGTGCCACCCGGCAATCAACGGGCGCCCCCCGCGCCCGTTTCATCTAACTCCATGATGCAAGTTGCATTCAGGCCGCCCGATTAAGGCAGCTTGCATGATGACGTTTTAAGAGAGGGAAGAATAATGCTCGACACTACGATGAAAACCCAGCTCAAGGCCTACCTTGAGAAGCTGACCAAACCCGTTGAGCTGATTGCCACGCTGGACGATAGCGCGAAATCGGCAGAGATCAAGGAACTGCTGGCGGAGATCGCCGAACTGTCACCGAAAGTGACCTTCAAAGAAGATAATGCGCTTGCAGTCCGTAAGCCCTCTTTCCTGATTACCAACCCAGGCTCCGACCAGGGGCCACGCTTTGCCGGTTCTCCGCTGGGCCATGAATTTACCTCACTGGTGCTGGCGCTGCTGTGGACCGGTGGTCATCCGTCAAAAGAAGCGCAGGCGCTGCTGGAGCAGATCCGCGATATCGACGGTGACTTTGAGTTTGAAACTTACTACTCGCTCTCCTGCCACAACTGCCCGGACGTCGTGCAGGCGCTGAACCTGATGTCAGTCCTGAACCCGCGCATTAAGCACACGGCGATTGACGGCGGTACCTTCCAGAATGAAATCACCGATCGCAACGTGATGGGCGTTCCGGCGGTCTATATGAACGGCAAAGAGTTCGGCCAGGGCCGTATGACGCTGACTGAAATCGTTGCCAAAGTGGATACCGGTGCTGAAAAGCGTGCGGCGGAAGCGCTGAACAAACGCGATGCCTACGACGTGCTGATCGTCGGTTCCGGCCCTGCGGGTGCGGCTGCTGCGGTGTACTCCGCGCGTAAAGGTATCCGTACCGGCCTGATGGGCGAACGCTTTGGTGGCCAGGTGCTGGATACCGTAGACATCGAAAACTACATTTCCGTGCCGAAAACGGAAGGTCAGAAACTGGCAGGCGCACTGAAAGCGCACGTCAGCGACTACGACGTGGACGTGATCGACAGCCAGAGCGCCAGCAAGCTGGTTCCGGCAGCGGTCGAGGGTGGTTTACACCAGATTGAAACCGCGTCCGGAGCGGTGCTGAAAGCACGCAGCATTATCATTGCCACCGGCGCGAAATGGCGCAACATGAACGTCCCGGGCGAAGATCAGTATCGTACCAAAGGCGTGACCTACTGCCCGCACTGCGACGGCCCGCTGTTTAAAGGTAAACGCGTGGCGGTAATCGGCGGCGGTAACTCCGGTGTGGAAGCGGCTATCGACCTGGCGGGTATTGTTGAACACGTGACGCTGCTGGAATTTGCACCAGAGATGAAGGCGGACCAGGTTCTGCAGGATAAAGTCCGCAGCCTGAAAAACGTCGATATCGTGCTGAACGCGCAGACCACGGAAGTGAAGGGCGACGGCAGCAAAGTGACCGGGCTGGAATACCGTGACCGCGTGAGTGGTGATGTTCACAGCGTGGCACTGTCAGGCATCTTCGTGCAGATTGGTCTGCTGCCTAACACGACCTGGCTGGAAGGCGCGATTGAGCGCAACCGCATGGGCGAAATCATCATTGATGCGAAGTGTGAAACCAGCGTGAAGGGTGTATTTGCCGCAGGCGACTGCACCACCGTGCCGTATAAGCAGATTATCATCGCCACCGGCGAAGGTGCGAAAGCGTCACTGAGTTCGTTTGACTACCTGATTCGCACCAAAACAGCATAATAAAAGAAAGTAAGACGACACCTGCAATAGCAAGAGGCCACCGAAAGGTGGCCTCTGTTTTTTTATCTGACCACCATTACCGGAATGTGGGTGTGGCGGATCACGCTGGAGGCGTTAGAGCCCAGCAGGTGAGTGGTGATCGACGGATTACGCGAACCAATAACCACCACGTCGGCGTTTAATTCTCCCGCCAGTTCATTTACGGCGTCACGCACGCTGCCAAAACGGACGTGGGTTTTAATGCGTGCAGGGTCGATGGTGAAGTGCTCAACCATGGTTTGCAGGCGCGTTTCCGCTTCGTGCTGGAGATGCTCTTCGAAGCGGCGCACGTCGGCGGCAAAGCGGTGCAGGCTAAGGCTGGCCGAGCCCGGCAACACGTGCAACAGATGAATGATTCCGTCCTGCTGCGCGAGGAACTCCGCGTGGCGAACAGCCTTGTCGCTCAACTCCATCTCAAAAACATCAACCGGCATAATGATTGTCTGGTACATACCCGTTACTCCTTGTTTATAAACGCTGAAATCATTCAAACATAAAATATTATCGGTTTCTGTAACCGCGACAGCACTTTTGTATTCCGCCAGGATAAATCTCAAAACGCCCGGATTTCAGGGCTGATCCTCAGAGGACGCTAACCTTTTAGAAGCTCACTCACATCCTCCCGGAGGTCGCATGAAAGCACTCACGTACCACGGTCCACACCATGTTCGCGTTGATAATGTTCCCGATCCCGTCATTGAACAACCTGACGATATCATCCTGCGCGTCACGGCGACGGCGATTTGTGGATCCGATCTGCATCTTTACCGCGGTAAGATCCCGAAGGTCGAGCACGGCGACATTTTTGGCCATGAATTTATGGGCGAAGTGGTCGAAACCGGCAGGGATGTGAAGAACTTGCAGAAGGGCGAGCGGGTGGTGATCCCCTTCGTGATTGCCTGTGGCGACTGCTTTTTTTGCCGTCTGCAACAGTATGCGGCCTGCGAGAAAACCAACGCCGGGCAGGGCGCGGCGCTGAATAAAAAGCAAATTCCCGCGCCTGCCGCGCTGTTTGGTTACAGCCACCTTTACGGCGGCGTGCCGGGAGGACAGGCGGAATACGTTCGCGTGCCGAAAGGCAATGTCGGACCGTTCAAGGTGCCGCAACTGTTGTCAGATGACAAAGCGCTGTTCCTCTCAGATATTTTGCCCACAGCCTGGCAGGCAGCAAAAAACGCGCAGATTGCAAAAGGCTCGAGCGTAGCAGTTTTCGGCGCGGGACCCGTCGGTTTGCTGACCATCGCCTGCGCACGGCTGTTAGGGGCTGAACAGATCTTTGTCATTGACCATCATCCGTACCGGCTTCAGTTTGCTCAGGAACGTTACGGTGCCATTCCCATTAACTTTGATGATGATAACGACGCGGCGGAAAAAATCATTGAGCAGACGGCAGGGCAGCGCGGCGTGGATGCGGTGATTGACGCAGTCGGGTTTGAAGCCAAGGGCAGCACCACTGAAACCATTCTCAGTAATCTCAAGATTGAAGGAAGCAGTGGCAAAGCGCTACGCCAGTGTATCGCGGCCGTAAGACGCGGTGGGGTGGTGAGCGTGCCGGGCGTCTATGCCGGGTTTATTCATGGGTTCTTATTTGGCGACGCCTTTGATAAAGGGATCAGCTTTAAGATGGGGCAGACGCACGTTCATGCCTGGCTGGGCGAGTTGCTGCCACTGATTGAAAAAGGGTTGCTGACGCCGGAGGAGATCGTCACGCACTATCTGCCTCTGGCCGATGCTGAACGTGCGTACAAAATTTTTGAGAAACGGGAAGAGGCATGTCGCAAAGTCATTCTGGTCCCCGGCGCGGAAAGCCCCGAGGCGGCAGAGCAGCAGGTTAAAGGGCTGGTTAACGCTTTCCCCGGCGGGGTAGTGTGAGCTGTGTCATTTACCAGTGGCGTTCAAGATACAGCACGGCCATGACGATAATCGCCAAAAAAATGAGAAAAATAAGTGTGATAGCCAGTATCTCACTCATGACCGTCCCCGCGGCACCAAAACAGATTAAGCGTGGATTAAGGTGATTTTGAGCGATATAGGACAATCGGGTGAAATGACGAAAAGAGGATGCCAGTGCATCCTCTTTGCAGGGCAGGAAGCGCGGGATTAACGCAGGTAATCGCCTGCAGCTTCTGGCTGGTAGAGCAGTTCAAGCACTTCCAGATGCGTCGACGCGCCACCCGGTAGTTCCCAGTGAATGGTATCACCTGCGCGCAGTCCCAGCAGGGCCGCGCCCACGGGTGCCAGGACGGAAAGCTGCGCGCTGCTGTCGGTCATCTGCGCGGGATAAACCAGCGTGCGGGTCAACTCTTCGCCCGTCGTCAGGTTACGGAATTTGACCTGGCTGTTCATGGTCACCACGTCATGCGGCATGGTCTCAGGCGTACACATCTGCGCGCGGTCAAGCTCCTCGTTCAGCGCATCGGCTACCGGGAGAGAAGCGAATTCGGGTTTCTCCAGAAGTCGGTCAATACGTTCTGCGTCGAGTTCATTAATGATAATTGTGGGTCTGGACATTTATTACTCCATGTCGTGAATACTGCGTGTAACGCAGAAACCAATCCAAAAGAAAACCCTCGCCGTCTGGCAGCGAGGGTTTAACTCTCCCGATGATACTGGCTGAGCGTGCAAGTTTGAAGTGATGAAGGTCACATTCATGGCCCATATGAATTTTCGCTGAAATTTATTCAGTCTTCATTCCGGGCGGAATACGTTACGCTGAGTGTCCTGAACCTGGGCGTTGCGCCCCACCAACGAGAGAGAACTATGTACTTCTACCAACCGTCTCAGGGTCACGGCCTGCCGCACGATCCGCTGAACGCCATTATTGGTCCACGCCCGATTGGCTGGATCTCGTCCTGCGACACGAACGGCCTGCTTAACCTCGCGCCGTATAGCTTCTTTAACTGTTTCAACTATCGGCCACCGATCATTGGTTTTTCCAGCAACGGCTGGAAAGACAGCGTGCGCAATATTCACGAAACTGGCGAGTTTGTCTGGAATCTGGCCACGCGCGATCTGGCTGAAGCGATGAACATCACCTCGGCGACGCTTCCTCACGGTGAAGACGAGTTTACCGCTGCGGGATTAACGCCCGTTGCCAGCCAACGGGTGAAGGCACCCCGCGTGGCAGAGAGTCCGGTAAACTTTGAGTGCCGCCTGTCGCAGTGTATACAGTTGACCGGCGCAGACGGCACGCCAGTGGACACCTGGCTGGTATTGGGGGAAGTGGTCGGCATTCATATTGCTGATGCGCTGCTGGAAGAGGGCATTTACCAGACCGCGAAAGCGCAGCCCATCCTGCGTGCGGGTGGGCCAACGGCGTATTACGGAATCAGCGACGAACACCGGTTCGACATGGTGCGTCCGGATGCGCGCAGGGGGTAATATGCCTGACAACCGACTTCCCGCCGATCAGCAGTTTTTTGCTGAATTGCTGAGCGGGCTGGTGCTTAATCCGCATCAACTGGGGCGCGTCTGGTTTGCTCGCCCATCCGCCTCAGCGCCTGCCGGGAGTTTCCGCCTGGAATGGCCCAGGCTTGAGGTCGTGCTGCGCGGTGTTTATGGCAACAAACTTATCCCGGAGCAAAAGGGAATCTCCCAGGGGGAGATGTTGTTTCTGCCTGCTCATGCGGTCAATGTGCCGATGATTGAAAAGCCAGTCATGTTACTGAGTCTTGTCTTTGCTCCTTCCTGGCTGGGCCTGGCATTTCAGGCCACAGGTCATGGGCAGCCGCAGCGGAAGATGGAACTTCCCCATTCGGAAAGAGGCGAGTGCACAGCAATGCTGATGGCGCTCACTCATCTGAGTGCATCACCACAGGATCAGGCTATTATTCAACCGTTGACGCTCAGCCTGCTTCACTGGTGTCGTAAGGTCGTCTCTTCACGCCCGGAACCGGGGCTTTCACGTCGGGATTTTCTTTATCAGAGTATCTGTAACTGGCTGGAGAATAACTATGCCGAACCCCTCTCGCGGGAGAGCGTTGCGGCACTGTTCACTATTTCCCCTAACCATCTGTCGCGCCTCTTTTCACAGCAGGGCACCATGAGCTTTGTCGATTACGTTCGTTGGGTTCGAATGGGAAAAGCGCGCACTATCCTGCAAAAATACCACCTGCCGGTGGGCGAGGTGGCGAAGCGCTGCGGGTATCCCGACAGCGACTATTTTTCCAGGCTGTTCCGACGCCAGTTTGGACTGACGCCGGGGGAATACCGCGCCCGATTTCAGTAGTTGTCAGAAATTGATTTCGGCATTCAGCAGATCAAGGAGGCTTTGCGGCGAGTCTGCTGCAAAAAGCGCCTCCCGAAATGCCTTGTTCACCAGTTTTCGCGCAAGTTGGGAGAACACTTTGACGTGGTTGTTTCCTTCCTGCGCGCCGAGCGTCAGCATGATCACCAGCTCGACCTCGCCCATATCCGATTCCCAATCAATGGGCTTTTCCAGACGGGCAATGCTAATACTGGAATGGCGTATCCACTGAGATTTAGTGTGAGGGATCGCCACGCCAAATCCGACCGCGGTAGTAACAATCTCTTCGCGCTGCCAGATGTCTTCTTCCAGCTCGAGCGGGTTCCCGGTGCGTCCCTGAATCGCGAGGTTGCCACACAGGAACTGGAGTACCTGCTCTTTTGATGCGAGTGGTTCGTTAAAGGCGATGGTTTCCAGCGCCAGTAGGGGGCGAGGCGGCTCTTCTGGTGTGAAATCAGCCAGCAGCGTTTCTATCTCCTCTGCGCTGCGACAGTCGCAGGCCTTATCCGCCAGTGCCCGACAGGCCTCGCTTTCCAGTTGGCGAAGCTGTGCTTTCACCGCCGGAATGCGTGGTCCGCTCATGCTGAATTCAGCAATTCCGAGACCTAAAAGCAAAGGGAGGTAACGACGTTCGCCGCCCAGCTCACCGCAAATACCGACCCATTTCCCGTGGCGTTGGGCGGTTGTGACTATCTGGCGCACCATGCGCAAAAATGACGGCGTGATCGGGTTATACAGCGGTGAAACCCGCGGGTTGTTGCGATCGACCGCGTAGAGGTATTGGGTCATATCGTTCGAGCCGATGCTGAAGAAATCGACCTCTTCACAGAAGTGATCGATGATAAAGCAGACTGAGGGCACCTCAACCATAATCCCCAGCGGCAGGCATGGCGTATGGCGTAACCCCTGTGCCGTCAGCTCTTCCCGGACTTTTTGCAACTCTTGCTTAACCCATAAAATCTGATCGAGATTGTGCACCATCGGGATCATCAGCAGTGCATTGCCGCTGGCGCCCGCGCGTAGAATGGCGCGCAGTTGGGTACGAAACAGGTGAGCAAATTCCGGGTAAATGCGTACCGCACGGTAGCCGAGGAAGGGGTTCTCCTCCTGCGGAATATTGAGATAGGGGATCTGCTTATCGCCGCCAATGTCCATTGTGCGGAAAATGACGGGCTTGCCTTCTGCGGAGAGTAACACCTGCTGGTAGGCTTCAAATTGCTCTTGTTCATCCGGCGCACTCTCGCGGTCCATATAGAGCATTTCAGTGCGAAACAGGCCCACGCCCTGCGCGCCACAGGCGAAGGCACCGGGAGCCTCCAGTGCGCTGCCGATATTGGCAGCGATATCCACCGGCACGTTATCCCGGGTAAGCGCCGGTAGCCCGGCGTCTTTGATCTGCTGCTGATGGCGTTTGTCCGCCAGGCGTTGCGCCACGCTGTAGTAGTGATTCACGGCCTCATCAGGCTCCGTGACCAGTACGCTACAAACACCGTCCAGAATCACCTCTTTGCCCGTATACGGCTCCAGAGAGGTAACCGCCAGGCCGCTCAGCACCGGAATTGACGCGGCGCGTGCCAGAATTAAGGTGTGCGAGGTGCGCCCGGTTTTCTCCAGCACCATGCCTTTCAGGTAGTGGGTATCAAGACTTAAAAACTGGCTGGGCGTTAAATCTTCGGCCAGCAGAATGGTTGGCGCATCGAGTGTGAACGCGGCTGTTTGCTGGAGTTCGGGCCAGGTAATATTGAGCAGTTGCTCACTGATGTCGCGAATATCGCTGACGCGCTCGCGGAGATAGTCGCTGGCGGAGAGTGACAGCTTATCGCAAATCTGCTCCATGTTGCGAATGATAGCCCCGGCAAGGCTCAGTCGCTCTTCATTGATAAGGCGGCGGATATTGCCACCGAATTCGTCATCCTGAATCAGCGAAAGATGGGCGCTGATAATGGTTTTGCTTTCCCCTTCCAGACCGCGCAGGCGCTGGTTAAGCTGCTCTGCCAGCGTTGCCAGGCTGTGTTCCAGCCGGGTGGTATCTTCCGGCGTGGCCGGGTTCTGGCGGTAACGCTGCAGGTTATCGCTCTGCCAGCCACGCAATGTGCCCGCGCCAATACCGCTGGCAAGCGTAATGGCGTGCTGCAGTTGCGGGGTGAGCCGCAGAAGCGAGCGGGGAAGGGGATGTGCGATGTGCGGTGCGTCGCCAGAGGGAATGCTGTCGCTGTCGATGAATAGCGTATTGATATACTGCTCAAGTGTGCGTCTGGCCTGCTCTTCATCGCTGCCGCTGATCTCCAGCACGCAACTGTCGTTAAACAGCGTGCCGGTGCTTATCAGCGCCAGCGAGCTTTTGGCATCCGCGTGGGTATTCAGCCGCTTATTAATAAAGCAAATGTCGCTGCGCCACATGCTGCACTGCTCCTTTAACGCCCAGGCTGGCCGTGCGTGCAGGCCGTTGGGCAGCGGGCAGAAAAACTCAATTGAAAGCATACTTTCTCCTTACCGCGTGAGATCAGCACCTGAAATCCGTCAGGTGAGCCACGGTCTCACGGTTCATGCATGCCGCCAGGGCGACAAGCAATTGATGGGTGTGATGAATGTCTTTTTCATCGGCAATGGATGCCGCGCAATGGCCATGCCGGGTTGGCGGCCCGAGTACCACGGTGGGAACACCCGTGCCGGAAAGATGCACTGCGCCCCCGTCGGTACCGCCGTTGCTGAACATGTCTTTTTGCAGCGGTATGCCTAACGGGCATGCCACTTTTTCAATGAAGGCGGTTAATTTCGGTGGGGCGATAAGCGTTTTGTCATACAGCACCAGCATCGGACCCGCGCCGATTTGTCGATGATTTGCGCTGCCGTAATCAAAGTTTTTTGACCAGCAGGCGGTATCAAGCACCAGGGCAATGTCGGGTTGAATCACGCGTGTGGCGGTCTGTCCGCCACGCAGGCCGACCTCTTCACTGGAGCTGGCCACCAGCCACAGCTCGCAGTCGAGCGGAGCCTGATGCAGTTCGCGCAGCAGAGCGATCAGCAGGTAGCAGCCCAGCCGGTCGTCAAAGGCTTTGCCCATCACCCGACTGTTTGGCAGGGTTTGGAAGGGGGTGTCAAAGGTGACGCGGTCGCCTGCGTCAATGCCGCTGTCAAACACCTCTTGCGCAGACGTTGCGCCGATGTCGACACGCAGGTTGTCTACGGTATCGCCTTTAACGTCACCGTCGAGCAGACCAGGGATTTTGACGCCGGTGCGTGTAGTGATGCGAACCGGCTGAAGCGTGCGCGCCATCATGCGTACGTTGCCAATCGGCAGCACGTCAATGGCGCCTTCACGGGATACGCTGCGCACCATAAAACCGACTTCATCCATATGGGCGCAAATCATCACCTTCGGCCCGGTGCTTTGGTTCACGCGGATGAGCACGGAGCCGAGGCCGTCAAACTGTACCTCTTTATGGAGCTTGTGCGCCTCCGCGATCAGGATGTCGCGCACTTCCTGTTCTGAGGCCGCAATGGCATCGGCTTCGCTCAGCGCGCGCAGTAATTCGTGGTCCATCAGTGTTCTCCCGTCAGCAGCAGCGTTTTATCCATGGTGTATAGCACCTCGGCTCCCGTCTCCGTTACCAGCACGACGTCTTCAATCCGCACGCCACCTGCGCCCTCCAGGTAGATCCCCGGTTCGACGGTCAAGAGCATTCCGGGCTGCAGCAGCGTGGTATCAGTTGGGGAAAATCGTGGATTTTCATGGACATCAATGCCGATGGCATGCCCGGTATTGTGGCCGAACTGCGGACCGTAGCCCGCAGATTCAATGACCGAACGTGCAGCGTTATCCACCTGCCGGCACGGAATACCCGGGCGAATGGCCTGAATTGCTGCCAGTTGCGCCTTCAGCACGGTCTGGTAGATCGCATAGAGCGGATGTTCCTCAGGTGCCTGGTGCTGCCCGGCGACAAGGAAAGTCCTCGTCATGTCCGAGCAGTATCCCTGGTGTTGGGCGCCAAAATCGAGGGTGATCAGCTCGCCTGCATGAATCACCTTGTCAGAGGCTTTTCCGTGCGGCAGTGCGCCGCGTGGCCCGCTGGCAACGATGGTGTCGAAAGAGGGTTTTTCCGCCCCCTGCTGTTTCATAAACCACTCCAGCTCGGCAGCGACCTCGCGCTCGCGCATGCCGGGCAGGATAAAGCGGCGGATATGCTGTGCGGCGCTGTCGGCAATGCGACAGGCCGCACGAATGCGGGCAATTTCGTCCGCCGTTTTTATTTGCCGCAGGGTGTCGAGGGAGATACCGCAAAGCGTTGTATTCAGCGTGTCGCGCCACTGACAGCCGGTTTGCCAGCTGACGTGCTCACCTTCGAACCCCAGCGTGGCGAGGTTTTCCTCGGCAATGAGGCGGTTCATTACCGTGGCAAAGGGGTTTGCTGCCTCGAGCAGATGCATCTGGTAACCTGCCGCATGCGGGGCGATATCGTGGTAATAGCGAAAATCCACCAGAATATGCGCGCGCGTTTGCGTCACCAGCACGTAGCCCGATCCGGTTGAAATACCCAGGTGCGGCTGTTTGTTCTGACGCGAGGCGATCAGCACGCCATCCAGTTTTTCTGCTGCCAGCCAGTGGCGAAGCGTTGTCAGTAAATCCATTATTCACCCCATTACAGCGTATCGATGGCGAGTTTTCCGCGTTTGTGCATGCTGTTGCGGATCGTGACCACCAGCAGCGCTGTAATGACCGCACCGACAAGGATGCTTAGCATATAGGCACCGAGATTGGTCACCAGCGGCCACGCCCAGATGGCAGATTCCGGGAACCACTGAATGGCACCAAGCGCGGTTGCGGTCATCGCCCCGGCGATAGCCCCGATCATATACGCAGGCAGCGTTGCGAGCGGGTTTTCCAGCAGGAACGGGATGGCCCCTTCGCTGATCCCCATAAAGGCCAGGAACATCGCCGTTTTACCCTGCGGATAAAGCTGCGGGCTGAACAGGCGTTTACCGGTCAGGCGATGGTCGATAAGCGTTGCCAGGCCCAGACCAATAGGCGGGATGACAATCGCCACGGCGCGAGAGGTGATCGGCAGCACGTGATCGGTGGTGAGCCCCAGCCCGACGAAACCCGCCGCTTTGTTGATGGGGCCGCCGAGGTCAATGGCGGTTGCGGCAGCCATACCAATGGCGTACATCATTGAACCTGCCTGACCTGCAGCGAGCAGCAGGGTGCGCATGCCTGCGTTTAACCAGCCGCCAATAGGGGTGATGGCGTAGTACATCGCCAGCATCACGAACAGGGCAGAGATAATCGGGATCAGGAACGTGCTTTTGAAGGCCAGCAGATACTGTGGCACGCTGATTTTAGTGTTCAGCCACTTCACCAGGTAGCCTGCGGCAATGGCGATAATCAGTGCACCAATAAAGGTGGACGGTACCGGTTTGGTGGCAAGCCAGGTCAGTTTTTCCGGGTCAAAATTTAGCACCAGCGTAGGCTGTGTGGCGACAAGACCGCCGATAAAGCCTGCCGGAAAGGCCAGTTTGCCGCCGATGGAGTTGGCAACAAACGCGGAGAACATCGGAATGGCGAAGCTGAACAACAGTCCACCGAACGATTCCGTCAGGTAGCCGAACTTCAGCACCGAGAGGTTAAACCCGGTAAATTTTCCCGAGTTTAGCGCATCCATAATGCCGGTATCAGGTGGGATCTCCAGCCAGACGTAAGCGATAAGTTGTGAAATAGCGAGGATCACCCCGCCCATGATGAGCGTTGGCACCATGCGGGAAATACCCGACATAATGTGCTGAGGCAGCTCTTTCCAGAAGGTATTGCCCGCCGT
>Ga0268257_1002317_pt1 | contig 14001 bp, 10 predicted proteins | sample AgamicAtPrz_FD_200249 | JGI IMG/M metagenome (GOLD analysis project Ga0268257, IMG submission 200249) | Agave microbial communities from Guanajuato, Mexico - At.P.rz (v2) (version 3) | ecosystem: Host-associated > Plants > Phyllosphere > Phylloplane/Leaf | place: Guanajuato, Mexico | collected...
AGCGCCAGTGGCCGGACGTGATCGTGCTCGACGTCGAAATGCCGCGCATGGACGGCATCACCTTTCTGCGCAAGCTGATGGCCGAGCGCCCGACGCCGGTGGTGATCTGCTCGACGCTGACCGAAAAAGGCGCCACCACCACCATGCAGGCGCTGTCTGCCGGCGCGGTGAGCATCGTCACCAAGCCCCAGGCCAGCCTCAGCAAGTTCCTGGTCAACGCCAGCGATGATCTGGTCAACGCGGTCAAGGCCGCCGCCCGCGCCAATGTGAAACGGCTGAGCAACAAGGCGGCAGCACCCGCGCCCCAGGCCAAGCTCAGCGCCGATGCCATCCTGCCGCCCGCCACTGGCGCCATGGCGCGCACCACTGAGCGCATCATCGCAATCGGCACCTCCACCGGCGGCACCCAGGCACTGGAGTACATCCTCACTCGTCTGCCGCGGGTCTGCCCGGCGATTGTCATCGTCCAGCACATGCCCGAACGCTTCACCGCCGCCTTCGCCGAGCGCCTCAACGCGATCTGCGAACTGGAGATTCTCGAAGCCAGAAATGGCGACCGCGTGGTGCCCGGCCGTGCCCTGATCGCCCCAGGCGGTCGCCATCTGCTGCTCAAGCGCAGCGGCGCCCAGTATGTGGTCGACGTGGTCGACGGCCCGCCGGTGAGCCGCCACAAGCCCTCGGTGGATGTGCTGTTCCGCTCCACCGCCCGCGCCGCCGGCGCCAACGCCATGGGCATCATCATGACCGGCATGGGCGACGACGGCGCCCGCGGCCTGCGCGAAATGTACGACGCCGGCGCCCTCACCCTCGGCCAGGACGAAGCCAGTTGCGTGGTCTACGGCATGCCCAAGGAAGCCATGAAGCTCGGCGCGGTCAGCAAGGAAATTCCCCTGGAGCAGATCCCGGCGGCGATTCTGCGCGGCTAGCGCTCTGCAGCCGGCGAGGACGGCCGGCTGCCAGCAGCCTTTCCTCCCCCGCCTTGCGCGGCGTAGAATCAGGGCATTCCCCGCCAGCCACCCTTCGGCGGGCTGTGAGCCCGGGCAGGCAGACGGAGATCCCGTCGTGCGCCATGCCACCTTGCTTCGCGGTCACCTGCCGCTGATCCGCTCACCCCATACCAATGCCTACCTGATTAGCCGCAGGAATCCGTCATGCCTGATTACCGCTCGAAGACCTCCACCCACGGCCGCAACATGGCCGGCGCCCGCGCCCTGTGGCGCGCCACCGGGATGAAGGACGAAGACTTCAAGAAACCGATCATCGCCATCGCCAACTCCTTCACCCAGTTCGTGCCCGGCCATGTGCACCTCAAGGACCTGGGCCAGCTGGTCGCCCGCGAGATCGAGAAAGCCGGCGGCGTGGCCAAGGAATTCAACACCATCGCCGTCGACGACGGCATTGCCATGGGCCACGACGGCATGCTCTATTCGCTGCCGAGCCGCGAGATCATCGCCGACTCCGTGGAATACATGGTCAACGCCCACTGCGCCGACGCCATCGTGTGCATCTCCAACTGCGACAAGATCACCCCCGGCATGCTGATGGCCGCGCTGCGCCTGAACATCCCGGTAATCTTCGTTTCCGGTGGCCCGATGGAAGCCGGCAAGACCAAGCTGGCCAGCCACGGCCTGGACCTGGTCGACGCCATGGTGATCGCCGCCGACTCCACCGCCTCGGACGAGAAAGTCGCCGAATACGAGCGCAGCGCCTGCCCGACCTGCGGTTCGTGCTCCGGCATGTTCACCGCCAATTCGATGAACTGCCTGACCGAAGCCCTGGGCCTGGCCCTGCCGGGCAACGGCTCGACCCTGGCCACCCACAGCGACCGCGAGCAGCTGTTCCTGCAGGCTGGCCGCACCATCGTCGAGCTGTGCAAGCGCTACTACGGCGAAGGCGACGACTCGGTGCTGCCGCGCAACATCGCCAACTTCAAGGCGTTCGAGAACGCCATGACGCTGGACATCGCCATGGGCGGCTCGACCAACACCATCCTGCACCTGCTGGCTGCCGCCCAGGAAGCCGAGGTGGACTTCGACCTGCGCGACATCGATCGTCTGTCGCGCCAGGTACCACAGCTGTGCAAGGTGGCGCCGAACATCCAGAAGTACCACATGGAAGACGTGCACCGCGCCGGCGGCATCTTCTCCATTCTCGGCTCCCTGGCCCGCGGCGGCCTGCTGCACACCGATCTGCCGACCGTGCACAGCCGCAGCATGGCCGAAGCCATCGCCAAGTGGGACATCACCCAGACCTCTGATGAAGCCGTGCACCACTTCTTCAAGGCCGGCCCGGCGGGCATCCCGACCCAGACCGCGTTCAGCCAGAGCACCCGCTGGGAAACCCTGGATGACGACCGCGAGAACGGCTGCATCCGCAGCGTCGAGCATGCCTACTCGAAAGAAGGCGGCCTGGCCGTGCTGTACGGCAACATCGCCCTGGACGGCTGCGTGGTGAAGACCGCCGGCGTCGACGAGTCGATCCACGTGTTCGAGGGCAACGCCAAGATCTTCGAAAGCCAGGACAGCGCGGTGCGCGGCATCCTCAATGACGAAGTGAAGGAAGGCGACATCGTCATCATCCGCTACGAAGGCCCGAAAGGCGGCCCGGGCATGCAGGAAATGCTCTACCCGACCTCGTACCTGAAATCCAAGGGCCTGGGCAAAGCCTGCGCCCTGCTCACCGACGGTCGCTTCTCCGGCGGCACCTCGGGCCTGTCCATCGGCCACGCCTCGCCGGAAGCGGCTGCCGGCGGCGCCATCGGCCTGGTGAAGGATGGCGACAAGGTGCTGATCGACATCCCCAACCGCTCGATCAATCTGCTGGTCAGCGACGAGGAAATCGCCCACCGCCGTCACGAGCAGGACAAGAAAGGCTGGAAGCCGGCCGAGCAGCGCCCGCGCAAGGTCACCACTGCCCTGAAGGCTTACGCCCTGCTCGCCACCAGCGCCGACAAGGGCGCGGTGCGCAACAAGGCGATGCTGGACGATTAAGCCTGTTCAGTAGTTTTAAAAGCGCCCCGCAATAGCGGGGCGCTTTGCTTTCTGCGCCACTGATCAGCCCTGTATTCTGCTAGGTATGCGGCGTTGAGGGATAAGGACGATGCTGGTAGCCAGGCGAGTGCAGAAAGTTGCTGAAACGCAGGACAAAGAACAGAGGCTAGAAGAGTTACCACTCGACAACTTTCGCATGACGCCTGCATGGGTTCTGCTGGGCGAGCCCGGAGCGGGCAAGAGTGAAGCCCTGAAGCAGGCCGCTCTGGAGGTCGAGGGCGTATATGTCACGGTGAACGAACTTATAAACACGACACCGCCGCTAGAGGAGTGGTGCGAGAAAACTCTGTTCATCGACGCACTGGATGAGGCCCGCTCCGCAGGTGCTGACAGCCTACCTCTACGCATCCGCCAACAACTACTTCGGCTTGGCAAACCTGCTTTCCGACTCTCCTGCCGCGCAGCTGACTGGTATGGCTCGACCGACGTCGCTGACCTGCAAGGCGCCAGCTCCGATGGCCTGTTGATGATATTGCAGCTGTGTCCGCTGAGCGGTGAGGACATCCAGCAAATCCTGCACAGCAATTACAACGTCAACGACCCCAAAGCGTTTATAGAACAAGCCGAGCGTCACGGTATTGCCGCGCTGCTGAGCAACCCTCAGATGCTCGGTCTGATGGCCAGGGCCGTCAGCGGTGAAAAATGGCCGGAAAGTCGCAGCGAGGTCTATCGAATCGCCTGCGAGAAACTGGCGGAAGAAAACAATGTTCGCCACCGGCAAACCAGTGAAGCCAAAGCGGTCGATAACGACACCTTGTTGAAAGCGGCAGGGCAGTTGTTCGCTGTGCAGCTGCTTTCGAGCAAGGCAGGCATTTCCAGCGACTCAGACTTCAGCGACAGTAGTTACCCAGAACTGAACCAGTTCAAACCAGAGATTCCGGCTGCTGCCAGAAGAGCACTACAGTCCGCTTTATTCACCCCCGCCGCTGGCAACGCCGATCATCTAATCCCTCACCACCGCAGCATCGCCGAATATCTGGCAGCAAGATGGCTGGCGGACAAGCTGGATCGGGAGAGTCTTCCCCATGGCCGGTTACTTAATCTGTTACTCGGCTTCGACGGGGGAGTAGTCGCTGACTTGCGGGGACTACTCGCATGGCTGGCGCAACAAAGCACATCAATACGTAGGCGCCTAATAGAGGCGGATCCTCTCGGCATCGTGCTGTATGGCGATGTCGGCCCATTCAGCGCCGCAGACAAGCGCTACCTGCTGCAGGCCCTGCGTCAGCAAGCGGAGAGGTTTCCGGGATATCGCTGGCACCTTTGGCAAGACATGTCTGGCTTCAGAGCCTTGGCAGACGAGTCGTTGCTTGAGGACTTTCAACGCATTCTGCAGGCTTCCGAGCGCGATGATGCAACCCAGTCACATATGGACTGTGTGCTGGATATTCTCGAATACGGGCATGCTGATGCCACATTGGCAGCGCCGCTGCTCGCAATAATCAAAGACGCTTCGCTCTGGCCACGACTCCGTAATAGCGCGCTCAGTATTTGGCTGAAAATGGCACCTCCCGCTGAAAGCAAATCCCTGCTGTCACAAATATGCAGTAGTGATGTTGAAGACGAAGATGACGAGTTGCTGAGTCAACTGCTAGATCGGATGTATCCGGATTATTTGATGCCGGAAGAGCTGCTCGATTGCCTTCATCCGCCCAAGAGCACGCATCTGATTGGAGGCTACCGGATGTTCTTGGAGCATGGACTATCGGAACGCGCACCGACAAATCAGTTGCCGGCGTTGCTGGATGGGCTCTGCGCCAAGAGTGACTTTCTTGATGAGGATAGAACCGAGGGGATGCTTTCCCGTTCGGTTGATCGATTACTTGTCCGTACTCTCGAGGAGTTCGGTGAGTCCGCCACGGGTGAGCAGCTTTTCAACTGGCTGGGGGTTGGAGCTAATCAACATGGCTATTTCAGCCGGGAGCAAGACTCTCGATTACAGGTTCAGAGCTGGCTCGAACAGCATCCTGAGAAGTACAAAGCCGTACTTACGCAGTGTATCCAAGCTATCGCAAACGATAGTAGACATATCCCCTCCCTCCACTTGCATAACGCCGCGCCACCAGCAGACATAGGACTTTGGCACCTCCATCTGGCAGGCATGCCAGAGGAATCGATTGCCAATATCCATGCTCAGAACGCAGTTGGTGCACTGGTACAACAACGTGGCGCAGAGGGGCTATCGCTGGAGACTCTTGAAGCATGGGCGCAGGATTTTCCAGAGCGAGCGCACTGGTTAAACAACTGGCTGACCTGTGATGTTGAGCAGGAAAGTTGGCGCTTAAAAGATGCTGCACGTACTCGCAGCTACAAAAGGAAACAGGCTGAGCAACGCCATCGGCGCACTCAAAACATTACTCCCGAACTGGCTGTTATTACCGCTGGTACAGCCTCCGCTAACCTGCTAGAGCACCTTGCGATGGTTTGGCTAGCTCACTTCTCGGATATTAAAGGCGACACTATCAGCGCCCGTTTTTCCAGCTACAGCGATCTGGGTGATGCTCTCATGCAGGCAGCCGAGTCTGGTTTCCGAAAATGCCTACAGCGCTCGGACCTACCCTCTGCAGCAGAGATCATTGCTCTGAATCAGGCCCGAAAGCGTTATTACATTAGCCTGCCGTGTCTGCTTGGCCTGAAACTGGGCCTGACAGAGACACCCGAGCATGTGGCCGCATTACCCGATGATCAGGTTGAGTTACTGCTCGCCATCTATCTCTGCACACCACACTTCGGGCTGGATGATCTTCGCACCTGGTGTGCACAAACCGCACAGCAGAGGCCCAAACTGTTTTCCCAAGTATTGGTTCAGCATGCGACTAGTGCTTTCAATGCTGGCAACACCTCTGCAGGCATCGCGCACTTATTGACCAGCGATGTTGCTTATGCACAGGTCGCCCAGCTAGCAAGCCCAGAATTGCTGCGGCAATTTCCCGAAACAGCCACTGGGCAGCAACTGCATGACCTGCGACGCTTGCTGAAAGCAGCTCTAATGTTTGCTCCGGAATGTCTCGCTGCGCTGACTCTGCAGAAGTTGAAGTCACCACAACTCAATGCTGAACAGCGCCTTCTGTGGCTGGCCCTGCAGGTTCTGACTGGCAGCGCTGACGAATCAGAGGAATTCTGGCAACGCCTCGGCGAAGCAGAAGAGGCTGACGTAGCCTCCATGCAGCTAGGGGTAGATGTCCTGATGCAAGGCATTCAGCTACAGGCCCTATGCCCATCCCAACCAGAACATATTCTGGGCCGTTTGATCGAGACACTTATCCGTCACGCTGATATGGAGCAGGGCCGCGGAGGCTTCGTCACTGCAGCGATGGATCTGGGTGAGGAACTGCGCGGGATGATCGACTGGTTAGGTACGCAAACTACGGCAGAAGCCCGTAATGAGCTTCAGCGCCTGCTTGACATCCCAACTTTGGCGTCTCAGCACTACCGTATTCGGAGCACATTAGAGCAGCAGCAAGCACGCAAGAGGGAAGCTGAATTCCACTTCCTTGGTTTGGAAGCGGTCGCCGATGTGCTGGCCAACCAGGCGCCAGCAAATGTCACCGATCTAATGCACCTGACCTTGTGTCATCTAGACGACATCGCCCATGAACTACGCCACGCTAATGACGACGGCTACCGGATGTTTTGGAATATCCCCTATGGGCAGTCCCACAGCCGGCGCGGAGAGAACCTATGCCGTGATGTACTACTGGCCCGCTTGCGCTCACGTCTGGATGCTCACGGCATTGGCATTGCTCCGGAATATGATCATGCAGGAGACAAGCGCGCCGATCTTCATCTCGACTACCGCAACCAATTGGCACTGCCGATTGAGATCAAACGTGACGATCACGAAAAGCTATGGACAGCTTTGCACGATCAACTAATTACCCAATATGCACATGCACCGAAGTCTGCAGGCCACGGGATCTATTTGGTGCTTTGGTTTGGCGACAGCGAAAAACTGAAAAGTCCACCAGAAAGGAAGCCAAAGCCCACGACACCCAATGAGCTAAGGGCTCAATTGGAAAGCCAACTATCGGAAAAGGAAAGGAAAAAGGTGTTCGTGCGTGTGCTGGATGTCAGTTGGCCCTGACGTACATTCGCGCTGGATCTAAATAGCCTGGGTGACCGAAAGAGCCCTGCTCTACCGCCTTTATTTGCACGGAGCGGATGTAATGCGTGCCAATGATTATCAGCCTATGCGCATCGGCCTGATCGCCGACACCCACGGCCTGTTGCGACACCAGGCGCTGGCGGCGCTACAGGGTGTCGACCACCTGATTCATGCCGGCGACATCGGCGGGCCGCAGATCCTTGCCGAGCTGGAGCGCATCGCGCCGCTGTCGGTGGTGCGCGGCAACAACGATGCAGAGGCCTGGGCGGACGGCATTCCCGAGCACCTGACCCTGCGTTTGGGCGCGATCAGTCTTTATGTGCTGCACGACCTCAAGCAGTTGGCCGTTGACCCCAAGGCCGAAGGTATCGACGTGGTGATCGCCGGGCACTCGCACAAGCCGCTGCATGAAGAGCGCGATGGCGTGCTCTATCTGAACCCTGGCAGCGCCGGCCCGAGGCGGTTCAAGTTGCCGATTGGGGTGGCCGTTTTGCATATCGATGGGGATGGGGTGCGGGCTGAGATGATTGGGTTGGAGGTTTGATGCAGTGGGAAGCTGCCACCGATTTGCTTTCGTGGGAGCGGGCGATGCCCGCGATCTTTTTCGCGGGCATGGACTAGGCGTCCCCGCCCGCTCCCACAATGAATCGAAGATCACCCTTCAACACACCACCTTGAAAAACCCATCCCACGAGGCCATCTACTGACCTCATGACTTTTCGAATCGTCCACTCACCTGACTGGAGACGCCCATGACCCTCGACGAACTCAACAAACTGCCCGGCGTGACCGGCAAGCCCGACGTCGCCACCGCGGACTTCGTCTACAACCACACCATGATCCGCGTGAAGGATCTGGAGAAGTCCCTGGACTTCTACACCCGCGTGCTGGGCTTCACCCTGCTCGAGAAGAGCGATTTTCCGGACGCCGAATTCAGCCTGTACTTCCTGGCCCTGATTGCCGACAAGTCGCAGATCCCGGCCGACCCGAAAGCCCGCCACGAGTGGCGCAAATCGATCCCTGGCGTGCTGGAGCTGACCTACAACTACGGCACCGAGAAGGACCCGGAGTTTTCCTACCACAGCGGCAACAGCGACCCGCGCGGCTTCGGTCACCTGTGCGTGGCGGTGCCGGATATCAAGGCTGCCTGCCAGCGCTTCGAAGACCTCGGCGTTGACTTCCAGAAGCGCCTGACCGACGGGCGCATGCGCAACATCGCCTTTATCAAGGACCCGGACGGCTACTGGGTGGAGATCATCCAGTTCACCGACGTGGCGTAAGCACCGCGGCGCCCCATTGCGGGGCGCCCGTTTCTATTGGCGCTCGACCCTGTTGTCAGCGCCCGATAGCTGCACCTGCGGCTCATCGCCACTCCAGCGCACCTGCTGTTCGATCCCACTGACGTCTAGTCTGGTCTCGCCCTCGAGGCGCAGATCCAGCTTATGCCCAGTACCCGAGACCGTTATCGGTGTCGACTGCTCACCCGCGACGACCGCGGTACGCACCTGGTTGTTGAGGGTATCGACACTCAGCGCATTGACGCGCTCGGCCACCACTTCATGCTCGGCACCAGAAACGCTGAGGGACTTGGCAGTGTCCAGCGTCACCTTATGTTCCGAGCCGGAAACCTCCACCGCGCCGCAATCGCCCTTGAGGTGAATCACGTTGGCGTTGCCGGAGATGTTCACATCCTGGCCTTTGCAGGAAACATCGCGCGACAGGCCAATCCCCTCGATATTCAGTGGCTCGGCCTGCGCCAACGCGGTTAACGCCATACCGGCCAGCAGGCCGCCCAGCTTTTGCATACGATTCATCGACAAACCCCTCTCTCGGTCATGGCCCGGAGCAGATCGTGGGGCCGATGCTATGACCGATACCGATCAGCGATGGTTCGCGGCTGCCACGGCTCACTGCGCGATTTTCAACTCACTTCGCAACCAATCGGCCAGGCGCTCGGCACGTCCGCCGCTACGTCGCTCGGGCACCCATAGCGCCAGGCGCGCTTCGGTTTCCACGAAACCCCAGGGCGCCACCAGCCGCCGCGCCTTGAGGTCATCAGCCACCAGTTGTAGCGGCGCGATGGCCACGCCGAGGCCGGCCCCCGCCGCTTCGAGCAGGTAGTAAAGGTGCTCGAAACCCTGGCCCAGGCGAATCGCCGCTGGGTCGAGGTTCATTGCGCTCAGCCACTGCGGCCAAGCCTGGGGTCGCGAGGTGGTGTGCAGCAGGGCCTCGTGCAGCAAGGCGGCCGGCGCTGCCGCGCTGAGCTCGGCAAAGCGCGGGTGCTGCGGGCTGAGCACCGGGCCGATGGATTCGCGCGCTAGCTCGAACACCTGCATGTCCGCCGGCCAGGGCGGTTCGGCATACAGCAGCGTGGCGTCCACCTGGGGGCTGCGCGGGTCCAGCTCGCCCTGGCTGGTGGACAGCTGCAGACGCAGGTCCGGCAGCGCGCTGTTGAGGCGGTCCAGCCGCGGGATGAACCAGCGCGCCAGCAGGCTGCCCGGACAGCCGAGCACGAAAGGTGTGCCTGCCTCGTGCTGGCGTAATTCGCCGCACACCTGGCGCAGCCGGGCGAAGGTTTCCCCGCTCACGTCACGCAGGCGCAAGCCCGCCTCGGTCAGCTTCAGGCCGCGCCCGTCCTTGATGAACAGCGCCACGCCCAGCTGCTCTTCCAGGGTGCGGATCTGCCGGCTCACCGCGCCATGGGTGACGTGCAGTTCGACCGCTGCACGGCTGACGCTGCCAAGCCGCGCTGCCGCCTCGAAGGCGTGCAGGGCGTTGAGTGATGGCAGGTCCTGGGCCACTTCAGTCCGCCAACTCGGGCAGGAAGCGGGTGTCCATGCTGTAGCGCTTGGGGTTGGCCGGATCGATCATCACGGTGATCAGCGACTCGCTGATATAGGGGCCCGGATCAAACCACAGGTTTTCGCTGCGAAACACGTGCAGCTTGTTGGTCTGCGGATTCAGCCACTGGGCAACGATGCGATACGGGCTTTGGCCGTTGATGGTCAGCCCGCCATTGAGCTCGACATCCACCACCTCGGCCTGTACTGGCGTGCCGGTAACCAGCAACTCGGCGGCACGGCGCTTGGCGAATAGAGGCGGCAACACGAACAGCAGGCCAAGCGCCAGAAAGACCGCGCCGATACCGCCGAGGATCAGGCTACCTATCCAGTTCTGCTCGAAGCTGTCGATCCGCGCCCGCTCGAGGTTCTGCGGGTCGTAATACACCGTCACCCGCTCGCCGATATCGAACGACGGCGGCGTGCTGCAGGTGCCACTGTGGTACTCGCCCAGGGTGCCGTCGAGGCTGGTGAACGACACCGTCGGGCAACCGCCCTCGATATCCACCACCGAACCCTCGGTGCGCGCCATATGCGCCTGATCGCTGAAGCGCGCCACCTGAATGCCGACTGCCCCGGCCAGCATCAGCGCGCCAATACCCGGAAATATCCACAGCCAAGCTGTTTTCATGGCGCTCCCTACCTGTGCGTAAAATTCATGACGGCGGGATTATCGACCAACCGGCTGAGAACGCCAATGATCGGGCGTTAAAGCGCAAATAGTTGCGATGACTCGCGCAATTGATCGCCAATATCAGACCTGCAGATATGTGATATTTACTCAACTATCAGTTAAAACTAATCGCTTTTCCGAGCAGCGTGGCAGCGTTAGTCTGACCACCATCGACGCCATCGCCACGCGGCCACTAGGCCGATCACGGCCTTCGAATTCACAGGAGAACCCATGACTTCATTACGCAACGGCCCAGACGCCACCGGCCTGTTCGGTAGCTTCGGCGGGCAGTACGTCGCCGAGACGCTGATGCCGCTGATCCACGACCTGGCCGCCGAATACGAGAAGGCCAAGGCCGATCCCGAGTTCGCCAAGGAGCTGGCCTACTTCCAGCGCGATTACGTGGGCCGCCCAAGCCCGCTGTACTTCGCCGAGCGGCTGACCGAGCACTGCGGCGGCGCGAAGATCTACCTGAAGCGCGAAGAGCTCAATCACACCGGCGCGCACAAGATCAACAACTGCATCGGCCAGATCCTGCTGGCCAAGCGCATGGGCAAGCAGCGCATCATCGCCGAGACCGGCGCCGGCATGCATGGCGTGGCCACCGCCACCGTCGCCGCGCGCTTCGGCCTGCAGTGCGTGATCTACATGGGCACCACCGATATCGATCGCCAGCAGGCCAACGTCTTTCGCATGAAGCTGCTCGGCGCCGAGGTGATTCCGGTCACCGCCGGCACCGGCACCCTGAAGGATGCGATGAACGAAGCCCTGCGCGACTGGGTGACCAACGTCGACAGCACCTTCTACATCATCGGCACCGTGGCCGGCCCGCACCCGTATCCGGCGATGGTGCGCGATTTCCAGGCCGTCATCGGCAAGGAAACCCGCGACCAGTTGCAGGATCAGGAAGGCCGCCTGCCGGACAGCCTGGTCGCCTGCATCGGCGGCGGCTCCAACGCCATGGGCCTGTTCCACCCGTTCCTCGATGACAAAGACGTACAGATCATCGGCGTCGAAGCGGCCGGCCACGGCGTGGAAACCGGCAAGCATGCCGCCAGCCTGAACGGCGGCGTGCCTGGCGTGCTACACGGCAACCGCACCTTCCTGCTGCAGGACGACGACGGTCAGATCATCGACGCCCACTCGATTTCCGCCGGCCTCGACTATCCCGGCATCGGCCCGGAACACGCCTGGTTGTTCGACATCGGCCGCGTCGAGTACACCTCGATCACCGACAAGGAGGCGCTCGCCGCCTTCCACCAGTGCTGCCGCCTGGAAGGCATCATCCCGGCGCTGGAGTCGTCCCATGCCCTGGCTGAAGTCTTCAAGCGCGCGCCGACCCTGCCCAGGGATCACCTGATGGTGGTCAACCTGTCGGGCCGCGGCGACAAGGACATGCAGACCGTCATGCACCACTTCGACGAACAGGAAGAACACATATGAGCCGCCTGCAGACGCGCTTCGCCGAACTGAAAGAACAGAACCGCGCCGCCCTGGTGACCTTCGTCACCGCTGGCGACCCGAACTACGAGGCTTCGCTGAAGATCCTCAAGGGCCTGCCGAAAGCCGGCGCCGACGTGATCGAGCTGGGCATGCCGTTCACCGACCCGATGGCCGATGGCCCGGCCATCCAGCTGGCCAACATCCGCGCCCTGGCCGCCAAGCAGAACCTGGCCAAGACGCTGCAGATGGCCCGTGAATTCCGCCAGGACGACAGCACCACGCCGCTGGTGCTGATGGGTTACTTCAACCCGATCCACAAGTACGGCGTCGAGCGCTTCATCGCCGATGCCCAGGAAGCGGGCGTCGACGGCCTGATCGTGGTCGACCTGCCGCCGGAACATAACCGCGACCTGTGCGACCCGGCCCAGGCCGCGGGGATCGACTTCATCCGCCTGACCACCCCGACCACCGACGACAAGCGCCTGCCGACCGTACTCGCCGGCAGCTCGGGCTTCGTCTACTACGTGTCGGTGGCGGGTGTTACCGGCGCAGGCTCGGCGACCGTGGAACACGTGCAGGAAGCGGTCACCCGCCTGCGCCGCCACACCGACCTGCCGATCAGCATCGGCTTCGGCATCCGCACCCCGGAACACGCGGCGACCATCGCCCGCCTGGCCGACGGCGTGGTGGTCGGCTCGGCGCTGATCGACCAGATCGCCAAGGCGGACGGCAATGATCAGCAGGCTATCGACGGCGTGCTGGAGCTGTGCAGCCAACTGGCCGAGGGCGTCCGCAGCGCTCGCCGTTAAGCAACTCGCGCATAAAAAAACCGCTGCTCCGGTTACGGGCAGCGGTTTTTTATTGCCGGGCGTTATACCGGCGTCACTGCCTTGCCGTGCTTGAAAAAGCCGTCGAGGTTGGCGAAGAACAGGTCGGCCATGGCCTGACGGGTTTCATGGGTGCCGCTGCCGATGTGCGGGGTGAGCACCACGTTGTCCAGCGTCAGCAACTCGGCCGGCACCTGGGGCTCGTCGGCGAACACATCGAGCGCCGCACCGGCGATGGTGCCGTTCTGCAGCGCCTCGACCAGCGCCTGCTCGTCCACCACCGAGCCGCGGGCGATGTTCACCAGATAGCCGTTAGGGCCGAGGGCACGCAGTTGCTTGGCGCCGATCAGCTTGTCCGTCGAGCTGCCACCGGGCACCACCAGCACCGCGTAGTCGGCGGCTTCCAGCAGACCCTCCAGGGTTTGGTGATAGGCATAGTCGACGTCATCGCGGCGCCGGCGATTGTGATAGGCGACGGTCATGCCGAACGCTTCAACGCGCTTGGCGATCGCCCGGCCGATATTGCCCATGCCGACGATACCGCACACCTTGCCACCGATGCTGCCGGCCAGCGGAAAGCGTCCGCTCTGCCACTCGCCTGCCCGTACGAAGCGATCCGCCTCGCTGATCCGACGCCCTACATCGAGCAGAATCGCCACCGCCGTGTCGGCGACGCAGTTGTCCAGCACACCCGGTGTATTGGTCACGGTAATGCCACGTTTCTTTGCCGTATCGACGGCGATCGCGTCATAACCGACGCCAAAGCTGATGATCGCCTTGAGGTTCGGCAGGGCCTCGATGAGTTCGGCCTTGGCGCCGAACACGCCGCTGGTGGCGATGGCATCGATGCTGCCGGCGTTGGCTTGCAACCAGGCGGACGGGTCATCGACTTCCCAGAAACGGTGAACGCGGTAGGTCTGCTCGATACGGGCGACGAGCGCTGGCAGCAAGGGGCCGATCATCAGCAATTGCGCAGTGGGGGCGGGTGACGTCATGGGCTCTCCTGAAGGCGATACGGAGCGGGCACGCTGCATGGGGCAGCGAGGTTTTCAGGAAATTACCA
>Ga0268257_1002322_pt1 | contig 13979 bp, 8 predicted proteins | sample AgamicAtPrz_FD_200249 | JGI IMG/M metagenome (GOLD analysis project Ga0268257, IMG submission 200249) | Agave microbial communities from Guanajuato, Mexico - At.P.rz (v2) (version 3) | ecosystem: Host-associated > Plants > Phyllosphere > Phylloplane/Leaf | place: Guanajuato, Mexico | collected...
ACAGCAGGAACAGCGGAATGCCCAGATAGGTCGAGACCACGCCGCCCCAATCGATGCGATCTTCCAGGAAGGCCTGGTAGTTCTGGCCCAGCGTCACCACCAGACACAGCACAAAGGCAAAGATGGGACCGAAGGGGAAGGCGCCAGCCTTGTAGGGCAGCAAGCCCACATCGTGGCCGTGCATGACATAGCCGCGACGGAAGCGGTAGTGGCTGACGGCAATGCCCAGCCAGACGATGAACTCCGTCATGCCGGCCAGATTCAGCAGCCAGATATAGACGGCCTGCGGGCTGTAGAGCGAGGAAAACAGACACAGGCTGGCGACCAGCGTGCTGCCGATCAAGGCCACCAGCGGCACGCCGTTCTGGGTCAGCCGGGAGAAGATGCGCGGCGCATTGCCCTCGGTCGCCATGTTGTAGAGCATGCGCGTGGCCGCATACATGCCGGAGTTGCCGGCCGACAGCACCGAGGTCAGGATCACCGCATTCATCACCGTGGCCGCCGACAGCAGGCCTGCGTGCTGGAACACCAGCGTGAACGGGCTCACGGCGATATCCGCCACATCGGTGCGCAGCAGCTGCGGATCGGTATAGGGAATCAGAAAGCCGATGACGACAATGGCCAGCACATAGAACAGCAGGATGCGCCAGAACACCTGACGAATCGCACGCGGTACGTTCTCGCGCGGATTCTCGGATTCGCCTGCCGCAACGCCCACCAGCTCCGTGCCCTGGAAGGAATAGGCCACGATCATGGCCACGCCCACAAAGGTCGCGAAATTGCCGACGAATGGCGCATCGCCCGTGGTCCAGTTCTCGAAGCCGGGTACATGGCCGTTGCTGATGATGCCGAACAGAATCAGCACGCCGGTGATCAGGAAGGCCACCACGGCCAGCACCTTGATCAGCGCGAACCAGTACTCGGCCTCGGCAAAGCCGCGCGCGGAAAACGCGTTCAGCCCCACCATCAGCAGCAGGAACAGGCCGCTCCAGATGATGCCTGGCACATCGGGAAACCAGTAGGCCATGACCAGTTGCGAGGCCACCAGGTCCACCGCCACCACCACAGCCCAGCTGAACCAGAAGTTCCAGCCCAGCGCAAAGCCGAAGCCTCGATCCACATAGCGCGAGGCATAGGTAGAGAAAGAGCCGGCCACAGGCATGAAGGCGGCCAGCTCGCCCAGGCTGGTCATGATGTAGTACACCATGATGCCGATGAGCAGATAGGTGAGCACGGCACCACCAGGGCCGATCTGGGCGATGGCCGAGCCGGAGGCCACGAACAGGCCCGTTCCGATGGCGCCGCCAATGGCAATCATGCTCAGGTGGCGCTGCTTGAGCACCCGGTGCAAGCGGGGCTGGTTATCGTCACCATCACCAGTCGGCGCGAGCTGCTGGCTTGAGTTGGGTTGGGACATAAATGTCTTGTTGTAATGGTTTGCGCCCATCCGGACAAAACACCCAACCATCCCGCAGGCGCTGCGACAGGCAACGCAAAAAGGCGACCATGACGGTCGCGGGCAACAAGGACAAAGGAACGAAGCCATGACAGCAGAACGCCATGGCGGATAGGCCAGTTGCATCCTGAATCGGCAGCCACCCCAGTCGGGCGCTTCAATGGCAAAGCGGTGATATCGCCGGGCCAATTGACAGGCAAAGACGATATTTTGCCCAAATCCACCGCCGACCATGACCCGCCATGCCAATGCAGGGGCTGACTCTGGGGCTGCTCGGTGGCACTTGACAGCGTCTATCGCTATGAATTTAGAAGCACACTGCGCTTTAATAAATTCATTTTCATAGAAAAACAATCAATATTTCATTGAAGGATAAGCGGCAAGCGCTATCAAATAGCGTGAACCCGACATGAGCAGCCATGGCTGGGCCCTGGCGCAGAAGTCTAGAAAACCCGTATATCCAGGCGCCGCCATTCTTCCTACATTCGCCACAGGCTCTCAGCCCGGTGATGCCGAGAGAGACTGCAGCGCAAACTTGGCGCATGCAGCGCCGAAGGAGCAACCGCCCCGGAAACTCTCAGGCCAAAGGATCGGCATCGCTTTCACACACTCTGAAGAATGTCCGGACGTCATCGTCCGCCGGGCATACCGAAGGAGCAAGCGAGCAGCGCCCCAGGGTACTGCCTCGTGAATCTCTCAGGTCCAGAACAGAGGGGGCGTCCGCTGCGCATGTTGCGCACGGGCTCCACCCTTGACGTGTCTGGAATCTGAATCATGAAGACAATCGCCGTCATCGGCGGTGGCATCACGGGCGTGACCACCGCCTACGCCCTCGCACGCCGCGGATTTTCCGTCACCCTGTTCGAGAAGCAGCGCTATGCCGCCATGGAGACCTCGTTCGCCAATGGCGGCCAGCTCTCGGCCTCGAATGCCGAGGTCTGGACCCACTGGTCCACCATCGTCAAAGGCATCAAGTGGATGCTCAAGAGCGATGCTCCGCTGCTGCTCAACCCCAAGCCCGGCTGGCACAAGATTTCCTGGTTCTGCCAGTTTCTCGCTGCCATTCCCCATTACGAGAAAAACACCGTGGAGACCGCCAGGCTGGCGGTTGCGGCACGCGAGCACCTGTTCGAATGGGCGGCAGCCGAAGGCATTGACTTCGATCTGAAGCAAAAAGGCATCTTGCATATCTACCGCGACCGCGCCGGCTTCGAACATGCGGGAAAGGTCTCGCAGCTGCTCGCCCTGGGAGGGCTGGAGCGCCGCGCCGTCACGCCCGATGAAATGAAGGCCATCGAGCCGACCCTGTCCGGAACCTTCTATGGCGGCTACTTCACCGAGAGCGACTCCACCGGCGACATCCACAAATTCACCAGCGGCCTTGCCGCCGCCTGCGAGCGACTGGGCGTGCAATGCCGCTACGGCCAGGAAATCGTGTCGGTGAACAGCAACGGCAAACAGGCCAGCGTGACCGTGCGCCAGGGTCTGGAAACCGAGACCTCGACTTTCGACGCCATGGTGGTCTGCGCGGGCACGGCCAGCCGCGCGCTGGCCGCCCAGCTGGGCGACAGCGTCAACATCTATCCGGTCAAGGGCTATTCCATTACGGTCAATCTGACGGACGAAGCCAGCCGCGCCGCAGCTCCCGTCGTGAGCCTGCTGGACGACGAGACCAAGCTGGTCACCAGCCGCCTGGGCGAAGATCGCTTCCGCGTGGCCGGCACGGCGGAGTTCAACGGCTACAACAAGGACATCCGCGCCGACCGCATCCGCCCGCTCATCGAATGGGTTCAGCAGTGCTTCCCGGGCGTCAGCACGCGCAGCGTCGTGCCCTGGGCGGGCCTGCGCCCCATGATGCCGGACATGCTGCCGCGCGTGGGCCCTGGCAACAAGCCCTGCGTGTTCTACAACACCGGCCACGGCCATCTGGGCTGGACCTTGTCGGCCGTCACCGCCGACATGGTCGGCGACCTCGTACTGCAGTCCATGGGCAGCGCCAGCAGGCAGCCCCGACCGGCCACGCTGACCACCGCCAGCGCCTGACCACGACCTGAAAACCTCATCAACAAGCCAGACACGGCAGCCGCAGCGCCCCGTGAGGGACAACTGTTGCCGTGTGAATGGCAAAACGGAGACATACAACATGAGTCGAAATCATCCAAGCGCAGCCGGGGAGTCGCTGCAGCAGACAGGGGAGCTGGAGCGCGGCCTCAAGGACCGGCATATCCAGCTGATCGCCCTGGGCGGCGCCATTGGCGTGGGCCTGTTCCTGGGCTCGGCCAAGGCGATCCACAAGGCCGGGCCGCTGCTGCTGGTCAGCTACGCCATCGCGGGGCTGGCCATCTTCTTCATCATGCGGGCGCTGGGCGAGTTGCTGGTGCACCGCCCGGTGGCCGGCTCTTTTGCCACCTATGCCGAAACCTATGTCAGCCCCTGGGCCGGATTCGTCACCGGCTGGACCTACTGGTTCACCTGGGTGGTGACGGGCATGGCCGAGCTCACGGCCATAGGCATCTACACCCACTACTGGTTTCCGGCCATTCCGCAATGGGTTCCGGCGCTCGCCACCCTGGCCGTGCTGCTGGGCGTGAATCTGATTGCGGTCAAGGTCTTCGGCGAGCTGGAATTCTGGTTCGCGCTGATCAAGGTCGTGACCATCGTGGCCACGCTGGTGCTGGGCGTGGCCATCATCACCACGGGCTGGGGACCGCTGGGCCAGACGGCAAGCTTCGCCAATCTCTGGTCGCACGGTGGCTTTGCGCCCGTGGGCATGGTGGGCGTGGTCTTCACCTTGCAGATCGCCTGCTTTGCCTATACCGGCGTGGAGCTGATAGGCGTGACGGCGGGCGAGGCCGAGTCGCCCGAGAAAGTGCTGCCCCGTGCCACCAACAGCATCGTCTACCGCATTCTGATCTTCTATATCGGCGCCCTGGTGGTCATCATGTCGCTGGTGCCCTGGAACGAGCTCAGCCCCGACATGAGCCCCTTCGTCCATGTCTTCGACAAGCTGGGCATTCCTGCGGCCGCCGGCATCATCAACTTCGTGATCATCACCGCCGCCGCCTCTTCATGCAACAGCGGCATCTTCAGCACGGGCCGCATGCTCTACACGCTGGCGCAATTCAAGCAGGCGCCCGCCAGGCTGGGCCGGGTCAATGCGCGCCATGTGCCGGCCGCCGGCATTGTGATCTCTGCGGCATTCATGCTGCTTGGCGTGGTGCTGAACTATCTGGTGCCCGAGGAGGCCTTCATCTACGTGACCAGCATTGCCACCATCGGCGCCGTCTGGACCTGGGGCATCATCGTCTTTGCCCATCTGCGCTATCGCCGCGCCATCAGGCTGGGTCATGCCGCCGCCGTGGCCTACCGCATGCCCGGCGCGCCGTTCACCAACTGGTTTGTGCTGGCCTTTCTGGCCGTGGTGCTGGTCTGCCTGTCGCTGGATGCCAGCACCCGCGTGGCGCTGTATATCGCGCCCCTGTGGTTTGCGCTGCTGACGATTGGCTACCGGCTCTATGCGGTCAAGCCTGAACACCGCCAAAGCCTGGCGCAGGCACAACAGCAAGCCGCCTGAGGCGCAGCACAGCCGTGCCATGGATGCCATGGCGGAACGCTATTGATTCAGGAGCCTCTTGCGCTCTTCCATGCTTCATTCAAAGGACTTTTTGCTTTAGAAATGAGCGGTGGAAAGCGCAGGCAGCTCTTGAAATCAGAGCTGCAGACAGATCAGCACCAGGCCCAGCATCATCAGCGCCATGCCCAGCTTTTCCGTCAGCGACAGCTTCTCGCTGAACACCTTGCGCGAGACGATATAGCTGAACACCACCTCCACCATGCCCAGGGTGCGCACGGCAGCGGCCCCCTGCATGGCATAGGCGGTGAACCAGGCCAGCGAGGCCGCAGCGCCCATGCTGCCGGCCAGCAGCGAGATGCGCCAGGCCTTGAAGATGGGGCGCAGGCCCTGCTCATGGGTTCTGGCAATCCAGGCGCTCATGACGACGGACTGCATGGTCTGCGCGATCAGCACGCCCCAGGCCCCGGACAGCCAGGGCGAACTCACGCCCAGTGTTGCGATCTCGACCGCGCCGCCGCGAAAGCCCACCGTGGCCAGCGCAAAGCAGGCGCCGCAGATCAGACCGTACACCGAGGATTTGCTGGTCCAGGCCGAGAGCGTGAAGAGCTGCCCGCGCGGCGGCAGCGACAGCATCAGCACGCCCACCGTGGCCAGCACCATGGCCAGCAGCGCCAGACGGGTCGGCAGCTCGTGCAGGAACATGGCGGCAAACAAGGCCACCTGCAGCACCTCGGTCTTGGACAGCGTGACCGCCACGGCAAAGTTGCGCTCCTTCATGGCCATCAGCAAGGCCGCCGTGGCCGCGACCTGAAAGAAGGCTCCGAGCGCAATCCAGCCCAGATAGGCGGCACTGAACTTCGGCAGCACCAGGGACGGATCGCCCAGCGCATACAGCGCCAGCAGATAGACGGCGGCGAACGGCAGGCCGTAGAGAAAGCGCACCAGCGTGGCCGGCAACGTGCCGACCTGCGCCGTCAGCGAGCGCTGGGCCGTGTTGCGCACCGTCTGCGCCGCCGCGGCAAACAGCACCACGCCCACCCACAAATATTCCATTCCTATGCCCGACATGACACGCCTTCTCTCTCGTTAGCGCGCCAGCATAGCGCCGGCTGCCGGACGGCGCTGACGTGATTCGTGCAGTCCACCCGCTTGAGCCAAGGCGACGCGAAGCGCGAGAGGCAACCGTCCTGATGGCGAAGTCTGCTTCCCCGCAAATAAACCCCATATCCAGACCATTGCTGCATCTTTAGCTACAATTTCAGCCGGGTGCCCGTCACACAAGGTGGCGATGGCAGGTGAATGTTCATGCGCAGGTCGGGCCGCCAGCGCGCCAGTCGTTTGCAGTGCTGACTGCACCAAGAGGCATGAGCTCTGGTGCAATACGCCTGTCGGCAGACGACTTCAGACACCTACCGACACATGGACCCACAAACACTTGTGCAGGCCCCTGCGCCTTCTGCATCCCAAAATTCACCCCGCATCCCCGCGCTGCAATCCGCCACCGAACGCGTGCAGGCGCAAATCTCGCACCTGCTGCATATCGAATCCTTTGCCGGCATGGTGCTCATGCTGGCCGCCGCCGTCGCCCTGATCTGGGCCAACTCCGCTGCGGCGCCAAGCTACTTTGCACTGTGGCATGCGCCCGTCGCGCTGACGCTGGGGCCGTGGAGCTTCAGCACCGATCTGCATTTCATCGTCAACGATGTGCTGATGACGGTGTTCTTCCTGGTCGTGGGCATGGAGATCCGTCGCGAGCTGCACAACGGCGCGCTGGCCAGCCTGCGCCAGGCCAGTCTGCCGCTGATCGCTGCCATCGGCGGCGTGGCCGTGCCCGCGCTCATCTACGTGGCCCTGGCGGGCAATGACAGGACGCTGCTCAACGGCTGGGCAATTCCGACGGCGACCGACATCGCGTTTGCCGTGGGCGTGCTGGCCTTGCTGGGTCGCAATATTCCGGGAGCGCTGCGCATCTTCCTGCTGGCCCTGGCCATCATCGACGACATCGTGGCCGTGCTCATCATCGCCTTCTTCTACTCGGGCGGGCTGCAGGCCATGGGCTTTGTGGTGGCCGCAGCCGGCGTGCTGCTGGTGCTGCTGTTCAACCGCATGGGCATTGCTGCCGCTCCTCTGTATGTGCTGCCCGGAGCCGTTCTCTGGTTAGGCCTGCTCAAGACCGGTGCACATCCCACCCTGGCAGGCGTGGTGCTGGGCCTGATGACGCCCGTCTTTACCCGCCCTGCCCCCATGCCGCTGCTGATCACCGCACAGACGGCCATGCGCAAGGCCGGCGAGCAGGTGCTCAGCGGGCGGCCCGATCCGCAACACCTGCTGCAGGAGTTGCGTACCGCCCAGTTCGCACAGCGCGACCTGCTGCCGCCTGCGCTGCGCCTGCCCATGATTCTTCATCCCTGGGTGGCTTTCTGCGTCATGCCCATCTTTGCGCTGGCCAATGCCGGCGTGCAGTTCTCGGGCATAGACCTGAGCGCTGCCGCACCGCAGACCACGGCCATGGCCGTGCTGGTGGCCCTGGTGCTGGGCAAGCCCCTGGGGGTCTTCATCTGTACCTGGCTGGCCGTCAGAAGCGGGCTGTGCAGCCTGCCCGAAGGCCTGAACTGGCGCGGCGTGCTGCTGGTGGGCCTGCTGGCCGGCATCGGCTTCACCATGTCCATCTTTGTCGGCGGTCTGGCCTTTGCGGATGCCTCCCTGCTGGGTGCGGCCAAGCTGGGCATTCTGGCCGGCTCGGCCGTCGCCGCCTTGCTGGGACTGGGCTATGGCTTTGCCATGCGCAAGCGCCTGCAGTGCACATAGCACTTCCCGGTCACGATGCCCGACCGGACTCGGGGCTGACAAGCGCCCCTGATCAACGAACTGCAGCCGCCAGGCGCGATGAGCGACTGGCGGCTGCAGTTCGTTAGGTGACTAGAATGCCTCCTCGCCCTGGCCCACAGTCCGGACATCGGAATGCCTGTGCCATGAAGGGCGCCGACTGATGCTCCAGAGGTTCCCGGCGTGAATCAGCGATGGCCCGATGGTCGGCGCTCTCGTCGTGCTGCTTTGCGGCACGCTCACGCTCTGCCGACTGCTGAACCGTGGGTATGCCCGAGCATTCAGGGCAAGACATCAGGGCAGTCTGAAATCAGGAGCCGCCTTGCCGTTACAGGCCGGGCACAGCCCATCTATCGCAAGAACATCAGAAGAAATGCACAAAAAAATGGCTCACCTTTACTCCGCTGCCGCATTGTTGCTTGCCAGCACCTTGGCAATGGCTCAGCCAGCGGACCTGCTGCACAAAGCGCAAGCGGGAGATGCACAGGCACAGCTGGATCTCGGCCAGATATAAGTGGAAGGCCGAGGTGTGGCGCAAAGCGACGAGAGAGCCGCTCATTGGTTTGGTCTTGCAGCAGCACAAGGCAATGCATTGAGCCAGAGCAATCTCGGCTTGATGTATGACGATGGTCGTGGCGTCGAGCAAAGCGATCAGGAGGCCGTCAAGTGGTATCGGCTCGCTGCAGCGCAAAACCATCTCGATGCCCAGTACAACCTGGGACTGATGTATATCAGCGGCCGTGGCGTGGAACAAAGCGATCAGGAGGCCGCCAGATGGTTCGGCATAACGGCCGCAAAAGGTCATGACTCGGGCCAGGCCAACCTCGCCGTGATGTATGCCGCCGGTCGCGGCGTGCCACTCGACGAAAAGGAAGCAGCCAGACTGCTGGGCCTGGCCGCAGAACAAGGCAATGCGACGGCCCAGGTCAACCTCGGCACGATGTTCGAGGAAGGCCGTGGCGTCAGACGCAGCCTGTCTCAGGCCTATTTCTGGTATGCCCTGGCGGCCGCCCAAGGCCTGGAAGACACGGTGTCGCTGCGCGATGCTGCGGCCCGCAAGCTCAAGCCCGCAGAGCGAGCTGCACAGGACTCAAGAATCAGCCGCTGGAAACCCAAGCCGCAAATGCGCTGAATCTGCACGCTCGAAACCGCAACTCCCCATTGACAAGCAAGCCATGAAAAAGCCCTTCAGCCGTCTCCTTTGCGCGGCCGCCTTGCTGCTCTGCAGCACTTTGTCCATCGCACAATCGCCCGACCTGCTGCAAGCAGCCGAGGGCGGCGACGCCCAGTCACAGTTCAAACTCGCAGCCGCCTACCTCACAGGACGTGGAGCCCCCAAAAACGATGAGGAAGCAGCCAGATGGTTCCTGCTGGCAGCAAAGCAGGGCCACGCCGAGAGCCAGTCCAATATCGGCCTGATGTACGGCCGCGGGCGCGGCGTTCCGCAAAGCGATGAGGAAGCGGTCAAATGGTATCGCCTGGCCGCAGAACAAGGCGATGCCGACGGTCTGTTCAACCTCGCGGTGATGTACGACGACGGCCGTGGCGTGGCTGAGAACCAGGAAGAGGCCGTCAGGCTGTATCGCCTTGCCGTGGCACAAAACCATGTGTCGAGCCAGAGCAATCTCGGATACATGTACGACCATGGCCGTGGCGTGGCGCAAGACAGCAAGGAGGCCTTCAGGTGGTACATGACTGCGGCAGAACAAGGGGATGCCAACAGCCAGTTCAACGTGGGCTCCATGTATGCCCTGGGACGCGGCGTCAAGCAAAGCTGGCCTCAGGCCTACTTCTGGGCGTTGTTGGCAGCCAGGGATGGCGAGAAGGATTCGGCCAAGCAGCAGGAAATCATCGCCAAGAAATTGAAGCCGGCGCAACGGGCCAAGATCCAGCTGCAGGTGCAGGAATGGAAGCCCAAGACCGGTAACTCCTGACCTGCGGGCAGAGGTCGCGACGGCTCGCAGTACAGCAAGCCGCCGACAACGCAGATCAGATCACTGCAAACGGCTTGGGGTAGGTGCCAGGCAGCAGAATCTCCTTGCCGACCTGGTCGATATGGGTGTGACCGCAGAAGGCCATGGTCGTATCCAGCTCCTTGTGGATGATCTGCAGCGCCTTGCTCACGCCGGCCTGGCCATAGGCCCCCAGACCGTAGAGAAAGCTGCGACCTATCATCGTGCCCTGCGCGCCCAGGGCCCGGGCCTTGAGCACGTCCTGCCCGCTGCGAATGCCGCCATCCATCCAGACTTCGATATCCTTGCCCGCGGCCTCGGCAATCGATGGCAAGGCGGCAATCGAAGACGGCGCACCGTCAAGCTGGCGGCCGCCATGGTTGCTGACCACCAGCGCGTCAGCACCGCTTTGCGCCGCCAGACGCGCGTCTTCGGCATCCATCACACCCTTGAGAATGATCTTGCCGCCCCAGAGCTTCTTGATCCATTCCACATCGCTCCAGTTCAGCGTCGGATCGAACTGATCGGCCGTCCACGAGGACAGCGAAGACACATCGCCCACGCCGTCCACATGGCCGACGATATTGCCGAAACTGCGGCGCTTGGTACCCAGCATTCCAAGGCACCAGTGCGGCTTGGTCGCCAGATTGAGCAGGTTGGCAAGCGTGGGCTTGGGCGGTGTGGACAGTCCGTTCTTGATGTCCTTGTGACGCTGGCCCAGGATCTGCAGATCCAGCGTCACCACCAGCGCCGAGCAGTTGGCCGCCTTGGCGCGGTTGATCAGGCGTTCCATGAAGGCCTTGTCGCGCATCACATAGAGCTGGAACCAGAACGGATGGCGATCGGTGTGCTCGGCAATGTCCTCCAGCGAGCAGATGCTCATGGTGGACAGCGTGAACGGCACACCAAAGGCCTTGGCGGCCTTGGCCCCGAGAATCTCGCCATCGGCATGCTGCATGCCGGTCAGGCCCGTGGGAGCAATCGCCACCGGCATGGCGACCTCCTCGCCAATCATGGTGGTACGCGTGCTGCGCCCTTCCATGTTCACGGCCACACGCTGGCGCAGCTTGATGGTCTGGAACTCGTCTTCGTTGGCCCGGTACGTGCCCTGGGTGTAGGAGCCCGAGTCGGCGTAGTCATAAAACATGCGCGGCACACGGCGCTTGGCCACCACGCGCAGGTCTTCGATACAGGTGATTTTGGAGAGATCGCTCACAACTTCTAGCCTTGTAATGGGAGTTGAGCCCGATGGTAGCCCTCATCGCAGCTATCGGCGTTGCGCTCTGGTTTGAAGTGATTTATGCCGCTTTTGAAATTTTCTTCAGCGAGGGCAAATCAAGGGCTAATGCTAGGTGTGCAAGCCCATTCGTCCAGCGACCATCCTTGTCATCACAACAAGCAGGAGAGAAGAGAGATGGTTTGGCAACAGGTCTACGACCCCCTATCGAATATGTGGCTGTCCACATTGCTTGCGGCCATTCCGGTCGTGGTGATGCTGGTTGGTCTGGGCTTTCTGCACATGAAGGCCCACCTGGCCGCAGGCGCAGGCCTGATTGCCGCGCTGCTGATTGCAGTCTTTGTCTACAACATGCCCGGCGAAATGGCGGGGCGTGCCGCCTTGTTCGGCGGCTTCACCGGCCTGCTGCCCATTGGCTGGATCGTGCTGAACATCATCTTCCTGCACCAGCTGACCGAGCAGAACGGCAGCTTCAAGGTGCTGCAGGATTCGCTTTCGGGCATCACCGAAGACCGCCGCATCCAGCTGCTGCTGATTGCCTTCTCCTTCGGCGCCTTTTTCGAAGGCGCTGCCGGCTTCGGCACGCCCGTGGCCGTGACCGCCGCCATCCTGATCGGCCTGGGCTTTTCGCCGCTGGCGGCATCCGGTCTGTCGCTGATCGCCAATACCGCTCCCGTGGCCTTTGGCGCCCTGGGCACTCCCGTCATCACGCTGGCCAAGGTCCATGGCTACGACCTGATGGAAGTGACCGCCATGATCGGCCGCCAGCTGCCCTTCTTCTCGGTGCTGGTGCCGTTCTGGCTGATCTGGGCCTTTGCCGGTCGCAAGGGAATGATGGAGATCTGGCCCGCGATTCTGGTCACCGGCCTGTCGTTTGCGATTCCTCAGTATCTGGTCTCCAACTTCATCGGCCCCGAACTGGTGGACATCATCGCGGCCATTGTTTCCATGGCCAGCCTGATCCTGTTCCTGCGCGTCTGGCAGCCCAAGAAGATCTGGACCTCGGCCTCGCTGCGTGGCAAGGATGTCAGCGCCTCCGAAGTCAAGCCGCCCCAGCCCGTGGCCAAGCACAGCAAGAGCGAGCTGATCGCCGCCTGGACGCCCTGGATCATTCTCTCGGTGTTTGTCTTCATCTGGGGCCTGCCGCCGGTCAAGGCCTGGCTCAACAGCCTGTTTGCCCCCGCCTTCCCCATGACAGGCCTGCACAATCTGATCGAGAAAATGCCGCCCGTGGTGCCCCAGCCGACCAAGGAAGGCGCGGTCTACACGCTGAACCTGCTGTCGGCCACGGGAACCGCCATTCTGCTGTCGGCCATCGTCAGCGCCTTCGTCATGAAGTACAACCCGGTCACCATCGTGCGCACCTTCTTCAAGACCACCTGGCTGGTGCGCTACTCGCTGCTGACCATCGTGCTGATGCTGGCCCTGGGCACGCTGACACGCTACTCCGGCACCGATACCACCCTGGGCCTGGCCTTTGCCAATACCGGCGTGTTCTACCCCTTCTTCGGCACGCTGATGGGCTGGCTGGGCGTGGCGCTCACGGGCTCGGACACGGCGTCCAACGTGCTGTTTGGCGGCATGCAGAAGGTCGCCGCCGACCAGCTGGGCCTGTCGCCCAACCTCATGGGTGCCGCCAACAGCTCGGGCGGCGTGATGGGCAAGATGATCGATGCGCAATCCATTGTCGTGGCTTCGACCGCCACACGCTGGTTCAACCGCGAGGGCGACATCCTGCGCTATGTGTTCTTCCACTCGATCGCCCTGGCCTGCCTGATGGGCCTGTTCGTCACCATGCAGGCCTATGTCTGGCCGTTCAAGCTGATGGTGAACTGAGTCCCCGAGCCGCTTCGCGGCTCGCCTCGACGGAGCATCCCGGGGGAATCCGAGCAGGCCATCCAGGCCGCTCGGTATCTCCGGCCCGGCTAAGGCGATTTCCCGCCTCCCCCCCTTTCTCAGCCCATCAAGCGGGCACTCCAGCAGCCGCAGCGCCTTCGGGCCTGCGGTTTTTTTGCGCTATTTGATAAGGATAGATGGAATACCAATTCACATATTGGTATTACCAATTAATTCCAGAAATCAAGGGAAAACCACTAATTTATGAATAAAACCTCATTTCTATAATCCATCCGACCCGAAACCGTCGCATATTGGTAATACCAATTCAACAGACGTAGCCGAACCAGATTGCATGTCAGCGTCCGGCCCAGGGTGACACGGTTGTTCAAAGAATTGACGGGGAAGCTTCTGGACGCTCAGGAGGGTTGCCCTCCCCGCGCATATCCAGGAGATCAAGGCAATGCAAGAAATCTGGTCGCAGAACTACGACCCCGCAGGCAATGTGTGGGTGTCGGCGCTGGTGGCGCTGATACCCATCATCTTTTTCTTTCTCGCGCTGACCAAGCTGCGCCTCAAGGGCTATGTGGCAGGCACCATCACGGTGGCGCTGTCTCTGGCCGTGGCGCTGCTGTTCTATCGCATGCCGGTGGCCAATGCGCTGGCCGCAGGCGTCTATGGCTTCTTCTACGGCCTGTGGCCGATTGCCTGGATCATTGTCGCGGCGGTCTTTCTCTACAAGATCTCGGTCAAGACCGGACAGTTCGACATCATCCGCTCGTCCATTCTGTCGGTCACCGAAGACCAGCGCCTGCAGCTGATCCTGGTGGGCTTTTGCTTCGGTGCCTTCCTCGAGGGAGCCGCCGGTTTCGGCGCCCCTGTCGCCATCACGGCAGCACTGCTGGTGGGCCTGGGTTTCAGGCCTCTGTATGCAGCGGGCCTGTGCCTGATCGGCAATACCGCCCCCGTGGCATTCGGCGCCATGGGTATTCCCGTCATCGTGGCCGGTCAGGTCTCGGGCGTCGATGTCATGGCCATCAGCCAGATGGCCGGCCGCCAGCTGCCGTTCATGACCATCATCGTGCTGTTCTGGCTCAT
>Ga0268257_1002323_pt1 | contig 13973 bp, 12 predicted proteins | sample AgamicAtPrz_FD_200249 | JGI IMG/M metagenome (GOLD analysis project Ga0268257, IMG submission 200249) | Agave microbial communities from Guanajuato, Mexico - At.P.rz (v2) (version 3) | ecosystem: Host-associated > Plants > Phyllosphere > Phylloplane/Leaf | place: Guanajuato, Mexico | collected...
TGGCGACCGTAATTGTTGAACGTGATTCCCAAAAAGGAATCATTATCGGAAAGCAAGGAAGTATGTTAAAAGAAATTGGTAAACGTGCACGTGCTGATATTGAAAATCTTTTAGGATCTAAAGTGTATTTAGAGTTATGGGTAAAAGTTCAAAAAGACTGGCGTAATAAGATGTCCCAGCTGCGAGATTACGGTTTTAACGAAGATGAATACTAATAAATAAGCCCTAACTAAAATATTAACTTTTATTTTAAATTATGCATGGACACAATTAACAAATATTTCGTCTTATGATTTTTGCGCTGGCAGGCTATGATAAATGTAAGGTTTGGGACCGAATGATAGCTAGTCTAAATATGAAAGGTGGGGTTTTCAATGATGGATTTTACGTGGAAAGTATTCCTCCAAACAGGCAATATTGACACATACCTTCTCATTAAGGAACTAGAGAAGGAAAACCAGGAAATACCCGGAAATCTGAATGATGAGCTAGCACAAATCGATTTTCCCGTTTCATAAGTTTGTCTTCGTGCTACTTTAGAAGGTGACAATAATGCTTCAGAAGTGTGAAGGCATCGTTATTAGAACAACTGATTATGGTGAAACAAATAAAATTGTGACTATATATACTAGGGAATGGGGAAAGGTTGGAGTGATGGCTCGTGGTGCAAAAAAGCCTAACAGCCGCCTTTCCTCCGTCACACAACTGTTTACACATGGTTATTTTCTCATTACGAGAGGAACTGGTTTAGGAGGCTTGCAGCAAGGAGAGACTGCTACTTCATTAAGGTCGATTGGTGAAGACATTTTTTTGACTGCATATGCTAGTTATATTGTCGAATTAACGGATAAATGCACGGATGAAAAGAAACCAAACCCTTTTCATTTTGAGTTGCTTTTTCAAACATTAAATTACTTAAATGAAGGCTATGATCCAGATATCCTTATGAATATTTATGAGATGAAAATGTTAAATGTGATGGGATTGAACCCAATCTTAAATCAATGTTCCGTTTGCGGCAGTACAGACGGACATTTTTCTTTTTCGATTCGTGAAGGAGGGTTTATCTGTCATCGATGTTTAGATAAAGACCCGTACCATCTTAAACTATCAGCTGCTGCGGTTAAATTATTAAGGGTATTTTATTATTTTGATCTTTCCAGGCTTGGAAATGTTTCTGTTAAAGAAGAAACGAAAGCAGAACTTAAGAAGGTTATTACTGCCTACTATGAAGAGTATTCTGGTTTGCACCTTAAATCCAAAAAGTTTCTAAATTCCATGGATAAATTTCGCAATCTCTTATAATTGCCTTGTTGACAATGTTTGGAGTTTTCGCTATTATTTTCATTAATAAAATAATTGCCGTGACGGAGAAGAGTACTTAGTCATCCTCTATAAAAGCGAACCTAGGGTAGTGTAAGCTAGGGTATAGGGAACTAACGAAGGAGCTCCTGAGCAATCTTTGTGTTTATAACACGATAAAAGAGGCTGCTTCTTAGCAGCAAATAGGGTGGAACCGCGGGTAACTCTCGTCCCTATGCTAGTCTAGCATAGGAACGGGAGTTTTTTTGTTTGAATAAAATTTATTTAAAGGAGCAATTTCTATGAATGTAACAATGGAACAAATCGTTTCACATGCAAAACACAGAGGATTTATTTTTCCTGGTTCAGAGATTTACGGAGGCCTTGCAAATACCTGGGATTACGGCCCGTTAGGCGTTGAATTTAAAAACAATATTAAGCAGGCCTGGTGGAAAAAATTCGTCCAAGAGTCACCGTATAATGTCGGACTAGATGCAAGTATTTTAATGAACCCGCGTACGTGGGAAGCGTCTGGTCATATTGGGAACTTCAATGATCCGATGATAGATTGTAAAAATTGTAAAGCACGTCATCGTGCAGATAAATTAATTGAAAATGCTCTTGATGAAAAAGGCATTGAAATGGTCGTCGATGGCTTACCATTTGCAAAAATGGAAGAGTTGGTGAAAGAACACAATATCGCTTGTCCAGATTGCGGCAGTCATGACTTTACTGGAATTCGCCAGTTCAACTTAATGTTTAAAACCTTCCAAGGAGTAACAGAATCTAGTACAAATGAAATTTTTCTTCGTCCTGAAACAGCACAAGGTATCTTTGTTAATTTTAAAAATGTTCAGCGGACAATGAGAAAGAAAATGCCTTTTGGTATTGCTCAAATTGGTAAAAGCTTTAGAAATGAAATTACTCCGGGGAACTTCACGTTCCGAACAAGAGAGTTCGAACAAATGGAACTTGAATTTTTCTGTAAGCCTGGTGAGGAACTGAAATGGTTTGATTATTGGAAGCAATTTGCAGAACAATGGTTATTGTCATTAGGCCTTACAAAGGAAAACTTAAGACTTCGCGACCACTCAGAAGATGAATTGTCTCATTACAGTAATGCAACAACTGATTTTGAATTTAAGTTTCCGTTTGGCTGGGGTGAACTTTGGGGGGTCGCTTCAAGAACAGACTATGATTTGAAGCAGCATATGGAGTATTCTGGTGAGGACTTCCATTATCTCGATCCGGAAACAAATGAAAAGTATGTACCTTATTGTATTGAACCATCTTTAGGGGCAGACCGCGTTACGTTAGCATTCTTAATTGATGCTTATGATGAAGAACAGCTTGAGGATGGTACATCTAGAACAGTCATGCATTTCCACCCTGCATTAGCTCCATTTAAAGCAGCAGTTCTTCCGTTATCAAAGAAATTGTCAGAAGAAGCACGTGAAGTTTTCGCCACTCTGGCTAAACATTTTTCAGTAGATTATGACGAATCAGGATCGATTGGAAAACGCTATCGTCGTCATGATGAAATTGGTACGCCGTTTTGTATTACCTATGACTTCGAATCTAAAGAGGATAATATGGTTACAGTTCGCGATCGTGATACAATGGAGCAAAAACGTATCTCAATTCATGAACTAGTTAACTTCTTGCAAGAAAAAATGATGTTTTAAGGAAAAACTCGCCGATTGGCGAGTTTTCTTAATAGATTCAATAGTATATAATATTCCTAATAAAGTAAGCTTTTGAGATAACCCTTTCTAAATGGGAGACAAAGGTGGTGTGGACAATCGAACTGACCAAACGGCAAGAGCATATTTTACAAATTGTTAAAGAAAATGGCCCAATCACAGGGGAACATATTGCAGAGCAATTAAGCTTGACTAGGGCGACACTTAGACCGGATCTTTCTATACTGACGATGGCTGGTTATTTAGATGCGAGGCCCCGTGTAGGGTATTTTTATACAGGTAAATCGGGGACACAGCTTTTAACTGAAAATTTACAAAAAATATACGTGAAAGATTATCAGTCCATTCCTGTTGTAGTGAATGAAAATATCTCCGTTTATGATGCGATTTGTACAATGTTCCTCGAAGATGTAGGAACATTGTTTGTAGTAGATCAAAACACGATTCTTGTTGGAGTTTTATCCAGAAAGGATTTGCTCCGAGCTAGTATAGGTAAGCAAGAACTGACTACTATACCAGTTAATATTATTATGACAAGAATGCCTAATATCACCATGTGTGAACGGGAAGATTTATTAATTGATATCGCTAAGAAATTAATTGAAAAACAAATCGATGCACTTCCAGTGGTTCGGGAAACAGAAAATGGATTTGAGGTTATTGGAAGAATAACCAAAACAAATATTACCAAAGCGTTCGTTGCGTTGGGTGATGAGTAACAAGTAAGAAGATAACATGTTGAGGGGTTGTTGAGGGAGAATGAGATCGCCAATTATTTATGTAGTATCCGATTCAGTGGGAGAAACCGCTGAATTAGTTACAAAAGCAGCAATAAGCCAATTCAATGGCTCCGGAATGACATTAAAGAGATTCCCTTATGTGGAGGATAAGGAACATATTGATGAGGTTCTTTCACTTGTTTTATTAGATAAAGCAATGGTTGCATTTACACTGGTAAAACCTGAAATGCGTACATATATTAAGAATAGAACTGAACAGGAAGGGATTATAGCTGTCGATTTAATTGGTCCAATTATGGATCAGATTCAACAGTTTAGTGGTAAAACACCATTATGTGAACCAGGACTGGTTCGAAAATTAGACGAAGATTATTTCAAAAAAGTGGAAGCAATCGAATTTGCCGTAAAATATGATGATGGCCGTGACCCAAGAGGTATATTAAAAGCGGATATTGTATTAATAGGAGTTTCAAGGACTTCAAAGACTCCACTTTCACAGTACCTAGCTCATAAACGATTAAAGGTAGCGAATGTCCCGCTTGTACCGGAAGTAGATCCGCCAGAAGAACTCTATAGAGTTCCAATCGAGAAATGTTTTGGTTTGAAAATAAGTCCTGAAAAATTAAACAATATCAGACGGGAACGGTTAATTTCTTTAGGTTTAAATGATAAGGCAAGTTATGCCACGCTCGACAGGATCAAAGCGGAGTTAATCTTTTTTGAAAAAGTAGTACAAAAAATAAATTGCCCTGTTATTGATGTTACCAATAAAGCGGTAGAAGAGACGGCAAATGTTATCTTAAATTATTTTCATAAAGGGAGCGTTTAACACATAGTCATTGGATTATGTGTTTTCTACTGATAGAAAGTGGAATAATAACAAAAAAAATTATGGTAAAATGATAATAAATGTACTATAATAAAAAATTGTGATAAAAATATATCTTTTTAGGTTTAGACTTGCTTATGAACGAATAAACTATTTATTGTTAGATGTCAAGGGGACCCCCTAAAAAGAATTCGACATAACTCCTTTTACAAAAGTTATTTGTTAAAGAAGGAATATGCGGAGTAATGTAGAATTAATACTTATGTAAAAGGCAATCCGACTATTTATGCCGATGTAGGTTCATGCCAGGTTAAAGCGGAGATTGTCGAAATAGTGTTGAAGGATAGCACCCGTGTTCTTTTTGTTGCTTTCTACGTTCATCATATCAAAGAAGAAAAATCTACATACAGACTGGAAATATGTTGATACGGACAGGCGAGGAAAATGGGAGTTTATGGAAAGGATCAAAACCTATTTAAACTGAAGAACATGAAAAATTTAAGACAGGATTAACGAAAATTTTGTCGAAATTTGCAGGAATTTAAAAGATGCCTGCCGAATACCTGATAGACCAAATGGAGTTGTTTTACATGGCAGAACGTATTGCCGAAGAAAAGATTAATCAAATTCGTCAGTCTGTTGATATTGTCGAAGTAATTAGCGATTATGTTCAACTGAAAAAACAGGGGCGAAATTACTTCGGATTATGTCCATTCCATGGAGAAAGCACCCCATCATTTTCTGTATCTATTGATAAACAAATTTTCCATTGCTTTGGCTGTGGCGCTGGTGGTAATGTTTTTTCATTTCTAATGGAGCTAGAAGGTATCTCCTTCCAAGAAGCAGCCATTAAACTAGCTGCAAAGGCTAATATTGACCTTGAAATCAATTTATCTGGCGGACATGGTGAGAAAAAGTTTTCAGAAGAGCACCAAGCATTTCTAGGTGCTCATGAGCTGTTACAGAAATTTTACCATCATTTGCTAGTAAATACAAAGGAAGGTCAACATGCTTTGGAATATTTGCTACAGAGAGGATTTACTCGAGAAGCAATAGATAAATTCCAAATTGGGTATTCTTTAAATTCATGGGATTATGTTTTTAAATTTCTTTCAAAAAGAGATTTTCCTCCTGAATGGATGGAGAAAGCCGGATTAATTATCAAACGTGAAAGAGATGGGACGTATTTCGATCGATTTAGAGATCGAATTATGTTTCCGATTTTTGACCGGAACGGCAATACGATTGCTTTTTCAGGAAGAACACTTGGGGCCGACGAGCCCAAATATTTAAATAGTCCTGAAACGCCAATCTTTAATAAGAGTAAAATTTTATACAATTACCATAATGCGAAGCCAAACTTAAAAAAATCGCAATTTGCTGTTTTATTTGAGGGATTTGCTGATGTCATTTCAGCAGATCGCGCTGGTGTGGAAAATGGTATAGCCACAATGGGGACTTCCTTGACAGATGAACATATAGCCCTCTTACGGCAAAATGTCCAATCCGTAACCATTTGTTACGATTCTGATAAACCCGGGATTGAGGCAGCATATCGTGCTGGAAACCACCTTAACAATGGTGGGTTTCAGGTAAAGGTTGCGATGATGCCAGATGGAATGGACCCAGATGAATATATAAAAAAGAATGGTCCCGAAAAATTCCGCAACGAGGTTATCGGTGCAAGTCTAACGTGGATGGCGTTCAAATTTCTTTACTTTCGCAGGGGGAAAAATCTGCAACATGAAGGAGATAGACTTGCCTATATCGAAGTGATAATTAAGGAAATCAGCACTTTGAATAAAGCTGTTGAAAGGGATCACTATTTACGCCAATTGGCGGCTGAATTTTCACTCTCACTAGATGCTTTAAAACAGCAGCAAAAGGAGATATTCTTCGCAGAAAAAAGAAAATCAACTGGAAGTAAGCAACCTGTAAATAAGCCTATTATAGTCCAAAAGCAAGACAATAAACTTAAGCCCAAGCATTATACAGCAGAAAGACGATTAATTGCTCACATGTTAAAGGATCGAGATGTGGCTTATAAAGTGCAGGATTTATTACAAGGTGATACGTTTAATATTGATGAACATCAGGCAATAATAACCTATCTGTTATCTTTTTATGAAGAACATTTCCAGTCTGATTCAAGTGCGTTTTTGTCCTATATTCAAGATGATAATCTCAGAAGAATGGTTGCAAATATTGAAATGATGCCCATTAACGATGAGTTAACCAATCATGAATTAAGTGATTATATCAAACAGGTGTTGAATTATCAAAAATTGTTAAAGATAAAAGAAAAAGAAGTGGAACAAAAAGAAGCAGAGCGACAAAGTGATTTTACTAAAGCTGCAGCAATTGCAATGGAAATCCTTCAATTGCGTAAATCTCTATAGATTCCATTTTTACTGTCTTTGATTCTGGAAGGAGTGGGACATATGGCTGCTGAAAAATCAGCCCGTTCAAAAGAAGTGGAAAATGAATTCACTTTTGAACAAGTGAAAGACCAGTTAACGGCACTGGGGAAAAAAACCGGCGTCCTTGCCTATGATGATATTGCTGAGAAATTGGCTAACTATGAATTAGATTCCCACCAAATGGAAGAATTCTTTGAGTTCCTCGGTGACCAAGGTATTGAACTAGTTGGCGATAGTGAAGAGGAAGATCCAAATCCTAAGCAATTAGCAAAAGGTGATGATGATGAATTTGACTTAAACGATCTTAGCGTTCCTCCTGGAGTTAAGATAAATGATCCGGTTCGTATGTATCTAAAAGAAATTGGCCGGGTTGACCTGCTTTCTGCTGATGAAGAAAAAAAATTGGCGCTCCGTATTGAACAAGGCGATGAAGAAGCAAAGCGACGCCTTGCAGAGGCAAACCTAAGGCTTGTTGTAAGTATAGCAAAGCGGTATGTTGGCCGTGGTATGTTATTCCTTGATCTTATCCAAGAAGGAAATATGGGATTAATTAAGGCCGTTGAAAAATTTGATTATCAAAAAGGTTTTAAATTCAGTACTTATGCAACTTGGTGGATCCGCCAAGCCATTACACGTGCAATTGCTGACCAAGCTAGAACGATTCGTATTCCTGTGCATATGGTTGAAACGATTAATAAATTAATCCGTGTTCAGCGTCAATTACTTCAGGACCTTGGCCGTGAACCAACACCAGAAGAAATTGGTGAAGATATGGATCTTACACCTGATAAGGTAAGGGAGATTTTGAAAATCGCCCAAGAGCCTGTATCTCTTGAAACACCTATAGGTGAAGAAGATGATTCCCATTTAGGTGATTTTATTGAAGACCAGGATGCCACCTCACCTTCAGAACATGCTGCTTATGAATTATTAAAGGAGCAGTTGGAAGATGTGCTAGATACTCTTACTGACAGGGAAGAAAATGTTCTTCGCCTTCGTTTTGGACTGGATGATGGCCGGACTCGTACACTTGAAGAGGTTGGTAAAGTCTTCGGTGTTACCCGGGAACGTATCCGTCAAATTGAAGCTAAGGCATTAAGGAAATTACGTCATCCTAGCCGCAGTAAACGTCTTAAAGATTTCTTAGAATAAAATAACTTTAATAAAATAGTTTACTTCATTACTTGAAGTAGGCTATTTTTTTTGTATCAATCTAAAGTAACTGGGTATACCGGGTTGGAAATGTAAGCACTTTCTGTAGCTGTATTTGAATCCATTTTACTGAATTGTCTCTCATTTTGCAAATAGACATGAGAATTTCCTGACATGGTTTTTCATCTTTTATTTTTGTAAAAAAGGGATGAAACTTATTTTCCATTATCAGGATAGTGAAATATTTAGTTATCCGTTATAATTAATTGAATTTTTGTTATATCCATATAATAGATTATTTTTAAAAATTTTTAAGTATTGTGAAATAAAGATAATTCCTCTTATAATAATAAAGAAAGCGCATTCATTTGGTTTCGGATAAGGGGGATGAACATGAATTTTGACTTAACTTCTGAGCAAGAAATGATAAAAAGAACAATGCGGCAATTTGCGGATGAGGAAATCGCACCAAGTGCGATTGAGCGCGACAGAAATAAACAATTTCCAGTAGAAATATTTAAAAAATTAGCCGAAATGGGAATTATGGGACTGCCTTTTCCAGAGGAATATGGTGGCGGCGGGGCAGATACGGTTAGTTTTGCAATTGTAACCGAAGAGTTAAGCCGGGCATGCGGTTCGACAGGGATTACCTATTCTGCGCATATATCTTTAGGAGGGGCACCCCTGCATTTATTTGGCACCAAGGAGCAAAAGTTAAAATATCTAACGCCGATTTGTACAGGAGAATCATTTGGTGCGTTTGGCCTTACTGAGCCTAACGCTGGATCAGATGCTGGAGGGACTAGAACATCTGCACGTGAAGAAGATGGTATGTTTGTCATAAACGGAAATAAATGTTTTATTACCAATGCTAGTTATGCCAAGCACCTCTCATTGACAGCTATAACAGGAGAGAAGGACGGAAAAAAAGAAATAAGTGCAATTATTGTTCCGACTAGTACTGATGGGTTCTCTATTATTGATAACTATGAAAAAATGGGTCTTCATTCATCAAATACAACAGAATTAGTGTTAGAGGATGTACGAGTGCCAGTTGAGAACCTTTTAGGGAAGCGTGGAGAGGGTTTTAAACAGTTTTTAATGACATTAGACGGCGGACGTATAGGGATAGGTGCAATGGCTGTAGGAATTGCTCAGGGGGCCTATGAAAAAGCTTTAGCCTATGCAAAGGAAAGAAAACAGTTTGGAAAGTCTATTTCCTCTTTCCAAGCTATCCAGTTTAAACTTGCTGACATGGCAATGAAAATTGAATTGGCCCGGAATATGGTGTATAAGGCAGCATGGTTAAAGGATCAGGGAAGACCATTTTCAAAGGAGTCAGCGATGTGTAAACTCTATGCATCAGAAATTTGTATGGAAGTGACTGATCAAGCTGTTCAAATACATGGCGGTTATGGTTATATGAAAGAGTATCATGTGGAGCGAATGATGAGGGATGCAAAATTGCTTGAAATTGGCGAAGGTACATCTGAGGTCCAAAGAATGGTCATTTCAAGGTTAATTGGATGTTAAAAAAATAAAAAACCGAAAAAAATAAAGAACAGGCTAAGTTAGATATTTTCACTAATTTAGCCTGTTTTCTTTTTTTTATTAAGATTATAGTGATAAAATAAGTTTAGGGCTTTTCCTTCGGTTCTTTTTCGAGTAAAATAGTAGTTGTTTGCAGACTATTTTCATATTTACTGACGTTCGTACATAAGGGAGGTTATATCATGAAGCGAAATCCTGTTATTCCTTACGTTCTCATCATGGCTTTTGGAATTGTGCTTATGTTAATTTTGTCTTTCAAAGGTCTTGGTGATAGTAAAGAAATTGCGAAGGATAAAGGAGAAGGCACTGAGAAAACTGAAGTGTCCGCATCAAAGCCAGAAGACATTTACAAGCAAACTTGTATTGGCTGTCATGGCGATCAGTACCAAGGGGTTGTAGGACCATCACTTAAAGGTGTTGGCAGCAAGTATTCTAAAGAAGAACTAATGACCTTTGTAACAAAAGGTAAGGGTACAGGCATGCCAGCAGGACTTGTTCCAGAAGAACAAGCAGCTGCTATGGCAGACTGGTTAGCAACAATTAAATAATTAGAAAAGCGGAAGTGCCCGTTTAACTGCGTATGGACTGGAGCGCTTCGACTGAGATAAAGGAAACACGAAGAGCGATAGCGCATTCGTGCTTGACTTATCGTAGGGAGAAGAGCGAAGTCCACTAGCAGTTGGGCGCTGGAGCTGGACAGTAATCTAAGTTCAGTGTTTAACTTTCGTATCTTTTAAAAAAGGTCCTTTGCATCTGTGAAGGACTTTTTTTATACTATAATAATTACATAAAAAAGTGGTGGTATGATTGAATACAGACAAATTGTCAGCTAGGCTGGCATCGGTTGCTAAATATGTTCCAAGTGGGGCTAGGGTTGCAGATATTGGCTCAGACCATGCATATTTACCTTGCTTCCTAGCGAAAAACAAAGGGTTATCATTTGGGATAGCGGGTGAAGTTGCAGTAGGACCATTTCAATTAGCTGAAAGAAATGTTTTAGCAGAAGGATTGGCTAATATCATTTCGGTGCGAATGGGTGATGGTCTAAAGGTTATAGAAGAAGGTGAAGTCGATTGTATTACTATCGCTGGAATGGGCGGAGCTTTAATTGCAAGTATTTTAGAAAATGGTCGAAATAAGTTATCGTCAGTCAAGCGCCTTGTGTTACAACCGAATATTAGTGCGATTTCGATTAGGAAATGGTTTATTGATAATAATTGGGAACTAATTGCTGAAGAAATACTCGAAGAAGATGGGAAAATATACGAAATTTTAATCGGAGAAAAGGGCGACCCGAATAAGCCGTATAATAAAAATCAAGATCTAGGATTGTTAGTAGGCCCTTTCCTTGTTCAAAAACAGGATGAGACTTTTAAAAAGAAATGGACAGCAGAATTGAAAAACTGGGAACGTATATATGAGGCTCTTGAAAATGCTGCTCAATCACCGGAAACATTAGAAAAAAAACAAGAAATCATCGGTAAAATTAAGCTTGTAAAGGAGGCTTTAACCAATGAAAATTCCTAATGGACATGAAGTCATTCAATTGTTTGAACAGTTCTCTCCCAAAGGCCTGGCGATGGAGGGAGATAAGATAGGATTACAAGTTGGTCGTTTAAATAAAAAAGTTGAGCGAATCATGATTGCACTCGATGTCCTTGAAAATGTAATCGATGAGGCAATTGAAAAAAATGTTCAGCTCATTATTGCCCATCATCCGATTATTTATCGCCCCCTTAAGAATTTATTAACGGATTCCGTTCAGGGGAAAATCATTGAAAAATTATTGAAACACGATATTGCTGTTTACGCAGCGCATACGAATCTCGACGTAGCAACGGGGGGAGTAAATGACCTTCTTGCAGAAGCACTAGAACTGGAAGATACAGAGGTTCTAGTACCTACATTTGAAACAAAACTAAAGAAATTAGTTGTTTTTGTTCCAGTCAGCCATGCTGAGGAAATCAGGAGAGTCCTTGGAAATGCAGGTGCAGGATTTATTGGGAACTACAGTCATTGTTCATTTTCAGTCAGTGGTAAAGGTCGATTCTTACCAGGAGAAAATACTAATCCATTTGTTGGTGAAGCTGGCCGATTAGAAGAAGTGGAGGAAGTGAGGCTTGAGACGATTGTCCCAGAATCCATGATCAAAAAGACCATCACTGCAATGATTAAGGCTCATCCATATGAAGAAGTGGCCTATGATGTCTATCCGCTTGAAAACAAAGGAGAAGTGCTCGGTCTAGGCCGAATCGGTAAAGTTCCAGAAATGACATTAGAAGAATTTGCGGAAAAAGTGAAGAAGACATTAGAAGTTTCCCATGTCCGAGTGGTTGGCGATTTGTCTTCAAAAGTTAAAAAGGTGGCCGTGTTAGGCGGCGATGGTAATAAATACTTCATGAATGCCAAATATCAAGGGGCAGATGTATATGTTACAGGGGATATTTATTATCACACTGCACATGACGCAATGATGCAAGGCTTGAATATGATTGATCCAGGTCATAATGTTGAAAAAGTAATGAAAAAAGGGTTAACTGCAACTTTACAAAAGATGTGCCAGGATTCCGGGTTTGCTGTAGAGATATTTCCATCAGAAGAAAATACAGATCCATTCAAATTTTTATAATATGAAAAGAACCGGTCATAGAGGCACGGTTCTTTTCGTTTATTTTAATATGAGAAGAAAGTTTAAGTTTTTGAACTTAGATTATTGTCTAGCTCCAGTGCCCTTCGCTCTCCGCCCTGCGATAAGTCAAGCACGAATGCGCCTCCGGCTCTTCGTGTTTCCTTTATCTCAGTTGGAGTGCTCCACAAGGAAGGCATCGGCAGCATAAGCATCGCACGAAGAAAGAGCGTTAGCTCTTTCGAGGAGGCCATACGCCGCTGACCAGGGCCCTTACGCTTTTCTTATTATTTTTTTACTTTCGGCAGAATTCTGCTTAACTGAACCTTTTTACTTCGTTCCCATGTAGTTTCATTATTTGGATCAAATTGCTCGAGAAACGTTATAACTTCTTTGGTTATTGGTGTTGGAGTGGAAGCCCCAGATGTGACTGCAACGTTTTTGGCATCTTTAATCCAATCAATTTCTAACTCGGAAATATCAGCAATGCGATATGCTTTTGTCCCAGCAATTTCCTCTGAAACTTGTGCGAGTCGATTAGAATTATTACTTTTTGGATCACCGACAACAATAGTTACATCCGCTTCTGTTGCTTGTTCGGCAACTGCTTCTTGGCGAATTTGTGTTGCATGGCAAATTTCATTATAGACTTCAACATGTGGATATTTTTCCTGAACTTTTTTCATTGTTTCGGATACATCCCATTGACTCATCGTTGTTTGATTAGTGACCAGCAATTTGTCATTGTCAATTGTTAATGCCTCTACATCTTGTGGAGTTTCAACCAAGTGCACCATTTCAGGTGCGACACCAACTGCTCCCTCAGGCTCTGGATGGCCTTTTTTCCCTATATAAATGACTTGATATCCTTGTTGTGTTTTTTCTTCAATTAGATCATGGGTTCTAGTCACATCAGGACAAGTAGCGTCGATCGTTACTAGACCTTTCTTTTTGGCTAACTCTCTTACTTCTGGCGATATTCCATGGGCAGTAAATATAACGGTTCCTGTATCTACTTTATCGAGAATGTCCTTGCGATTTTTCCCATCTAGGGTAATAATCCCTTCTTCCTCGAACGCATCTGTAACATGTTTATTATGAACGATCATCCCTAATATGTAGATAGGGCGAGGTAATGTTTTATCTAAAGCCGCATTTCGAGCAATAACCATTGCATCAACAACACCGTAGCAATAGCCTCGTGGTGAAATTTTGATGATTTGCATCTTAAAGTCCCCCTAAAAAAGACATTGATTCATAGTTTTATTTATTTATTATATAAAACTAATAGATATAATACAAAGATACATTTTTCCTTAACATTTAAAGGAAAAAAGAATGCTGTTACCAGCATTCTTCATTTAGATATACATTTTAGGAATAGAAGATCCCTTTTGGCGAGAAGATTTTTTTGAAGAAACTGGCTGTTCATTGTTCTTACGTTGGACTTTCTTTTTAGTGCTTTTATTTTCAGCTACTTCATGAGAAGATGATTCAACTGAGGCTGTTTCGGTTTTTTGGCTATTTTCGTTTGAGGCCTCATCCGTATTTTTTGTGGCATTTTTAAATCCTTTATAAATCTTCCACATGGCGGGTATATTCTTTATCATCGGGCCATATTGTTGGACCATTGGACCGAGTTGCTGGGCT
>Ga0268257_1002325_pt1 | contig 13963 bp, 14 predicted proteins | sample AgamicAtPrz_FD_200249 | JGI IMG/M metagenome (GOLD analysis project Ga0268257, IMG submission 200249) | Agave microbial communities from Guanajuato, Mexico - At.P.rz (v2) (version 3) | ecosystem: Host-associated > Plants > Phyllosphere > Phylloplane/Leaf | place: Guanajuato, Mexico | collected...
AGGCATTGAGGTTGACGGTGTGCGGATCGCCCTCGATGCGCTCCCATTTGCAGGCATCGACCACGGGCATGGGCTGGGTGTCGCGCAGAACGGTAATCGGTGTGTTGGCCATGAACGGCTCCTGATGTTGGACGAAAGTGGTTCACCTTAGGGGGCGAATGGGTGGCCCGGTTGTCTGGGGTCGACATGGGCGTGTGTATCCACGCTCAAGCCGGCAGAGCGGGGCGGGCGCGCAGGGTGAAACCGGCATGCACCATCAGCGTGACGATCACCAGTACGCCGCCGTACAGGGTGGCCTGGGCCGGCACCTCGTTCAGGAAGTACCAGACCCACAAGGTGCCCAGCACGCTTTCAAGGAGATAGAAGAGCGCCACCTCGGCGGACGGCAGATAGCGCGTCGCGCTGTTGATCAGCAGGGTGGCCAGCGGCATCTGCAGCAGGCCCATGATGCCCAACGCCAGGTAGCTCGTCTGATCCAGGTCGAAGGGCTCAGCCTTGGGCAAGGCGATCAGCGCGGCGACCAGCCCGCCCAGGGCAATCAGCGGCATGCGGGCGAGGCTGGAATGGCGGCGCAACAGGGTCAGGTTGGCGCCCAGGGCGGCTGACGACAGCAGTGCGTAACCGTTACCCAGCAGGTCGCTGGCGCTGAAGGAGCCGGCGAACACCAGCACGATGCCCAGCGTCGCCACGCCAATGGCCAGCCAGGTGCGTAGCGCAACAGCCTCATGCAGGAAAAAACGTGTGAACAACGCGGCAAACAACGGCGCCGTACTGAGGATGACCACCACATTGGCCACCGTGGTGTGGATGATCGCCAGCACGAAGAACAGCGAGATCAGCGCCAGCAGCACCGCCGACACGGCACTGGGCAGCGGCTTGGCCCGCAGGCTCGCGCGGCTGCCGGCGGACAGTGAAAAGGCGCCAAAGGCGATGAACATCAGCAGCCCGCGCCAGAACACGATACTCCAGCCATCGGCCTGCACCAGGCGCACCAACAGGCCATCGAAGCTGAGCAGCACGATACCGCTGGTGACCAGCAGCAGGCCGCGCGCTGAATCTTTCATCCCGGCTTTCCTTGTCGTTATTTAACCGTTGCCTGAATGATCGCCCCACTTTGGGGCGTTGGCCTGCCCAGACGCGCCGCCTGAGAGGGTGTTTACGACCTCGCTACGAGCCGCTCAAGGCAGGGCAGAACGGGCACCACGTTTCTGCGGCCAGCCCGGAACTTGTAATTTTGCGATCCACTCCAATATCTCGTTTCAAGGCACCTCTAAAAACGTAGGCGAGGCGGTCAGCGCAAGGCGAAAGCAGACGAAAAAGCGGAGTTTACGAGTTGTAAATGAGCATTTTGACTGGGCTCGCATCCGAGTCTGCTTTCAACGCGGCGATGACAACGCAGGTAGTTTTTAGAGGTGCCTGTCAGCGGCGCCGGGCGCCGCGCGGCACCTTGAACAGGGACGTGCATTTCTCCATGGCTCAAGTGAGGCACCCCATGAATTCCGAAGAGCAAACCCTGATCGATGGCCTGTTCACTCGCCTGCAAGAGGCCGAGCACGAGGGTGGGCTGCGCGACAGCGAAGCCGAAGCGCAGATCAAGAGCCACCTGGCCCGACAGCCTGCCGCGCCGTATTACATGGCCCAGGCGCTGCTGATTCAGGAAGCGGCCATCAAGCGCCTGGACCAGCGCGTGCGTGAGCTGGAAGCCCAGGCGGCCGACGCCCAGCGCCAGCGTTCCGGCAGTGGTGGTTTTCTTTCCGGTTTGTTCGGCGGTGGCCAGCCGGCCAGCGCACCGCAGCCGACCCAGCGTCCTGCCGGCTGGGGCGAAACGCGCTTTTCCCAGAATGCGCCTGCCGCACAGGCGGCGCCGGTTGCGCCCGCGGCCATGCCCGGCGCTGCACCGGCCGCCCAGGGCGGCGGCTTCATGCGTGGTGCCCTGCAAACCGCGGCCGGCGTGGCCGGCGGGGTGATGGTGGCGGACCTGCTCACCAACATGTTCCACCACAATCAGCCCCAGGAAATCGTCGAGGTGATCCGCGAGGACGCGCCCATGCAGGACAGCTTCGGCAACGGACTGGACGACACGCCCATGCGCGACAACTTCGCCGACACCTCGTATTCCAACAGCAACGACATCGACACCGATGCCTTCGACAGCTCGGACTTCTTCGACGACGACAGCATGTTCAGCTGAACCAGGTGCTGACGGCGCTCAGCCCGCCAGCGCTTGAGCGCTGGCGGTGCGATCCACCAACCGAATGCTGTCACGCCCGCCGCGTTTGGATGCGTACAACGCCACGTCACCCTGTTCGATCAGCGCCGCCAGGCTGGCCGGCGGCTGATCGAACAGGCTGGCGCCGACGCTCAGGGTGACCGCTTCCGGTGTTGCGAAACCCTCGGCAGCAATCACCCGGAAGCGCTCGCGCAGCGCTTCGCCCAGCTCGACGATCTGCGCGGTCGAGGCGTTCTTGAGCAGAATCACGAACTCGTCACCGCCCAGGCGCGCCGCCAGCGCGCCTTCGGGCAGCGCCACACGAATCATTTCACTCAGCGCCACCAGCAGACGGTCGCCGGCCGCGTGGCCGTGCAGATCATTGACCAGCTTGAAATTGTCGATATCGATCAGTAGCAGAGCGCCCGGCTGGGCAGGCGTGGCGGCATTGAGCAGATGCGGGGCCCGGGCCTCCAGGGCGCGGCGGTTGTACATGGCGGTCAGCGGGTCGCGGGCGGCCAGGCGTTCGATGCGTTGCTCGCGGCGGATGCGCACGGTGCCGGTCATCGACAGGGCGATAAGCATCAGCGCCATCACGCCCTCGACAAGAGAAACCTGAATGATCAGGCCGTGAAACGAGGCCAGGTCGATCAGCGTGCCCGGCACCAGCACCGGGATGGCCTTGGCGATGTAGAACAGCCCATGACCCAGCAGCACGAAACGCAGCTGCGCGGCGCCGGCGCCGAACGACTTGCCTTCGGGCCGCAGCAGGAAACTGGCTCTGATGGTGATCAGCGCGATCAGCAGCGAATTGACCAGCAGCATGGTCTTCGACCATTGCGGGCCTTCCGGTAACAGCAGCATCGCCAGCCAGATGGCGGCGACCAGCAGCCAGGCACGCGACAGCTTCGTTTCGGTAAAGCGCGCCACACCGGCGTAGAACAGCCCGTGCGAGATGATCAGCAGGCCGTTGGCGAACCAGATCCCGATCACCAGCAAGCCACTGCTGCGCAGCAGCGCCAGGGTCGAGCCGACGCTGATCAACGCGAAGCCGGCGCTCCACAACAGCAGCGCCGGCTCACGCACGGTGCGCCACTCCACTGCCAGATACAGCGCTGCCGCCAGCGCCAGAGCAATGGTCATCGTCAACAGAGTCAGGGGATCGAGCGCCACGGGGTATCGGCCTTTCGGTGCAGTGTTGCGTTACGGTCTACCGGTTTATCGGCAGTCAAGAGGCATGGCTTCGAGCATAGCCACGCTTTATGAAAATGCCGCTGAACGCGTCAGCTGCGTTTCGGCCTGACGGTCAGGCTGATCATCCGCGTGACCACCAGGCCGATGTACATCACGCCGGCGAACTGTTCGAGCATCACCAGGGCGCGGGCGAAGGGGCGCAGCGGAATGATGTCGCTCAGGCCGACGCCGGACAGGGTGGTGAAGCTCAGAAACAGCAATTCCACCCAGGTGCGCTGCGCCTCGGGATTGATCGCCGCGCTGAAACTGCCAGGGCTGACCAGCTGACACACCGAAAAGGCATGGGCAAAGGCCCAGGCCAGCAGGGTGAAGGTGGCGCCGACCGCGAACAGTTCGTCGGTGCTCGCGCGCTCGTCTTCCATCATGTAGGCGATCAGGCCGCCCGCGGCGTAGAAATAGAAGCTCGATTCCAGGCCCGCCAGCAGGATCGACAGCGCCGTATTGCTCTCGAACTCCACCGCCACGGTCAGCGCCAGAATGCATGCCGCCTGGGTGAAGGCGATCCAATGAATGGTCGGGCTACTGCGCACCATGCGCAGCGACATGGCCAGCACCACGATACCGAACGCGCCGACGATGGCCCGCCCCTCGGACAGCCGCTCCATGAACGGGTAGAGCAGGATGCCCAGCAACTGCACGAACAGCAGGCTGGCGGACGGGTAGCGGAGCAGATAGATGTGGGCCTTGGGCATCGAAGTCGACCGGGCGAGGGGAGATGGCGCGGCGCAGTCTACTGGATCATCAGCGCGGCGTAAGCTGCCATTCGCCGCTCGGCGGTCAGCATAGGGCGCTTATCACGCGGGCTTATGCGCTGCCTGAGCGCACGGCGAATAGTCGCGGCGCCGCGCGGGATTTCCGCTATGATCCGCCACCTCGCAAACACCCCGTCATGGTCAGGTTCCGATGCCCGTCAACGCCCTCTACACGGACCTGTCCGATTACTACGACCTGATGTGCGCCGACATCGACTACGCCGCGCAAAGCAGCGCCGTACAACGGCTGCAGCAACTGTTCGGTAATGGTGGCACCCGTCACCTGGATCTGGCCTGCGGCACCGGGCCCCACGTGCGGCATTTTCTCGATGCGGGCTTTCAGAGCGGCGGGCTGGACATCAACCAGCCGATGCTCAACAAGGCCGCCATCCGCTGCCCCGAGGCGCACTTCGCCGTGCAGGACATGTGCACGTTCAGCAGCGACGAACCGTTCGACCTGATCACCTGCTTTCTCTACTCGTTGCATTACAGCGCGACCCTCGCACGGCTCGAAGCCTGCATCGCCAGCGTGCACCGCGCCCTGAAGCCCGGCGGGCTGTTCTGCTTCAATGCGGTCGACCGCACCCGCATCGACAACCGCCTGTTCGCTTCGCACACCGTGCAGATCGAGGCCGGGCGCTTCACCTTCAGCTCTGGCTGGCACTACAGCGGCGCGGGCGAGCACCAGGCGCTGCGCCTGCGCATCGAAAAGACCACGGCCGATGAAACCCTGACCTGGCACGACGAACACCCCATGGTCGCCGTGAGTTTCGCCGAGCTTGAGGCGCTGCTCGAACCGTACTTCGAGGTGCACGTGCTGGAGCACGACTACCAGCGCATCCTGCCGCTCGGCGATGGGGCGGGGAATGCGCTGTTCGTTTGTGTGAAGCGCTAGCGAATAGCGCTGGGGCGCCCACTGATCCGTGGGAGCTGCTTCAGCCGCGATCTTTCACTGGCCTCAAGCCTGATCGAGGCTGAAGCGGATCGCCCGGCCGCTCCCACGCAGTTTTGCATCGAAGAGTTCGCGCTGTTGGGGCGCAAAGTACTGTGTCGCAGGCTCGGCGGCTGAGTGTATCGTTGCATGTAAATATGAATGCGACGCTATTTCGTAAGTAAACGCAAAGCATTACCATTCGCGCGCCAGCTATAACTCCTCAATGGATGCGCTCTTTCATGCCAGCCTCTTTGCGTCTCGTCCCCGTTTCGCTTGGCTTTTCCGTTTTACTAACCACCGGTTTCGTTGCAGCTGCCAGCACCGTGCTGCCGGAAACCTCGATCAACGCCGACCGTGATGCCGAAGCCGATAACCCGCGTACCCGGGAAGTCAGCACGGCAACTCGTACCGCCACGCCAGTGCGCTACGTACCCCAGGCCATCGACTCGGTGAAAACCGCCAGTGTGCTCGACTACGGCACCAACGACCTGGCCACGGCGCTGAGCGGCATTCCCAATGTCAGCAGCGCGGCGGATACCCGCTTCGATGGGCTGCGCATCCGCGGTTTCGAGGCCAGCAACGACCTGTACCTCGATGGCGTACGCGACGACAGCCAGTACGTGCGCGACCTGCACAACATCGAGCGCATCGACGTCCTCAAGGGGCCGGCAGCTGTGCTCTACGGGCGCGGTAGCCAGGGTGGGATCGTCAACCGCGTCAGCAAGGTGCCGGAGGCCGGGCGGCGCTCCAGCATCGAGGCCCAACGCGGCAGCGACGACATGCGCAGCCTGTACGCTGACCTCAGTGCCGATGCGACCGAGAACATCAGCCTGCGTCTGAACATGGGCAATCAGGATGCCAACAGCTTTCGCGACGGTATCTCCAGCCACCGCCAGTTATTCGCGCCTGCGATTAGCTGGCAACTGACCCCGCAGCTCAACTGGCTGGTGCAGTACGAATACAGCCGCTTCGACCGCACGCCGGATCGTGGCATCCCCGGCCTCAATGGCCGCCCGGCCGACGTGAAGCGTGAGACCACCTACGGCGACGACCGCGACTACATCGACGACAAAGCGCAATCGCTGCGCTCCAAGCTGACCTTTGATCTCAACGACAACTGGCAGCTGCGCCAGACCCTCAGCGTGTTCAAGCTCGATAGCGATTTCGACAACACCTACCTGACCGGGGCCAACGCGGCCACCAACCGCGTGACCCGCCAGCGTTGGCAGCAGGACCTGCAGACCCGCAATGTTTTCAGCAACCTCGAGGCCGAAGGCACCGTCGATACCTTCGGCTTCGAGCAACGGCTTTTGACCGGCGTCGAAATGGGCAGCCAGCGGCGCAATCCCAAGCTTTACACCGCAGCCACAACAGGCCCTGGTCGCCAGACGGTGCCAACGCTCGATATCTACAACCCGGATCGCAACCAAAGCCACAACGGCACCATGTCGCTTTCCAGCGACAACCACACTGAAGTCGAAAGCCGCGCAATCTACCTGCAGGATCAGTTGCGCCTGAGCGATCAGTGGCAGCTGCTGGCAGGGCTGCGTTACGACCGTTTCGACGTGGATACCACCAACATGGCAGGCATCAAGGACGGCCGCGACGACAACAGCGTCAGCCCGCGCGTCGGCCTGGTCTGGACGCCGCTGCAGGATCATTCCTTCTACGCTTCGTGGAGCAAGAGCTATTCGCCGGTCGGCGGCGGGCAGATCGGTATCACCCCGAACGCCACCGGCAATACCAATGACCTGGACCCGGAGCTGACCCGGCAAAAAGAAGTTGGGGTGAAAAGCGACTGGCTGGGTGATCGCCTGAGCACCACCTTCGCCGTCTACGAACTGGAACTCTACAACCGCCGTACCAGCGACCCGAACAACCCAGGGCTGTCCATCCTCACTGGCTTGCAACGCTCGCGCGGCATCGAGCTCACCGCTACCGGGCAACTGGCTGGGAACTGGTACCTACGCGGCGGCATCGGCCTGCAGGACGCGACCATCGTCAAGGACAACAACGGCTTTGAAGGCAACCGTGTCAGCAACGTTGCCAAGCGCAACGGCAGCCTGTTCCTGACCTGGAAGCCGGAGCAGGGCTGGTACGCAGAAACCGGCCTGACCCTGGTCGGCAATCGCTTCGCCGACAACATGAACACCACCGTGCTGCCGGGCTACGGCCGTTGGGATGCGTTGGCCGGTTTCCGCCAGAAGGATTGGGACTTGCGCGCCGCCCTGAACAATCTCACCGACCGCACCTACTACAGCTCGGCGACCAGCGCCGCGCAGATTCGCCTAGGCGAGCCGCGCAATCTGGTGGTGACAGGCACCTACCGTTTCTGAAGCTGGGCTTGCGCCTGCAGCGCTGGCTACCTGGCCAGCGCTGCAGAGCTGTCAGCCGCTGCGCTTTTCACCTTGGCCGCCATAACAGCAGCCTGGATCGCCGCCAGGCTGTGCTTGGCCGCCGGCTTCTCGAACACCGCACTTTCGGCCAGCGTGTAAAGGCGCTCGCCGTTGTGCAGGGTGAATTCCACAAAGGCCAGATGCTCGGTCCACGAGCGATAGCGCCGTACCATGAACAGGCTGTGCTTCGTGGCCACAGCGCGCACGCTGCTCAGCGGTATCTGCCGGTGATCGCTTTCGCTGGCAATGATCAGTTCATCATTGTGAATGGACGCCGGCCCGGCTTTGCTCAACCGTCGCCATTCCACGGCGAACCGCCAGCCCATCAGCAACAAACAGCCGCCAACCAGCAGCAGTTCGGGCAGCCGCATGGCCGATGCCTTGAACAGCACCAGGCCGCCAATCGCCACTAGAATCGCCAGGGTGATGGAGCGATAGAAATACACGCTGTGAAAATCGGGGAAGCTCAGAAAGCGGATGTCCATAGCGTCAATCTCGTCCCGAGGTCTGACTAGAGGCGTTACAGCTCTGTAAGGCTGCTTGCCGACTTCCTGCCAGTGACTGCGCGGCAATCAAGGCAGGTTATGGCATTTGCCCGGCATGCTGCGTGATCCGTCACGCAAATCGGCAGCGTTGTCAGTGCAGCGTCGGTGTAAGCCGCTCGGCAACCAGTTGGCGAGCCTGATGGGCCAGTTGGTCCAAGTGATAGTCGCGCTGCTTCTCGGCCTCGCTCATGGCCTTCTTGCCATGCTGCTTGAGCAGGTAGGCGTGGATCTGCCGCACCTCGGTGGACTGAAACACCGGTGCCAGGTCCTGCACGGCCACCAGGCCATCGGAGCGCAGGTCGCGGGTGTTCATCAGCACCTGCGGCCCCTGGGCGGCGAGCACCTGCAGGCCCATGGCCTCGAAGGTCGGCACCTTGCCGGCGACGCAGGCCAGTTCCAGATGAGGATGACGCTCGGTGATGCGCTGCAGCATGGCCCGGGCGATACCGCGGCGGCGGTGGCTGGCAGCCACGGCCATATAGGTGAGGGTGCAGGCTTCGGCGTCGTCCTGGCTGGGCAGGTACAGGGCGAAACCCAGCACCACGGCAGGGTCCTGATCGTCCAGAGCCAGCAGCAGGTGCGTTGGGCTATCGGCTTCGCCGTTCATGGCCTGCAGGTATAGGTGCACCTCAAAGCCGATCACGTACTGGTACAGCTGGAACAGCGGGTTGCTGGGCGTCAGCGGCACCGGGCTGATATCGCTGAAGTAGTCCACCACCATCTGCAGCACCTGGGCTTTGAGGGACTCGGGTGGCGGGGCGTCGAGGTGGGTGAGGGTGAACATCGGGTGGGCTCTTGATAAAAACGGCGGGCGACATTGTAACCCGTGGGGGAGGTGGGCGTTGGCGCCGAGGGCCTACGGGTGTGCCGTCTCGGGTAACATGGCGCCGCATCGAGCATTGATCCGGAAGGGCCTTATGGCAGCGTCGAAACGAAAATATGCAGGTATCGAGCGCGAGCTGATTCGCACCCTGACCGAGGCCTGCGAAACGGCAAAGAGCGAAATTGTTGGCTTCCAGTGGCTCACCCATGAGGTGGACTACGAGCGATTTCCCGAGAGCCTGCTCGTCACCTGGGTGTTCGACAGCGAAGCCAGCAAGGCGAGGGCGCTTGCCAGCGTGGACAAAGCCAGGATGCTGACGCTGACCCAGGCTGCATTCGAGGCAGTGGGTATCAGCGTGGCCGGCATCAATGAGCACGTGGCGTTTTCGGTCGAGCCGCCGGCAAGGGGAAAACGTGGCCAAGGACATTGAAAACCCCTGCGTGTCGCTGTGCCAGCTCAACAGTGAAATGTGCGTGAGCTGTGGGCGCACGCGGGAGGAAATCCGCAAATGGCGAGGCATGAAGCGGCCGGAGAAGATGGCCACGGTGCAGAAGGCAGCGGCGCGGATGAAGGCGATTGCCAAGAAGAAGGGCAAAGGCTAAAACGCGGGACGGTTATGGACTGCGCTCACTCAACCTGCCGCTGGTGCCTCAATAGCTACTACTGCGGTTCGGCTAAAAACGGCGCAACGCTGCCAAATGGGTAACTGCCCATCCCTATGCGCAGTGGTGCGACTGCTGTCGACGTGCCGGTGCCTACTACCATCACGTTATCGAAGAGCACCTGTTCTCCGGGGTGACGGTTATCAGCGGCGACGATCAGGTAATAAGTGCCATCGCGGTTAACCTGGCCAGCCAGGTCCTGATTGACGACACCTACCTGACCGCCTATCTGGCCAAATCCTTGGCCGATTACCGTCGATTTGTCGTCCAACAGGATAAGGTAGGGTGCCAGCACATACTTGTTGAAACCAAGGCAGCTGTTCACGCACCAAGAGTTGACCTTGATGAGAAAGGGCTTATTGGCCTTGAGGTCGACGCTGAATACGCGGTAGTTCGATGGAACTCCTTCGACCAGAAGACGAGGTTCTTGGGCGGTGATTGGCCACTGCTTGGGACGCCAGCCAGGTGCAACCTGCATTGGATCGACTGAGGCATTTTGGATTGCTTCGGCGGGTGTTTTTGCCAATGGGGTCGTGGCGTTGGCCACCTGCTCTTGATAGACACGCTGCGGGTTGGTGCTGCAGGCAATCAAGGCCAGGCAAAAGCTTAGAAGTAGTATGAGGCGCATTGAGTCTTCCTTATTTCCTATCGTTGGTAGTCAAGAGTGGGTGCTCTTTTCCTATAAGGCCTCGAAGAGTTTGAGGTTAAGCTTCATCATATTTTTTACGGTAAAAATTTCAGATGCCAAAGAAGCTTAAGCTGGGGCAGCCCAACTCTCTGGCTTTTTCTTTATGCTGTTTGGCTGCGCTCGGATTTTGCTCGTGTTCTTTATTGCTAAGCAAAAGGTAGATCTCGGCTAAATATTCTTCGTAGCTTAGTGGAGGCTTGCGTGCCATTGCCAGAATGGTAAAGGGATTGGTGTTTTTTAGATCTGGCGTGGTAGCGGCATCGCCTAGGCGGCAATAAGCTAAGCTAATGGTGGGAAGTGGGTAGGAACGTTTGTAAGGGTCATCCAACGTCAGGGCATCTTCTAATGGTTTAATTAGAGCGGATGCTTCATCTGAGTCAAGAGCGAAAAGAACTTTGTTGGGAGAGCAAAATTGAAAAATAGCATGTTTGGCGGCCAGTAGGTTGGCCTCAGCTGCCTGGTTCAATAAGTCACATATCTCTTGTTTAGTGATGCCCCTGATGCTCGGCTGACTTCCCAGCATCTGAGCTGCTCTGTAAATACCCGGCGGAAAACCTTTTTGTGCGGACGTTTTAATTAAAATGTGATGCTCTTTGAGCTTCTCTATAGCGTTTAGGGTGGAGGGATCATCTGGGCCAGGATAGTTATTTGCGAGTTTTGTGATCTCTGGGTCTAGAGTTTTGTATATTTCTTCAGCCGCTATGTATTCTTCTTCGCCAGGTGTGTAAGCATTGGCTGTTGTACAGCCTATAGCTAAAAGGGCTAGCGCAATCGTTGCAAACTTGTTTCTCATTGGTTTTTCCAAATAAAGAGCCCCGCACCAGGTGAGTACTCTTTATCTGAGCTTAAACCCCAACATCCATGGCAGGTGTTGGGCAAATCTACAGTGAATTCAAACTGCCATCAAATGCCCATTTTCTGGATCAGCCCCATCAGGTATAGATAGGAGCGTGCGCTTTACCGAAACTGCCGCTTTTCCTTTGCACACTGCGTCCGCTGCGCGCCACGGCGCTGATGAGCGGGGCTTGCGACCAGCGCGTTGTGCCGCTGCAACTTGGGCGCGCGAACCTGCCCGCAGCGTGGTTGCCTTGTTTGGTTTCTATACGCGCCATTAAAATGGCCGGCCCTTGCAAGGCAGGAAACACCATGTGGTTCACGAAGAAAAAGACGCTCAGTGACGAGCAGGCGACGGCTCTGAATGAGCAGGCATGGGCCGCGTTTCGCGAGCAGGATCTGGATGCCGCGCTGGAGCATTTCCAGGCGCTCGCCAAGGCGTGTCCTGCCGACCCGCGCTGGATGAATGGCGTTGGCGCGGTGAGCCTGGCACGTGAAGATCGCGCCGGCGCCCGTCGACACTTCCAAATGGCCGCCGAGCACGATTATCCCGGCAGCCACTACAACCTCGGCATCATGGCCTACCAGGAAGACGACCTCGACGCCGCCCGCCGGCACTTCCAGAAAGCTGCCGAGCACGATTATCCGGGCAGCCATTACAACCTCGGCACCATGGCCTTCCAGGAAGGTGATCATGATGCTGCCCGCCATTATTTTCAGCAGGCCACCAAGTACGATTGCCCCCGCAGCCACTTCTACCTTGGCAGCATGGCCTACCAAGACGGCGATCACGATGCCGCCGTCGAGCACCTCGACAACGCTGTGCGCCACGATCATCCGAAGGCGTTGAATCTGCTCGGCGACGTCCATCTACACGCCGAGCGCTACCCGCAGGCCGAGCAGGCCTACCGGCGCGCCGCCGAGCTGGGCAATGTCGACGGCTACAACAACCTTGGGCTGCTGTACCTGCAGCTCGAGGATTATCAGCAGGCCAAGCAGGCGTTGTTGCAGGCCCTGCAATCCGACCACGTCTATGCCCAGCACAATCTGGCGGTGGCCTATCACCGCCTGGGCGAGCTGGAGGCGGCTGAGCGCTGGTACCTGATTTCCTTCTCGCAGCACGGCAACCTGCAGTCGCTGGAGAACCTTGGGCATGTGTATGGCGACAGTGGGCGGGAAGTCGAGGGTAAGGCGCTGGTGGCGGCCTCTGACAAGCTCTATGAGGATCAGCCTCTCAACGAGTATGAGCAGGCGTTGATTGATCGTTTGTTGGCTTGAGCTGCGTTCGGGTTACTTGTTTTTTGCGTGAACTCGCGGCTTCCATGTTGTTGCCGATACCGGTTCCGCTCTTACAGCGGCTCACTTTTGGCAGACGCCCCAAAAGTAAGCAAAAAGGCTTGCCCCTGCATACGGCCCGACTTCGTCGGGTTCCCTCGCTCCATCGTCGTTCCAGGGGCACGCCGCGAAGGGCCATCCCTGGCCCATCGCGGCTCTCGCGGCATCCATGCCGCTCAACCCCTTGCACAACGATTCCACTCGGCCTCCTGACGGGGCATTTGGCGTCGTATGTGAGATTGGCGTTCTAGAACCCAAAGAAGCCAAAGCAATGCGGCAAAGCCGCAATGCTTTGGCTCTGCTTTTTTGATTTGCCTACATGGTCAGTTCAGACGACGCGGTTTCCGAATCCCGTCAGAAGGCCGAGTGGAGGTGCTGTGGAGAGGGGGGGTTGGCATGGATGCCAAACGAGGAACGATGGGCCAGGGATGGCCCACCGTGACGACCCTCGGAACAGTGCCGGAGCGAGGGGAGTTGAGCGTAGCGAAACCCGGATGCCGGGCGCGCTTTCTCTTTGGTTACTTTCTGCGCGAGTAAAGAGAAACGGAGCGCAGCGGAGTAACAGCCGAAGGCTGGCCCGAAGGGCGAGCGAAGCGAGTCAAGTGGCTCGCCGTAAGGGCGAAAACGGTAGGAGAGGGCGACGGAGAAAATAAATCTGTCCCCTTTTTCGGTCGTCCCCTTTTTCGGTCCCCTTTTTCGTCCTACGCGCTTGCCGATCATAGCTAAGAGTAGTGCTCATCCCTGAGCTTGAGATCACCAGCTAATTTGCTTGTTAATGTTTGCGGCTACTTGCCGCAAGCTCAAGCTTTTGAAGAACGGGTGCCATGGCCTTGGGGCGATAAACGTCATTCGTCCCCGACCTCCATCCCAAACAGGTACAACAGTTCCAGCTAATCCAGCGCTATTTGCCCTCATCTGGAGCTCTTCGATAGCCTCGTCCTGCTGGGAGGTAGGCTGGTGGCCAAAAGAGCTTTGCAGCGGGACAATGATCAGATCAACGTTCTGTTGGCGGATATGTGCAACTTTGAAACTAGGCATTTTTTTAGCCTCATGAGGTGATTACGGTTTCAGGCAGGGTTACTGCCTCTTTTGCTTTCATGCGTCAGGGCCATAAGGCCGCTTGTCGAGTGCCATCGACACCGCATCTAACAAAGTCCATAATCACCGCGCTTTTTCCCCAAAAAGTAGCCGTAATTAGGTTCGTCCGATTGCGGCCGAGCAGATAGGCATCGTTTATCTTGCTCGGTCAAGGACCCGCACCAGCCCATATGGGCTCGTGCGGGTTTCTTGTTTATGCCTCAAAAAAATTGAGGCTTGGGTGTGCTTCCATGCATCACCCTTCGGTTATCAACTGTTTCTCAATCCCAACTCAAGGCCCCACCCGTCTGATACTCGATCACACGAGTCTCGAAGAAGTTCTTCTCCTTCTTGAGGTCCATGATCTCGCTCATCCATGGGAACGGGTTGGTGGTGCCTGGGTATTCTTCTTTCAGGCCGATCTGGGTCAGGCGGCGGTTGGCGATGAATTTGA
>Ga0268257_1002328_pt1 | contig 13941 bp, 9 predicted proteins | sample AgamicAtPrz_FD_200249 | JGI IMG/M metagenome (GOLD analysis project Ga0268257, IMG submission 200249) | Agave microbial communities from Guanajuato, Mexico - At.P.rz (v2) (version 3) | ecosystem: Host-associated > Plants > Phyllosphere > Phylloplane/Leaf | place: Guanajuato, Mexico | collected...
CTTGAAGAACACGCCCCAGTCCCAGTTGTAATTCATCGGGATTTCCCCTCAGACGGTTGTTTCACGGGCACCTCGATACATCCGGGGGCGTTCGACGCCCTCGGATGTAAAGGTTAGACACTAACTAGGTGGCCTGTTGGATGGATTCGCGCGGATGCGCTTCAGGCCACTATTTGCCGGAGGTCAGGACTTCTTCTCGTCCGCGGCCTTGTCGGTCGGCTCGGCGATCAGCTTCTTCAGTTCGTCGCTCATCGGGAACTGCAGGTTCAGGCCCTTTGGCGGAATTGGCTGCTGGAACCACTTGTCGTAGCTCTTGTTGACTTCACCCGACTTGAAGTAGGCGACGATGGCTTCGTCGACCGCTTTCTTGAACGCAGCATCTTCCTTGCGCACCATGCAGCCGTAGATTTCGTACGACTGTGGCGTGCCGGTGATGACCCAGTCGGCAGGCTTCTTGGCCTTGGCCATTTCACCGGCCAGCAGGGCGTCGTCCATCATGAAGGCCACGGCGCGGCCGCCTTCGAGCATGTTGAAGGCTTCGCCGTGGTCTTTGGCGGAGATCACGTTCATCTTCATCTGCTTGTCGGCGTTCATCGCCTTGAGGATGCGCTCGGAGGTGGTACCGGCGGTGGTTACCACGTTCTTGCCGGCCAGGTCCGGGAAGTCTTTATAGGATGGCTGGCCATCCTTGACCTTGGTCAGCAGGCGGGTGCCGACTTCGAAGATGCCCACCGAGAAGCCGACCTGCTGCTGGCGCTCGACGTTGTTGGTGGTGGAGCCGCACTCAAGGTCGACGGTGCCGTTCTGCACCAGCGGGATGCGGGTTTGCGAGGTGACCAGGTTGTACTTGACCTTGATGTCGGTGCCCAGTTGCTTCTTCAGGGCTTCGACCACGGCCAGTTGGATGTCGTGGGAGTAACCGACCGGTGTGGTGCCGCCGGCCAGATAGGAGAACGGAATGGAAGAGTCGCGGTGACCCAGGGTGATGGTGCCCGAGTCCTTGATCTTCTTCAGGGTACCGGTCAGTTCTTCGGCCATGACTGGCGAAGCGATGATCGCGGCCGCGATAGTGGCGCCCAACAGATGACGAACGATGCGCATCAAATTTTCCTCGACGTGTTTGTTTTTTTTATGGAGCCGTTGGCGGACTCTTCGTTCAACGAATACAGCATGAAGCGGGTGCATTCGGTTGAATAGTGTAGAGCAGGAGTCATGCCAAGCCCCTGATTCCGATCATACCCCCTGGAAAAACGCGTGGATGAAGCTTTTTTGATGAGAGCATGCATCGCGCCTTGTCCGGTAATCCGGATGAGTGCGGTATTTTTCGTTCGGTAATCCGAACGAATTTCAGGCTGACCTTAATATTTAGTTAGCGTTTGGTCGCCCGGGTGTTGTGTTCAGGTGGGTTTCTTTTTTCAGGAGCCACCATGAACCCTCTGATTCCCGCGGATTCCATCGATGCGCTGATTGCCCGAAACCTGCCGGCGTGGATGACACAGGCCACGGAAGATCAATTGCTTGCGCTGCGCCGGGCCCTGCTGCAGGAGCAGGCAATCGACCATCAGATCGGGCAGTTGTGGAGCGCCATCCCTTCGCTGGATACCTTTGCCCGGCAACTGCTCGAGCAGCCCCTGGCAGGCACGAGACTGGGCGCGGTCGATGTCGATAAAGCCAGTATCCGGGTCGCCACGCTGATCATCCTTCCTTCCGGCTCGCCGCGGTTATCGTCGCCGCAAGTGACCCGTGTGATGCAGCACGATCTTCTGACCGCGGCTCTGCACAACTTCCATGAGGACGAAACACACCTCACGATCTATCGGCAGGCAAAGCTGGTGGGGACTGATGGGAAAACGCTGAACATGAGCTTCGAGCGTTTCGCTCATCTGTGCAGGCAACTGGACATCGGCAAGCGCTACCAGGCATTGCTGCGCCAGACGTTGCAGCCCGATACCCGCGATTTGTCCGCGCGGGCCTCCATCGAACAGTTGCTCGAGGCGTCGCTACGGGCGCGCCTCGAAGTGGCCGTACGGTTGGCGTTGCTGAAAGGGCAGCTGGATGAGACCAGCTACCTGCGCTTGCTGCCGCTGTGTGCGCGCAAACCGATCGTGCCGGCTGATACGGCCATTGTCGTACCCCGGCAGCTCTATCTGCTGGGTAAGCCGGTTCAGGGGGTTGTGACCGTTGAAGTACGGCGGCCGGGGGATGACCGGGTCGAGTGCGTCCTCGCCTGGCTACCCAACGAGCCGCAGGCGCCGGTGCAACGGCATGACAGCTGGACATCGCTCTACGAGGCCCTGTGCCAGAAGTTGCGCGCCCCGGTTTACTACCGCTACTTCAGCCGCTTCATCGGTGAGCGCGACCGCGTGGCGTTCAGCTATGCCCTGAGCAAGCGTCACGCTGCCGGGCCCGAAGCTTCGGCGCTGGATGGGCGCAACCTGGCGCTGGAGTCGGCGCTTTTCGTGCATTTGCGCGCACAGCAGGTGCAAAAGTGCTTCGATGATGCACGTGTGCTGGCAGTCGCCACCGAGGAGGTGGATGAGCAGGATCGACGTCGACGCTTGGCCAACTACAAGCAGTTCGGGTTGGACCTGCTGGGGCTCGCGGGCCTGTTCGTGCCGGTGCTGGGGTGGACCATGCTGGCGCTGACCGCCGAACAGATCGCGCAAGACATCTATGAGGGTTACAAGGATTGGCAGATTGGCGATCGTCAGGCGGCGCTCGACCATATGCTTGGCGTGGCCCTTAACGTGGCGGCTGGGGTGGTGTTCGCGGCTGGAGCAGAGCTGGCGGGACGTGCGCTCAAACGGGTAGGTGCAGTTGATGGCCTGGCACCGATCTGCACGCCGCAGGGCGCGGTCCGCTTGTGCCGCACCGACTTGCCGGGTTACGCCGTTGCAGAAAACGGCCTTGGCATCGGCCAGCGCGAAACCGTCGACGGCGTGCAGCGCATGCGTTTGCACGAGGCCACCTACGTTGTTGAAGAAGCGGGCGGTGGTAGCCTTGCCCTGCGCCATCCATCACGTAGCGAAGCGCATCCGGTGCTGTTGGAGCACAACTCGGTTGGCGGTTGGCGTCACTTGCTGGAAGAGCCCCGGCATTGGGTTGGGGCCGGCCGCTTGTTACGGCGATTGAGCAGTGCCGTGGCAGATGTGCCCGACGAGCTTGCCGAGGCTTTATCGCTGATCACCGGCCATGACCAGCAGCACCTGCGCCGATTGCACCTTGAAGGTGGCAAGCCCCCGGCGCGGATGCTCGATGCCCTGGAGCGCCTGCGTTTGCATGAGCAATACCCAAGAGTAAAAGGCGCCCCGTTCGAGGAGCTGGTCGCGATGCGCCAGCAACGCCCTCAAGAGGGCGCTCAATGGCTCATGCGTGACTTCAGCGGGCTGACGCCGCGCTGTGCGGCGCACATCCTCGAACAGGCGCAGGATGCGACAGTGACACGCCTGGTCGAACACGGGCGGGTACCGTTGGTGCTTGCCGAACAGGCGCGTTGGGCCGTGCGTGACAGCCGGCTGGATCGCGCCTGCGCAGGCTTGCTGCAGCCATTGGCGATCAATGGCGATACCGAGCGCCTGGCGTTGGCACTGGCGCACAGGCGTGGCATGTGGCCTGAGGGGCTGCGGGTGGAAATTCGTGACCGGCGCCCGGCAGGGACGAAGCTGGCCGGCAGCGGTGCACAGGACGCGCCACGGGTGGTGATCTTGGTCAAGGAGGCCGGCCGCTACAGGATCGACGGCGCAACCGGGCAAGGCACTGCCGGGCTCATGGAGACCCTGTTGGCCCTGCCTGATGGCCAACCAGGCAGCTCGGCGGCAGCGCAGCGGCTGGGCAAGGATGGCTACCTTGGCGTGCGAGTCGCGTGATAACGCCGCAGAGCTGATCGGCCTGGCGCCTGCGCTTGGCCGGGCGCGCCCTCCGGCGCGTCTTGGGGATGGACGCCTGGGCTATCCGCTCAGCGGGCGCGGGGAAAGTACGCGCCAGGCATTGCGCCGTGGCATCCGTCAGATCTATCCGACGATGACCGATGCCCAGTTGGAGGCGTACGTGGAAGACCTGCGGCTGCGCGACATCGAGCCGTGGGGGCACTACGCGCAATTGCGCCAGCAATTGACCGCCTTGCGCGAGAGCCTGCGCAGCTGGCAGGACGAGGCGAGCGGGCCACTGCAGCGCCTGCGCCGCAGGCGCCTGGCTGATCGGTTGCGGCGCTGCTGGCGGCGCAAAAGCAACATCGGCACTGAAGATGGCTACATCCTGCATGTCGAGGGTGGGCCAACAGGCCAACTGCCCGAGCTGCCGCCTGGCCTCGATTTTTCACACGTCACCCAGCTGACATTGCGCGGCCTCGGGCTGGAAGAGCTACAGCAGAACTTCATCAGCCGTTTTAATCGAGTGGTCGAACTCGACCTGCGAGAGAACCGGCTAGTCACCTTGCCAGCTGGAATCGAAAGCCTTGTCCGGCTGCGGCAATTGCGCCTGAGCCACAACCGCATCGTGCTCGATGCACAGGGCAACACCCGCCTGGCGTCGTTGGTGCGCCTGGAGCGTTTGCACCTTGACCACAACCCGCTCGGCCAAGCGCCTGAAGTGAGCGCGTTGACCAGGCTGCGCGAACTGTCGCTGCCCGGTTGCGGGTTGGAAACGCTGCCGACTCGGGTGCAGACACCCTGGCGTGCCTTTACTGATTTTCGCAATAACCAACTGCGTCGGCTCAACGTGGAACTGAACGGGATGCGTGAACGTATCCGCCGCATGGCGCTGCACGACAACCCATTCGACGAAGTCAGCGAGATTGAACTGAGCGAGAGGTCGTCCAGCTCTGACTCATCGGAGGAGGGCGCAAGGGGGCTGTCCTACCGACATGCCCTGGTAGACGAAACGGTTCGTCAACAGTGGCTGTCGGGCGTCACTGGGGCGTTACGCGCTCATCGGGAAAGACTGTGGAACGATCTGTTCGAAGAGCCAGGCTCACGGGATTTCTTTCGCTTCCTGGCGGACTTCGCGCAATCTTCGGACCTGGCCCGGCATCCAGCTTATTACCGGGCCCGCATATGGGAGATTGTCGAGGCATGCGCTGAGGATAGCGAAGTTCGTGAACTGCTGTTCGCCCAGGCAAGCGGCCCGCGCACCTGCGAAGACAGCCTGCTGTGGACACTGAGCCAACTGGAGACACGCGCCTCGGTGGTGCAATTGACGCGCGGCCTGACGGGTGAAGGAGCGCAGGCCGCGCTGGTGGCCTTGAATCGCTCCCTGGCGCGTCTGGCCCAGGTCGATCGAATCGCTACGCGCCATGTGCAAAAAATGGCGGGGGATGCGCGGTTGTTTGTCGATGATCTTGAGGTCTATCTGGCCTACCGGGTGAACCTGGCTGGCCCGCTGCAGTTGCCGGCGCAACCGCGCTCAATGCATTACCAGAGCCACAGCGGGGTCACCCGTTCCGACCTCAACGCGGCGCGTAGCGAAGTGCTGCAGGCCGAAACGCCGCGGACATTGAGCGAAGCGCTGGCTACCCAGGAATTCTGGCAGATCCACGCACGCGAGCGGCATGCAGACCGATTCGAGCAATTGCTCGAGCCGTTTCATGAGCGCCTGGCAAATATGGAGGAGCACGTGGAAGAAATTGGCGAAATGGCCTATCTGCAGGGCAGCAACACATTGCGCGATGAACTGCTGGCTGCCGAGCGGCGGTTGATTCGCACACTGGCGCGTGCCGCCCATGGGTTGCCGGAGGACTGAGCCTCCGGCAGTTGGTTGGCTATCAGGCAGCTTGAACCTGGCTGCGCTGTTTGCCGATGCGCTCCAGGTAGTCGCGCAGAACTTGTTGTTCGGCAGCGTTGGTGAACAGGCCCAGCTTGGTCCGGCGCCAGAGGATATCTTCGGCGTCGATGGCCCACTCGGTATCGCACAGGTAGTCCACTTCGCGGGTGAACAGACCGCCGCCGATGGCCTGGCCCAGGTCTTGCGGCCCCTCGACGCCTTCGAGCAGGTGCCATGCGCGGCTGCCGTAGGTCACCGCCCAGCGTTGGGCGATATCCACCGGCAGCCAGTCATGACGTGCCAGGATGGCGTCGACCAAGGCCTTGACGCTGGTCATGTTTTCACCTCCCGGGAGCGGCGCGCCGGCGGTCCAGCTGCCGTGCATCTGGGTGAAGAACGGCTTGAGTTCGGCCATGGCCGATTCGGCCAGCTTGCGGTAGGTGGTCAGCTTGCCGCCGAACACCGACAGCAGCGGCGCCTGCCCTTCACTTGCGGACAACGCCAGTGTGTAGTCGCGGGTCACCGCCGACGGGTTGTCCGACTCGTCGTTGCACAGCGGGCGTACGCCGGAATAGGTGTGCAGGATGTCGCTGCGGCTCAGTTGGTGATTGAAATGGGCGTTCACCACCTTCAGCAGGTAGTCGGTTTCCTGCTCGGTGATTGCCACCTTGGCCGGGTCACCGCTGTATTCGCGGTCGGTGGTGCCGATCAGGGTGAAACGGTCCAGGTACGGGATGCAGAAGACGATGCGCTGGTCTTCGTTTTGCAGGATGTAGGCATGCTCGCCCTCGTACAGGCGCGGCACGATCAGGTGGCTGCCCTGGATCAGGCGGATACCGTATGGCGCGTCGAGCTTCAGGTCGTCCTTGATGAAGCTCGCCACCCAGGGACCGGCAGCATTGACCAAGGCGCGGGCACGGATAGTCTGCAGGCTGCCATCGGCGTGCTGCAGGTCCACCTGCCACAGGCCATCGATGCGTTCGGCGCGCAGGCAGCGAGTGCGGGTGCGGATCTGCGCGCCCTGTTCACGGGCGGCCATGGCGTTGAGCACCACCAGGCGGGCGTCATCCACCGCGCAGTCGGCATATTCGAAACCGCGGGTAATGGCCGGCTTGAGCGGGTAGCCCGGGCCGAAGCGCAGGCTGCGTGAAGCACCCAGGCGCTTGCGCTTGCCGAGGTGATCGTAGAGGAACAGGCCGGCGCGGATCATCCAGGCCGGGCGTAGGTGCGGGCGGTGCGGCAGCACGAAACGCATGGGTTTGACGATGTGCGGCGCCTTGGCCAGCAGCACTTCGCGCTCGGCCAGGGCTTCGCGTACCAGGCGGAATTCATAGTGTTCCAGGTAGCGCAGGCCACCGTGGATCAGCTTGCTGCTGGCCGAGGAAGTGTGTTGTGCCAGGTCATCCTTTTCACAAAGGAACACCTTGAGGCCGCGCCCGGCGGCATCGGCAGCAATGCCCACGCCATTGATGCCACCGCCGATAACGGCGAGGTCGTAGCAGTCTTGGAGGGGTGGCTGGGACGAAACGGGCTGGGACACGGGCAAGGCCTCCTGGGGCTGTTCACATCGAATGTGAACATCAATGTTCGTTTCCGAAAATAGTAGCGTAATGGACAGGCGGCTGCCAGTCAGTCTTTATAGAAAAAACTGATCGGATGACAGGGAAATGAACATTTTCGAAAAGGCAGGGTGATCGATTTGCAAGGCAGGAAGATCAAGCGCCGCCAGGACGGTGCTCGACCCAACGGCTTACAAGGGGCGAGGCCAGCAGCATCAAACCACGTCGAGGCGGATCTTGTACTGGTTGAGCAGCTGGGTCAGGGCCGGGGAAGGTGCCTGGTCGGTCACCAGGCAGTCGACCAGGCTGATCGAGCCCAGACGAACCATGGCATTGCGGCCGAACTTGCTCGAGTCCGCCGCCAGCAGCACCTGGCGGGCATTGGCGATGATGGCCTGGGATACCCGGACTTCCTGGTAGTCGAAGTCCAGCAGGCTACCGTCCTCGTCAATGCCGCTGATGCCGACCACGGCGAAATCGACCTTGAACTGGTTGATGAAGTCGACGCTCGCCTGGCCCACCACGCCACCGTCGCGGCGGACCGTGCCGCCGGCCACCAGCACTTCGAAGTCGTCCTTGGCCGCCAGGATCGCCGCCACGTGCAAGTTGTTGGTGATGACTTTCAGGTGATTGTGGTTGAGCAGGGCGCGGGCGATGGATTCGGTGGTGGTGCCGATGTTGATGAACAGCGAGGCATGATCGGGTATCTGCCGGGCCACGGCGTCGGCGATGCGTTGCTTCTCGTCGCGCATCTGGTCGGCGCGCATGGCGTAGGCGGTGTTTTCGATGCTCGAGTCGTAGGCGGCGCCACCATGGTAGCGGCGCAACAGATTGGCTTCGGCGAGCTGGTTGATATCGCGGCGGATGGTCTGCGGGGTGACGACGAACAGCTGCGCCATTTCCTCGATGCTGACATAGCCGCGTTCGCGGACCAGCTCGAGGATTTGTTGTTGGCGTGGAGGCAGATTCATGGGCGGTCCTTTGGGGCAGCCGGACAAATTCTGCAATGATGCCGTAGGTCGTGGTGTAGGAACAGTCTGGTTATTTCGTAAAGGCTCATCGCGGGGCAAATCGCATCGGTGCGCCGATGCGATTTGCCCCGCGATGCTTGTGGGATCAGGCGTCGTGATCTTCCCAGTCGCGGGTGCGATCTACAGCCTTGCGCCAGCCCTTGTACAGCTTCTCTTTCGCCGCTTCATCCAGCTGGGGGCTGAACTCGCGCTCGATGATCGCCTTGTCGCGCAACTCGTCCAGACCGCTCCAGAAACCGCAGGCCAGGCCCGCCAGGTAGGCGGCGCCCAGCGCTGTGGTTTCGCGCATTTTCGGGCGTTCGACGCAGGTGCCGAGAATGTCGGCCTGGAACTGCATGAGGAAGTTGTTGGCCACCGCGCCACCGTCCACGCGCAGTTCGGACAGACGCTGGCCGCAGTCCTGCTGCATGGCGTCGAGCACGTCGCGGGTCTGGTAGGCGATCGACTCAAGGGCGGCACGGATGATGTGGTCGACCTTGACGCCACGGGTCAGGCCGAACAGCGCGCCGCGCGCGTACGGGTCCCAGTAGGGCGCGCCCAGGCCGGTGAAGGCCGGCACCAGGTAAACGCCGTTGCTGTCCTTGACCTTGCTGGCAAAGTACTCGGTATCGTAGGCATCGTTGACGATCTTCAGTTCGTCACGCAGCCACTGCACGGTGGAACCACCGTTGAAGACCGCGCCCTCAAGGGCGTAGGCCACTTCGCCACGCGGGCCGCAGGCGATGGTGGTGAGCAGACCGTGGGACGACTGCACCGCCTTGTCGCCGGTGTTCATCAGCAGGAAGCAGCCGGTGCCGTAGGTGTTCTTGGCCTGGCCGGGCTCCACGCACATCTGGCCGAACAGCGCCGATTGCTGGTCACCGGCGATACCGGCGATGGCAATGCCGCTCTTGGTGTGGCCATAGACTTCGGACGACGGGCGAACCTCGGGCAGCATCTGGCTTGGGATGCCGAGGATGTCGAGGAGCTTTTCGTCCCATTGCAGGCTGTGGATGTTGAACATCAGCGTGCGCGAGGCGTTGGTGTAGTCGGTGACATGCACCTTGCCGCCGGAGAACTTCCAGATCAGCCAGGTATCGATGGTGCCGAACAGCAGCTCGCCACGCTCGGCGCGCTCGCGCACGCCCTCGACGTTATCGAGGATCCACTTGAGCTTGGTGCCGGAGAAGTACGGGTCGGTGACCAGTCCGGTTGCCTCGCGGATGTACTGTTCATGGCCGTCGCGCTTGAGCTGGGCACAGATCTCGGTGCTGCGTCGGCATTGCCAGACGATGGCGTTGTACACCGGGCGCCCGGTTTCCTTGTCCCAGACCACGGTGGTCTCGCGCTGGTTGGTGATGCCGATGGCGGCGACCTGGGCGTGGCTGATGCCGGCCTGGGCCAGGGCCTCGACCATGGTCGCGCTCTGGGTGGCGAAGATTTCCATCGGGTCGTGCTCGACCCAGCCCGCCTGTGGGTAGTGCTGGGCGAATTCACGCTGCGAGGTGCCCACTACGTTGGCGTCGCGATCGAAGATGATGGCGCGCGAACTGGTGGTGCCCTGGTCCAGGGCGATGATGTAGTTCTTGTCCAGGGTATCGGTCATGTCGGTGGCCTTGCACGAATAGGGGGGTAGGTCAGGGCGTGGCGGGCGCCGGCCTTGCGGTCCGGGCCCGACGCTGGCATCAGGAAACCTGGGTGTCACCCTGAGGATTATCGTCTGTCTGCTGGGGCGCGGCTTGTGCCGTCGGCAAGTTGCGGGCGATCAGCCCGCGGTACAGGGCAGCGCCCAGACTGGCACCGAGGATCGGCGCGAACACCGGTACCAGGAAATACGGAACATCGCGCCCGCCGGTGAAGGCAATTTCGCCCCATCCGGCCAGGAAGGTCATCAGTTTAGGCCCGAAATCGCGCGCCGGGTTCATCGCAAAGCCGGTCAGCGGACCCATCGCGCTGCCGATCACGGCGATCAGCAGGCCGATCAGCAGGGGCGCGGTGGCGCCACGGGGCAGGCCGTTGTTGTCGTCGGTCAGGGCCATGATCACGGCCATCAGAATGGCGGTGATGATCACTTCGACCAGGAACGCCTGGCCGGTGGACAGCGCCGGGTGCGGATAGGTGGAGAACACCGAGGCCAGTTCGAGGCTGGCCTGGCTGCCGCGCAGCATGGCGTGGCTTTGTTCGAAATCGAAGAACAGGTTGCTGTACAGGAAGTACACCAACGCGGCGCCGCAGAATGCGCCGCACACCTGGGCGAGCATGTAGAACGGCAGCTTGCGCTTGTCGAAGCCGGCGAACACGGCCAGCGCGATGCTGACCGCCGGGTTCAGGTGCGCGCCGGACACACCGGCTGTGAGGTAGATCGCCATGCTCACGCCGACCCCCCAGATGATGCTTATTTCCCACAGGCCGAAGCTGGCACCGGCGACCTTGAGCGCGGCGACACAGCCGGTACCGAAGAAGATGAGCAGGGCAGTGCCGAGAAATTCGGCCAGGCACTGAGCGGATAGCGTGGGTTGTCGTAGAGCAGTCGTCATGTATGACCTCGGTTCTTGTTGTTGTGAGGCGCTGGGCGCTCGACAGCAAAAAGCCCGGAGTCGATCCCCATTGACGCCGGGCGGGTACAGGAAGCGCACCTTATAGGTGCACCATTTATTCATAAACGAAAAAATATAGACAAGAAACGCTGATGTCAAAGGTCGAAAATGAACGCTAAGCCACATTCTGACTGCCGTGCCGCGCGGTGAGTCCACGGCCGCTGCTCTAGCCTGGGTCCTGCGCTGGCTGCCCCGGCGGATTTACCCTAAAGTACCGGGCGACTTGTGATCGCCTGGAGCCGTTGATGACCCCCGCCCTGGACCTGCTGAAAAAGGCGCGCGCCGAGCACCGCGTGCACAGCTACGAACATGATCCGAAATCCGCGTCGTACGGTCTGGAGGCGGCGGAAAAGCTCGGCCTTGACCCACTGCGCGTGTTCAAGACGCTGCTCGCCAGCAGCGAAAAAGGTGAGCTGCTGGTGGCGGTGGTGCCGGTGGGCGGAACGCTCGATCTGAAGGCGCTGGCGCATGCGGCCGGCGTGAAGAAATGCGAGATGGCCGACCCGCAGGCTGCCCAGCGCGCCACGGGCTACCTGGTTGGCGGGATCAGCCCGCTGGGACAGAAGAAGCGCCTGCGCACGTTCATCGACCAATCCGCGCAACAACATGAAACGATTCATGTGAGCGCTGGCCGCCGCGGACTGGAAGTGGAACTCACCGCAGCAGTGCTCGCAGCCCATACCCAGGCACAGTTCGCCGAGATCGGCCGCAGCTGATCATCTGTACTGATTCAAATTCCACGACTCTGTCACTGTTCGGTCCAGGCGCCTTGCTCCATGCTCGAGGCCTTTTCCGCCCTACACAGGAGTCGTGGCATGCAGCTGCATTTTCACCAGGTCGATGCGTTCAGTGACCGGCCCTTCGCCGGCAATCCGGCCATGGTCTACCACCTGGAGCAGTGGCTCGACGATGCGCTGATGCAGCAGATCGCCGCCGAGCACAACCTCGCCGAAACTGCGTTCGTGGTTGCTGAAGGAGAGGGCTACCGGATTCGCTGGTTCACCCCCGCTACCGAAGTGCCGCTGTGCGGTCATGCCACCCTTGCCAGTGCGCATGTGCTGTTCGAGGTCTATGGCGAGCAGAAGCCCCGTCTGGACTTTCAAAGCCTGTCCGGTCCATTGAGCGTGACGCGTGAAGGGGGCCGCCTGTGGCTCGATTTCCCGCGCATCGATGCGCAGCCCTTGGCTGAGCCGGTGGCCGTGGCCGAGGCGCTGGGGTGCGAGGTACAGGAGGTTTACCAGACCAAGGAGCTGCTGGTGGTACTGGCTTCTGAGCAAGCCGTGCGTGCCTGCGCGCCAGACATGGTGGCGTTGGCGAGACTGCCGGGTTTGGGCGTGATCGTAACGGCGCCGGGTGAAGAGCACGACTTCGTGTCGCGCTATTTTGCACCGAGTATCGGGATCCCGGAGGATCCAGTCACGGGTTCCATTCACTGCTCGCTTATTCCTTACTGGGCGGCACGCCTTGGCAAGTCACAGTTGCACGCATACCAGCGGTCCGCACGCGGTGGCGAGCTGTTCTGCCGATTGGAGGGGGAACGGGTGAAGATCGGTGGACAGGCCCGCTTGGTGGCCTCTGGTACTTTGATGGTCTGATTCAAGGTGATCGGGCTAGCCCGCCCCACGCCTGTTTACAGGATGTGGAAGCGGACTTGCCCCGCGCTGCTGCCGAACCTCAGAGCGCCGAGCTGATGCGACGCACGCCGTTCTCCTGGCGCGGTAGCTGCGCGGCAACGCTACCAGGCACCGGGAACAGCACCAGATGATCGGCGGCGACGGCGATGCCGACATCCTGGCCGAGCAAGTGGTCGTTGTGGCTGGGGAAGATCGCTTCGAGCTGGCTGCCGGTGGGAAGCTGCAGGCGATACAAGGTCGAAGCGCCGAGGAAGCTTTTGCCGATGACCTGTGCCCGCAGCGTGCTGTCGGGGGCATGGATGATGTCGTCGGGGCGCAACAGCACATCCACCGAGCTTCCGGGCGCCATGGTATAGGCCCGGTTGCCGCGCAGCTCGCCGAGTTCGGTGGTCACTGCTTCGTGGCTGCTCATCTGGCCGCGAATGAAGTAGCCCTGGCCGATGAAGCTGGCGACGAACGGGGTCTGCGGCTCGTGGTAGAGGTTGTAGGGCGTGTCCCACTGCTCCAGGCGCCCCTCCTTGAATACCCCCACATGATCGCTGACGGCAAAGGCTTCCTCCTGGTCGTGGGTGACCAGGATGGCGCTGGTACCGCGGCTCTTGAGGATGTCGCGGACCTCATGGCTCAAGCGTCGGCGCAGCTCCACATCGAGGTTGGAGAACGGCTCGTCAAGCAACAGCAGCTGTGGCTCCGGTGCAAGCGCCCGGGCCAGGGCCACGCGTTGCTGCTGGCCGCCCGACAACTCGTGCGGGTAACGCCCGCCGAGGCCGGCCAGCTTGACCAGCTCGAGCATCTCCTCGACCACCGCCGCCTGGCGCGGGTGCTTGCCGATGCCGAAGGCGATGTTCTGTGCGACGGTCAGGTGGGGGAACAGCGCGTAGTCCTGGAACACCATGCCGATCCGGCGTTTCTCCGGCGCCAGGGTGAACCCGGCGCGGGAGATGACCTCGCCGCCCAGCTGGATCTCGCCTTCGTGCACCGGCTCGAACCCGGCGATGGCGCGCAGCGTGGTGGTCTTGCCGCAACCGGAGGACCCCAGCAGGCAACCGATGTCGCCTGCGTTGAGGTGCAGGTTGAGGTTCTGGACGATGCGCTGGTCGCCATAGCCACAGGCCAGGTTGCGCAGGTTGAGCAGTAGCTGTTGACTCATGCGTGGTGGTAAGCCGGTTCTACAAGGAATTCCAGAAGTGCCTTCTGCGCATGCAGGCGGTTCTCAGCTTCGTCCCAGGCGACCGAACGAGGGTCGTCGAGCAGGTCCTGGCTGATTTCCTCGCCACGGTGGGCGGGCAGGCAATGCATGAACAGGGCGTCGGGTGCCGCCAGGTCGAGCAGTTCGCGGGTGACCTGGTAAGGCGCGAAATGCGCCAGGCGCCGTGCAGTTTCA
>Ga0268257_1002337_pt1 | contig 13899 bp, 19 predicted proteins | sample AgamicAtPrz_FD_200249 | JGI IMG/M metagenome (GOLD analysis project Ga0268257, IMG submission 200249) | Agave microbial communities from Guanajuato, Mexico - At.P.rz (v2) (version 3) | ecosystem: Host-associated > Plants > Phyllosphere > Phylloplane/Leaf | place: Guanajuato, Mexico | collected...
CACCGGCGACTACTCAGCGGCCAGCAACACCGGCAACCGCTCAGCGGCCAGCAACACCGGCTACCAGTCAGCGGCCAGCAACACCGGCGACTACTCAGCGGCCAGCAACACCGGCAACCGCTCAGCGGCCAGCAACACCGGCGACTACTCAGCGGCTGAAGTATCTGGATCTCACTCGGTTGCTGCGGCGTTCGGCATTGAAGGCAAAGCTCGCGCATCCGAAGGCGGCGCTATCGTCCTCTGCTTCCGAGACGATGAAGGTGAGTTAATCCATATCCGCGCCAGCAAGGTTGGTGACAACGGCGTCCAAGCCGATGTCTGGTATCAGCTGGATGAAAACGGCGAATTCGTGGAGGCCAATGATGATTAATCGTTACTGGATAGAGGTATCTCAAAGCGAGCTGGCAATTGCCCATTTTCTTGGTGATGGGGAGCTTTGGGTTAGAGCAATGCGGCGTATGAGGGATGCCGTTGGTACACCTTGGTACACGCGTCACCAGTAATCCCCCACCCCATTTCACATCTGGCAGCCAATCGTTGCCGGTTGGCTCACAACTTAATTTCAGGAGTTCAGCAATGAACGCATATTACGCACAAGACCGCATTGAGGCGCAGGACTGGGCTCGTCATTACCAGAAGATAGCCCGGGAAGAAAAGGTTAACGACCTGGCAGAAGACATCGAAAAGGCTTTGTTGCAGCGGTTCTTTGAGGAGCTTTGCGTAGAACGTCTGCACCGTCAGGGCGTGAGCGTTCGGGCCATCTCGCGGGCTTTTGATGCCGACGTTGATTTTCAGGAGCGCATGGCCGAGCACATCACCTACATGTCAGAAGTCATCGCGAATAAACAGATTGAAATTGAAGAGGACCAGTGATGTCCACCCAACTTATCAACCAGGTCTTTGACCTGGTTAACCCACTCAAATCTGAGTTCGAGCAGATGTGCTCAGAGCCATCCATCAACTTCAAACGCGAATCTGAGTTCGCTATGCAAATCTTCGCCAATAACGACTATCTGGCGAAGATAGCTGTAGCCAATCCTGTTAGCACTCGCAGCGCCGTGATGAATGTTGCAGGCATCGGCATCTCCCTAAACCCGGCGCAGAAATTGGCTTATCTGGTGCCGCGTAAAGGCGCTATCTGCCTCGATATCAGCTATATGGGGCTGATGCATATCGCTCAGCAGTCGGGTGCGATTAAGTGGTGTCAGTCGGCAATCGTAAGGAAGAACGACCAGTTCCGGCGTGAGGGGCTCGATAAGCCTCCAGTTCATATCTACAACGACTTCGACACTGCTGAACAACGCGGCGAGATCGTTGGCGCCTATGTCGTGATTAAAACAGACGACGGTGATTACCTAACCCACACCATGCGCATAGCTGATATCTATGCGATTAGGGATAGGTCAGAAGCATGGAAAGCCTATAAAAATAAAGGCACTGCTTGCCCATGGGTTACAGACGAGGAGCAGATGATCCTCAAGACGGTAGTTAAGCAGGCAGCCAAATACTGGCCTCGCCGCGAACGTCTTGATGCCGCAATCGACCACGTCAACACCGAGGGAGAAGAAGGCATTAATTTCTCAGCAGAACGCCAGCCAGAGCGCGACATAACACCTGCGAGCATTGGCACTCTTAAAGAGATCAGCGACCTCCTAATTGTCATGGATAAGACATGGGATGATGACCTGCTCCCGCTCTGCGGCCGTATCTTCAAGCGCGATATCAGAGAGTCATCAGAGCTTACGGAAGTCGAAGCTGTTAAGGCTCTTGGGTTCCTAAAGCAGAAGGCTGCAGCATGACACCACAAATAATCCTTGAGCGCACCGGAATTGACGTGACGGCCATTCAGCAGGGTGATGAGGCGTGGCAGAAGCTGCGACTTGGAGTTATTACCGCTTCGGAGGTGCATAACGTCATCTCCAAGCCCCGATCTGGCAAGAAATGGTCAGATATGAAGATGTCTTACTTCCACACCCTTCTCGCCGAGGTATGCACTGGCGTATCGCCGGAGGTAAACGCCAAGGCTCTTGCCTGGGGTAAGCAGTTCGAAGAGGACGCCAGGACGCTTTTCGAATTCACTACCAACGTGGCCGTTATCGAATCACCAATCATTTACCGTGACGAGAGTATGCGCACCGCCTGCTCCCCTGACGGCCTGTGTAGTAACGATTTCGGCCTTGAGCTTAAGTGCCCCTTCACGTCCAGAGACTTCATGAAGTTCAGGCTTGGTGGATTCGAGGCCATCAAATCAGCATACATGGCGCAGGTGCAGTACAGCATGTGGGTTACAGGTAAAGATGCCTGGTTCTTTGCCAATTATGACCCACGCATGAAGCGCGAAGGCCTGCATCACGTAGTGGTTGAACGGGACGAAAAGTACATGGCTGACTTCGACGAGATGGTGCCAGAATTCATCGAAAAGATGGATATGGCATTGGCTGAGATTGGGTTTTCTTTTGGCGAGCAATGGAGGTAGCCATGGCTGAAATCTGGCAATCATGGGAGAACCTTTTTCTGTATGAGGTAGGCGGTAAGATGCCGCCATCTCTAATCGCAGAGAAGCTGGAAAGAACAGAGAGAGCCATCACCACACAGGCCTCCCGGCTAAGCATCAGGCTTACAAAAACCCCACCTGTTAGAAAATGGACGCAAGCAGAGCTGTTCCTCTTCGGTCGCTTCTCGGTCGAAGAAATAGCCCAGGCTACCGGGCGCCCAATCAAAGCTGTACGAACTAAACGCAACGCACTGGCGCGCTCCGGAGGACTAACCATGCGTGAATGGTCAAATGAAGAACTGGCGTTACTCAGGCGCCACAAAAATGCAGAAGTAGCTGAGATAACCGGCCGCACTATCGAAGAAGTAGGAGATAAGCGGCTGCAGGTGAATATTGAGCGTAATGGCTGGGATTTGAGCGATCCGGAACGGGAGGTTGCATGACCCTACCCCACCGAATCACCCGGGAGCTTATTGCTCCTTTTTTATTGATGGCGTTCACCTTCAACCTAATTAACCGACAGTTCAGGGAGTGGTGACCATGGAAGACAAAAGAAACTGGAGGTGCTTTTTCGGCATGCATCAGTGGTCTGTAATCAGTTCAGAAGAGAGATATTACTACAAGTCATCTACAGCCAGCGGGCCGAATAGGATAGCGACTCTTTTTACGCTCCAGTGCGTGCACTGCGGGAAACTTAATTCCAAAGAAATAGGCTAAGTGGGAGTGACCATGGCAGATTTTGCAGACGACGCATCAGCCGTCGAAGAGTTGCAGCGTGAAGCAGTGTTGAGCGCCCACCGGATTAACCGTGATGCGGTATCTGCTACTCACTGTGAAGAATGTGATGAGGAGTTGCCGGAGGCTCGCCGGAAAGCGTATCCAGGATGCTCGATGTGCGTGGATTGCCAGGGTGAGATGGAATTGCGGAATAAGCATAGGGGGATGTGATGGATTACTCAGATTTGCACGATGCTGAAATCAACATGAAGGTATGCGCTGCTCTCGGGCTTTGCCTAAGCGGATATGCGCGAATTATCCGTCAGGGCGACGCTACTATCCTGCTTGATGACAATAAAACGCTGGTTGACTACTGCAACAACCCGGCAGATGCATGGCCGATTATCACCGAAAATCACATTTCCCTTATGTACGAAGAGTCGTTAGGAAAATGGTGCGCTGGTAAGCCTTATTGGGTTGATGGTTGCGAGTGGCAACTTGATATCGATGTGGTTGATAAAAACCCACTCCGCGCCGCAATGATTGTCTATCTCCAAATGCAGGATTCAGCCAATGTTCAGGATAATCCTTCCCGGTAGTTGGTACGCCGACATGTTCGGTGAGCCATGCAAAATCATCCGCAGTAACCACGAAGTCATCCACTACATCAGAAACGGCCGCACCTGCATTGCCAGCATGGGCCGCTTTCAAAACGAGTTTGAACCGCTGACCAAAGCACAGGCTGAGCGGATCGCCGAAGAAATCGAAACAGCAGAACATTTGAAGAAGCTTCGCGCCCAGCGCGCGGCATGAGGAGAGATTATGTCAGATTTGGCAATGAAGGTTTTGCAGTGGCAGGCGACAGGCAATGTCGGTGTGAGTAGTGCAACAATGGCGTCCATTGCTTTGGGTTTGGATAAGCCATTTTACGGAAGCCACTTCGGCGCGCCGCACGACCCATCCGATATGTTGCGCTGCATGAAGTTACTGGAAGCCATCCCGGAGATTCGCGACCACTTCCCAGCCATCGCCAAACGAGTGCCAACCTTCAAGGGGATCATTGAGCAGTGGGACGCACTGGTCGAGGTAATGAACCGTGAATGCGTTGGTGAAAGATGGCGCGCACCGGACGCATACAAACTGATTAAAAAGCTTAGGGGTGATGACGAGCCTCGCCGAGCATTCAGATTCGCCTGACGCAACTGATAGCCAGTTATGAGCTGGCTATTGGGTGCGAAAGCCCGTTATCCCTTTACCCGCGATGAGCGGGTTTTTTATTGGAGATAGATGATGATTCCTTTTTTATCAGGCTTCAGCGCCCGATTTCGTAATGCGAGAAATGCTGTAGAGCAACTAAAGCGGGGAGAATGGGAGCCAATCATTAATTCCCACTCTGAGGAATGCCTGACTGCTAAGCGTGATGGTTATAGGCTTTGGCTTGGCAATGGGCCTTTCTTTTGTGAGGTTGATGAATTCAATGGCGTTAAATGTAGGCCAGCCTTCGGATTATTTTTCAGGCACTACGTTTGGTTTGCAGCAGCGGGCAAATTCAGGCGAGAAGCTGAAAACAAGCAAAAATCGAAAGGGCATTTCCCTACATTGTAACCCTGATGTTATTGCCGCCTACGGGCGGCTTCTTTTTGCCTGGAGAAAACCATGAGCGACATTATTCAACTGGTACCGAACAAATGGGTTTCTGAGGAGTTGCTGATCGCCCTGACCGGCCTGACGAAAAATGCGATCAAGTCAGCCCGAACTACTTCATGGATGGAGGGGCGAGAGTATCGTCATTACTCGGGAGACTGCCAGCCCAAGGATAACTCCCCTATCCTATATAACCGCCACGAGGTCGATAACTGGGTAGAGCGTCAGCGCCCGGCGATTCCCCGGCAAAAATCTGCTTAAATAGCCCTACCTTTAACAACGAGGAAAAGGCATGTCTAAATATCCAACCGGCGTCGAGAATCACGGCGGCACGTTGCGCCTGTGGTTTATCTACAAGGGGGTCAGGGTCAGGGAAGGCCTTGGTGTTCCCGATACACCACGGAACAGAAAGGTTGCTGGCGAGCTTCGCACATCAATATGCTATGCGATCAAGACCGGGACCTTCAACTACTCAGCTCAATTTCCTAATTCGAAAAACTTGCAGCGTTTCGGGGAGGCCAGGCAAGAGGTGACGATCGGTGAGTTGTCCAGTAAGTGGCTTGCGCTGAAGGAAATGGAGGTGGCTGAATCATCACTCAACACTTACGGTCGAGTTATTGCTAACGTCATGGCTATCCTGGGGCCGGGCACCCTGCTTTCCTCAATAACCAAAGAAAGCATTCTTGAAGTTCGAAAGGAATTGCTGACCGGCTATCAGGTCATGAAGAAGGGCCATAAAACCGCGAAGAAGGGTCGCTCATCGGTCACAGTGAATAATTACATGACCGTCTGGTTTGGTATCTTCCAGTTTGCAGTTGAAAATGGATATATATCAAGATCACCAATGAACGGACTGACACCTCTGCGAGAGTCCCGCCCGGATCCGGACCCTATCACAAGAGAAGAGTTTCCGCGCCTGATTGACGCCTGTCATCATCAGCAGAGCAAAAATCTGTGGGCTATCGCCGTTTACACCGGGTTGCGGCCGGGTGAACTGTGCGGGCTTGCCTGGGAGGATGTGGACTTAAAGGCAGGAACAATCACCGTCAGAAGAAGCCTGACTCAAAAAGGGGTATTCACACTACCGAAAACTAATGCCGGAACCAACCGGGTTGTGCATCTGATCGGGCCAGCTCTTGAGGCATTCAAAAGTCAGTATGAAATGACGCGCCTCTCTCAGGAGCATACGGTGCCGGTAAAATTGAGGGAGTACGGAAAGAAAGAAATGAACAAGTGCACGTTTGTCTTTCTGCCTTCACTTACTGCCAGGGCCGGGAATTACGGAAAGCACTTCTCTATTAACTCCATCGGGAACTCGTGGGATGCCGCGATGAAAAGAGCCGGCCTTCGCCACCGGAAATCTTATCAGTCGAGACACACATACGCATGTTGGTCACTTTCTGCAGGAGCAAACCCGAACTTTATAGCTAACCAGATGGGCCATGCCGATGCTCAAATGGTATTTCAGGTTTACGGTAAGTGGATGGAGGAAAACAACCTGGACCAAATCGCAATGCTGAGTTCAAAATTAAGTGACTTTGCCCCAACGATGCCCCACAGCAACAGGCCTGCTGCATAATATCCTTAAATATCCTCTACATACCCCTCTTAGCGCTGAAAATCCATAAACTCTAACGCCGTGCCAAGCCAGCCAGATACCGCGGCTTTGACCAGGTCAGAGGTGGTTCTTTCATGTTGTACTTGAGTCATATTGGCTATCTCAACAGGGTAAGATGCGTACCGCTAAACCGCATTTAATTATTATCAGGCAAACGTCAGTAGCACCTTGCAGCAGTGCCGCTGGTCTTTCTCAAAGAGTTCGATAGCGTCCTTAACATCCTGATAAGCAAAGGTGTGGGTAACCAGCTTGTCGGGATCGATAAGCCCCCTCTCCAGCCAGTCGATAACCACCGGGAACTTATTGGCGTTCAGACGCGAAGAGAAGATAGAGAGCTCTTTACCGGTAATGCCCTGCTGCACCACCTGGCTCGGCTCGCTGGAGAAGCCCATCAGCACAATGCGCCCCGCCGGGGATGCCAGGCTGACCGCCTCCTGCAAAATAGAAGGATGGCAGGCCGCGTCGATAATCAGGGTTGGCCTGATGCCCTTCTCGTTCAGCACCTCCGGCAGCGGCCGGCTGGCGTTGTTTATTGTCCAGTCCGCGCCGCTGCGCCGGGCCATTTCCAGGCGCTCTTCGATGCGGTCGACCACAATCACCTGGCGCACCTTATAGACGCCCTTCAGCGCCTGCACCGTTACCAGCCCCATCGGGCCGGCGCCATAGATCAGCGCCACGTCCTGTTCGGTGGGGCTGACGTGGCCGGTGACGTTGGCGGCGATGGTGAAGGGTTCGACCATCACCGCGTGCTTGTCGCTAATGGCATCGGGGATCGGCCAGGCGTTTTTAGCCGGCACCACCGCATACTCGCTAAAACCACCGTCCCGGTGTACGCCCAGCACCACCAGCGAGGTACAGACGTTGGGTTTGCCCACCGAGCAGGGGTAACAGTGGCCGCAGCTGATCACCGGATCGACCGAAACGCGCTGGCCCAGCCGCGCGCGGTCTACCCCCTCGCCCACCGCGTCAATCACGCCGAAAAACTCGTGGCCGATCGTCCTAGGGTATTTCGCAAAGGGGTTATGGCCGCGGTAGATATGGCTGTCTGAGCCGCAGATGCCCGCCAGTTTTACCCTGACGCGCACCTCGCCCGCGGCGGGTTCCGCCAGCGGCCGCTCCTCGATAACCAGCTCGTTAGGCTGCTGTATAACGATACTTTTCATCATCTGCTCCTTTACCAGTTCCACAGCGTGCCGTCTTCGAGACGCGCCACCGGCAGATAGGCCGGGTCGTAGGGGTATTTCGCCGCCAGTTTTTCATCGAACTCAATGCCGAGGCCTGGCTTATCGCCCGGGTGCATATAGCCGTTGTCAAAGGTCCAGCTATGGTTGAAGACTTCCAGCATCTGCTCGGAGTAGCCCATATATTCCTGGACGCCAAAGTTCGGCACCCACAGGTCGAAGTGCAGCGCGGCGGCGTGGCAGATCGGCGACAGATCCGACGGGCCGTGGGAGCCGGTACGAACCTGATAGAGCGAGGCGAAGTCGGCGATACGGCGCATCCCGGTAATACCGCCCGCGTGGGTGATGGTGGTGCGGATATAGTCGATCAGCTGCTCTTCAATCAGCTGCTTACAGTCCCAGATGCTGTTGAACACTTCGCCCACCGCAATCGGAGTAACGGTGTGCTGGCGAATCAGGCGGAAGCACTCCTGATTTTCGGCCGGAGTCGGATCCTCCATCCAGAACATGCGGTACTGTTCAATGCTCTTACCGAAGCGCGCGGCTTCAATCGGCGTCAGGCGGTGGTGCATGTCATGCAGCAGGTGCTCATTAAAGCCAAACTTGCTGCGCACGGCGTCGAACAGCTTCGGCGTGAAATCGAGGTATTTTTCCGTTGACCACAGCTGCTCTTCCGGCCAGTTGCCTTTGGTGGCAGGCTCGTACGCCAGCCCTTTGCCTTTGGACATGCCGTAGGTGGTTTTCATGCCCGGCACGCCGCACTGGACGCGGATGGCCTTGAACCCCATCTCTTTATGGCGGGCGTAATCTTCCAGCACGTCGTCGATGGTATGGCCGGTGGTGTGGCAATAGACCATGACTCCTTCACGGGAGGCGCCGCCCAGCAGCTGATAAAGAGGCATGTTTGCCGCTTTGGCTTTGATATCCCACAGGGCCATATCCACGGCGGAGATAGCGGACATGGTGACCGGACCGCGGCGCCAGTAGGCGCCCTTATAGAAGAACTGCCAGATATCTTCGATGCGGTGCGCATCGCGCCCGATCAGCTGCGGGCAGAGGTGATCTTTCAGGTACGACGCGACGGAGAGCTCGCGGCCGTTGAGGGTGGCATCGCCGAGCCCGACGAGGCCGTCGTCGGTGGTGATTTTAAGAGTGACAAAATTACGCCCTGGGCAGGTGACAAATACTTCAGCACCAACAATCTTCATTTTTCGGTTCCTTACATCTTCGTTGTGATGCAGGAAATTTACGCACTCACCCTACTACCATACAAGTATAACTATTAAAAAATCCCCGGCAGATCACAAAAAAGAGGCGCCTAGGCGCGCCCCCATCCCGCCACAATAATCAGCATTCCGCACAGCGCAACGGCGGCCCCGGCCCAGTCGTACGGGGTAAGTTTCACCCCGTCCACCACCCGCAGCCAGATAAGGGCGGTACAGACATAGACGCCGCCGTAGGCCGCATAAACCCTGCCGCTGGCCGCCGGATGCAGGGTCAGCAGCCAGACAAACAGCCCCAGCGCCGCCGCCGCGGGGATCAGCAGCAGGACGGAACCGCCCCGCTTTAGCCACAGCCAGGGCAGAAAGCAGCCGATGATTTCGCAAACTGCGGTGGCAAAAAAGAGCAAAGTGGTTTTAAACATATTTAACCTGGTTTGATTAAGGTTGAGTTATCATACCGCAGTCTGAATGGAACCTTTCCACACACCTGTTGTGGGCTAGCCCTCACATGGACGGTTGTAGAATCTGCGGTGGGTCGCCACCTTAAGGAGATGGTTATGAATAAACTGAGTACTGGCCTCTGTCTGGTGGCCCTGCTGGGGGCGGTTTTCGTCGCGCCCGTTTCTGCCAATACCAGCAAGCTGATTATTGAATCCGGCGACAGCGCCCAGAGCCGTCAGAATGCCGCCATGGATAAAGAGCAGTGGAACGACACCCGCAGCCTGCGCCACAAGGTGAATACCCGCGCTGAAAAAGAGTGGGATAAAGAAGACGTGGCCTTTGATGCCCGCGATAAGTGCCAGCAAAGCGCTAATGTGAATGCCTACTGGGAGCCGAACACCCTGCGCTGCCTCGACCGCCGCAGCGGCCGCACCATCACGCCATAACTGCCTCAACTCCCGTACCGCGCAGGCCTCTGCGCGGTGCTTCAGTAGTATTCAATCGTATTTTTGATGGTGTATTTGCGCTCCTGCACCGGCTTTACGCTCTCATCCACAATCTTCAGTTCACACTCCACCGGGTTGTCATGCCTGTCGTAATCGCAGGACTGCTTTACGCTGCCCAGGGTTTTATCATTCAGCGTGCTGACCGCCCTGTAGTCCAGGCGCTTGCGCAGATCCGCCGATGGCGTCGCGGAGACCGACAGCTTTTGCTCCCCGGATACGGTGGTTTTACCCAGCGGATAGCCGTCCCTGTCGTAGCGGTAGTTAACCTCCGTCTTCGGGCCGTGGGCGCTGACCACAAAACCGGCATCGTTGGTATCCCAGGACAATCCCGCAGGCATCAGCTCCGCCAGCTGGCATTTCCCCTGCAGGCGCACTTTTTTCTCGCTGGTCTGGGCATCAAGATAAAAATTGGCGTTCAGCACCAGCGCCACGCCGGAATTTGACTCGACGTCATGGATCTCCAGGGTGTCGAAACAGCCCTCCGTAGAGAGGGTACCGCTGACGCGCTTGGCCACTTCCCCTTTCTCGTTGAGCAGGGTCTGGCTGAAATCTTTCACCGGCCCGCGCAGGGGATCGAAATCGAACTCATTGGAAAAACTGGCCATCTCTGGCGTGAAGGAGAGCGGCGCGGAGGCGTTATCACACCCCGCCAACAGCGCCGTGAGGATCATACCGGCTGCGAGTTTCTTCACAGTGATCACCGAAATCTGGAGATAATTCTCAATCATATTCGTAAATACAACCATTTACACTAAGCCTGCTAAAATTATAGCTACACACAGAGTAAAGGAGGCGGTTATGAAAAGGTTACCCTGGATTACTGCACTACTGCTGGCAGGCGTTGCCCCGGCAGCGCTGGCGGCGCCTGATTCCTGCGAGCGTATCAAAAGCGATATTCAGCAGCGCATTATCAATAACGGCGTGCCGGAGTCCGGCTTCACCCTCAATATTGTGCCTAACGATCAGACCGATCAGCCCGACGCGCAGGTGGTTGGCCACTGCGCCAATGACAGTTACAAAATTATCTACACCCGTACCAGCAGCGGTAACTATCCGGTAAGCGGCGCCGCGACGCAGGATAATGCCCCCACCGAACCCCAGTAAAATAGCCCCGCCCCGGCGGGGTAAAGTCCCTTTACTTGATACGGATTAAGATTTTATACCCCTAAACAGGTAACACTCCCATCGTCATTAGCCTGGTAATCATCAGGCGTGAAATTGTTCGCAGAATAATAACGATGGAGTGAGCCATGTCTGATATCGATCGTCGCGGCGGGATCAGCCGCCGAAATCTTGTCAAATCCACCGCTCTCGGTTCCCTTGCCTTTGCCGCCGGCGGATTCTCCCTACCTTTTGGCCTGCGCAGCGCCGCCGCGGCGGTACAGCAGGCAACCCGGCCGGCGCCGGATAAAGTGGTATGGGGCGCCTGCTCCGTCAACTGCGGTAGCCGCTGCGCCCTGCGCCTGCACGTGCGCGACAACGAAGTGTGGCGCGTCGAAACCGACAATACCGGTGAAGATATCTACGGCAACCACCAGGTGCGCGCCTGCCTGCGCGGACGGTCGATTCGACGGCGCATCAACCATCCGGATCGCCTCAATTATCCGATGAAGCGCGTGGGTAAACGCGGCGAGGGAAAATTTGAGCGCATCAGCTGGGACGAAGCCCTCGATCTGATGGCCACCAGCCTGAAGGACGTGGTGAACAAATACGGTAACGAAGCGGTTTATATCAACTACTCGTCGGGCATCGTCGGCGGCAATATTACCCGCTCCTCCCCCTATGCCTCGCTGGTGGCGCGCCTGATGAACTGCTACGGCGGCTTTCTCAGCCATTACGGCACCTACAGCACCGCCCAGATTGCCTGCGCCATGCCCTACACCTACGGCAGCAACGACGGTAACAGCACCTCGGATATCGAAAACACCAGGCTGGTGGTGATGTTTGGTAACAACCCGGCGGAGACCCGCATGAGCGGCGGCGGGATCACCTACTTTCTTGAACAGGCGCGGGAACGCTCAAATGCGCGCATGATCGTCATCGATCCGCGCTACACCGATACCGCCACCGGACGCGAAGATGAGTGGATCCCCATCCGTCCCGGCACCGACGCCGCGCTGGTAAGCGCCATTGCCTGGGTGTTGATCGACGAAGATTTAGTCGATCAACCCTTCCTCGATAACTACTGCGTGGGCTACGACGAGAAAACCCTGCCGGAAGGGGCGCCGGCCAACGGCCATTACAAGGCCTATATTCTTGGTCAGGGGGACGACGGCGTGGCCAAAACGCCGGAGTGGGCGGCGCGCATAACCGGCATTCCGGCCGAGCGCATCGTGAAGCTGGCCCGGGAGATAGGCACGGCGAAACCGGCCTATATCTGCCAGGGCTGGGGCCCGCAGCGCCAGGCCAACGGCGAACTGACCGCCCGCGCCATCGCCATGCTGCCGATCCTCACCGGCAACGTCGGGATCAACGGCGGCAACAGCGGCGCGCGCGAATCCACTTACACCATCACCATCGAGCGTATGCCCCTGCCGGAGAACCCGGTGAAAACGCAGATCTCCTGCTTTAGCTGGACCGACGCCATCGCCCGCGGCCCGGAGATGACCGCCACCCGCGACGGGGTGCGCGGCAAGGACAAGCTGGACGTGCCCATCAAGTTCATCTGGAACTACGCCGGGAACTGCCTTGTTAACCAGCACTCGGATATCAACAAAACCCACGCCATCCTGCAGGACGAAACGAAGTGCGAAACGATCGTGGTGATCGACAACTTTATGACCTCCTCTGCGAAGTATGCCGACCTGCTGCTGCCCGATCTGATGACCGTCGAGCAGGAAGATATCATCCCAAACGACTATGCCGGCAATATGGGCTATCTCATTTTCCTCCAGCCCGCCACCGCCCCGAAATTCGAGCGTAAACCTATCTACTGGATCATGAGCGAGGTGGCCAGACGCCTTGGCCCGGACGTCTACGACCGCTTCACCGAAGGGCGCACCCAGGCCGAATGGCTGCAGTATCTGTACGCCAGGATGCAGGCCAAAGACCCGCAGCTCCCCTCTTACGATGAGCTGAAGAAGATGGGGATCTACAAGCGCCGGGATCCCAACGGCCACTTCGTGGCCTACAAAAAATTCCGCGAGGATCCGGCCGCTAACCCGCTGAAAACCCCGTCGGGCAAAATCGAGATCTACTCCAGCAGGCTGGCCGAAATCGCCGGCAGCTGGGATCTGGCTAAGGACGAAACCATCAGCCCGCTGCCGGTCTATGCCTCCACCTTTGAGGGCTGGGACGATCCCGCCCGCGAACGCTACCCGCTACAGCTGTTTGGCTTCCACTTTAAGGCGCGCACCCACTCCAGCTACGGCAACGTGGACGTGCTGCAGGCCGCCTGCCGTCAGGAGGTGTGGCTCAACCCGCTGGATGCCAAAGCGCGCGGCATTAAAAACGGCGATATGGTGCGGGTCTTTAACGATCGCGGCGAGGTAAGAATTGCGGCGAAAGTGACGCCGCGCATCATGCCCGGCGTCAGCGCCATGGGCCAGGGGGCCTGGCATATGGCGGACATGAACGGCGATCGCATCGATCACGGTGCCTGCATGAACACGCTCACCACCCACCGGCCCTCGCCGCTGGCGAAGGGCAATCCGCAGCACACCAATCTGGTGCAGATCGAGAAGGCATAAGGAGTAACCGATGAGCACACAGTACGGATTTTTCATTGATTCCAGCCGCTGCACCGGGTGCAAAACCTGCGAGCTGGCCTGCAAGGATTATAAAGATCTCACCCCGGACGTGAGCTTCCGCCGCATTTACGAATACGCCGGCGGCGACTGGCAGGAGGATAACGGCGTCTGGCGGCAGAACGTCTTTGCCTATTATCTCTCCATCGCCTGCAACCACTGCGAGGATCCGGCCTGCACCAAGGTCTGCCCGAGCGGCGCCATGCACAAGCGCGACGACGGCTTTGTGGTGGTGAACGAGGAGGTCTGTATCGGCTGCCGCTACTGCCATATGGCCTGCCCCTACGGCGCGCCGCAGTATAACGCCGCCAAAGGTCACATGACCAAGT
>Ga0268257_1002342_pt1 | contig 13886 bp, 11 predicted proteins | sample AgamicAtPrz_FD_200249 | JGI IMG/M metagenome (GOLD analysis project Ga0268257, IMG submission 200249) | Agave microbial communities from Guanajuato, Mexico - At.P.rz (v2) (version 3) | ecosystem: Host-associated > Plants > Phyllosphere > Phylloplane/Leaf | place: Guanajuato, Mexico | collected...
CGGCAAGGCATCGGCGGCAATAGTGGGTTCAGCCACCAGTTCCAGCGCCTGGCCACGACGGGCGCCGAGGCTGAGCAACTTGCTCAGGCTCTTCACCGACACCGCTGGCTGCGCGCTGTCGACCAGGCGCACGCGGATTTCCCCCTCGAAACCTTTGGCCAGTTGCGCCAGCACCTTGGCCGGGCGGGCATGCAAGCCATGCGGGTTGGCCAGCACGATACGCGCGCTGGGCCAGTCCGCCGGTGCCTCCCCGCCCAGCACTTCCAGGACTGCGCGGCTGCTGGTGGCCTGGTAGAGCATCTGCCCGCGCCCTTCGATCAGCACTTCACACAGGCGTTCGAGCAAAGCCTGGTGGGCTGCGCCGAGGCTGGCCAGGCAGAACAGGCCGTTGAGCGGCTGGTCGCGATAGCGCAATGGCTGTTGCGGGGTGATGAAGGCCAGCCCCGGCTGACGCACCTGGCGTTCGCTGTGCAGCCACCACAGGCCCTCGCCCAGCGGTAACGGTTCGGCCTGCTGCAGCACGGCAGCGAACCCGCTGTCGACACACTCGGCCCGCTGCAACAGGCGGGCGCCGCGCCAGGCCAGTTCGTCGAAGTCTTCAGCGGGCAGGTTGAGGCCGACCAGTTGCGCATCCAGGGCCAGTTCCTGGGGCGCGCCTTGCAACAGCTTCAGCAAGGCCTCGGCGGAACCGGCGCGGCGCAGCGCTTCGGCCAGGTCGGTCTCGCCCAGGGCGCGGGTCAGCAGCTGCAACAGGCGCAGGTGTTCGTCGGAACGGGCAGCGATGCCAATGGCCAGGTAGACCATTTGCCCATCGCCCCAGTCCACACCCTCGGGAAACTGCAGCAGGCGCACGCCGGTGGCGTACACCAGGTCGCGCGTCTGCGGGGTACCGTGGGGAATGGCGATGCCCTGGCCAAGGAAGGTGGAGCCCTGCGCCTCGCGGGCCTGCAGCCCTTGCAGGTACCCTTCGGCGACCAGGCCGTCGGCGACCAACCGGTCGGCCAGCAGGCACAGGGCCTCGGCCTTGTTGGCGGCCTTCTGGCCCATGGCTATCTGCTCCTTGGCGAGCTCGAGCATGACCTTCTCCTTTTGCAGTTCCCGGTCGGGTACTGGAGTATTGTTGTGGAATTCACATGAACGGCCAGTTCGACAGCCTTGCACGATGGCAACCGAGGCAGAAAAATCGGCAGCTGAAACGTTTAATCTGACCAGGCGGCCACGTTACTCGATAATCTGCCAGGGAAAAAGCCCCATCCTGTCGGACAATTGCGACAATGGTCGTCTGCGCGTGGCGCCGCTGCCGGGTCAAACTACCCGGTCAGGCTTCACAGCCAGCCCCGGTAATAACAAGGAAAATTCGGTGAAACTCAGCGATATCGCCCGTCTGGCCGGTGTGTCCGTGACCACTGCCAGTTACGTCATCAATGGCAAGGCCGAACAACAGCGCATCAGCAACAGCACCGTCGAGCGGGTGCGTGCGGTGGTCGAGGCCCATGGCTTCACCCCCAACCCGCAGGCTGCTGGCTTGCGCAGCCGGCATACGCGTACCTTGGGCTTCATTCTCCCCGATCTGGAGAACCCCAGCTACGCGCGCATCGCCAAGCAGCTCGAACAAGGCGCCCGAGCCCGTGGCTACCAGCTGCTGATCGCCAGCAGCGACGACCAGCCCGACAGCGAGCGCCAGTTGCAGCAGCTGTTCCGCGCGCGCCGTTGCGATGCGCTGTTCGTTGCCAGCTGCCTGCCACCGCAAGACGACAGCTACCGCGAACTGCAGGACAAGGGCCTGCCGGTGATCGCCATCGACCGCCGCCTGGACCCGGCGCACTTCTGTTCGGTCATCAGCGACGACCGTGATGCCAGCCGCCAACTGGCCGCCAGCCTGCTCAGCGCGGCCCCGCGCAGCATCGCCCTGATCGGCGCACGCCCGGAACTGTCGGTCAGCCAGGCCCGTGCTGGCGGTTTCGACGAAGCCCTGCAAGGTTATGCCGGCGAAGTTCGCCGCTACCAGGGCGAAGCCTTCAGCCGTGAATGCGGGCAGCGCCTGATGCAGCAGCTGATCGACGACCTCGGCGGCCTGCCGGACGCCCTGGTGACCACCTCCTACGTGCTGCTGCAAGGGGTGTTCGACACCCTTCAGGCGCGCCCGACCGACTCCCGCCAACTGCAGTTGGGCACCTTCGGCGACAATCAGTTGCTCGATTTCCTGCCGCTGCCGGTCAACGCCATGGCCCAGCAGCACGGCCTGATTGCCGCCACCGCGCTGGAACTGGCACTGGCCGCGATCGAGGAGAAACGTTACGAACCTGGCGTGCACGCGGTCGGTCGAACCTTCAAGCAACGCATCGCAGCGGCCTGAACATGCGCCTGATCGACACCCACACCCACCTCGACTTCCCCGATTTCGACGCCGACCGCCCGCGCCTGCTGGCCAATGCGGCGGCGCGCGGGGTGGAACGAATGGTGGTGCTGGGCGTTTATCAGACCAATTTCCAACGCGTGTGGGACCTGGCTTGCAGCGATCAGCGCCTGTTCGCCGCGCTCGGCCTGCACCCGGTCTACCTCGACCAACATCGCCCGGAGCATCTGGCGCAATTGCGCGAGTGGCTGGAGCGCCTGCGTGGCCACCCTCGGTTATGTGCCGTTGGCGAGTTCGGCCTGGACTATTACCTCGAAAACCTGGACAAGGCGCGCCAGCAGGACCTGTTCGAAGCGCAACTGCAAATGGCCTGCGACTTCGAGCTGCCGGCCCTGCTGCATGTGCGCCGCAGCCACGCCCAGGTGATCGCCACGCTCAAGCGCTACAAGCCGGCGCGGGCGGGGGTGATTCATGCCTTCGCTGGCAGTTACGAAGAAGCCCGGGAGTACATCAAGCTGGGCTTCCGGCTTGGGCTGGGCGGAGCAGGTACCTGGCCTCAGGCGCTGCGGCTGCGCAAGACCCTGGCACGGTTGCCGCTGGACAGCGTGGTGCTGGAGACCGATGCGCCGGACATGGCACCGGTGATGTACCCGGGGGAACGGAACAGCCCGGAGCACCTGCCGGAGATCGCCAAGGTGCTGGCAGAGGTGATGGGGGTGGACGTCGGGGAGCTGGCCGAAGCCAGCAGCCGCAATGCTTGCGAGGTGTTTGGCTGGTAGCCGCTGGATCGCTTCGGCCCAGGATTTCACGGTCCTTGCAGGAGCGGCCTTGGGTCGCGAAGGGCCGCAACGCGGCCCGACCATCAGGTGGCGAATCTGCACCCCCGGGGCTGCTGCACAGCCCATCGCGACACAAGGCCGCTCCTACAAAGGGACGCGTCTGGCTTCAGGCCAGCACCGTCCACAGCGCAAACCCGGCATACCACAGCACCGCACAGCGCAGCAGCAATTCCCACAGGCTGTCCAGCCGCCCCAGCCCACGCTGGTCGTCTTCTTCCTCTGGAATGTCATCGGCAATGCGCCCGACTCGAGCCACCAGGTGCGCGGCGCTGATGTGCCAGTTCAGCAATTCATGCAGCATCACCCGCGTGACCGCGACAAAATTGCCCACCAAGGCAAAGCTCAATGCCAGTACCCGCACCGGCAGCCAGTCCATCACATGCCGTAGCTGCTCGGCACGGGCCTTGAGCGCTGGCTGCTTGCTGTGCTCGCCACACAGCGCCAACAGGCGGTAGGCCAGCGCTGCACCCGGGCCGAGCACGAAGTACCAGAAGATCACCGCGAAAAAGCCTTGGTATACCTGCCACAACAGGTTGCCCTGAACGCTCACCAGCAGGCTGCGTGAATCGTCGGCGGCCAGCCCCAGGTCACGCTCTGCCACGTGCAGCGCGGCTTGGTCATCGCCTCGGCGCCAGGCGTCGCGGAACGGCCCCAGCGATGCCTTGGCATCGCCGCGGCCCAGGCTGTAGATCAGCACCAGCAGATGCACCGGCAAGGCCAGCAGGCCATACGCCACGGGGTCCAGCACATGCAGCAGCAACACCAGCAACGCGACCGGCGCCAACACCAGAATGGCCAGCGTCCACCACGGGTGCACCTTGCCGCTGCGCTCCAGGCGCACCAGTTCGCCAAGGAAGAACCCGTCACGCTGCACCTGATGGCGCAACGCCGAGAACTTCTCGACCCACAACGCCAGCAACAACACCAGAAAACTCATGCCTTGTCCTCGTTGTTCAGCAGCGCCTTGCGGTAGCGCAGCCAGTCGAAGGCCGGGCCAGGGTCGCTCTTGCGCTGCGGGGCAATGTCGCTGTGGCCTTGGATACGGCTGAGGTCGATGGCCGGCCAGGCGTTGCGGATATGCCGGGTAAGTTGCTCCAGCACTGCGTACTGGATATCGGTATAGGGCAGCTCGTCAGTGCCTTCGAGCTCGATACCGATGGAGAAGTCGTTGCAACCCTCGCGCCCGTCGAAGCATGACACACCGGCATGCCAGGCACGGTCGAGCAATGACACGAACTGGGTCACCGCGCCGTCGCGCTCGATGAACAGGTGCGCCGACACGGTCAGGTGGCTGATGCTGGCGAAATACGGATCCTCGTCAGGGTCCAGGCGGTTCTGGAAGAATTGCTGGACCTTGCCGGTGCCGAAACAGGCCGGAGGCAGGCTGATGTTATGGATCACCAGCAGGGAAATCGATTCGCCCTGGGGGCGGGCATTGAAGTTCGGCGAGGGGCAGTGGGTGATTCCGATTCCGTGGAACCAGCCAGTGGCACGGTCCAATTGCATGGGGGCAGATCCTGAAAGCGCCGTGAACAGGGCATCAGTATGCCCTGTGGCCTAGGCCGTTTGCATGTGAATGATGGTAATGTTTTCGCCTACAGCCGTTGGTTACTGTCGCAGCGCCTGGAGCACCGCGTCCAGCGCCCGCTCGAACAGCAGGCCGTCGTCCAGCACCCGCGCCTCGCCCCGGTGCAGGGCCTGGGCCAGGCTGGCGCCGTTCCACTCGCGCACTTTCATGCCGGTGCGGTTGGCAAACACCAGCCTGTCGCTACTGTCGATGCGCGCCACCAGCTTGCAGCGCAGCGGCTCGTCCTCGTCGAGCACCTCGACCCAGGTACCGATACGCAGGCGCTGTACCTGACGCAGCGCAGCAGCCTGGCCATGGGCGACATGCAACGGCGCGCAGGCGGGCTCTTCGGCAATGGCCAACACGATATCCTCGGCCACCAGCACGTCGCCCAGGCGTTGGCCTTCTGCGCCAGGCGGTAGATCGGTGCCGGCGCAGGCGCGCAAGTGCAACTGCTCCAGTTGCAGGAAGAATTCGCGAGTCGCGGCCGAGTCCAGGGCCACGCTGGCGAGGCCATCGCGCAGTGCCTTGAGCAGGCCAGGCACCTGCTGCAACAAGGCTTGTGTTTCATGCGGTGGGGTGATGCTGGCCAGCAGCGCGTCCATGGTCTGCACTGCATCCCGCCAGGCCTGGGAAGCCTCGCCCTGCTTGAGCCAGGCCAGCAGCATGACCTGGCTCCACGACTGCACCAGCATCTGCACCACCACCTGCGGCCATACCCGGCCGCGCAGGCGCTGGTTCAGCGCATGCTGCACCTGTTGCCTGGCCTGCTGGGCGCGGGCACGCCCTTCTTCGGCATCGCGGGTGCGTTGTTCGAGCAGGTCGTTGCGGCGCCGCTCGTCCTGGTTGAAAGCGAGGAAGTCTTCCAGCAGTTCAGCGAACAGGCTGGTATTTTCGGCAAAATCGTTGAGCAGGCGCTGGATGGTCCGCTCCACGCGCAAGTGCAGGCTGTCGCGCAGGCCATCGCCGGCACATTCCCAGCCAATGGCGGCACCGGCGATCTCGTTGAGCAGCCGCCTGGCCGGGTGGCTGGCCCGGCTGAACAGCCCCTTGTCCAGCAGGGCGACTTTCAACAGCGGGATATGCAGGCGCACGATCAACGCGCGCAGGCTGCCCGGCAAATTGTCGTCGTTGCGGATGTAGCCGAACAACAGGCCAACCAGGTTGATCATGTCCTCGTCGGCCACCTCGATGCGCCGGCGTGTGCCGCTGCGCACGCTGACCCGCAAGAGCAACTGTTCAAGCTGCTGGCCGAGTTCGAAGTCCTCGTCTTCTTCGTGGGTAGCAGGCACGTAGTGCTGCAAATGGGAGAGCAGCCGCAGCAGGTCGGCGGTGCTGATCGGCTGGGCAGCGGCTACCGCTTGCAGACGCGGCGCGAACTGCCCGCGCAACGGCGCCAGCAGGGTCTGCAGCGAGGCAAAGAAGGCCTGCCCTGCCGCGTCGGCGCCAACCTCCTGGGCCAGGTTCGCCGTGCCACGTCGAGCGCCCATACGCCGGTCTTCGGCACGCCGGCGCGGTGCCGGCGGCAACTCGGGGAGCACGCCTGCAGCAGCCAGCAACTGGTTGGCTTCGCCATAGATGACGTCGACATCGCGCAGCACATAGCGCTCGAACAGTTTCAGCAGCACCAGCTTTACCCGCAGGCCAACCCCCAGGCTACGCCCGGCATCGAGGAAGTAGCCACACAGTGCAGCCGGCCCCAATGGGTTGTGCTGCTCGTGCAGCGGGCGATCGAGCAGTGCCTGCAAGCGCAGGCCCAGTTGCTGCAGGGCAATGCCGTCACGCGACAGCACCCGCGCGACCATGCCTTCGATCGCGGCGGCCCGCTCGGCCTGGGCCTTGCTGCGCAAGTCGCGAGGATCGCCCAGGTGGGCCAGCAGGTCGACCTGGCCCATCCGGGAAAAGGCGTCGTAGAAGGTGTCGAGAAAGCCCCGTTCGATGCTCTTGCGCTTCAGGCGCAGGTCGCGCATGGCCTCGAAGTAGAGGTTCTGGTCACCGCGGTCGAACGCCTTGTCGGCCATCTCGAAGAGGGTGTCGTCGGCGTTGTCGAACAAGCCTTGCAAGCCCTGGCGCAACTGCAAGGCGGCTTTGTCGCGCACTTGCAGGAGCAATACCGGAAGGCAAGGCAGGGGCGTACGCCCCCCTCGGTCGATGGCGGCCGCCAAGGGCACCACCTTGCCTTCTTTTTGCATCCTGGACTCCTTGCAGGGTGTCTCGCCCGAAGGGGCTGAAGATCGTCAAAGCTATGACGCCAAATACTGGTCGTTATTATCGGCAAAAAACCATACCGCTACCAGCGTCGTTTCACTCGCTGGCTAGTGACCCCGATTTGCCCCGGTTGCTCAATGCGACCGACCGAAGGTCACTGCCAAGGCGGCTGTACACACCGGCCCCCTGCCCTATAATCGCCGGCATCTAGCTTGTGGAGCCGACCATGCCGAACCTACGCCTTGCCGACCTGACCGCTGAAATCGAAGCCAACGTGCGCCGCGCACTGTTGGAGGACATCGGCAGTGGCGATATAACCGCGCAGTTGATCCCGGCCGAGCGCCTGGCCAAGGCGACCATCATCACCCGCGAAGACTGCGTGATTGCCGGCACCGCCTGGGTCGATGCGGTGTTTCGCCAACTCGACCCGCGGGTGGCGGTGCACTGGCAGGTGGCCGACGGGGAACGCGCCACGGCCAACCAGGCGTTGTTCCACCTGGAAGGCCCGGCACGCTCGCTGCTCAGCGGTGAACGCAGTGCGCTGAACTTCCTGCAGTTGCTGTCGGGTGTGGCCACCCGTGCACGCTTTCTCGCCGACCTGGTGCAAGGCACCCAGGTACGCCTGCTGGACACCCGCAAGACCTTGCCTGGCCTGCGCCTGGCGCAGAAGTACGCAGTGACCTGTGGCGGCTGCGACAACCACCGCATTGGCTTGTACGATGCCTTCCTGATCAAGGAAAACCACATTGCCGCCAGTGGCGGCGTGGCCGAGGCAGTGGCAGCCGCGCACCGTATTGCACCGGGCAAACCGGTGGAAATCGAAGTGGAAAGCCTGGACGAACTGCGCCAGGCGCTGGCCGCCGGTGCGGATATCATCATGCTCGACGAGCTGAACCTGGAGGAAATGCGCGAAGCAGTGCGCATTACCGCTGGCAAGGCCAAGCTCGAGGCCAGCGGCGGGGTCAACGAGCAGACCTTGCGCGTGATTGCCGAGACCGGGGTGGACTACATCTCGATTGGTGCCATGACCAAGGATGTGAAGGCAGTGGACCTGTCGATGCGACTGAGCCTGTAATCGAATTGCAGGCATGAAAAAACCGGCCTCTGGCCGGTTTTTTCATGCGACATCCGGGGCGTAGCCACCCTGTAGGAATGGCCTTGCGTCGCGATGGGCCGCAAAGCGGCCCTGGCACTCCCGGATCAGAACGAGGCGTTGGCCAGACCGTCCAGGTAACGCTCGACGTCCAGCGCCGCCATGCAACCGGCACCGGCCGAGGTGATGGCCTGACGGTAAACGTGGTCAGCCACGTCACCGGCAGCGAACACGCCCTCGACGTTGGTGGCGGTGGCGTTGCCTTCACGGCCACCGTTGACCACCAGGTAGCCGTCCTTCAGGGTCAGCTGGCCTTCGAACAGCGAGGTGTTCGGAGTGTGGCCGATGGCGATGAATACGCCGTCGACCTTGATTTCGTCGCTGCTGCCGTCGTTGTTCTTCAGGCGCGCACCGGTCACGCCCATGTTGTCACCCAGGACTTCATCCAGGGTGGCGTTGAGCTTGAGCTCGATCTTGCCTTCGGCGACACGGGCGTGCAGCTTGTCGACCAGGATCTTCTCGGCGCGGAAGCTATCGCGACGGTGCACCAGGGTGACCTTGCTGGCGATGTTGGCCAGGTACAGTGCCTCTTCAACGGCAGTGTTGCCGCCGCCGACCACGGCAACCGGCTTGTTGCGGTAGAAGAAGCCGTCGCAGGTGGCGCAGGCCGAGACACCTTTGCCCATGAACGCTTCTTCGGACGGCAGGCCCAGGTAGCGGGCGCTGGCGCCGGTAGCGATGATCAGTGCATCGCAGGTGTAATTGCCGCTGTCACCCTGCAGGGTGAAAGGCTTGTTGGCCAGGTCGACGGCATTGATGTGGTCGAAGACGATTTCGGTTTCGAAACGCTCGGCGTGCTCCTGCATGCGCTGCATCAGCGCCGGGCCGGTCAGGCCATGGGGGTCGCCCGGCCAGTTGTCGACTTCGGTGGTGGTGGTCAGCTGGCCGCCGGCCTGCATGCCGGTGATCAGCAGCGGCTTGAGGTTGGCGCGGGCGGCGTATACCGCGGCACTGTAACCGGCAGGGCCGGAACCGAGAATGATGACGCGCGAATGACGTACTTCAGACATGTCGAACTCCTGTCGAGCGGGCCGCACGGGCCGGCATCGTGTGCACCGGCTGCGCCAGCTGGAATTTAAAAGGGACCCACGCAGCACTTGGGGAAGGCTACAACGCGCAGGCCCGAAAAGCGGAAAGTTGAACGCACTGTAGCGAGGTGGCAAAGATTAAGGAAATATCCTTAGACAATCCACCTCATAGGCATCGCCTATCCATCGATTTGTTCGGATAGCCATGGGCTGGCGCTTTTGTTACACCCCGTTTCCCTGCCGCTGCCCGCCTTTCGTCGGCGCGGCAAACTCGGTAAGGTCAGCGCGTTTACCTTCTCTGCGGAGTCTCCCGATGCAAGCCCCTGTCCTGTCTGGCCCCCAGTACCTGCGCGAAGGCCTGAAACTGGTGCTGAGCCCCAACCTGCGGTTGTTCGTGCTGCTGCCGCTGGCGGTCAACCTGCTGCTGTTCGGTGGCCTGATCTACTTCGCCGGCCACCAGTTCAGCCTGTGGGTGGATGCCCTGATGCCCACCCTGCCGAGCTGGCTTAGCTTCCTCACCTACATCCTCTGGCCGCTGTTCGTCGCCCTGGTAGTGCTGATGGTGTTCTTCACCTTCACCCTGGTGGCCAACATCATTGCCGCGCCGTTCAATGGCTTCCTGGCGGAAAAGGTCGAGGTGGTGCTGCGTGGCGAAGACACCTTCCCGGCTTTCAGCTGGGCGGAGCTGGTGGCCATGGTGCCACGTACCTTCGGCCGCGAAATGCGCAAGCTGGGCTACTTCCTGCCACGGGCCATCGGCCTGTTCATCCTGTCGCTGGTCCCGGTGGTCAACGTGGTGGCGGCGCCGCTGTGGCTGGTCTTCGGGGTCTGGATGATGGCGATCCAGTACATCGACTACCCGGCGGACAACAACAAGATGAGCTGGCAGGACATGCTCGCCTGGCTGCGCCAGAAGCGCTGGCAGTCGCTGGGCTTTGGCGGCATCACCTACCTGGCGCTGATGATACCGCTGGTGAACGTGCTGATGATGCCGGCAGCGGTGGCCGGCGCCACGTTGTTCTGGGTGCGGGAGCGCAACTGACGCCAAGCCTGTCCGCATTCCCGCCAGGAGCGGCCTTGTGTCGCGATAGGGCCGCACAGCGGCCCCAGTCGATTGTGTGCCTCAGCGCTGCGATGCCGAGGCCGTGCTGCGCCCTGTCGCGATACCGCACCGCTTCTACAGAAACCAGGTCCGGCTTGGGTTTCACTGCCCCAACCGGCTGGAAAACTGCCCCACCACATCCACTACCCGCTTCGCCCCGTCCTGGATCTCGACAATCACCCCGCCCGTCTCATCGGCAAGAGCCAGGCCCTGCTCGGCCTGGCGCTTGCTGGTGTCGATGATGGCCACCGCCGCCTGGGCCAGCTGCTCGTTCTGCTGCACCACCCGGGCGATTTCCTCGGTGGCGGTGCTGGTGCGCGAGGCCAGTTGCCGCACTTCATCAGCCACTACGGCAAAGCCACGGCCCTGCTCGCCAGCGCGGGCCGCTTCGATGGCCGCGTTGAGCGCCAGCAAGTTGGTCTGCCCGGCGATGTCGCTGATGGTCTTGATGATCGAGCCGATCACCCGCGACTGGGTGTCCAGCGCCTGGATGCCCTCGGCGGCTTCTTGCATGGAGGCTTCCAGCCCACGCATCACGCTGACCGTCTGGGTCACCACATCGGTCGCCTTGCGGGCACTGGCATCGGTGCCCAGCGAGGTATTGAACGCCACGTCTGCCGCCTCGGCCACGGCCTGCTCCTGGTTCACCTGGTCGGTGATGACGGTGGCGAACTTGACCACCTTGTACAGTACGTCATGGGCGTCGAAGATCGGGTTGTACGAAGCCTCCAGCCACACCACCCGGCCGTGGGCATCGATACGCTTGAAGCGGTCGGCAACGTATTCGCCACGGCGCAGCTTGTCCCAGAACGCCTGGTAGCCCGCCGAATTGACCTCCTCCGGCTCGCAGAACATGCGGTGATGCTTGCCACGGATCTGTTCCAGGCGATAGCCGAGCGCGGACAAAAACCGGTCATTGGCGGTGAGAATGGTGCCGTCGAGGGCGAATTCGATCACGGCGGTAGAACGCATCAATGCCTTGATCAGGCTTTCGTGCTCCCGAGAGGTCTCGATGGTACGCGTCAGGTCGCTGGAGTGCAGGGTGAAATACTTGATGCGCCCCTGGCTGTCCTTGACCGGCTGCAGGATCGACCGCAGCCAGGCTTCCTGGCCATTGCCACGCAGCAGGCGGAAGGCGCCGTTCAGGTGCTCACCGCGGCTGATCGCGCCCTTCATGCGCTGGTAGAAGTCCAGTGACTTCACGTGCGCAGGGACGATTTCCTCGATGTTGCGGCCAAGCAGTTGTTCGGCACGGTAGAGCATCTCGCTCTCGAAGTTGCCGTTGACCATCTCGATCCGCCCCTGAGGGTCCAGTTGCAGTACCAACATCTCGCTGTCGAGGCTGCTCTTGACCTGTTCGATGGACATCAGGTCTTCGCGCAGTTGCCGGATTTCTTGCTTGAGCTTGTTGTTGAACATCACCGCTCTCCTGGAGCGCATCAGGTCGTCGAATGCTTCTGCATCGGCTGCCGGTCATCGCTTCTTGAGTGGCCTTGCAAGGAAAATTTCACAACCGCCGAAACGTCAGCGATCAGGCGTCATGCATCTGTCAAAGTGCCGTCACATTGGCGCAACCCAGGGGGCGGAAACTTTTTGTCATGAATACACCTGCGCTACGTATCACGCTGGTCAGCGAAACCTTCCCACCCGAAATCAATGGCGTGGCCAACACCCTTGGCCGGCTTAGCGAAGGCTTGCGCCAACGCGGCCACATGGTCGAGGTGGTGCGCCCGCGCCAGGCTGGTGAAGAGCCACTGCACAACGACCCGGCCTTGGTCCTGTGCCGTGGCTGGCCACTACCCGGCTACCCGGGTTTGCAGTGGGGCGAGGTGTCGATGCACAAGCTGTTGCGCCGCTGGCGTCGGCAGCGCCCGGATGTGTTGTACATCGCCACCGAGGGGCCGCTGGGGCTCAGCGCCCTGCGCGCCGCGCGGCGCCTTGGGGTGGCCGTGGTCAGCGGGTTTCACACCAATTTCCCGCAGTATTCCGGCCAGTACGGGCTGGGCCTGCTGACGCGCTTGCTCACCCATTACCTGCGCTGGTTCCATCGGCGCACGGCCACCACCCTGGTACCCAGCCTCAGCCAGCGCCTGGAACTTGAACGCCGAGGTTTCGAACGCCTGGCACTGCTGGCACGGGGGGTCGATGCCGGCCTGTTCAATCCGGCACGCCGCAGCCAGGCATTGCGCGACAGCTGGGGACTTGGCCCGGACGATATCGCCGTACTGCACGTCGGCAGGCTGGCGGTGGAAAAGAACCTGAGCTTACTGCGCCCATGTCTTGATGCATTGCACAAGGCTTATCCGCACAAGCGCCTGCGCCTGATCGTGGTCGGTGATGGCCCGCAGCGCAGCACCCTCGCCCAGCAGTTGCCCAATGCCGTGTTCTGCGGCGCCCAACGCGGCGAGGTGCTGGCCGAGCACTATGCCAGCGGTGACCTGTTCCTGTTCCCGAGCCTGACCGAGACCTTTGGCAATGTGGTGCTCGAAGCCATGGCTGCGGGGTTGGCGGTGGTCGCCTATGACGAGGCAGCCGCAGCGCAGCATATTCGCCATGGGCACAGCGGTGCGCTGGCCATGCCGGGCGACCAGGCGGCATTTATCGATGCCGCCTGCTGGCTGCTGGAAGAAGCGGAAACCTTGCGCCGGGTGCGCCTGAATGCACGGCAGCACGCCAGCCGCCAGGGCTGGCCAGCGATTGTCGAGCAGTTCGAGGGGTATCTCCATGCAGCCCGGAACCAGGCTGCGAATGCACCAGCTTCGAGGCTGGGTTCCACGCGATCTGTGTAGGAGCGGCCTGGTGTCGCGACCGGGCTGCAGAGCAGCCCCTCGATAGTGTGGCAATGCTGATATCCGGTGCCACCTTGCGGCCCGGTCACGACACAAGCCGCCCTGCATCGCGTCAGGCGCTTCAGGCCAAGGCTTTCTCGATTGCCTGCACCACCGCCGGATCATCCGGCGCCGTGCGCGGCGAGAAGCGCGCCAGCACCCGCCCGTCCTTGCCGACCAGGAATTTCTCGAAGTTCCAGGTGATGTCGCCGGGGAATTCGGCGCCCTCGCCCGCCAGCAGGCGATACAGCGAATGACGATGTGGCCCATTGACTTCCAGCTTGGCGCCCAGCGGGAAGCTCACCCCGTAATTGAGGCTGCAGAACGCCTGGATTTCCTTTTCACTGCCCGGCTCCTGGCCGGCAAACTGGTTGCACGGCAGGCCAAGCACATTGAAGCCCTTGTCCTTGTAGTCCTGATAGAGGTTTTCCAGGGCCTTGTACTGCGGCGTCAGGCCACACTTGGAGGCTACGTTGACCACCAGCACCACTTGGCCCTTGAAGGGTGCGAGAGGCAGCTCCTTGCCGTCCAGCCCCTCCAGTTTCAGGTCGTGAAATGCACTCATGATGAATCCCTCTCAGGTTGCCGGTTGCCGCGCAGGCGAATTCCACCCACTAAAAAGGCGCCCGGCCAAGCCGTCCACCTCCCGAAGGAAGGCAAGTCGGCTTGCCCGAGCGCCCTGGCGACTTTCTGAGCTTAGCGCAGAAAATCAGTGGTGATGGCCACCTTCACCGTGGATGTGACGGTGAGCGATTTCTTCGTCGCTGGCGTCACGCACGTTGACTACCTTGACCTGGAAGGTCAG
>Ga0268257_1002343_pt1 | contig 13876 bp, 13 predicted proteins | sample AgamicAtPrz_FD_200249 | JGI IMG/M metagenome (GOLD analysis project Ga0268257, IMG submission 200249) | Agave microbial communities from Guanajuato, Mexico - At.P.rz (v2) (version 3) | ecosystem: Host-associated > Plants > Phyllosphere > Phylloplane/Leaf | place: Guanajuato, Mexico | collected...
TCAACTACCCGGATCATCCGAGCCTGGAAAACGGCGAGTTCGTCCCGCAAGAAGAAGCGGCGGACGAGCGCTCCTGGCTGGCCAAGGCTACCCTCGGCCTGATCGAAAGCGACGCGCCGCCACCACCAAGCCAGACCCAGGCCAGCCAGGACGTGCAGCGCCAGTACCAGGAAGCTATCGATCAGATGCCGGCAGAGCTGAAAGCCAGCGAGCAACCGCAAGCCCGCAAGCGCTCCTGGTTCAGCTACATGACCTTCGGCCTGTTCGACTGAGTTCAGTCTTCACGCCCGCCTGATCACGATGCCAGTCAACCGACTGGCATCGTACTTTCCAGCCTTGCAAAAACGCGGGCCGGGTAACTGTGCGGGTAAGGCGCCGTTAGCTACACTGCCCCATCACTCGACACGAAGAGAGCGCCATGGGCCTGTTCCGCCTGCTGTTCTGGATTGCCATCATTTTTGCCGTCATCTGGGTATGGCGACGCTATGTCAGTGCCCCGCGCCAGAGCCAGAAGGCAACCCCAAAGGCAGGCAGCCCGACGCCGATGGTGCGCTGCGCCCACTGCGGCGTGCATACACCGCAGCAGCACGCCCTACAGCTGGCGCAGCGCTGGTATTGCAGCCAGGCCCATCTGGAACAAGGCCCCAAGCCCGGTGCCCAATAGCGCCCTCGCGGTACGCGGGCCCCAGGGCCACCGTATCTTCCGGCTGTACCACCTCTATCGCCTGATCATCGGCGTGGTGCTGGTGCTGCTGGTTTCCGCCGATCTGGACTCCGAACTGCTGGAACTGGCCCACGTGCCGCTTTTTCGCGGCGCCAGCTGGGTCTACCTGATTCTCAACGTCCTGATCGCGCTGACGCTCCACACGCCCAACCGCCTGCTGCCGGTGTTCGCCGTGGCGCTGGGCGACGTGATACTACTCTCGGCGCTGTTCTACGCCGGCGGCGGCACGCCAAGCGGCATCGGCAACCTGCTGATCGTCTCGGTCGCGATCGCCAATATCCTGCTGCGCGGACGCTTCGGCGTGCTGATCGCCGCCGCCGCGTCGATCGGCATGATCTACCTGACCTTCTACCTGAGCCTGCATCACTCGCAGGCCAGCGCCCAGTACGTGCAGGTCGGTGCCTTGGGCGCCTTGAGCTTCGCCGCGGCGCTGTTCGTGCAAGGTGTGACCCGCCGCCTGCAGGCCAGCGAAAGCCTCGCCGAACAGCGCGCCGCCGATGTGGCGGATCTGGAAACCCTCAATAACCTGATCCTGCAGCGCATGCGCACCGGCATTCTGGTGGTGGATGAACAGCGCCGCGTGCTGCTGGCCAACCAGGCCGCACTCGCCCTGCTGGACCAGCAGAACCTGGCGGGCAAGATTCTCGACCCGCACTGCACCGAGCTGGTCAAACGCCTGCAGCAGTGGCAGGAGAACAGCAGCCTGCGCCCGGCCAGCCTGCAGACGCTCAGCGATGGGCCGACCCTGCAGCCCAGCTTCATCCCCCTGCAGCGCGGTGGCCAGCGGCACATTCTGATCCTGCTCGACGACATCTCGCAGATCGCTCAGCAAGCCCAGCAACTCAAGCTGGTCGCTCTTGGGCGCCTCACCGCCGGCATCGCCCACGAGATTCGCAACCCACTGGGCGCCATCAGCCATGCGGCGCAGCTGCTGCAGGAATCAGAAGACCTGCAGGGGCCGGACTTGCGCCTGGCGCAGATCATTCAGGATCACTCGCGGCGCATGAACCTGATCATCGAGAACGTGCTGCAGCTCTCACGGCGCCGCCAGGCCGAGCCGCAGCTGCTGGATCTGAAATACTGGCTGCACCGTTTCGCCGCCGAATTTCGCAGCACCGCACCGGCCTCCAAGGTGCTGCACCTGGCCATCGAAGGCAGCAGCATCCAGACGCGCATGGATCCCAACCAACTCAATCAGGTCATCACCAACCTAGTGCAGAACGGTCTGCGCCACAGCGCCAAGATCAACCCGCAGGGCCAGGTGTGGCTGAAGCTGTTTCGCGATCCACGCAGTGATCTACCGGTGCTCGAAGTGCTCGACGACGGCGAAGGCGTGCCGGCAGACCAACTGCATCACATCTTCGAGCCTTTCTACACCACGGAAAACAAAGGCACCGGCCTGGGCCTGTATATTTCCCGCGAGCTTTGCGAAAGCAACCAGGCTCATCTTCACTATCAACCACGCGAAGGCGGCGGCGCCTGCTTCCGCATCACCTTCGCGCATCCGCGAAAACTGAGCTGAACGACCTGATGAATCGCCAGAGAGCCCTGATCGTCGACGACGAACCCGATATCCGCGAACTGCTGGAGATCACCCTCGGGCGTATGAAACTCGACACCCGCAGCGCCCTCAACGTCAAGGAAGCGCGCGAGTGGCTGGCCAAGGAGCCGTTCGACCTGTGCCTGACCGACATGCGCATGCCCGACGGCACCGGGCTCGACGTGGTGCAGCATATCCAGCAGCGCTACCCGCAAACGCCAGTGGCGATGATCACCGCGTTCGGCAGCATGGATACCGCGATCAACGCCCTCAAGGCCGGCGCCTTCGATTTTCTGACCAAACCAGTCGACCTCGGCCGCCTGCGCGAGCTGGTCGATACGGCGCTGCGCCTGCGCAGCCCTGACGATGAAGAAGCCCCAGGAGCCAGCCGACTACTGGGCGAATCGCCGCCCATGCGTGCCCTGCGCGCACAAATCCAGAAGCTCGCCCGCAGCCAGGCGCCGGTGTACATCAGTGGCGAATCGGGCAGCGGCAAGGAGCTGGTCGCCCGTCTGATCCACGAACAGGGCCCGCGCCGCGAACGCGCCTTCGTGCCGGTCAACTGCGGCGCGATTCCCTCGGAGCTGATGGAAAGCGAATTCTTCGGCCACAAGAAGGGCAGCTTCACCGGCGCCGTCGAAGACAAACAGGGCCTGTTCCAGGCCGCCAATGGCGGCAGTCTGTTCCTCGACGAAGTGGCCGACCTGCCGCTGACCATGCAGGTCAAGCTGCTGCGCGCCATTCAGGAAAAGGCCGTCCGCGCCGTCGGCGGCCAGCAGGAAGTGGTGGTCGATACCCGCATCCTGTGCGCCACCCACAAGGATCTCGCCGCCGAAGTAGCGGCCGGTCGCTTCCGCCAGGATCTCTACTACCGCCTCAACGTCATCGAGCTGCGCGTACCGCCGCTGCGCGAGCGTCGTGAAGACATCCCGCTGCTCGCCGACGTTATGCTCAAACGCCTCAACGAAGGCATCGGCCTGCCGCCGGTCAAGCTCGACGGCCCGGCACTGGAAAAGCTCAAGACTTACCGATTCCCGGGCAACGTGCGCGAGCTGGAGAACATGCTGGAGCGCGCCTACACGCTGTGCGAAGGCGACGTGATCTGCGCCAATGACCTGCGCCTGGCGGATGCCGCACCGGCTGGCGAGAACGGCGACGCCAGCCTGGCGCAGATCGACAACATCGAGGATTACCTCGAAGACGTCGAACGCAAACTAATCATGCAGGCCCTGGAAGAAACCCGCTGGAACCGCACTGCCGCCGCCCAGCGCCTGGGCCTGAGCTTCCGCTCGATGCGTTATCGTCTGAAGAAGTTGGGCATCGACTGAGATCGCAGCCTGCGGTTGAACCACCAGTGAGCACATAGTCCTCGTAGCCTGAGATTGAGCGAAGCGATACCCAGGTTCAGCGGCCCGCCCCCAAAGCAGGTCGCCCGCCTACAAGCGCCCTGCCGGTGAGTAAGGCACAGGATCGATGATCGGCTCACGCCCCAGCATCAGATCCGCCAGCAATCTGCACGACGCCGGCGCCAGCACCAGTCCATTGCGGTAATGCCCGCAATTCAGCCACAAGCCCGGATGCTCCGGCACCTCACCGATAAAGGGAATGCCCTCGGGTGAGCCAGGGCGCAATCCGGCCCAATGCCCGACCACCTCGGCGTCGCGCAATGCCGGCAGCAACGTTTCGGCGGACGCCCGCAGGCTGGCTAGCGCTTCATCTGTCGGCGTCTTGTCGAAGCCGGCATGCTCCAGCGTACTGCCCACCAGAATGTGACCGTCACGCCGCGGAATCGCATAACGCCCGCCGGCCAATACCATGCTGGGCAGAAAATCTTCGGCGCATTTGAAAAGGATCATCTGCCCCTTGACCGGCTCGACGGGCAACTCCACTCCCAGTGGCGCCAGTAATTCACCACTCCAGGCTCCCGCTGCTACGACGATCCGTTCGCCATAGTGGTCACCAGAGGAGCTGCGCACACCAATAGCCTGCCTGCTTTCAAGAAGGAGCTCGGTGACCGGCGTGTGCTCATGAAGCGTAACATTCGGCATACGCAGCAACGCCTCGCGCAAAGACCGAACCAGGCGAGGATTGCGCACATTGGCAACGCCCGGCATATGTAGCGCACGTGAAAAGCCTGCGCTCAAGGCTGGGACAGCCGTTTCGACCATGTTAATCGGTACATCGAACAGAGCCCGCCGCTGCCGGTCAGCCCAGCTAAGCGCCTGATCAGCATCTTCAAGATCTAGCCAATACAGACCGGTAATGTGCACTTCAGGATCGATACCACTGAGCGGAACCAGCTCGTCAGCAAAACGCGCGTAGAAATCCTGAGACCAATGGGCCAATGCCGTCACCGGCTGGCTGTAACGCCATGGATAGAGCGGTGAAACGATACCACCACCAGCCCAGGACGCCTCCAGCCCCGCACCTTGCGAATCCAGAATGCTGACCGAGATACCCGAACGACTCAACATATAGGCCGAAAGCAAACCGATTACGCCTGCGCCGACGACCAAAACGCGATTACCGCTCATCTCACCCTCAAAAACCAAAAGGGGAGGCAAACGCCTCCCCAGATCAAACCGAGCTTACCGTTTTAACGGCGCCAGCATTTATCGTCATCCGGCCCTTTGACCCCGATGGCATTGATGGTCATTGATTCACAAGCGTCGCCAGTCAATACGCCGTCAGACTTCACGGTGAGCAAATAACCACCATCTGCCGCGTCTCCATCGCCGAGGGTGACCTTTGAAATACCCTCCTTTATACCCTCGTCCGGGACGCCGCCATAGCTCCCATGTTGCGAATAGTACCGCTCTACCAGCTGGGCGGTATTGAGTAGCAGAGCAGCAGCCTCAGCACGTCGGGTTTTCTTCACATATTCGGTGTAACTCGGATAAGCGATCGCAGCGAGGATACCAATAATTGCCACCGTCACCATCAGCTCGATAAGCGTGAAACCTTTCTGGGACATCGATACTCGCCTCATTGCAATTGACGCCACATGATACGCCCAGTAACTGAGGATTGGCGTCCTGCTTCATCAACGATTTTCACCACACCGCTGGACAGCAGAATATATTTGGTTTGGGTTTTCTTCGCGTCCTTTCCGTCGCCTTGATCGATAATTACCGGCAAACCTGGCAAGCCGCCATCCAAGTTGATACCAGAAACCTTGACATCTTCGGCATCTACCTTCCCATCATTATTGGTGTCGAGCACTGCATAACTAAGTTTTGAACCACTCAAAAGATCCAGCTCTATCAGCCGCCCCGAACCATTGCTTTCACAGGGATCATTGGTATCAACCTTAGCCGTGACGAATACTACACGCCCCAAGGTTGTGAGTGCGGGATAAATAACACGTTCTCCCTGCTGGGCATTACCATATTGCAATGGCAGATACCAACCTTTCTGGGCATCCCAGTTTACCGGGTTCTCGCTGGTTTCTATGTAAGTCTCATTGTTATTGGTAAATTCTCTGGTGATCTCTTGGGCCTGCAGTTCGCTTTTTTGAACTGTGTCCACAGAATTGGATTGATCCCAAATGGCGTAGAAGGCCTGCTGCGTCTTGTCTACCTTATCTGCTACTTCGTTGAACTTGCCCGTACCAAATAGTACGAGATGCCCGCCTCTTGCTTCCTCATGCTCTACAACCAACGGCTGCGCGGTAATCGGGTGCCCCGCACCTGCTGCGAACAATTTAGAGGCCGTGAAGCCGCTAGCATTGCTATTGAACTCCCACATATTGCCGCGAAGATCACCCGCGTAGAGCTTCTCAATTTGGCCCTGCGGGTTGATAACAGCCTGCGGCGAGGAGAGCCCATTGCCGCTAGCACGCTCCGCAACAGTGCCCTGCGTATTCTCGTCGACGACGATGTTGTTCAATACAACACCGTCGGAAAGCCTGACGACATACAACACTGCTTTCCCGTTGTAACTCCCGTAACCATTACCAAATACCGCTACCCACTCATTACTTTTATTACGTGCGATCAACGGTTTGGAGTAGGTATACCCCAGGTCATTCAGCTTATTGGCAGATGTACTGGTTGCCGGCGGAGAAATTTCCCAAAGGGCTTGAATAGTATCCCCACCCTGAACCCCAAAGATTTTCACCGCGAACATGCTTTTACCACCGGCTCCCATTCCGGATACCGCGACGGTCGCCCAGTTATTATTCAACTGTGCGTCACTAACACTAATCTGACCGTCGACCATAAAGCGATGCGAACCGCTGGTTGCATAGTTTTCCTTTGCCACAATGCTCAAGGACGGCAAAAGAGCAGATGGCATGTAGCCATAGCGATGACTGCCATTATCGGCATTGATTACATGAAAAAGGCCATCATTACCATTGACTAGCAAGCTGCTGGTCATATTGCTTTTTTTAGTCTTGAGGTATTCGGTGTAGGCAGCATCTCCGGAGCTCGTTTGATCGCCAGGCGCGGCACGCTCCAAGGTGGAGTTGACGATATCGCCAAGCAGGACATCACGCTTACGCAACCCAGTTCTATTGGTTCCCTTCAACCAATCGATCAGGTTAGCACCAGTTACGGGAGACGCAACAGTAGCATTGACCTGGGCTTTTTGAGTGTCGGACAAATTATCGTAATTGAGCGGAACGATTTTGGCATCCTTACCGTCCTTACCATTAAATGTCTGGTAAGTAGCGCCATTTAAGGTTGGAGTGATGGTTTTATCCGTCGTCCAGGCAGGATCAGCCGCTGGCCGCCCTGTTTTTGGATCCAACTTATAGGCTTCAATCGTTCCGCGCCAATCCTTTGGATCATAAAGTGTCTTGTAGTAGTACGTAGATGTCGTCAGAGTAGCCGAACTTGAAGCACCAGCACCACCAGACCCCGCCGTAGCCGCAATCTCATTGATAGCCTGACTTAGGCTTGCGTTAAGTTGGTCGGCGTTGTTCGCCGTGAAGTAACGCCCTTGGCCATACTTTGCGGCGTCCGAAAGCATCTCGTTCGCGGTCGCAAATCCCACTGTATAGGTTTTCATGTTTTGCTTTTGAAAGGGAGCCGCATTGAAGCTCTTGCCTGCCAGATCTGTGGCATTTGTATTACGCAAATCGATGTCATAAGCAAACTTGGCGATATCGTCCAGGTACAGCGTGCCGCCTTCACCGTCACCGCCTGTGCCGTCGTTATTTACACCATCCCAGTTAGGCAGGCTGCCTTTACCAGAGCTTGCAGTAACCTGGGGGTCGTTGTTTGGAAAAGTTCGATCGTAGGTTGGCAACCCATCAGTCACGACAATGCCGAAGTTGGCCTGGCAACGATACTGAATAGGGCTTTTATAGAGACCATTCTCGACCCCGACATTAGTTATCCCCTGAAACCGAGACAACCCACGAAAATAACGCGTAGCTTCATAATAAGTTTCGGCAAGTGGCGTATTGGAGGTGGACGTTACGCCCGCGACAGTGCTTTTGAAGTCATCGAAGTTTTTTTGTGCTTGCGTTTGGCTGACCAGCTCTGTACCGGTGGGCCCTACGGACCGCGAAAAGTCCAGCACTTCGCGACGCAGACTACCGCCTGGCCCACTATCTTGGTTGGCAGGCTCATTGAAAGTAATCAGTCCGTAGCGTAAGCCACGGTTATTCGTAACGATATCGGTCGTAACCTTGCGCGCAACGTTCATCCGATAATCGGTCGGGATAGCCGACGCCGCAATATTATTATTGACCAGATAACGAATATAGTTTCCCTTGTACCGGGTGCGATTATTACCAACAGGGTCAGGTATCGCAATGCAACGCTGAGCTGTCCCCGCGCGAAACAAGCGCTGCCCCGTAGCGCAGCCGGCTTGCAATACACCACTAGGATAGTAAGTATCATCAACCGTCACAGATCCCCAGCTATTACACGCACCACGAAAGTTAGTGCCAACACAACGATCTACGGCTGCATAGTTAGTGGCATCCACGTAGCCAGAATGCCAAATAATACTATCCATACTGCCGGAATTATCGAGCAGGATCATCACGTTCGGCGTGACGGCGGTGGCACTGAGGATGGGTGCCTGAACAGGAGTAAATGCATAGAGCGGCGTTGCGAAGAAAGCCGTTATTAAAAAACCAATCCCAGCTGCAACTGAACGCTTCATAGGTCGAGCCCCACGGAAATAATTATTTTGCATATACGCTTTCCAGCACGGTGCGTGCGTTGCCCACATCGGAGACAGCGGTTATTCGGTAAAGCGTCGCTGACCCTTCACTTGCATTCACTCGACTGACAACCCGCGAAGATGTACCGAGCAGCTGAATATAATAGGATGCATTGTTTCCCGAAGCATTGAACCATGCATCGCACGTTGCACTGGATTCACTACTGGGAGTTATAGTTGCCGTATCAGGCCCCCGGCAATCATTACCCACACAAGCGTCACAACTGAGGTTTCCATTAGCAACTACGCCTTCACCTTCACGCAGCGCTGCTTCGGCCAACTGAAAGCTCTGGTTCTTCAACCGGGTATTGCCTGCCATTTTCTCCTGCATGCCCGCACCCTGCATTGCAGCAACACCAATAATAGTCAGCAGCAGCAGAAAAATCAGGCTGACGAACAACGCCATACCACTTTGTTTATTCATTGATAGCTTCATCGGAATACCTTAAGGCAGGCGATTGCGTAAGGCGGCCACGACGCTATAAGTCTGATCAGCCGTACGGCCATCAGCATCACGCATTGTGAGTGAAAGGCGAACACTGCGTATCAACGCAGCATCGCTTACTGTTTCCATATAATCATCCGTTACATAAGGATCGCTTGCAGTAGCCGCCAACCCAAAGTCAACGGTGAAATTAGATACGCCGCTAACCAAAGGCTGAGCCTGACCTGAGCCCGACGCAACGGACAGCGTGCCTGCATCTACATCGTACTTGTATGCTAATTTCCTGATAGGAAATGCAAGCTCTCCAGCCCCAGGATTTGCTGAGTTGTCATGCACTGCCCCCCTTGTCAAACAATCCGTCGTGATTGTCCAGGTCGAACTGGAACTACCTTCTCGACCGTCTGCCACACTGGCTGTAACCAGGCTTAGTTTCTTTTCGCCGTTATCCCACTCAACAGGGGAAGCAAAATCAGACGGTAAGTTATCCAGCGCACTGGCAGGCAGGCAGCCAAACATTCCAGCCATGCGTATATCCTGAACCATGCGACTTAGTACATACCGTGCATCTTCCTGTAGTCGCGAAGTAGCGTCCTGAGTCAAATAGGATTGTTTGGCACTGACAAAAATTTGGGTAATGCCCAACACCACTACGATGCCCAAGGTCACCGCAATCATTACCTCAACTAGGCCGAAGCCTTTTTCAGCCTTGCTCATTCTATTCTCCCGCCGGCACTGCAACTTTCGAGGCAATCTGGATTTGCCCTTGTTCACCGGAATCTCCGCCACCGGCTGCCTTATTAGCGCGCGACTCCGACCAAGTAATGGTTACCGTGACCGTAGTGCCATCAACTGCGATAGAGCCCTCTCCCCCGTTAAGATTTCCGACATTGGTGGCGAAGTCGGCCTGATCATGCTCGAGAATAGTCGAAGGACTTGTAGGGGCGCGCGCTATACCAGTCATGACGTAACTATTCAAAGTGGTTGAGTCTGCATTCGCCCGAATGCGATCCAGAATATCGTAGGCGATAAACGTGGCTTGGGAGGTTGTGCGGGCGCTGTCCGTATATTTGAGCGCATTCAGTTGTAAAGCGGCTGCGCCGAGCAAACCAATGGCGGTAATGAAGACGGCCACCATCACTTCGATCAACGTCACGCCACGCTCGCGACCATAATTAAGAGGGCCGGTCATCAGCAATCTCCCGCCATCAGGATTCGCCCGGTAGGGCAAACTTTCAAAGTTTTAGCAGTTACGCCCCGGGTATATGTGAACTCCACCTCCTCCTCTACACCACCGAGATTATTGAAGGTGAGTTCGGTCTCATCGCCTGCCTTTAAATCAGCGCCACCTTTCATGGCCGAGAACTCACGAACAATAGCGTTCCCCTGCTTCACCGTGACTCCCGCCGCCCATCCCTTGTCCGCGTCGGTAGCAGCGACCGTGATCGAACGGCTTTTGTTGATAGCTTCGAGGCGCGCAAAGCTAAGCGCCGTCCTCAACTCGTTGATATCCGAATCAGCCCTGGAGCGCTCCATTGAGCCCTGAAAAGCGGGTGCAGCCAGCGTCGCCAGAATGCCCACCAGCGCTAGCGCCACCATCAATTCCACCAGCGTGAAGCCGTGCAAAAAACGCCTCATGGGCATCCTCCATAAATTACTTGGCTACTATATAGAGGCAGATCGCCGCCAGTATGAGCGGCATGGACATACGGTCGTTTTTGAAGCATGAGCGCTTCACGCACCACGATCTGCCGACGCTCGCTTTTTGGGCATCACCCCAAGGATGGGTAACAGATGAAACAGAACGGAATGACCCTGCCAGAGCTACTGCTCGGCGTTGCGCTGGTCGCGCTTCTCATGTCACTGCTACCTGCGTTCACAGGCATGCTTGAGCGGCATCGGCTGGAAAACACCACACGTGATCTCGCCATAGCCATCCGCTATGCACGGACCACAGCAGTGGTCGAGCAAACCGGCGTAACCATCAAGGCGCTGGAAGACGACTGGAGTAACGGCTGGGTAATTTTTCAGGATCGCTATCGCAGCATCACAAGAGATGACGATGCATCGGTCTTCATCGAACGTAAACTGGCCAATCAGGTACAGATCCAGGGCAACGGATCGATGTCCGGCTATATCCACTTTTCGGCGCAAGGTTTTCCTAAACAGAAGAGCGGTGCTTTCCAGGCAGGAAGCCTGGTCGTCTGCTCTGCCAAGGTGGAAACGCATTCTTCGAAATTGATACTGGCTAGCGGCGGGCGTCTGAGAATGAGCAAGTTGAAGACAGGATGCCCCTAGCTAGATAGCATCTCACCTGGGGCGACGAAGGGCTTACGATTCATTTATAGGCATCAGCTAGGTTAGTCATAACGGCTGTTGTGCTAGCCGATACGGCATAGGCGCTACCCATGCGCTAGTTAAAGAATCAGTAAGTAACACATCGCCGCTGCAGCACCACCTAGCAATCAGTACTGCTACTATCACCCCCTATCATTCGATGCGACCAAATCGCCAGTACTGCGGTCGTATGCCGATAATGAAACGATAACGGATCGATGATGCAGGACAACCCGATTTGGACGCGGCCCCCACGCAAGCAACGCAGCCGCCTGGCTGAAGACCTGGTCGCAAAAATCTCCCAGCACATGCGTGACGGTACGCTCAAGCGTGGCGAGAAGTTGCCGGCCGAGCTGGATATCATGCAGTCGGAAGGCGTGAGCCGTACCGTGGTGCGTGATGCGTTGTCGCGCCTTCAAGTAGCGGGGCTGGTGGAGACGCGTCGCGGTGTCGGCACCTTCGTGTGCGACATGCCGGCGGCGCCCGAGCTGCAGCTTGGCCCGGCGACCATCAGTACCGCAGAAGAGGTGCTGGAGTTGCTGGAGTTGCGCATGAGCCTGGAGGTGGCGGCAGTTGGCCTGGCCGCGCAGCGGCGCACGCCTGAGTCGCTGCAGGAAATTCGTGTGGCGCTGGATGCCATCCAGCAGGGCGCGGTGCAGCTACCGGCGGGACTGCCGATCAGTGCGGACTTCCAGTTCCATATCAAGATCGCCAAGGCGGCCGAGAACCCGCACCTGCTCGACATCATGAAGCACCTGGGCGCCAAGCAGATTCCGCGCAACAAGTTCAATTCGGCGTACAAGGCGCACGAGGACGGCGAGGCCTATAAGGAAAACCTCAGCCGCGAGCACGAGATGATCTACGAGTCCATCGCCCGCGGCGATGTCGACTGCGCCCGTGCCGCCATGCAGCTACACCTGATCAACAGCCGTGAGCGCCTGCTCAAGGCCCAGCGGCGAGCCTGACCGCTGCCTGGCTGGCCGCTGGCCGATGCCGCTCTTCGCGCTTATTCCACAATGCAAAAGGGGCGCCGACGAGCCCGCATCTATTGATGCCGAGCCCGTAGGCGCCCGCTCTGCAGAGGGTGCTTACATGAAGTTGTACTGCACCCCGATACGCCAGCGCATCTGCCGATCATCCGTGGTGGGGCTGACCCGGACATCGCCGATCTCGACGAAAGGCGCCCAGGATTTGTCCCATTTGTACTTCACGACCAGGTTCTGCTCGTAGTCGCTCTTCTTGTTGTCGTAGCGGATGTAGTCGGTCTTGAAGTGGATGTACTGGTACTCGTACGACAGCCTGCCGGCTGGCGTGTAACCCAGCCAGCCCTCGTAACGCTGGGTGTTGCGGTTGTCGGAGCCACGATCCGGCACTTCTTCGTCGATGCGGTCGCGGTTCAGTTTCAGAGCGTCGAAACGGTAGCGGGCGGCGACGTAGAACTGGTCGCTCAGCCTGTGGGTGTAGCGCACGCCGAACTTGTAGGTGGTGCCGTTCTCGTTGCTGTCCAGCTGGATGGCCGGCTGCCAGGTCGACACCGCATTGGGTTTGTACTGATAGCTGGTGGTCAGTTCGTGGCCGCTCGACACCGTGTTGTCGAAGGCGACGTCCTTGCGATCACCGGCAGTGCGGTACTTAAGCTCGCCCTCGAAGCCCCAGCCGTTTTCCATCCGGTAGGACAGCTTGACCCGATCCGAATGCATGCGGTCGTCGTCCAGGTACTGGTGGCGGTAGTTGATCGAGGCGCTGTCGGCCCAGGCGCTGCCGGCGGCGGCAGTGGACAGCAGGCAGGCGAGCAGACGCAGCGTGAGCGTTTTCTTGTTCATGATGGTGTCCTTCTTATTGTTTTCTATGGGTTGAGTTTTGTGTTGCCTGGTTTCGGGCAAAGCGCCGCCCTGCAGCGCTGTGTCCGCATGTCTGGAATCACTGGGTGGGTAACGCGCAGGCGAGTCCGTGCCGCGGGCCTCGAGGCCCGTGTCGAAAAGTCAGCAGGGAGTTCGCTAACGCGTGGGTCGCCTCAGCCGCCACTTGGCAGCCGAGGCGCCGTCAGGCCATCAGGGTGGTGCGACGGCACCGATGTCGCGGCTGGCATCGACCAGCAACTGGGTATAGGCATGCTCGGCGCGGTTCTGCGCCAGCAGCGCGGTGTCGAGGGTTTCGACGATACGCCCGTGCTGCATGACCGCCACACGATCACAGAGATGGGCGACCACGCCCAGGTCATGGGTGACCATCAGGTAGGTCAGGCCTTCCTGCTCGCGCAGATCGGAGAGCAGGTTGAGAATCTCCGCCTGCACGGACACGTCCAGCGCCGAGGTGGGCTCGTCGAGCAGCAGCACGCGCGGCTCGAGAATCAAGGCGCGGGCGATGGCCACGCGCTGGCGCTGCCCACCGGACAACTGATGCGGGTAGCGGTAGCGAAAGCTGTCATTCAGGCCGACCTTGTTGAGGATCGCGGTGACCCGATCACCGCGGTTGCCGATGCCATGCACGGCAAGCGGTTCGCTGAGCGCCGAGTCGATGGTGTGCCGCGGGTGCAGCGAGCCGTAGGGGTCCTGGAAGACCATCTGCACCTGACGGAAATGCGCCAGGTCGAGCTTGTGGCGCAAACCGCGCCCGGCGATGCTCAGCTGCCCTTCCCAGTGCCGGTACTGCC
>Ga0268257_1002345_pt1 | contig 13865 bp, 11 predicted proteins | sample AgamicAtPrz_FD_200249 | JGI IMG/M metagenome (GOLD analysis project Ga0268257, IMG submission 200249) | Agave microbial communities from Guanajuato, Mexico - At.P.rz (v2) (version 3) | ecosystem: Host-associated > Plants > Phyllosphere > Phylloplane/Leaf | place: Guanajuato, Mexico | collected...
GCGATATCGATCTGGCTTTGCATCTGCCGCTGCGCTATGAGGACGAAACCCGCATCGTGCCGCTGAAGAACGCGCGTGATGGCGAGACGGTGCAGATCGAAGCCACGGTCACGCACAGCGAGGTGCAACTGCGCCCGCGGCGTATGCTCAAGGTCACCGTGGATGATGGCAGCAGCACTTGTCTGCTGACTTTCTTCAGCTTCTACCCCTCGCAGCAAAAGACCATGGCGCCCGGGGCGCGTCTGCGCATTCGCGGCGAGGTCAAGGGCGGTTTCTGGGGGCGGCAGATGATGCACCCCGCATTTCGGGTGGCGGGCGGCGAGCTGCCCACGGCGCTGACACCGGTCTATCCCGCCACTGCCAGTCTGCCCCAGGCGTATCTGCGCCGGGCCATCGCCTCGGCGCTGTTGCGTGCCGATCTGTCCGAGACCTTGCCACCGGGGCAGTCGCCTCCCATCGCGCAGTCCTATGGCCAAAATGGACTGCAGCCGGCATATGACTTGCGCAATGCGCTCATTTTTCTGCACCATCCAACCCCCGACGTGGCCTTGGTCACGCTGGAGGACCATTCCCACCCGACCTGGCAAAGACTCAAGGCGGAAGAGCTGCTGGCCCAGCAACTGTCCCAGTACGAGGCCAAGCGCGAGCGCGCCCGCTTGCGTGCGCCCGTGCTCAGGCCGCAGGCCGGCATGGCGGATTTGACGCAGCAGTTTCTGGCGCAACTGCCATTTGGCCTGACGGGGGCGCAGCAGCGAGTGGTGGGAGAGATTCGGGCCGATATGGAGCGCCGTATTCCCATGCATCGTTTGCTGCAGGGCGATGTGGGCTCGGGCAAGACGGTGGTGGCAGCACTGTCTGCCGTGGCCTGTATCGAGGCCGGCTGGCAATGCGCGTTGATGGCTCCGACCGAAATCCTGGCCGAGCAGCATTTCGGCAAGCTGGTCGGCTGGCTGGAGCCGATTCTGGCGCCGCTGGGTAAAAAGGTCGCCTGGCTGGCTGGCGCCCAGAAGAAGAAGGAGCGCGCCGCGATGCTGGCGCTGGTGGAAAGCGGCGAGGCGGCGCTGGTCGTGGGCACGCATGCCGTGATTCAGGAGCAGGTGCAGTTCAAGAACCTGGCCCTGGCCGTGATCGACGAGCAGCACCGCTTTGGCGTGGCCCAACGCCTGGCACTGCGGCAAAAGCTCGCGGCCACGGGTATGGAGCCGCATTTGTTGATGATGAGCGCCACACCGATTCCGCGCACGCTTGCCATGAGCTATTACGCCGACCTCGATGTCTCCACCATCGACGAGCTGCCGCCAGGGCGCACGCCCATCGTCACCAAGCTGATCTCGGACAGCCGCAAGGACGAGGTGATCGAGCGTATCGGTGCCCAGGTCGCCAGCGGGCGTCAGGTCTACTGGGTCTGCCCGTTGATCGAGGAGAGCGAAGCGCTGGATCTGTCGAATGCCACGGCCACTCATGAATATTTGAGCGAAATGCTGCCCGGTGTCATGGTGGGTCTGCTGCATTCGCGCATGCCCACAGTCGAGAAAAAGGCCGTGATGGAGCTGTTTTCTGCTGGCGTCATGGGGGTGCTGGTATCCACCACGGTGATTGAAGTCGGTGTGGACGTGCCCAATGCCTCGTTGATGGTCATTGAACACTCGGAGCGCTTCGGTCTCTCGCAGCTGCACCAGTTGCGCGGCCGTGTGGGGCGCGGCGCTGCAGCCTCGGCCTGTGTGCTGCTGTATTCGGTCAATGACAACGGGCGACTGTCCGATACTGGCAAGGAGCGCCTGCGTGCCATGGCCGAGACCAATGACGGTTTCGAGATCGCGAGGCGGGATCTGGAGATTCGCGGCCCGGGCGAGTTTCTCGGCGCCCGGCAGTCGGGCGCACCCATGCTGCGCTTTGCCGATCTCGAGCAGGACGTGCTCCTGCTGGACTGGGCGCGCGAGCTGGCACCGCTTATGCTTGAGCAATTTCCTGCGCTGGCGGCACGCCATGTCAGCCGCTGGCTGGGTGGCAAGGCCGAGTATCTGAAGGCCTGAAGTACCGAAAATTGCGTCTGTAGACGTAAATAGTTACGTTTTTGCAGGAATATATGTAATCTTTTGCCTTGGTAATATGTGATTGAATGCAAAAACAGGATGAATCAATGCCGTTATTGATGATCCGAAAGATCCACTCTCTATGACTCTTACCGAATTGAAGTACATCGTGGCCGTTGCGCGGGAGAAGCACTTTGGCCGCGCAGCCGAAGCCTGCTATGTGTCCCAGCCTACGCTGTCCGTGGCGATCAAGAAGCTGGAGGAAGAGCTGGATGTCAAGATTTTCGAGCGCAGTGCCGGCGAAGTCTCGGTGACCTCGCTGGGCGAGGAGATCGTGCGCCAGGCGCAAAGCGTGCTGGAGCAGGCCAACGAGATCAAGGAAATCGCCAAGCGCGGCAAGGACCCGCTGTCAGGCGTTCTGACCCTGGGCGTGATCTACACCATAGGCCCCTATCTGCTCCCCGATCTGGTGCGCAACTCCATCAATATGACGCCGCAGATGCCGCTGATGCTGCAGGAGAACTTCACCGTCAAGCTGCTGGAGATGCTGCGCACGGGCGAGATCGACTGCGCCATCATGGCTGAGCCCTTCCCCGATACCGGCCTGGCACTGGCGCCGCTGTACGACGAGCCCTTCATGGCCGCCGTGCCCAGCACCCACCCGCTGGCGCAGAAGAAAAGCCTGTCCACCACGGATCTCAAGAACGAGACCATGCTGCTGCTGGGCGCGGGTCACTGCTTCCGCGACCATGTGCTGGAGGTCTGCCCGGAGTTCGCGCGCTATGCCAGCAACTCCGAAGGCATTCGCCGCACGTTCGAAGGCTCCTCGCTGGAAACCATCAAGTACATGGTGGCCGCCGGCATGGGCGTGACCCTGGTGCCGCGATTGTCCGTGCCCGAGGATGCGCTGGCTCCCATTGAACGCCGTCGCCGCGCTGACGAACCTCATATCCGCTATCTTCCGATTCATGAGGAAGACGGCATTGCACCGCCCACCCGCCGTGTGGTGCTGGCCTGGCGGCGCAGTTTCACGCGCTATGAGGCGATTGCCGCACTGCGCAATGCCGTCTACGCCTGCCCGCTGCCAGGAGTACAGCGCCTGTCGCAATAAGCGCTGCTGCAGTGGCTCGAAGAGGGCGGGAGTCTGGATCCGTTAAACCTGAAAGGTGAGTGCATGACCAAGCAAGGCAAGGACAAATCGCAGAAACACAAGCCGGATGCCACGCCGCAGGTGCCCGCAGGCATCCACATCGGCATCAGCGACGAGGACCGTGCTGCCATCGCCAAGGGACTGTCGGTGCTGCTGGCCGACACCTATACGCTGTACCTGACCACGCACAACTTCCATTGGAACGTCACGGGGCCCATGTTCAACACGCTGCACACCATGTTCATGGCGCAGTACACCGAGCTGTGGAATGCCGTCGATCCCGTGGCCGAGCGCATCCGCGCACTGGGCCACCATGCACCTGGCTCCTATGCCCAGTTCGGCAAGCTCACCAGCCTGCCCGATGCCCCGGCCCAGCCGCCCAAGGCCCTGGAGATGGTGCGCATTCTGGTGCAGGGCCATGAGGCCGTGGCGCGCACGGCACGCCAGCTGTTCCCACGTGCCGACAAGGCAGGCGACGAGCCCACGGCCGATCTGCTGACCCAGCGTCTGGCCGTGCACGAGCAGACCGCCTGGATGCTGCGCTCCCTGCTCGAGGAGTGAGCCGCGCCGCGGCAGCAGCTCGTTCCGGTCTTCCCCAAGCCCTGACGGGCTAGCCTCCAGAGGCCCGTCAGGGCTTTTCGCTTTTGCTTTTGAAAGGAATGCCTGTGTTTTCTGCAGCGACTCCCGTGGTCCTGCTGGCGCAATGGGTGGACAGCCATGTCATCTGGGTGTTGCTGCTGCTGTTGCTGATTGGGGCCTGCATGCTGCGTTGCCGTGCGCAGGGCCGGGCCGAGTGGCTGTGGCAGGACTGCAGCGCGGACTTCAGGCCGGATAGCGGTCGCTTGCTGGCGGTGGCGGCACTGGCCGCTGTGCTTCTGGCCCTGCTGAGCGTCGGCGTGCACCAGTCCCAGTCGGTGCAGCCGCCTGAGGGGCTGATGGCCCTGGACCTGAAGCTGCAGCGCGCGGTGAGCGCGGCCCTGCCGCCCATGCTGCAGCCTCTGGTGCGGACATGGACCCAGCTCGGGGATTTGCGCGTCATGGGGTTGCTAAGTCTGGTCGTGGGCCTGTGGCTGCTGTGGCGGCGCCAGGGTCTGCAGTTGCTGAGCTGGGTGGTGGCGGTGGCCGGCACCGGACTGTGGGTGCGTTTCATCAAGGGGACCATGCAGCGCGCGCGTCCGCTGGACGGGCTGGTGCATGAGGCCGGCTTCAGCTTTCCCAGCGGCCATAGCGCGGGCACGGCAGCGATTTTCGGCATGCTGGCCTGGCTGGCCGCTCGTCGCCTGCCGCGGCGCTGGCGGGCTTGGGTCTTTGCGGCGGCGGCGCTGCTGGCCCTGAGCACGGGCTTGAGCCGTGTGCTGCTGTCCGTGCACCATGCTAGCGATGTGCTGGCGGGCCTGTGTCTGGGCCTGGGCTGGACGGCCCTGGTGCTCTGGTTGACAGACCGTGTCGAGCATGGGGGCGGCGCCATCGGGCCGCCGCAGGCCGAGGCACAATTGCCGCTGCGCTGACCGTGGCCTGGGGCCCGGTCATGATCTCCTGCCTTTCGGAAACCGTCTCATGTCCGCCTCCATCCCTGCTTCGCCGCGCTCCAAGCTGTCGCTGTATCTTGATCTGATCCGCTTCAACCGCCCCGCAGGCTGGCTGGTGCTGGTCTGGCCCACGCTGGTGGCGCTGTGGGTGGCAGGCCAGGGCTTTCCGGGCTGGCATCTGCTCGTGGTCTTTGTGCTGGGCACGGTGTTGATGCGCAGCGCGGGCTGCACCATCAACGATATTGCCGACCGCGACTTCGACAGGCATGTGAAGCGCACCACCCAGCGCCCCATCACCAGTGGCCAGATCTCGGTCAGGGAGGCGGCCATGGTCGGCTTGGTGCTCACGCTGGTGGCCTTCGGCCTGGTGTTGTCCACCCGCTGGGAGGCCGTGGCCTGGTCGGTGCCCGCCGTGCTGTTCACGATTCTCTATCCCTTTACGAAGCGCTTTTTTGCCATGCCTCAGGCCTTTCTGGGCATTGCCTTCAATTTCGGCATCGTGATTGCGTTTGCGGCGGTGACCGGTGAGGTCAGCGCCACGGCCTGGACGCTGTGGCTGGCGAATATGTTTCTGGTGCTGGCCTATGACACCGAATACGCCATGGTGGACCGCGATGACGATCTCAAGATCGGCATGAAGACCTCGGCCATCACCCTGGGCCGTTTCGATGTCACGGCGATCATGCTGTTCTTTGCCCTGTGCTGGGGGCTGATCGCCTGGGTGCTGGCTCCTTATCAGCTGGGCTGGCCCTTCTTGCTGGGCATGGGCGTGGCAGCGGCACAGATCGTCTGGCATTTCAGCCTGATCAAGGACCGCACGCGCGAAGGCTGTTTTGTCGCCTTCAGCAAGAGTCACTGGATTGGTGCCGCGATCTTTGCAGGCGTGGCGCTAGGGTTTGCGTTGAAATAGTCCTGTTTTAATAGCTCAAAGCGCTTGACTGATAAGCGATAGATTCTTGAAAGACTAAAAAAGAAACCGGCCGAGGCCGGTTTTTTTATTTGCCGAACTCGGCAGCCAGCTCCTGTGCGCGGATCTGGGCCTTGCGCATGGCTTCGATGAAATGCTCGGGCAGCTTCTGCTCCTGCATATGAGTGATGGCAGCGTAGGTGGTGCCGCCCTTGCTGGTCACGCGCTGGCGCAGCACTTCGGCGCTTTCGCTGGAGCGTGCCGCCAGTTCCGAGCCGCCCGCAAAAGTGGCCACGGCCAGCTTGTAGCTTTGCTCGGCGCTGAGGCCCATGTCGACGCCTGCCTGGGTCATGGCTTCGAGGAACAGGAATACATAGGCGGGGCCGGAGCCGGAGATGGCCGTCACGGCATCCAGATGGGCTTCCTTGTCTACCCAGGTGAGTTCGCCGGTGCTGCCGATCACGGTCTCGATCAGGGCCTTGCCCTGGGCATCGACTTCGGGGCGGGCGAACAGGCCCGTCATGCCCTTGCCCACCAGGGCCGGTGTATTGGGCATGGCGCGCACGATGCGGTGGGTGCCGGTCCAGGCCGCAATGCTGTTGGTGGTGATGCCGGCCGCCACGCTCAGGTGCAGGGCGTGGCGGGTGTGGGCGGCAACGGGAGCGGCCGCTTCCTTGAAGCTCTGGGGCTTGACGGCCCAGACCACCAGTTGGGCGCTTTGCAGGGTCTCGGTGGCGGCGGGCAGGGCGTCGATGCCGAAGCTGGTCTTGATCGCAGCGCGCGTGGCTTCAAAAGGCTCGACCACGGTGATGCTGCTGGCCGGAACGCCCTGGCGGATCAGGCCGCCGATGATGGCGCTGGCCATGTTGCCGCCGCCGATAAAGGCGATGGGAGGGAAAACGGAGGTCGAGTGGTCGGTCTGGCTCATGATGGTTCGATTCGCTCTGCGATGCAGCAAGTGGGCAAGCCTGTATTCGGATTCCAGGCGCAGAACGGCACTATAAACCTGCGCCGCAGCGGCCGCGTTCCTCGCTCAATGCGACGAACTGGGTGACTTCGGCGGGATTGAAGTTGTTGTCGCTGACCAGCAGCAGCACGCGTCGGCCATCGGGCAGCAGCGGTCCCCAGCTCATGCCCTCCAGGTTGTCCACGGACCGCAGGCCGGCATCGGCCAGGTCCAGCAGCAATTCCTTGTCTGCAGGGCGGTAGCTGCCCGGCACGAGCCGGGTTTGGCCCAGCGTATCGCTGCTTGCGCCGGCACGGGTGCTGATGCGGTAGATGCGGGCGCCGAATCGCAGCGGTGGCGCAAAGGAGCGCTCCAGCACCAGCAGGTGTTCAGGGCCGTCGGCCAGCACGGCGCTGATGCCGTTGATGGCACCGTGTTGCAGCCACAGGTCGGCAGGCAGGGCATCGGGCAGATAGGCAAGCTGGCGCGCGGGCTGCTGCGTGCCCATGTCATAGGCGGTAATGCGCACCGGGCCGCCCGAGTGCTCAGCTGCGGGCAGGGCCCCGTCCTGTCTGAGCGCTGCCTCCATGGCCAGCCAGAGCGTTCGGCCATCCTGGCTCAGCGCCAGACCTTCGAGCGTGAAGTTGCTGCGTGGCCCTTGGGTCTTGCTGCTCGGCAGGTGCAGCTCGGGCGGCAGCGGCCATTCGCGCAGCCAGTGTCCATCCTTGCCTGATTGCAGCAATTGCGGGCCGAATCCGCGTGAGAAGTCGCCCTCGCTGCTCCACAGCAGGGACTGACCTCCTGGCAGCACGCGCAGGGCTTCCGCGTCGGGTGTCGCGATGCCGGGCACGGGCTGGCGGTGGCTGGGGTAGGGGGCCTGGGCGGGGCTGAGCAGCGGTCGGGCATTTTGCAGCCTGACCTGATGCAGACCGCTGGCGTCGTATTCGATACGCGCCGTGTAAAAGCGCGCCGGCCCATGGGCGGAGCGGTCGTCGCTGACCAGGTAGTACAGATTGCTGCCCGCGTCGTAGTCGATCGAGGACAGGCCGCCCACTGGCGTGTCGGCAAACAGCTTGTCGTGCTGCCAGCGGATTTCCCCAAGCAGGGACCAGGGCCGGGCCTCGGATGTGCTGCAGATGCGGTGGGGTGCGAGCGACGCCGTCGTGCAGGCAGCGAGACTGGCGCAGATCAACGAGAGGACCCAAAGGCAGAGCTGTCGTGGATTGTTCACATTTGTGCCTTGTACTTTTCGCTGATCGCTTTCTAAGATGCCAGCATTTCTGTGCCGCGCGGGGCTGCACGGACAACGCCATCGGAAATAGGGAGCAATCATGGCATCCAATGTCAAAAAATGGTCGGCGGAGTTTCTGGGTACTTTCTGGCTGACGTTTGGCGGTTGTGGCAGCGCGGTGCTGGCAGCGGCCTTTCCCGAAGTGGGCATCGGCCTGCTGGGCGTGTCCTTTGCCTTCGGCCTGACGGTGCTGACGGGCGCTTATGCCTTCGGTCCAGTCTCCGGCGGTCACTTCAATCCAGCGGTCTCCGTCGGTCTGGCAGTTGCGGGGCGTTTTCGCTTTGCCGAGCTGCCCGGTTACATCATTGCCCAGGTGCTGGGTGCCATTGTGGCGGCCGCCGCGCTGTATTTCATTGCCAGTGGCAAGGCTGGCGCCCAGGTGGCCGATCTGGCCACCAACGGCTACGGGGATCACTCGCCGGGCAAGTTCAATATGGCTGCGGCGCTGGTGACCGAAGTGGTGCTGACCGCAGTGTTTCTGCTGGTGATCCTGGGCTCTACCACCAAGAAGGCTGCCGTGGGCTTTGCGGGCATGAGCATCGGCCTGTGCCTGACGTTGATCCACCTGATATCCATTCCCGTGACCAACACCTCGGTCAACCCCGCCCGCAGCACCGGCCCGGCACTGTTCGGGCCAGCCATCGCGCTGGAGCAACTGTGGCTGTTCTGGCTGGCTCCCATCGTGGGCGCCATCATCGGCGCCGTGATCCACAAGGCGCTGCTGGGTGACGAAGACTGAGCGTTCAACGCGGCCGCTGTCCAAGCAAAAAGGGATGCCTTGGCATCCCTTTTTTGATGGCTTTTCTGAGGGCTTGAGCGCTTGCCTGGCCAGCGCCCAGTGCAGCGGCTTTACTGCGCCGTGGTCTGGCGCACGGCCTGTTCCCAGCGCTGCATCAGCTCGTCGGCGCGGTCCTTGCCCAGCGTGGGCAGGAAGCGGCGCTCGGCCTTCCACAATGCCGACAGCTCCTCGGTGCTCTGATAGACGCCGCTGGACAGGCCGGCCAGATAGGCTGCACCCAGGGCCGTGGTTTCCACGCAGGCCGGGCGCACCACGGGAATGCCCAGCAGATCGGCCTGGAACTGCATCAGCAGATTGTTCACGCAGGCGCCGCCGTCCACGCGCAGCTCGCTGACCGGCGTGCCGCCCGTGGTCACGGCGTCGCGGCTCATGGCGCCGAGCAGGGCCGCACTCTGGTAGGCAATGGATTCCAGGGCCGCGCGAGCGATATGGGCCATCGTCGTGCCGCGTGTCAGCCCGGTGATGGTGCCGCGCGCATCGGGCTTCCAGTAGGGGGCGCCCAGGCCGGTAAAAGCGGGCACCAGCATCACGCCGCCGCTGTCGGGCACGCTTTCGGCCAGTTGCTGGACCTGGCCGCTGTGCTCGATGGCCTGCAGGCCGTCGCGCAGCCACTGCACCACGGCACCGCCGACGAAGACGCTGCCTTCCAGCGCAAACTGGGGCTGGCTGCCCGCCTGGGCGGCCGATGTGGTCAGCAGGCCGTTGCTCGAGGTCTGGAAGCTGCTGCCCGTATGCATGAGCATGAAGCAGCCCGTGCCATAGGTGTTCTTGGCCATGCCGGCGTCGAAGCAGGCCTGGCCGAACAGCGCACTTTGCTGGTCGCCGGCCACGCCGCCGATCTTGATGGAGCCGCCCAGCACCTCGTCGGCTGTCTGGCCGAAATCGGCGGCCGAGGGCAGGACTTCGGGCATCAGGCTCGCAGGGATGTCGAGCAGGGCCAGAAGATCGGCGTCCCACTGGTTGCTGTGCACATTGAAGAGCATGGTGCGGCTGGCATTGCTCACATCGGTGACATGGCGCTTGCCGCCCGTCAGCTGCCAGATCAGCCAGCAATCCACTGTGCCGAAGGCCAGCTCGCCGGCCTGCGCTGCGGCGCGTGCGCCGGGCACGTTGTCCAGCAGCCACTTGAGCTTGGTACCTGAAAAATAGGCATCGATGCGCAAGCCGGTCTTGCGCAGAATGGTGTCGCTGTGGCCGGCTTCGCGCAGCTGCACGCAGGTGGGTTCGGCGCGGCGGTCCTGCCAGACGATGCCGTGGTGGATGGGCGCGCCGGTCTTGCGGTTCCAGACGATGGTGGTCTCGCGCTGATTGGTAATGCCCACCGAGCGGATATCGCCAGCCTTGAGGCCCGCCTTGGCCAGCGCCTCCTTGGCGGTGCTCAGCTGGGTGCGCCAGATCTCGCGCGGGTCATGCTCCACCCAGCCCGGCTGTGGGTAGATCTGCGGCAGCTCCAGCTGGGCCGATGCCACGATGCGGCCTTGCGTGTCGAAGACGATGGAGCGGGAGCTGGAGGTGCCCTGGTCCAGGGCGAGCAGATAGGTTGTCATGGGTTGTCCGTGATTCAGAGGGGGAGCACAAAGCGCGCCATTTCGGTCTGCTCGCTCCAGCCCTGCCGGGAATAAAAGCCGCGCACATAGGAAGGACGTTCGCGGTTGTTGACCAGCCAGATGCGTATGCAATGGCGCTCGCGCGCAGCCTGGGTGGCTGCGTCCAGCAATTGCTGGCCCAGGCCTGCACCGCGCGCTGCCTCGGCGACAAACAGCTCGCTCACATAAGCCTCCCAGCCTTGCAGCACGGCGACCGGCAGCCAGTGCACGGCGCAGTAGCCGTGAATATGCTGCTGAGCATCTTGCGCCACCAGCATCAGAGAGCGCTCCGGCCCGGCCTGCAGCTCGTCCAGCAGCGCCTTCACGGCCTCGGTGTTCTGGGATGTGGAGTGACTTTCGTAGGCCTTGAACCAGCCGATGTCATGCAGCAGCCCGGCAATGCCTGCGGCATCTTCGGGCAGCGCAGGGCGAATCAGATAAGGGGGGGCAGCATTCATTGGGCGATGGTGCATTGCACCTCGGCATCGCGCAACAGGGCATCGAATGGCGCGGAGGGCGCAACGTCGGTGAACAGGCGGTCGATCTGATTCAGTCGGGCCAGCTCCACCATGGCCTGGCGGCTGAACTTGCTGTGGTCGGCTGCCAGCCAGACTTCGCGCGACTGGCCGATGATGGTCTGGGCCACCTTGACTTCGCGCAGATCGAAGTCGCGCAGGCTGCCGTCCGACTCGATGGCCGAGATGCCGATCACGGCAATGTCCACCTTGAACTGCCGCATGAAGTCCACGGCCGCCTCGCCGACAATGCCGCGGTCGCGTGTGCGCACCACGCCGCCGGCGACGATGACCTCGCAATCGGCGTTGCTGCTGAGGATGGCTGCAACATTGAGGTTGTTGGTGATGACGCGCAGACCTTTGTGCTGCAGCAGGGCCTGGGCCACCGCTTCGGTGGTGGTGCCGATATTGAGAATCAGCGAGCAGCCGTTGGGAATGGCTTCGGCAATGGCGCGTGCGATGCGCATCTTGCCTTCGGCGTGCAGCACCTGGCGCTGGGTATGGGCCAGGTTCTCCACGGTGGCGCTGGGCACGCGCACGCCGCCATGAAAGCGCACCAGCAAGCCGGCATCGGCCAGCTTCTGTATATCTCGGCGCACGGTCTGCAGCGTGACCCCGAGGATTTCTGCCAGTTGCTCCACCGAGGTGGACTGGCGGGCGCGGACTTCTTCGACAAGCTGCAACTGGCGGGGATTGCTGTTCATGACTGGTGACTGGTTATATAGGTGCTATTGGCGCATGGACGGGCTGCAGGTGAAGAGCTCTATAGGGGAGAGCGCCAGCCGCAGCGGGCAGTGCAGGGATTGTGAGCGAATCCAAACGAACCTCTAATAGGGTGATTTTCTATGGAATTGCCAGGTAAAAAACAAAAATGAATCCATGCCGAGTCTGAAGTCTGACAGCAAGCTGCGGTTATATGTCATCGTGGTGAGTTGTTGCAGCAGTAACAATTGGCGCTGCAAGAAGAATGCAGTTCATGCATTGAGAGTGTGCAAGCGCGCCGATTGCCGATGTTGCGGCTTGGCCGGAGTGGCACCGGGCCAGCGGTTTGGGCTCGAATCGCGCTAAAACGAATCGATATTTGGGATTTGCAATGCACTAAAAGCGAAAAAGAGCGAAAATATTCGATCTGAAATTTGTTCTTTGCTGTGCGCGTCTCATCGCTGGATGATGGCGGCGCGGCGATCACCGCAGAAGTCGTTCCATGAACCAGTCCACTCAACCCTTGGCTACAACGCGTGCTCAACTGCTGGAGCGCCTGGCGCAGACCGAAAGCTTCGATCTGGCCATCGTGGGCGGCGGTGCCACGGGGCTGGGTGTGGCGGTGGATGCGGCGGCGCGCGGCTTCAAGGTCGTGCTGCTGGAGTCGCTGGACTTCGCCAAGGGCACTTCCTCGCGTGCCACCAAGCTGGTGCACGGCGGCGTGCGCTATCTGGCGCAGGGCAATATCTCCCTGGTGCGCGAAGCACTGCATGAGCGCACGACCCTGCTGCACAACGCACCGCATCTGGCCCAGCCTCTGGCCTTTGTGATGCCCTCGTACAAGCTGCTGGATACGCCGTTCTACGGCATCGGCCTCAAGATGTACGACGCGCTGGCCGGCAAGGCCGGCCTGGGGGCTACCGAATTCCTCTCCAGCGCCAAGACCGTGAAATACCTGCCGACCGTTCAGCAAAAAGGTCTCAAGGGCGGGGTCAAGTACTGGGATGGCCAGTTTGACGATGCGCGACTGGCGCTGGCGCTGGCGCGTACCGCAGCGGCCAAGGGCGCTTTGCTGATCAATTACTGCCCGGCGGAAAAGCTGATCTACGAGGGGCAGCAGATTGCCGGCCTGATCTGCCGCGATGCGGAATCGGGCCGCAACTTCACCGTGCGCGCCAAGTGCGTGGTCAATGCCACGGGGCCCTGGGTGGATCTGTTCCGCCAGCAGGATGCCGAGGCCCAGGGTAAGCCCGTCAAGCCCATGGTGGCGCCCAGCCAGGGCGTGCACGTGGTGGTGGACCGCGAGTTCCTGCCCACGGATCATGCGCTGCTGATCCCCAAGACGGCCGATGGCCGCGTGCTGTTTGCTGTGCCGTGGCTGGGCAAGGTGATTCTGGGAACCACCGACACGCCGCGTCACGATCTGGCGCGCGAACCCCTGCCTTTCCCCGAAGAGCTGGATTTCATTCTCGGCGAGGCCGGCAAGTATCTGAATCGTCAGCCCACGCTGGCCGATGTGCGCAGCATGTGGGTGGGCCTGCGCCCCCTGGTCAAGCCGCAGGACGATGATGGCGAGAACACCAAGAAAATCAGCCGCGAGCACACGGTGATGGCCAGCAAGACCGGCCTGGTGACCGTCACCGGCGGCAAATGGACGACTTACCGGGCCATGTCCGAGGATGTGCTGGCCGAATGCTTCCAGATCGGTCGTCTGCCCAGTCGCCCTGCCGGGGTGACCGTGAACCTGCCCCTGGTTGGTGCGCCGACGGAGGCCGCAGTCACGCACAGCATGAACCAGAGCCAGGGTCTGCACTCCTACGGAACGGATGCTGCCGCCGTGGCGGCGTTGCCGGGTGCTCAGAACTGGCTGATGGACGGTCTTTCCGAGGCCATGGTGCGCTTTGCCGCCCGCTTCGAGTACGCGCGCACCGTCGAGGACATGCTGGCGCGCCGCAGTCGCCTGCTTTTCCTCGATGCCCGCAAGGCTGCCGAGATCGCGCCCCGTGTGGCGGCCATCCTGACCGAGGAGCTGGCCCAGGATGTGCAGCTCAACGACTTCCTGGCCCTGACCCGTCAATATCTACCCGCCCAAGGCTGATCTGTGCGGCCGCCCTGCGGGCGTGGCGTGCGGGCAACAGGCTGCGATCCGCAGGCCTCGTGAAAATGTGAGCTTTCAGCGCTTGATGGCTGTTGATTTCGGTTAATTTATTGTTTGAAATCAATGAGCTAATGGCGCGGCATGCTATTGTTTTAGTTGCAAGTGCGAAGGCCTGTCTGCCGGGCTTTGCGCCAGTGAAATCAGTGCGGGTATTGCAGGCTAAACGCTTGACGCACAAAGGATTTCCTGCGACAATCTCCTGCTTCACGTTTAAAAGCGTGGAACTTTCTGCCCAGCGGGAAGCCCTCC
>Ga0268257_1002348_pt1 | contig 13861 bp, 9 predicted proteins | sample AgamicAtPrz_FD_200249 | JGI IMG/M metagenome (GOLD analysis project Ga0268257, IMG submission 200249) | Agave microbial communities from Guanajuato, Mexico - At.P.rz (v2) (version 3) | ecosystem: Host-associated > Plants > Phyllosphere > Phylloplane/Leaf | place: Guanajuato, Mexico | collected...
CTACGGGCGCTTAGCGCCGTTGCGGGGCTGGATATTACGTACCTCCGCCCCCGCTGTCTAGTGCTTTTTTGAAAAAAATGCGCGTTTGGTTATGGTTTGCACATTTTGCCGCTTATTCCTCCACTTTCTGCGTGGTGGCGCGGCGCCCCAGCCCAAATAGCTTATAAGCCGCCGTGACTGCGGCCAGGAAGATCATCCCGACAAACAGCGACATGCGGGTATCATCATTAAAGTACATCCCAATTAATACGCAAATCAGGAATGCCATCGTCAAATAGTTCGCATACGGGAACAGAATCGAGCGGAACGGATGGCTGGCAATCGCCTTTTTATGCGCATGGCGGAAACGCAGTTGGCTAATCAGGATAACGAACCACGGCACCATTCCCGGCAGCACGCTGGCGCTGTAGACATACACAAATACGCGCTGCGGATTTGGAATGATGTAGTTCAGGCATGAACCAATCAGCAGGATGGCAATCGACACCGCCACACCCGCAACAGGCACACCCGCACGAGATACCTTACTCATTGCCGCTGGCAACTGGTTGTTCTTCGAAAGCGCATACAGCATACGGCCGCAGCTGTACATTCCGCTGTTACAGCCAGACAACGCCGCCGTCAGGACAACAAAGTTGATGATACCTGCCGCCGCCGTGATACCAATCTTCGCGAACGTTAAGACAAACGGGCTACCGGTCGTACCGATGTCGTTCCACGGGAAGATGGTCACGATAACGAAGATCGCCCCCACATAGAAAATCAGGATACGCCACAGCACCTTACCCACCGCACTACGCAGCGTGACCTGCGGGTTCTTCGCTTCACCGGCGGTAATACCGATAAGCTCAACACCCTGATAGGACGCGACAACGATACACAGCGCCGTCAGGAAGCCTTTCCAGCCGCCAGCGAAGAAGCCGCCGTGTTCGGTCAGGTTACCGAAGCCAATCGCGTGGCCACCGTTGCCAAAGCCGAAGAAAATGACGCCGAGTCCAACCACAATCATCACGATGATGGTGGTGACTTTAATCATCGCAAACCAGAACTCAATTTCACCATACAGGCGAACGGCTGCCAGGTTTGCCAGTGCCACCAGCCCCACAGCAATCAGCGCCGGTATCCACTGGACCATATCCGGGAACCAGAACTGCACATACACCCCGATTGCGGTAATCTCCGAGATACCGACCGCCATCCACATAAACCAGTATGACCAGGCCGTCAGGTAGCCAAAGAACGGGCTCATGTAGCGGTGTGCATAGACAGCGAAGGAACCCGTCACCGGCTCCAGGAAGAGCATTTCCCCCATCGAACGCATGATGAAGAAAACAAACAGGCCAGCAATAATATAAGCCAGCAAAACTGATGGTCCTGCCCACTTGAGCGTGCTTGCAGAGCCCATAAACAGGCCCACGCCGATAGTGCCGCCCAGCGCTATCAGTTCAATATGACGAGCTTCCAGCCCACGCTGTAGCTCCGGTTTTTTCTCTGCCATAGATCCTCGGTTGTGTTTGCTGTTTCCCGGCTTAATGCCGGGTATTGTTTTTTAGGGGTACTAAAATACGGTGCGAATGGTTTCTTAAATTCTGCAAAATGGCAAACGATGCATTAAAAAAATAAATGCATTGCACAGATTCGCAGCAGTTTTGCAGGGGAGTTGCAGCGCGAATAGCATATCGCGCTACATTTTGATTACATTTTCCCGGTGTAATGCCAGGTGAGATAACGCAGCAGACGGAGCTGGCGTTTAATACGTGTCGGCTGCGATAGCAGGCGGTACAGCCACTCCAGTCCAAGATTTTGCCATACCTTCGGCGCACGTTTTACATGGCCAGTGAAAACGTCATAGGTCCCGCCGACGCCCATATAGAGGGCATCAGGGCAAACCAGACGACAATCACGCATCAGGATTTCCTGACGCGGTGAGCCCATCGCCACGGTGACGATTTTCGCCCCGCTGTCGCGCACGCGGTCAAACAGCGCCTGCCGGTCCTCCGGCTTAAAGTAACCGTCCTGACTGCCCACAATATTAACATTCCACTGATGTCGCAGCTTTTGTTCGGTCTGTGCCAGAACCTCAGGCTTACCGCCAATCAGAAACACTGGCGTACCTTCTGCTCCTGCCCGTGCCATCAACTGCTCCCAGAGATCGGCTCCCGCGACGCGAGAAACATTAGCGCCAGGAAACTTTTTGCGGATGGAGCGCACCACGCTGATACCGTCCGCGTATTTAAACTCGGCGGCGTCTATCAGGCTTCTGACTTCCGCGTTATCTTCTACCGCCAGCATCTTTTCCGCATTGATGGCGACCAGCGTACCGGATTTCATCTGGCCGTCAGCAAAGAGAAAATCCAGCGCGTGTTGCATATCGCGCCAGCCAATAAGCTGCAGGCCACGCAACGCGTAGCGCGGTGCAGAGGTTGTGTCGGTCATGACTATCCTTACTCAGACTTGCGATAGCGTTCTGCTGCCCTGTGGCTCGCGCTTATGCACGAGTCCTGCACTGTCAAACAGCCAGTACAGCAGCTTGGCCAGCAGCAGACAGACGCCGAAAACGACCATGAAGAAAACCACACGCGAGACAAATGAATCCAGACCCTCGCGCGCCAGAACGATCATATTGAAAATGGCACCAAAGCAGAAACTGTGCAAAATGGCGGCCTTGTAGCGGTTAGTCTCTTCATTGCCAAGTACGTAGAGCCAGTCAAACCATTTGATAATCAGCCCTACCACCACCGCGCCCGGCAAAATAAACCAGCTTCCGCCCATCACCACCAGCGAACCAATCAGCGTGGGGGAGATAGCCAGACCAGAATGGTTGTTCAGCACTTCCCAGGTAAAGTAGTTCGCCGTATTGAGCACGGCACCTGGACGATCAGGCCATAGCCACGATGGGATAAAGACATAGAAGTCACGCACAATGGGCGCCAGCCCCTGAAAATCGATCTTGTCGTAGTTTTGCAGCAGTAAAGCGAGGTTTTCCCACGGCGAGAAGGTATCGCGCGTGAGATACAGAAAGGTGTAAAACGCTTCGTCACCGGCCACGTTCAACCCGTAGCGCTTCAGGGCCAGCCAGAACATCCCCACAATGCCAAACACGCCCGCTGCCGCCAGCATCCAAAGGGAGATCCACCCACGAATAATGCCGATAAACAGGAAGATCGCAAAGGCGATAATAATGTTGGCGCGCGTTCCGCCCACAATCATATAGGTCAGGAAACCAAAGGCGACCGTGCTGACCAGGAAGAAGAGCCAGGCCTTACTGTCCTGACGCAGGAAAAAGATCACCAGCATTGCCGGGATGAAGAAATAGAAGAAGCGCTTAAGCGCCACGCCCGAAACTTCGGCAGAAAAAATCTGGCTGTAGGAGTGCAGCTTAAACAGCAAAAAGCCGTTATGCATGAAGAAGATCCCCACGCTGACCAGCGCGATGGTCATCAGCATCACCCACGTCAGATGGGTCTCCACCCGGTTCATGGTGAACAGCGGACGACGCGGCGCACTCGCTTTCACTGCACGCAGACGCGTTTTATAGGTGACGTAGTACACCGCATAGAAGCAGGTCGCCGACAATAGCGCCTGGAGCAGGATCTCCGGCGGCGCAACGCTCACGTCAAAACGGAAAACCAGAATGCTGGTCAACGGAAAACCGAAGAAGAAGGTCAGAAGAAACAGTAACGAGAAGAATACGTTAAAGTTAAAACGCACACGGCGGAACTCAAACCAGGTCAGTGTGGCGATGAATAAGGTGCTCAGAAGCCATACCACTAACAAGCCGCTGAATTGCAACTGGCTCATGCGTTGTCTCCTGAAGCGATACGCAGCGCACGGTGCCACGGCGTAAGGTAGTTCGGGCTAAAGAAATCGATGGTACTTTTATCCACCAGCGCCAGCTGACGCTGGGCTTCACGTACCACCTCCACATTCAGGGTATCCGTGGTGAACAGCACCGGAATGTGTTGCTCAGCCATATCCTGCCAGAAGGGGTTATCGCGATTAAGCACACACGGAACGCCAGCCTGAATCAGCAGACACAGCGTACCAATCCCCTGCTGGCGGGCAAAGATGAAATAGCCGAGATCGCACTGACGGAGCAGCGCCAGATAGTCATCAAATTCCAGCTTATCGCACAGGATATTCACATTCTCCGGGCTAAACAGCGACAGAGCCTGCTGACGAACGTCAGTGATATAAGCATCATTATTGGCCGGATAGCCCATCGGCACAACGACATTCACCGTGTCGCCAAACTGCTGATGTACCGCCTTCAGCGCAGCAATATGCTCGTTGCTGCGATCGCCGGAGTTGCCTACCAGAATCGTCAGTTTGCCCTCACGCGGCGTATCGTTTGCCATGTTATTCAACGCCGGGTTCATGCGTGTCGGGAAATAGAGCAGCTCACCGCGAACGTTGGGGTGTTGTTTCGCAAAGTAATTGAGATCGCCACGAGTGGCAAATACACGGCCAACGCGGCCCTGCGCCATACGCCGTAGCGGGTAGAACAGTCGGAACTTCCAGCCGCGGGAGACTTCATAGAGATCGGCTCCCCAGATATGCCAGCTGCACTGGGAAGGTTTAATCCCGCCGCTCAAAAGAGCCAGCCACAGACCGGTATTAAATTGTCCATGGAAGAAGAAGCGCTGCTCACGATCCGCCTTCGCTTTGGCAACAACCGCCTTCGCCAGTGCGGCTTTATCCGGCCAGAAAGTGAGAGTTAGCGCCGGACACGCCTCGCTCAGGCCCTTATCCTGGCCTGCAACCATAAACTCGCGCGCATCGGGATCCCCCGGTGCCAGCTCATCATTGAAGAACCGCAAAACGGTCTGGTTATGGTGTGGGATATCCGATCCCAGTATGTGAATCAGTGCAGTCATGCGCGTTTACGCCAAAGTAAAAATACGCCGCAACAGGCAGCGAAATAAACGATATAGGTTGCCATATAGGCCTGAGCCGCCCCCAGCGCACCGTGTGCCGGGATCAGCCAGTGTGAGAACGCCGTCAGGAGCGTAAACTGACTGATCTCCGCCAGGATATACAAACGCAGCGAGGCTTTCGCAATCACCAGATACCCGAAAACGTAAGCACCTACTTTCAGCACATCCCCCACTAGCTGCCAGGCAAACAGATCGCGCATGGCGATGAATTTCGCCGAAAAGAGCAGCCAGATGGCGACATCACGCAATAACCACACGGTAAAACTGGCCACCGCCACGGCGGGAAGCACAAAACGCAGCGAACGGGCAATCTCGCGGGTAATATCCTGTCGGGAGCTCAGACGGGATAAGGTTGGCAGCAACCAGACGCTAAAGGAAGCCGTTATAAATTGGAGGTAGGCGTCAGAAATGCTGCTGACACCCTGCCAAATCCCCACCTCATCCCAGCTGTAATGCGCCGCCAGCTGGTTTCGCATCATCACGTAGGCCACCGGCAGCGTCACAGAGGTAATGAGCGCCATCAGCGTAAATTTGCCAAGCTGGCCCGCCAGGACTTTGTCCCATTGCGGTTTCAGGTAGCTTAAAGGGATACCCCCCCGACGCATCAGCATAAACGACGCCGGAACGACCACTAACGCAGGTACCAGCGCCAGACCCAGCAGCGCACCTTCATACCCGCCCAGGCGATAGCAAAAGTAATAGGCGATAACACCAATGACGCTGCCCAGGATCAGTGCAAGCGCGTTCCCGGCAGCATCACGAAACCCTTTCATCAGTGCCAGCAGCAGGTTAGCCCACGCAATCCCCATCTGAACCAGAGCGACCAGACGCACCAGCCCTTCATAATGCGTATGTCCAAACAGCCCCTGACTAATGGGAGCCGCCGCCAGCAGAAACACCGCGGCCAGCAGAGTCGAGAAACCTAACACCATCGCCGACGATGTGCCGACAACTTTGCGCAGCTGCGCCGCGTCGTCCTGATGCTGTGCAACGTATTTCGTGACGCCGTTAAAGATCCCGGCACCGGCCAATACCCCAAGGACGGTGACAAGCTGGCGGAAATTGCCCGCCAGACCCACCCCAGAAGGGCCGAATGAGACGGCCAACAGCTTGACGACCAGCAGCCCGGCACCAATTTTGACAAGCGTGGACGCGGCGGTCCACACCGATGCTTTTGCCAGAGACATATCAGCCGAAATAGCTCAGAAGGGTATTAATCACCGTACGCTGGTTAACCGGCGCGAGGTTGTAGAACAGTGGCAAGCGAAGCAAACGCTCACTTTCTTTCGTGGTATAGCGGTCTTCACCCGCGAATGTCCCGAACGCTTCACCGGCCGGGCTGGAGTGCAGCGGGATGTAGTGGAACACCGCCATAATCTCCGCCTCTTTCAGCCAGGCAATCAGTTTACTGCGATCGTCGTTATCGCGCAGTTTGATGTAGAACATATGGGCATTGTGGACGCAGTCTGCCGGAATGGTCGGCAGCGCAATACGCCCGGCTTTTGCCAGCGGTGCCAGCGCGTCGTAATAGGTTTGCCACAGGGACAGACGCTGCAGGTTAATTCGCTCTGCCGCTTCCAGTTGCGCCCACAGGTACGCCGCCTGCAGATCCGCCATCAGATAGCTTGAGCCGATATCGCGCCAGGTGTACTTATCAACCTGGCCACGGAAGAACTGGCTGCGGTTAGTGCCTTTTTCGCGGATCACTTCCGCCCGCTCAACCAGTGCGCGGTCGTTGATCAGCGTCGCGCCGCCTTCACCACCCGCGGTGTAGTTTTTGGTTTCGTGGAAGCTAAAGCAGCCGATATGGCCGATGGTGCCGAGCGCGCGTCCTTTGTAGGTAGACATCACGCCCTGAGCGGCATCTTCCACCACAAACAGGTTATGCTTTTTCGCGATCGCCATAATGGTGTCCATTTCACAGGCCACGCCCGCGTAATGGACCGGAACAATCGCCCGCGTTTTATCAGTGATCGCCGCTTCAATCAGCGTTTCATCGATATTCATGGTGTCCGGACGAATATCCACAAAGACAATTTTCGCCCCGCGTAACACAAACGCGTTCGCCGTAGAGACGAAGGTGTAGCTCGGCATAATCACTTCATCACCGGGCTGAATATCCAGCAGCAGTGCAGCCATTTCCAGCGACGCCGTACAGGAAGGGGTCAGCAGCACTTTAGCGCTATGAAAACGCTGTTCCATCCACTGCTGGCAGCGACGGGTAAACCCACCATCACCGCAGAGTTTGCCGCTGCCCATAGCAGACTGCATATAGTCGAGTTCGGTTCCCACGACGGGTGGTGCGTTAAATGGAATCATCTTGTCACCTGTATAACCAGTAGGCGGTGGCGTCGATGTTGGCACCACTCGCAATATAACGTTTAAGCGCAGCGGTGTTGCCCATCTGGGTCGCCACCCGCAGCGTCGAGACCTGTTGCTGCTGCGCCCAGTGTAGCGCCGCCTGCATGAGTTTCTCGCCCATACCCCGCCCGGCTAATAAGCCGATACGCGCCTCGCGCTCGTTGAGCTTGCGAAGCGAAACAAAGCCCTGGATCGGGCCGTCCGCCGCGCGGAACACCAGACAAACATGATCAAACGTCCCCTTTACCGCATTTTCAATCCACTGGGCATAGAAACGTCCGCTGTCTTCAGGAGCATACCAGGGGGCACGAAAGCGGCTGCGGGCAAACGCCTGCGCCGCCATTTCGCGCAGTACCGGGATATCCTGCTCAGTTGCGATCTCCGCGCCTGGCGCCTCATGCCGGGTTAGCGTAATAGCAAGATCAACTTCACCTTCCACCAGCTGAAATCCGTGTTGCTGAAGCGCATCCAGCAGATCAGCACGCTCCGCCGGGATCTTCGCCTGTACCCGCTGCCAGACGCGAAAGTCGGCGTCGGTCAGTGCCGGTGCCGTTTCGCGCAGGCGCAGAATGGCTGAAGGCAGGCCAAAAAACTGGCTCTCCCACTCAAGGGACTCAAGCGTCCCGTTCAGGTTGTTCAACGCCAGACACCTTTGGTATCAACAACGTAACGCTGCTGAACGGCATGAGCGGGAGTCGCTTTAAACTCTTTATGATCGACCAGCAGCACCAGTACGTCCGCCGTGGTCAGCGCGTCATCCAGCGCGGTAAGCGTGCAGTGCCCCGCCAGTTTTGCCGGCAGTTCATGAATATTCGGCTCGACCACCAGCGTTTCGCCCGTGTGCCATTGGGCAATCATCTCAGCAATTTCCATTGCCGGGCTTTCGCGCAGATCGTCGATGTTGGGTTTGAACGCCAGGCCAAAGCAGGCAATTTTCAATTCGCTGGCCCGTTTGCCGCTCTCAGACAGACAATCTGCTACCGTGGTTTTAACCTGGTTCAGGACCCAGTGTGGCTTGCTGTCGTTGACTTCACGCGCGGTGCGGATCAGACGAGCCTGATCCGGATTTTGCGCCACGATAAACCATGGGTCGACGGCGATACAGTGACCGCCCACGCCAGGGCCTGGCTGCAGAATGTTAACGCGCGGATGGCGATTCGCCAGGCTGATTAACTCCCAGACGTTAATCCCCTGATCGGCGCAGATCAGCGACAGTTCATTGGCAAAAGCGATGTTCACGTCGCGGAAACTGTTTTCGGTCAGTTTGCACATTTCGGCGGTACGGGAGTTGGTCACCACGCATTCGCCTTCGAGGAAAATCTTGTACAGCGCGCTGGCGCGAGCGGAACAAACAGGCGTCATACCGCCAATCACGCGGTCGTTTTTAATCAGTTCGACCATGACCTGTCCCGGCAGCACGCGCTCCGGACAGTAGGCGATATTGATATCGGCCTGTTCTCCCGCCTGCTGCGGGAAGCTTAAATCAGGCCGGGCTTCTGCCAGCCATTGTGCCATCTGCTCGGTTGCACCAACCGGAGACGTGGACTCCAGGATCACCAGCGCCCCTTTCTTCAGCACAGGTGCAATAGATTTCGCAGCGGCCTCGACGTAGACCATGTCGGGCTCATGGTCGCCTTTAAATGGCGTCGGCACAGCGATGAGATAAGCATCGGCTTCAACCGGCGTGGTACTGGCGCGCAGGAATCCCCCATCAACGGCCTCTTTGACCACGCGGTCGAGATCGGGCTCCACAATATGGATTTCGCCACGGTTAATGGTTTCCACCGCGCGCGCATTGATGTCCACGCCTACAACCTGTTTTTGACGAGAGGCAAATGCTGCCGCAGTAGGCAAGCCAATGTAGCCAAGACCAATGACAGAGATGGTAGTAAAACTCATAGCGATACCCGATTGTGTTTAAGTGCATGCAAAATACGGCCACAAGCCAGCCCATCACCGTACGGGTTATGGGCCCGGCTCATCGCCTGATACGCTTCTTCGTCGTGCAACAGACGCGTCACTTCATCGACGATGCGCTGCTTATCCGTGCCGACCAGACGCACCGTGCCCGCTTTTACCGCTTCCGGACGCTCGGTGGTTTCACGCATCACCAGCACCGGCTTGCCAAGGGAAGGCGCCTCTTCCTGAATACCACCTGAATCGGTGAGGATCAGCCAGGCATGATTCATCAGCCAGACAAAGGGCATGTAATCCTGCGGCTCAATCAGAAGGACATTTTCAACATGCCCCAGTATGCGGTTGACCGGCTCGCTGACGTTAGGGTTGAGATGCACCGGATAGACAATCTGCACGTCTTCATTTTGCGCAGCGATTTCAGCCAGCGCATGACAGATTTGCTCGAAACCCCGGCCAAAGCTCTCACGACGGTGGCCGGTGACCAGAATGGTTTTTTTACCGTTGTTCAAAAACGGATAGCGCGCAGCGAGTTCACGCAGGAGATCGTCATTTGACAGTACGCGGTCACGTACCCAAATCAGGGCATCGATAACCGTATTGCCTGTCACAAAGATTTTTTTGTCAGCGATATTTTCACGCAGCAGGTTCTGGCGCGAATTTTCGGTGGGTGCAAAGTGGTACATCGCCAGATGCCCGGTGAGCGTACGGTTAGCTTCTTCCGGCCACGGCGAGTAAAGGTTGCCGGTACGCAGGCCCGCTTCAACGTGCCCGACAGGAATACGTTGATAAAACGCCGCCAGACTGGTTGCCACGGTGGTGGTGGTGTCGCCATGCACCAGCACGACATCAGGCTTAAAGGATTCCAGAATGGGCTTAAGCTCTTGCAGAATACGGCAGGTTATCTCCGTTAATCCCTGCCCCGGCTTCATAATATTGAGGTCGTAATCCGGGACGATGGAAAAGAGCGTTAAGACCTGATCAAGCATCTCCCGGTGTTGCGCAGTCACGCACACTTTCGCTTCAATATCAGGATCGCTGGCCAGCGCATGCACCAGAGGGGCCATCTTGATGGCCTCCGGCCTGGTGCCAAATACGGTAAGTACTTTCACATCGATTCTCTTCGATTAGGCGATGAAGGCCGTAGCCTTCATCGTAGACGGCGTTCTTAATTTGTGCGACGACGTATTAACGCCACGCCAGCGCCCGTCAGTGCGCCTACAATCCCCCACATGATCATCAGGAATGCACGACGCGGACTATCGCGTTTTACAGGTTCTTCAGGCGTTCGCAAATAACGATAGGTCTGAAAACGCGGGTCCAGCGTTGGACCGACATTCAGGGTGTTGAGCATGGCGCGGTTTTGATCGTAGTCGAGGTCAAAATCAGGGCCAACGGCCTGAAGGTTTTCCAGACGTGCCTGCAGCATGGGACGACCAAGCAGGAACATTTCAGAATCAGGCAGTTCATCCGCCGGGACATCCGTTTCGCTGCGGGAAATATTGTGCTGCTCTGCAATTTTCAGCGCCTGCTCAATATTGTGTACGCGGCGAGAGAAAATGGCTTGTGCCACCTCTTCCTGACGTTTTACCTGGGCTTTCATCTGGATGGTACGGGCCGCCCAGGCGCCTTTAAGCTCTTCATTAAGATGGCTTGCGGCACGCTGGCTGGCAAAAGCCACATACTGACGCAACAGATTATTGGCATCCGGTGCCGTTTCCGCTATCAGTTTGACGCTGTCATTAACGTTACGCAGCGCATCTCCCGGCATAAACTGAATGTTGTTTATCAGGTCATCCAAAAACGCAGCATCCGCTTTACTGTTGCCCACCATGCGTTGCTTGTAATAGTCCGTCTGGCTCCAGAAATCACGACGCGTGTCCCAGGAGGCCAGTTGCATCACAAACTCTTTATACGCCTCATCCATGACGGAAACCTGATCGGGAGTCGCCAGATTCGCCTTGATATCCAGGTTACGCAGGAACTGCTGCTGGGAATAAAACCCGCCAAGCATGTTAACCGTTGGTCTGTCTGTAATTGCCGTGGCGCTCCACTCTTGTTTTGCAAAGAAGGTGTAGGCCAGCGCTAACAGTGCGAACCCCAGCGCGATCCCCGCAATCCAAAGTTTGCCTGCCCATAACACGCGAAACAAACCCCGAATATCCAGTTCATTCTCAGTTACCACTGATTTCGCTCCCGCCAACGGTTGAGTCATCATAGTCCCGGTTTTACTTAGTTAATGTTGTGTTTTTGTCATTGTTACGACGCATCCTGCGTTTAAGACGTTTAATGAATCGCGCCACTTTCCATGCGCGCTTGATGCAGTAGCCGTACAGGAAAAACGCTAGCAAGAATAATACCAACATTACCCATTCTGGAATGAAATGCGCATATTCTGCAGCGACGCCAATCGCGGCCAGAATAGCAGCGGCAAGGGTAATCAGGACAAACGCCTGGCGAGAGGTAAAGCCCGCGCGCATGATGAGATGATGAATATGCTGACGGTCGGGAGAGAAAGGACTCATTCCCTTACGCAGACGGCGATACATAATCGCCACCATATCCATTAATGGGATGGCAATGATCCACAAGGCCGTCACAGGGCTAATCGGATGAGTTTTACCCTGCGTGGTTTCCAGCAAAATCCAGATAACCGTAAAACCAATGAGTGTACTGCCCGCATCACCCATAAAGACTTTATAGCGACGCCCCAGCGCACCGAGGTTCAGGAGAATATAAGGCAGGATGGCGGCAATCATGGCGAAGCACCACATTGACAAACTGTACTGACCATCAAACCAGAGAATGATGCCGATAGCGGCAAAGGAAACCGAAGACAACCCGCCGAGCAGACCGTCAATACCGTCCACCATGTTGAAAGCGTTAATCGCAGCCCAGACAGCAAACAGCGTCAGGAAGAAGCCAAATGGACCCAGGACTAACTCCCAGGGGCCAAACACATAACCGAGGCTTCTCAGGTAAAGTCCGCCAACGACCATCATAATCACGCCAATCGCCGCCTGGACGGTGGCGCGGATCTTCACCGCGATATCGAATCGGTCATCCAGTGCCCCAACGAGAACCAGGACACCCGCACAGGCAAGATAGAGGGCGGCGTGTGGAATATAATAATCCGCAATGCCAAACGTGAAACAAATGCCAGCGTAAACAGAAATCCCTCCCACCAGAGGAATAAGTCCCTGATGACGTTTACGAAAATTAGGTTTATCCACCAACCCTATTCTTTTTGCCACCTTACGCGCAATGAACAAAAAACAGGTTGTGAATAAAAAAATACTGATCAGCTCAGTAACGGCGGTGAGTAGATTCACAATGGATTGCTCTCAACAAATGTTAGTCCCGGAAGTATAACCATGAAGCCTCCGCCTCAGAAGTATTAAAGGTGGCTTCTTACAACTCCCTTTGTATATTTTTCAATCAATTATTTCTTTGACTGTACAAACGGTCCTATTGTCGCACCGACCGGTCAAAATTGGGAGTGTGTGGTAATAGCGTATAGTCCATAAAAGAAAAACGCCACGTAAAAACGTGGCGTTCACTGGCTTTATTTGCGTTACGAGCGCTTCATCATGTCGAAGAAATCGTCGTTGGTTTTGGTCATCGCCAGTTTGTTAATGAGGAACTCCATTGCGTCGATTTCACCCATCGGATGGATGATTTTGCGCAGGATCCACATTTTCTGCAGCTCTTCCTGAGTGGTGAGCAGCTCTTCCTTACGGGTACCGGAGCGGTTGTAGTCGATAGCCGGGAAGACACGTTTTTCCGCAATCTTACGAGAGAGGTGCAGTTCCATGTTGCCTGTCCCTTTAAACTCTTCGTAGATAACTTCGTCCATTTTGGAGCCGGTATCGATCAGCGCCGTCGCGATGATGGTCAGGCTACCGCCCTCTTCCACATTACGTGCAGCACCGAAGAAGCGCTTAGGACGATGCAGGGCGTTAGCATCCACACCACCGGTCAGTACTTTACCGGAAGCCGGGACCACGGTGTTGTAGGCACGCGCCAGACGGGTGATGGAGTCGAGCAGAATGATAACGTCTTTCTTGTGCTCAACCAGGCGTTTCGCCTTCTCGATCACCATTTCCGCAACCTGAACGTGACGGGATGCCGGCTCGTCAAAGGTAGAAGCCACAACTTCACCCTTCACCAGACGCTGCATCTCGGTCACTTCTTCCGGACGCTCGTCAATCAGCAGTACCATCAGCACACAGTCAGGATGGTTGTAGGCAATGCTCTGCGCGATATTCTGCAGCAGCATGGTTTTACCCGCTTTTGGCGGTGCCACAATCAGACCACGTTGACCACGACCAATTGGCGAAGCCAGATCCAGAACGCGTGCGGTTAAGTCTTCGGTAGAACCGTTACCACGCTCCATACGCAGACGAGAGTTCGCGTGCAGAGGCGTTAAGTTCTCAAAGAGGATCTTATTACGCGAGTTTTCCGGTTTGTCGTAGTTAACTTCGTTAACTTTCAACAGCGCAAAGTAGCGTTCACCCTCTTTTGGAGGACGAATCTTACCTGAAATGGTGTCACCAGTGCGGAGGTTGAAACGGCGGATTTGGCTGGGGGATACGTAGATGTCGTCAGGGCCGGCGAGGTAGGAGCTGTCTGCAGAGCGGAGGAAACCA
>Ga0268257_1002349_pt1 | contig 13860 bp, 9 predicted proteins | sample AgamicAtPrz_FD_200249 | JGI IMG/M metagenome (GOLD analysis project Ga0268257, IMG submission 200249) | Agave microbial communities from Guanajuato, Mexico - At.P.rz (v2) (version 3) | ecosystem: Host-associated > Plants > Phyllosphere > Phylloplane/Leaf | place: Guanajuato, Mexico | collected...
CTATCAGGGCAGGGCGAGCGGAATGCAGCTGCCGTGACCGGAACTGTGCAGCCGCTTCACGGTACTGTCAGCTTTACTCCGATCTTTAAACGGACCAATCACCACGCGATTCCAGCCACCGCCGGTCGTGATACGGCTTTCAAAACCTTCAAAAGCGAGACCGGCGCGCACAGATTCCGCCTGATCGCTGCCTTTAAAGGAGCCACATTGCACCATCCAGCGCTGTGAGGAGGCTTTCTCTTCCGGCTTCACTTTGGTGGTTTCTGGTTTTGCCTGCTGTACCGGTGCCGGTCGTTCAGCCTGCTGCTGCTGCTGCTGGCGCTGCTGAGCCTGCAACTGCTGCTGACGCTGCTGCTGTGCCTGTATCTGCTGCTGACGTTGCTGTTGCTGCTGTTGTCGTTGCTGAGTCTGCTGTTGCAGCAACTGCTGCTGCTGTGCCTGTATCTGCTGCTGACGTTGCTGCTGCTGTACCTGCTGACGCTGTAATGTCTGCTGACGCTGAGCCGGCGTCTGCTCGTTCCACGGCACTTCGTTCAGCTGCGTAGGCTGCTGGCGCATATCCGCCTGCATCTGCTCCAGCAGCTGGCGCTGTTCATCGGTCAGCTGCGTCTGCGACTGCACTTCGCCGCCGGCTGAAGGCTCAGTCGGTGAGGGAACCGTAATTTGCCGGTTTTCCAGCTCTTTGATGTATTTCCAGCGCTCTTCCGGCTTGGGCGGCAGGCCATTACCACTAACTTTATGATTCGGGATAACCGGCGTCTCTTCTTTTTTATGGTGCGCGATGAACCATAAACCACCGGCAAAAGTGACCAGTACTGCGGCAGCGAGCACTACCATCAGTTTCGATATACCCGATCCGCTTTTGCTTTTTTTGCTGCTGCTGCGACCGGCGGGTTTTTTGCGACGCGTCCCTGTTGAACGCCCGCGGCCTACATAATCTCTCTGTGCCACTTTCGTCCTGATACCTTCAAAATGCCTGCGGGCGTAGACCCTGAACAGTGTGAGTTGCAGCCAGCCTGGCTACAGCTTGAAAAATGACGGGTATAAATGAGGTGTAAACCGCCCGGCAATGAATGCGCCATGTTACTCAAGGGTGCGAACTTTGACCAGCAGAGTCTGCCTTCAGAATCTGCTGAAAATGTGCAGTGCGGCACGTGTGACCTAACGCTTTTTAGCCGGTGCCGTACTGCCGCGCACGCGCAGTTCTGCATCCAGCAGGCGCGAACCATTATTTACCCGCTTGCCCTGCAGCTCATCCAGCAGCAGCAGCATCGCTTCGCGGCCAATATCAAAGCGCGGCTGCGCCACGGTAGTCAGGGGCGGTTCGTAATAGCGCGCCAGCTCAATATCATCAAAGCCAACGATGGAGAGATCCTGCGGAATGCGCATCCCCAGTTTGCGCGCCTGATTCATGGCGCCCAGCGCCATCAGATCGCTGTGACAGAATAGCGCTTCCGGGGGCTGCGGCAGACTCATCAGCTGTTTCAGGGCGCGGGCACCGGCTTCAAACGAGAAATCACCGCGTACGATAAACATCGGTTCAACGGGGATGCTGCTGCGGCGCAGCGCCTGAATATAACCCTGCAGCCGATACTGGCTGAGCGGAACCGCTTCAGGCCCGGTAATACAGGCGATACGACGATGCCCGAGCTGCAGCAAATGGTTAACGGCTTCAAACGCCGCGGTCAGGTTGTCAATGTGCACGGTGGGCAGCGCCATCTCCGGCGCGAATTCATTTCCCATAACCATGGGCGGCAGGCTGCGCAGCGCTTCAGGATCGGCGTCAAACGGCAGCTGTGAGCCCAGCAGCACCATGCCGTCAATCTGTCGCGTCAGCATCAGATCAAGAAAGGTTTTTTCCTGATGATCCTGATGCGCGCAGTCGCCAATCAGCACCAGGTACCCCTGCTGCGCGGCGGTGACCTCAATGCCGCGGATAATTTCGCTAAAAAAGGGATCGCAGATATCGGGCACAATCACCAGGATAGTCCGGGTTTCATTGCGTCTGGCATTGCGCGCCAGGCCATGCGATGCATAGCCTGTCGCAATGACCGCCTGCTCGACTTTTTGCCGGGTTGCGGCTGACACTTTCTCCGGATTCATCAGCGCCCGGGAAACGGTCGCCGTAGAGACGCCTGCGTGCTCAGCCACATCTTTCATCGTGGCAGCAGATGAAGTTTGCTTCGGGTCCAACGTGTTACTCCTGGCGTGATACAGCGTACAGTTTGTCTGCAAGGGCCGGTCCTGGCCGGGTGATCCTATTGATAACGCATTGGCGGGCAGGGCTGTTACTTAATTTGCATAAAAACTGTGACTTGTTCGACTTTTTTCGATCTGGCTCGCAGATGCGGATGCCATCAGCTCTCGCCGGGATCGATATCCAGCGTCCATTTTACTTTGCGTGCAGCGGGTAATGTGCTCAGCAGCGGCAGCGAACTGCTTAATAACTGCTGCAGGCGTTTGCGTGACGGATGCTGCAGCAGCAGCTGCCAGCGCCACCGGCCGCTGCGCTTTGGCGCCAGCGCCGGCACCGGGCCCATCAGCCAGGTGGCTTCATCTTTCAGCGGGCTCGCCTCCAGCAGATTACGCAGCTGGACGAGAAAAGCGGCGGCCTGCTGATTATCCATATCTTCGGCGCGAAACAGCGCGTGGCTGGTCCAGGGCGGCAGCTGCACCGACTGGCGTTCAAGCAGCGCCTGATCAGCAAAGGCGAAGTAGCCGCGATGCAGTAGCGTCTGCAGCAACGGATGCTCCGGATGGTGCGTCTGCAGCAGCACTTCACCCTGTTTGCCGGCGCGTCCGGCGCGACCTGCAACCTGGGTATAGAGCTGCGCGAAACGTTCTGCGGCACGAAAATCAGCCGAGAAGAGCGCGCCGTCAACGTCCAGCAGCGACACCAGCGTAACATCAGGAAAATGATGGCCTTTTGCCAGCATCTGCGTGCCTACCAGAATACGCGCGCCGCCGCGATGCACATCCGCCAGATGCTGCTCCAGGGCACCTTTACGGCTGGTAGTATCACGATCGATGCGCGAAACCGGCACGTCCGGAAACAGCGTGCCCAGCTGTTGCTCCAGCTGTTCTGTTCCCACGCCAACCGGCATCAGATGGGTTGAACCGCAGCCGGGACACTGCAGCGGCAGCGGACGCTGGCTGTCGCAATGGTGGCAGCGCAGCTGGCGGTGATGCTGGTGCAGCGTGTAGTAGCTGTCGCAGCGCTGGCATTCCGCCAGCCAGCCGCAGTCGTGGCACATCAGCGCCGGTGAAAAGCCGCGCCGGTTCAGAAACAGCAGCACCTGATTATCCGCCTGCAGGTGCTGGCGCATTTTACTGAGCAGCGCCGGCGCCAGACCGCCCTTAAGCGGCTGTCCTTTCAGATCGATCAGCTGCTGCAAAGCGGGCTTTGCATTACCGGCGCGCTGCGTGAGATTAAGCTGCCGGTATTTGCCGACGCGCACGTTATGCAGCGTCTCCAGCGCGGGCGTGGCCGAACCCATGACAATCGGGATGTTCTCTTCATGTGCACGAAACACCGCCAGATCGCGGGCCTGATAACGCCAGCCCTCCTGCTGTTTATAGGAGCTGTCATGCTCTTCATCGATAATGATTACGCCAGGCCGCGCCAGCGGGGTAAACAGCGCAGAGCGCGTACCAATAATAATCGCGCTTTCGCCGCGCCGGGCGCGCAGCCAGACCGCCAGCCTTTCGCTGTCATTCAGCGCAGAGTGCAGCACATCAATCGGGGCATCAAAACGTTCGCGGAAGCGCGCAATGGTCTGCGGCGTGAGGCCAATCTCCGGCACCAGCACCAGCGCCTGCATGCCGCGTGACAGAATGTTTTCCAGGATAGTGAGATAAACCTCGGTTTTACCGGAGCCGGTGATCCCGGCCAGCAGCCACGGAACGTAGCGATCGTCTTCCGCCCGGATAGCACCGACGGCCATGGCCTGATCGGTATTGAGCCGCAGTCGCTCGCCTTTAATGGCAAAATGCGTCCGCCAGTCCGCGGCCGATGGCGCATGCTCGCGCAGCTCGCACAGCCCTTTGGCTCTGAGCGCCTGCAGAGCGGTGTCGTTAAAGCTCTGTTCGTTTACCTGATGGCGATAGAGCGGTCGCTGACGCAGCGCGGCCAGCGCCTGCTGCTGCTTTGGTGCACGCTTCAGACTTTCCGGCGCCACTTCCCGTCCGGCCTCTGTGATCGCCCACTGCCACAGCGGCGCTTCCTGTGCCGGTTTCCCCTGGCGGAGCAGAACCGGTAACGCATGACTCAGCACTTCCCCGATGGGTGAATGATAGTAACCTGCCGCCCAGTTGAGGATGCGCCACAGCGCGGGCGAAAACAGACTGCTGTCATCCAGCACGGCTTCTATCGGTTTCAGCTGCTTCAGCGGCAGATCGCTGCTTTCGGTCACGCCGGTCACAATGCCAGTCAGCTTACGGTTGCCAAAAGGCACGCTGACGCGACTGCCGGTTGCCGGCTGCGCAGCATCAGCAGGGAGCAGATAATCAAACAGGCGCGATAGCGGGACGGGCAGGGCAACCTTTACGACGGACATTGCGATCTCTATCCAGTTCTGTAATCAGGGACGGTAGTGTACACGCTGGGGCCGCAGGCGTGTATGGCTGAGCAATGTTTGCCTCGGGCGGTTAAATTCTGTATACTATGCCGCCTCTGGTGAGATAGCTCGTCAGAGATACATATAATGTTCAACCGCGTGTGGTGCTGTGCAGGTTCGCCTGGCATGGAGAGCGACACGGCCTTTTATGAGGTTTTCCCATGAAACAAGGTATTCACCCGAAGTACGAAGCAGTGACCATCACTTGCTCTTGCGGTAACGTGATCAACACCCGTTCTACCATGAACCACGACCTGAACCTGGACGTGTGCGGCAAATGCCACCCGTTCTACACTGGTAAGCAGCGTGTTGTTGACACCGGCGGCCGCGTTGATCGCTTCAACAAGCGTTTCAGCATTCCGGGCAGCAAAAAATAAGATTTGTTTGCCGCCGGGTTATCCCGGATGCAAAAGAAAACCCAGCCTCGGCTGGGTTTTTTTATATCAGAATTTAATATTCCCAGCTATCCGGGTCGATGCCCATCTCGCGCATAATCTGCTTCGCTTCTTCCGGGATCTCATCGCTGCGCTCTTTGCGCAGGTCAACGTCGTCGGGCAGAGGCTGGCCGGTAAATGCGTGCAAAAAAGCTTCACACAGCAGCTCACTGTTCGTGGCGTGACGCAGATTGTTCACCTGACGACGTGTACGCTCATCGGTTAAAATTTTAAGCACTTTCAGCGGGATAGAAACCGTTATTTTTTTAACCTGCTCGCTTTTTTTACCGTGCTCAGCGTACGGGCTGATATATTCGCCGTTCCATTCAGCCATGAGTTACCTTAATTAATAAAAGTGTTATAGGGGATGATCCGTGGATTATGCCCGATTTTTGCGTGCCTGACCGCCTGCGCCGTGGATTTTGTGCTTCAGCGCCGCGTTAATGAAGCGCATGCGCTGCTCAGCAGGCAATAACCTATAATTTTAGCGGTTATTCGCTCTGCGCTCAATCTATACGCAAAGACATTTAGATGTCCAGATGTATTGACGTCTGTTAGCGGAATGTTATCCTGTGGGCACTTTACCCCTCTTCAGGAACAGCAGAGCCCATGACGCGCAAACAGGCAACCATCGCAGTACGCAGCGGTTTGAATGATGACGAGCAGTATGGCTGCGTAGTCCCGCCGATTCATCTCTCCAGCACCTATAATTTTCTCGACTTTAATGAGCCGCGCGCCCACGACTATTCGCGCCGCGGCAATCCGACGCGCGATGTGGTGCAGCGCGCGCTGGCCGAGCTGGAGGGCGGGGCGGGTGCCGTACTGACAAATACCGGCATGTCTGCGATTCACCTGGTGACCACTGTATTCCTGAAGCCTGGCGATCTGCTGATCGCACCCCACGACTGCTATGGCGGCAGCTACCGCCTGTTTGACAGCCTCAGCAAGCGCGGTGCCTACCGGGTAAAATTTGTCGACCAGGGTGACAGCGCAGCGCTGGCCGCAGCGCTGGCCGAAAAGCCAAAGCTGGTGCTGGTGGAAAGCCCGAGCAATCCTCTGCTGCGCGTAGTGGATATTGCGGCAATTTGTCAGGCGGCGCGCGCGGCGGGTGCCGTCAGCGTGGTGGATAACACCTTCCTGAGCCCGGCGCTGCAAAATCCGCTCGCCCTCGGGGCCGATCTGGTGATCCACTCCTGTACAAAATATCTCAACGGCCACTCTGACGTCGTGGCCGGGACGGTGATTGCAAAAGATCCGGCCGTTGCCACCGAGCTTGCCTGGTGGGCCAATAACATCGGCGTGACCGGCGCGGCGTTTGACAGCTATCTGCTGCTGCGCGGTCTGCGGACGCTGGCACCCCGCATGGCAGCGGCTCAGCGCAACGCGCTGGCGATAGTGGACTACCTGAAGCAGCAGCCGCTGGTGAAGAAGCTGTATCATCCTTCTCTGCCGGAAAATGCCGGTCATGAATATGCGCGACGTCAGCAACGCGGCTTTGGCGCCATGTTAAGCTTTGAGCTGGATGCAGATGAAGCGCGGCTGCGCCGTTTTCTGAAAGCGCTGCAGCTGTTTACGCTGGCGGAGTCGCTGGGCGGAGTAGAGAGCCTGATTTCACATACGGCCACCATGACACATGCCGGCATGTCTGCGGAAGCACGCGCAGCCGCCGGGATCTCTGAAACACTGCTGCGGGTCTCCGTCGGCATTGAAGATCACGAAGATTTAATTGCCGATTTGGATAACGCCTTCCGAATCGCAGCCGGGGAGTAATCATGACCAGTACAGCAGGCGCGGGAACGCCGACGAAGCAGCTGCATAAATTTGGTGGCAGCAGCCTGGCGGATGCCAGCTGCTACCAGCGCGTAGCGGCCATTATGGCTGATTACAGTCAGCCAGGCGATCTCATGGTGGTCTCTGCCGCAGGCAGCACCACGAATCAGCTGATCGGCTGGCTGAAGCTGAGCCAGAGCGATCGCCTCTCGGCGCACCAGGTGCAGCAGACGCTTCGCCGCTACCACAGCGATCTGATTGCTGCGCTGCTGCCGGCGGAGGCAGCCGACCGGCTGACGACCCTTTTTATCCGCGATCTGGAGCGCCTGGCAGCGTTACTGGATGGCGCGATAACTGAAGCGGTATATGCAGAAGTGGTCGGGCATGGCGAAATCTGGTCGGCGCGGCTGATGGCTGCGGTACTGAGTCAGCGCGATGTTGACGCCGCCTGGCTGGACGCGCGTGATTTTCTGCGGGCGGAGCGCGCGGCTCAGCCGCAGGTGGATGAGGGAAAATCCTGGCCGCTGCTGCAGGCGCTGCTGGCGCAGCATCCGCATAAGCGTCTGGTCGTCACCGGTTTTATCAGTCGTAATGAGGCAGGTGAAACCGTGCTGCTGGGGCGCAACGGCTCTGACTATTCCGCTACCCAGATCGGGGCGCTCGCGGGTGCGGGACGCGTGACCATCTGGAGCGATGTGGCTGGCGTCTATAGCGCCGATCCACGCAAAGTTTCCGATGCCTGCCTGCTGCCGCTGCTGCGGCTGGATGAAGCCAGCGAGCTGGCGCGACTGGCGGCGCCGGTACTCCATACCCGTACGCTGCAGCCGGTCTCCAGCAGCGATATCGATTTACAGCTGCGCTGCAGCTATCAGCCTGAGCAGGGCTCAACCCGTATTGAGCGCGTGCTGGCCTCCGGCACCGGCGCGCGTATTGTTACCAGCCACGATGATGTCTGTCTGGTGGAGATCCAGCTTGCTGAAGGCCACGATTTTGCTACGCAGCAAAAAGAGATCGATCAGCTGCTGAAGCGCGCCCAGCTGCGTCCGCTGGCGAGCGGCCTGCATCCCGATCGTCGCCTGCTGCAGCTCTGCTATACCGCAGAAGTGGTTAACAGTGCCTTTACGCTGCTGCAGGATGCGGCGCTGCCGGGCCATCTGCAGCTGCGCGATGGCATGGCGCTGGTGGCGCTGGTGGGAGCTGGCGTAACGCGCAATCCGCTGCACAGCCACCGTTTCTGGCAGCAGATTAAAGATCAGCCGGTTGAGTTTGTCTGGCAGTCAGAAGAGCATATCAGCCTGGTCGCGGTGCTGCGCACAGGACCGACCCGCCATCTGATTCAGGGACTGCATCAGTCGCTGTTTCGCGCAGAAAAGCGTATCGGCCTGATGCTGTTTGGAAAGGGCAATATCGGCGCGCGCTGGCTGGAGCTGTTTGGCCGCGAGCAGGAAACGCTCTCCGCCCGTACCGGCTTTGAGTTTGTGCTGGCTGGCGTGGCTGACAGTCGTCGCAGCCTGCTGAGTTACGAAGGGCTGGATGCCAGCCGCACGCTGGCTTTTTTCGACGATGAAGCGCAGGCGCTGGATGAGGAGTCGCTGTTCCTGTGGATGCGCGCGCATCCGTTTGATGATCTGGTGGTGCTTGACGTAACCGCCAGCGCGCCGCTGGCGCAGCAGTATCTCGATTTTGCCAGTCACGGTTTTCACGTGATCAGCGCAAATAAAGTGGCTGGCGCATCAGACAGCCAGAGCTGGCGTCAGATCCGCGATGCCTTCGCCAAAACCGGGCGCCACTGGCTCTATAACGCGACGGTGGGCGCCGGTTTGCCGGTTAACCACACGGTACGCGACCTGCGCGAAAGTGGCGACTCGATACTTTCCATCAGCGGAATTTTCTCCGGCACGCTGTCGTGGCTGTTTTTGCAGTTTGACGGCAGCGTTCCCTTCAGCGAGCTGGTGGATCAGGCGTGGCAGCAGGGGTTGACCGAACCCGATCCGCGCGTCGATCTCTCCGGGCAGGATGTGAAGCGCAAGCTGGTGATCCTGGCGCGTGAGGCGGGCTACGATATCGAGCCGGATCAGGTGCGGGTAGAGTCGCTGGTACCGGTCGACTGTGAGGCGGAATCGGTTGATCACTTTTTTGAAAACGCAGACGAGCTGAATAACCAGATGCTGCAGCGCTACGAAGCGGCGCAGGAGCTGGGCCTGGTGCTGCGTTATGTGGCGCGCTTTGATGCCAGCGGTAAAGCCCGTGTCGGCGTGGAAGCGGTGCGGCCTGAACATCCGCTGGCAGCGCTGCTGCCGTGCGATAACGTTTTTGCCATTGAGAGCCGCTGGTACCGCGATAATCCGCTGGTGATCCGCGGACCCGGTGCCGGACGTGATGTTACCGCGGGTGCGCTGCAGTCGGATCTGAACCGTCTCGCCCAGCTGCTTTAATCCGGGCTGCTGCAGAGAGGATAAAAAAAGGAGCCTGAGGCTCCTTTTTTGTATCGGCTAACCGGTGTTGCGCATGCCGGCGGCCACGCCGGCGATGGTTACCATCAGCGCCTGCTCAACCCGCGCGTCCGGTTCGTCACCGCGTGCTTCCTGCGCGCGGGCGCGCAGCAGCAGCTCTGCCTGCAGCACGTTCAGGGGATCGGTATACACGTTGCGCAGCGCAATGGATTCGGCAATCCACGGCTGATCCGCCATCAGATGCGCATCATTTGCGATGGTCAGCACCGCTTTAATGTCCGCTTCCAGCTGGTCGCGCAGCTGTTTACCCAGCGGCCAGAGTGCTTTATCAACCAGACGCTGATCGTAATACTCGGCCAGCCACAGGTCAGCTTTGGAGAAGACCATCTCCAGCATCCCCAGGCGGGTCGAGAAGAACGGCCAGTCGCGGCACATCGTTTCCAGCTGATCCTGATGACCTTCATCCATCGCTTTCTGCAGCGCCGCGCCGGCGCCGAGCCAGGCTGGCAGCATCAGACGGTTTTGCGTCCAGGCAAAAATCCACGGAATGGCGCGCAGGGATTCAACGCCACCGGTCGGACGACGTTTAGCCGGACGCGAGCCCAGTGGCAGTTTGCCCAGCTCCTGCTCCGGTGTGGCAGAGCGGAAGTAGGGAACAAAGTCAGCATTTTCACGGACGTAGCCGCGATACATGGCGCAGGAGTGCGCAGAAAGGCCGTTCATGATCTCCCGCCACTCCTGTTCAGGCTCCGGCGGCGGCATCAGGTTCGCTTCCAGAATGGCCCCGGTGTAGAGCGAGAGGCTGGCGATGGTGACTTCCGGTAAGCCATACTTAAAACGGATCATCTCGCCCTGTTCTGTCACGCGCAGGCCACCTTTAAGACTGCCCGGCGGCTGAGAGAGCAGTGCGGCGTGCGCAGGCGCGCCGCCACGGCCAATGGAGCCGCCGCGACCGTGGAACAGCGTCAGGGTAATGCCCGCTTTTTCACAGGTTTTAATCAGCGCGTCCTGCGCCTGATACTGTGCCCAGCTGGCCGCCATCACGCCGGCATCTTTTGCCGAGTCGGAATAGCCAATCATTACCATCTGTTTGCCGTTGATAAAGCCGCGATACCAGTCGATATTCAGCAGCTGCGTCATAACATCATTGGCGTTGTTCAGGTCATCCAGCGTTTCAAACAGTGGCGCGACCGGCATAGCGTACGGAATGCCCGCCTCTTTCAGCAGCAGATGAACCGCCAGCACGTCAGAAGGCGTTTTCGCCATAGAGATCACGTAGGCCGCGATGGAACCCTGCGGCGCCTCGGCGGCGACTTTACAGGTTTCCAGCACTTCGCGCGTGTTGTCGCCTGGCTCCCACTGACGCGGCAGCAGCGGACGTTTTGAATTGAGTTCGCGGATCAGAAACGCCTGTTTGTCCGCTTCTGACCAGCTTTCGTAGTCGCCCAGGCCGAGATAGCGCGTAACTTCCGCAATCGCTTCGGTATGACGGGTGCTCTCCTGGCGGATATCGATGCGCACCAGCGGTACGCCAAAGCATTTTACCCGGCGCAGCGTGTCCAGCAGCTGGCCATTAGCGATAATGCTCATACCACACTGCTGCAGCGACTGATAAATAGCAAACAGCGGCTGCCAGAGCTGCTCATTGGAGACCAGCAGATCGGCAGGGCGCGGCAGGCGTTCGCCTTTCAGGCGCTGCTCCAGATATGCCTGCGTGTTCATCAGCTGGCTGCGCATGCGTTTCAGGATCATGCGGTAAGGTTCAATTGCGTCCGGATCGCCGCACATTACGCGCACTTCGTCGCTGCACTCCGACATCGACAGCTCAGAGATCAGCACCCCTACATCGCGCAGGAAGAGATCGGCTGCTTTCCAGCGGCTCAGCTGCATAACGTGGCGGGTAATGGGCGCGGTCACGTTCGGGTTGCCGTCACGATCGCCGCCCATCCACGACGTGAATTTAATCGGCACAAAATCCACCGGCAGCTGAATGCCAAACGTCTCTTCAACCTGCTCATTCAGTTCACGCAGAAACGCGGGAACGCCCTCCCACAGGCTATTTTCCACGACGGCGAAGCCCCATTTCGCTTCATCGACCGGGGTAGGGCGATATTTACGGATCTCATCCGTATGCCACGCCTGCGCTACCAGCTGGCGCAGACGGCGCATCACCTGATTACGCTCATAATCGGTGATATCAGCATGATCAAGCTGCTCAAGGCAGCTGTTCACTTCGCCGAGCTTGTGGATAAGGGTGCGGCGGGTAATTTCAGTCGGGTGTGCGGTCAGGACCAGCTCCAGCGACAGCTCTTCAATCGCCTGACGGATAGCCATTTCGCTGAGATCGCTATGCTGCTTCAGGCGCTCAAACGTCTTTTTCAGCAGCTCCGGATGGTTAGCGCCATCGCCGCTGCGTGAAATGGTCTGATACTGTTCAGCCACGTTAGTAAGGTTAAGAAACTGACTAAAGGCGCGGGCCACCGGCAGCAGCTCATCGTTTGACAGGTTCTGCAGCGTTGATAGCAGCTCCCGGCGATGAGAGTCATTGCCTGCACGGGATGACTTAGAGAGTTTGCGGATGGTTTCCACCCGATCGAGAATGTTCTCTCCCAGTGCATCCTTTATCGTATCCCCGAGCAGTTTGCCGAGCATACTGACATTACTTCGCATTGCGGAATATTGTTCGTTCATTTGACCCTGACACCCTTATCGTCTTTTAACCCCTCTGGACCCAACCAGCGGGTATAACATCATCTTTTATCTAGCCACGATTTGTGAACTCCGTCAATTAGCCTGAACTGACGAAAACAGGCAGCTAACGTGCGGAAAGTGATAAGTTTTATCGGGGATGGAGAGAGATAAGTTATTCTTATCAGCAAACACCAGATAATGACGGGGCATTTTGCTGATTAAACAGTGAAATGCCCCGCAGATTATCTATCAGTGACAAAAATGCTGCACAACCTGCGTGATCAGGGCGTGAGTTGGCTTAATAAATGCGGTATCGATAAATTCATCCGGCTGATGCGCCTGCTCGATTGAACCTGGTCCCAGCACCAGCGTCGGGCAGATCTGCTGAATAAAAGGCGCTTCGGTACAGTAGTTGACCACTTCCGTCGGCACGCCCAGCAGTTTCTCCACCACCGTAACCAGTTCATGATCGGCCGGACACTCATAACCCGGAATGGGCGGATGCAGTTCGCCTACGGTCAGGCGGCCAGGCCAGCGGGCGCTCACCGGTGCCAGCGCTTCATTCAGCAAGCCATCCAGATCGTTCAGGCTCAGGCCGGGCAGCGGCCGGATATCCATATGCAGTTCGCAACAGGCGCAGATGCGGTTAGCCGCGTCACCACCATGAATATGACCAAAGTTCATAGTCGGATAAGGAATGGCAAAGCCATCATGGTGATAGCGCTCTTTCAGGGTTTGGCGCAGCTTCATCAGTTCCGTAATAGAGGCGTGCATCAGCTCAATCGCATTTACGCCGCGCGCCGGATCGCTGGAGTGGCCTGACTGGCCCTCAATGCGGATAGCGTGTGAAAGGTGGCCTTTGTGGGCGCGCACCGGTTTGAGCGAGGTAGGCTCACCGATAATGGCGCAGTCGGGGCGCAGCCGGGCTGACTCAGAGAAATATTTGGCACCTGCCATCGTGGTCTCTTCGTCAGCGGTCGCCAGCACATAGAGCGGTTTTTTAAGCGTAGTGACGTCAACATCGCGCAGCGCATCGAGAATAAAGGCGAAGAAGCCTTTCATATCTGCCGTGCCCAGCCCGTAAAGTTTATTGTCATGTTCAGTCAGGACAAACGGATCGCGTGTCCAGCGTCCGTCATCAAAGGGTACGGTGTCAGTATGACCCGCCAGCAGCAGTCCGCCTGCGCCTTCACCGCTGCGCGCCAGCAGGTTGAACTTATGTCGCGTGCCCGGCACCGGCTGAACTTCAACGCTGAAGCCCAGATCGCGGAACCAGCCCGCCAGCAAATTGATTAAACTTTCGTTGCTCTGGTCAAGCGCGCTGTCGGTTGCGCTGATTGACGGTGAGGCGATCAACTGGCGGTAGAGTTCGATAAAAGGTGGAATTTTTGACTTCACTGTTGACGGTCCTTAGGTTAGGATGTATCAATATTCATGCACTAATAGTGAATAAAAATACATTAACGTCGTCTGCATGTGAACTGAAAAAGTGCAAACGGCATCGTGGGCAACGGGGCACGGCCGCGACCCGATACGTTGACTGTAAAAAGGTATACAGCCTGATGTTGAATACGCTGATCGTTGGTGCCAGTGGTTATGCTGGCGTAGAGCTTGCCACTTACCTGAATCGCCATCCGCATATGAACATAACCGCTTTAGCGGTTTCAGCGCAAAGCCCGGATGCCGGAAAATTGCTCTCCGATCTCCATCCGCAGCTGAAAGGTATCGTGGATCTGCCGCTGCAGCCGCTGAGCGATCCGGCGGCGTGGGCAGAGAAAGTAGATGTGGTGTTCCTCGCGACGGCGCATGAAGTCAGCCACGATCTGGCGCCTGAATTTCTGAAAGCAGGCTGCGTGGTCTTCGATCTCTCTGGCGCCTTCCGGGTTAACGATGAGG
>Ga0268257_1002360_pt1 | contig 13815 bp, 13 predicted proteins | sample AgamicAtPrz_FD_200249 | JGI IMG/M metagenome (GOLD analysis project Ga0268257, IMG submission 200249) | Agave microbial communities from Guanajuato, Mexico - At.P.rz (v2) (version 3) | ecosystem: Host-associated > Plants > Phyllosphere > Phylloplane/Leaf | place: Guanajuato, Mexico | collected...
AGGGCAACGGGTACGGCCAGCCAGACCGAAGGCCAGCGCACGCCGCTGAGATTGCCCAGCAGCCAGAACAGAATGCCGCGGGCCTGTTCGGCCGTGGCCGACTTGGTAATAAGAAGCGCCGTCACGGCATTGAACAACTGTGAACCGGCAACCCCAGCCAGGATGATGTGAGCGCCAATGCCGCCCGGGCTCGCGGCGCGCGCCAGTAGCAGCACCAGTGCGAAGGCGGCCAGAGCACCGATGAAAGCCCCGGCTGACATGCTCAGCGTCATGCTGCCCAGGCCCAGCAGCCCGACCAGCACTGCACCTGTTGAGGCGCCTGCCGACAGGCCCAGCAGATAGGGCTCGGCCAGCGGATTGCGCAGCAACGCCTGGAGGATCACGCCGCAGGTGGCCAGCCCTGCGCCGCAGGCCGCCGCGACAAGGCTGCGGGTCAGCCGGTAGTTCCACACGACACCGGCGTCGATGGGGTCGACCGGGTAGCCCGCCTGCCAGGCATGGTTGGCCAGTACCTGGCCGACCAAGGCCAATGACAGCGGGTTTTCACCGATTGAAGTGCCCGCCAACAGCGCGCCCAGCAGAGCCGCCAGTGCGGCGCAGGTCAGCCCCAGACGCTTGATCACTGCGCTGCGACGCCGGTGGAGAAGGCCGTGGCCAGCGTCTGCACGCCGCGGAACAAACGAATGCCCGCCTGCATCGCCTCGGCATCGAGCACGATGATACGCCCATGCTTGACGGCGTCCATGTGCTGCGTCACAGGGTCATTGCGCAGAAAATCGAGTTTTTTCTGGTAGTCGTCGGCCGGAAAACGGCGGCGGTCCATGCGTGCAATGATCAGCCAGGTCGGGTTGGCCTTGGCCAATGTCTCCCAGCTCACGGTTGGCCACTCCTCGGTGGAGCTCACCACGTTGCGCACGCCAAGGGCACGCAGCATGAAGTCCGCAACGCCCTGGCGGCCTGCCACGTACGGGTCGGTGGCCAGATCGGCGCTGGAGAACCAGAACAGCGCCGAGGTAGTGGACAGGTCAACGCCTGCCAGCTGCGCCTGGGCATGGGCCAGGCGGCCCTTGAGCTCGTCGTTGAGGGCGGCGCCACGAGCCTGCACATCGAAGACGCTGGCCAATTCACTGACACTCTTATAGATGCTTTCGACCTGGAAGGCTTGCAGCCGCGTGCCGTCGGCGCCCACCCGGTTGTCCTTGCCTTCGCAATCCGACGGCAGCACATAGGTGGCGATGCCCAGCTCATTGAATTGCTCGCGCGTACCCACCGCACCCTGGTCCCCCACCATCCACTCGAACTGGGCCGTCACCAGCTGCGGGCGCTTGCCCACTACCGCCTCGAAGCTGGGCTCGTTGTCGGCAAGCCGAGGGACCTTGGCGTCCTGCGCCTGGTAATCGGGTAATACGTCATTGAACCAAAGCGATGACGCGGCCAGCCGGGGGGCCAAGCCCAGCGCGTACAGCATTTCGGTGCCTGCCTGGCCAATCGTCACCACGCGTTGGGGGGCTTGGGCGAACACCTGGGGTTTGCCGCAGTTGTCGACCGTCAGCGGATACGCGGTAGGTGCACCCTGAGCCAAGCCGGCAATGCCAAGGCCAGCGAGCAGGGTGGCGAAACGGGGCAGCATGCAGGACGATCTCCTGTTGGGCAGTTCCCGGTGGCTCGCGCAAGACGAACGCGGGATTCACTATTGATTTGAGCGGTGGAAACCGGGGGGCACGCATGGTAGACCATCGCGCCGCCGGGTGAAACGCTTTAAGGGGCTGATTTAGCGCCTAGAAATACTTCAGCCACGCCAAGTCACGCCTGCGCGCCTTCAACCGGGCGAACCAGCGCACAGGTGGGTAGAGCATCAGCGGTAGCAGGGCCGACGTCAGCCAGACTGCGGCAATGGTCTCGAAACCGAAGTAGGCGCCCTGGTTGGCGCCCCACACGCCCACTGCGCTCAGGTACAGCAGTTTGAGCACGTACAGGTGCAGGAGATAGAAAAACATCGGGGCTGCGCCAAACATCGCCAGCACTGCGATCCAGCGCGGGTGCCCGGCGCGCTCGAATGCGCGCAGCAACAGCAGCCCAACGCCCAAGGTCAACATCAGGAACAGCAGTGATGGAGGGTACTTGGTGATGTTGAAGAAACTCATCAGCGTCTGCGTCAGCGCAGGGTGAATGCTCCAGTGCGCTTCGCCATAGCCGTTGATCACGCGTAGCGCGACAAAGCCCAGGAGTGCGCCGCACCCAGCCTGTAGCAGGCGTCGTTGACGCAGTGCCGGCGTGCAGGCGCTGTGCAACCAAGGGCCCAGCCAGTAGCCAACGGCGATGACGCCGAGCCAGGGCAGTACCGGGTAGGATGTGCGCAGACGCAGTGTGGCGCTGATGTCGAGCCAGGTACGGTCATGCGCGATGGCCCACGGCACATGCCAGGGGGATGTGGCGCTGAAGTGCACACCGTCAAGCAGGTTGTGCCCGGCGATGATGGCCAGCCCAACAGCGAGCAGACCAGCCCGGGGCAGCCATATCAAAGCTGACAGCGCCATCATGCTGATACCGATGGCCCAGATCACTTGCAGGTAGATCACAGTCGGCGGCACCTGGAATGTCCAGGCAACGTTCACTAGGGTGAGCTCCAGCACTACCAGAAACAGCCCGCGCTTGAACAGGAATAACGAGACTTCCCTGCGACTCTGCCGCTTTTCGCCATAAAGCCAGGCAGACAAGCCGGTAAGCAGCACGAAGACGGGCGCGCACAGGTGGGCGAGGGTGCGACTGACGAACAACGCCGGGTCGGTGGTTTCCACTGCCATCGGGTCAATGACCTGATGCTGCATGAAAAACGTTTCGCGGACGTGGTCCAGCAGCATGATCAGCATGACGAAACCGCGAAGGGCGTCGATGCTCTGCAGGCGTTGATGGGAGAGGGGCGTTGGCAGGATTGCAGGGGGCATGGACATCACGTATCAAAAAGAAGATCGCAACGTTATCTTATAACTCATGCGCTGAGCAAGGCTGTCCTTGGCATGCGCACCTCGCTCGTATCGCCCAGGGCCGTTGCACGCATCCGGCCCTAACGCCCCTGCGCCTGTACTGCCTACCGACCCTTGCGACGCGCTACGCGCGCTTCGATGTTCTTGCGCCCAATGAGCAGCGCAGGCTTTTCCGTGACTGGCTCATCAGCCAGCCATTTGTACATGACAAGGCAATCCACCAACCCCAGATGCGCATGCCGATAGGCCTTGGGCAAGCGGCCGACGGTTTCGAACCCCAGCTTGTGCCACAAGGCGACCGCCACCTCGTTGCTGGCAACCACCGAATTGAATTGCAGCGCCAGGAAGCCTTCCTGGCGAGCCAGCTTCTGTGAGTGCTCGCACATCAAGCGCGCCACGCCTCGGCCACGTGCCTGCTCGGTCACCATGTAGCCGCAATTACCCACGTGGCTGCCTGGTCCGCCGGCATTGGCCTTGAGGTAGTAGGAGCCCAGGAGCTCGCCCTGGGCTTCGGCCACCAGTGTGTGCCGGGGCAGCTCGAGCCACAGATGCCGGGCCTGCTCAAAGGTCATGTCGGGGTCAAGGGCATAGGTTTCCCGCGCCTGAACCACCGCCTGTAGCGTAGGCCAGAAGCGCTCGAAGTCGTCTGGCGTCATGGGGCGGATATTGATCATGTGCAGCCTCAGATGTAGATGAACACCAGCACCAACGCGGCGACCACTGCCCATTTCTCGAGGTAGTAACGCATGCGATTACGCTTCTTCAGCGCCTTGCCCCGTTCGCGGATGCGATAGATACGGGTGAACAGGCGATTGATGGCGCCGGTCTTGTCCCCCGCATCGTTGGGTGCAGCGGCAGCGGCCATGACGTTGCGGCTGAACCAGCGATTGAACGCCGTGGCCCAGCGGTACTTGAGGGGGCGCTCCACATCGCAGAACAGAATGATGCGATTGTGCTCGGTGGTGTTAGCCGCATAGTGGATGTAGGTTTCGTCGAACACCACGCCCTGGCCATCGCGCCACGAATATTTCTCGCCATCGACGTCGATGTAGCAGCCGTCGTCGTTGGGAGTGTCCAGGCCCAGGTGATAGCGGTAGGAGCCAGCATAGGGATCGCGGTGCCGAACCAGCTTGGCCCCAGGGGGCAGGGTGGCGAACATGGCGGCCTTGACGGTGCCGATGCCTTGCAGCAGTTGTGTGGTGCGTGGGCACAGGGTCATGGCCGACGGATGACTCTCGCCGTACCACTTGAGGTAAAACCGCTTCCAGCCGGTTTTGAAGAACGAGTTGAAGCCAACATCGTCGTAATTATCGGACTTCTTGATTTCACCCACCTGGAGTAAACGCTGGGCTTCCTCACGGATCTCCTGCCAGTGTTCCTGCAGCGGTTGTAGCTCGGGGAAGGCTTCAACCGGCAGGTAGGGCTTGGCTGGATGTTTCGAGAACAAGTAAAGGAAACTGTTGACCGGGGCCAGGAAACTGGAATGGTCACCCAGCTGGCGAGTCAGCTTGTGACGTACCCGACCGCGCAGGTGAACGTAGGCGATCGAGAAGACGAAGAGCAGAACGAGTGCAATTTTCATGGACGTTTACTTGTCGAAAAATGGCCATGCGCATGGCATAAGCCCGCCAGCATAAACAATCGTCGCAGCAGTTTGTACTGATTGTTACGAAACTGTCCGGCCGATTCGGTGTCGCGTTGCACGGTCCGCGACCCTGGTTTCACCTTCAGGAGATCTTATGGTTCAGGACACACGCTCCAGCGCCAGCCCCTTCAAGCGGCTGTTTTTCGCCCTGCCGGTCAGTGATGCCCAGCGCCGCGATGTCTCCCAGTGGCGGCGCAGCCTGGCGCTGCGCAGCGGCAAGCCGGTGCCAGCCGCCAACTTCCATGTCACCCTGGCCTTCTTGGGCAATGTCGACGCGGCTCAGGTGCCGTCTGTGTGCGCTGCCGTCGACCAATTGGTGCTGCCCGACAAGGCGCCGAGGCTGGTGCTCGATCGCTTGCAGGTGTGGCAGAAGGCCGGTGCCCTGGTGCTTGAGGCGCAGCATACGCCTGCGGTGCTTCTTCAACTGGTCTATGGGCTGCAACAGGCGCTGCTGCCCCTGGGGATCGCCGTGGCAGACCGCAGCTTTCGCCCGCACTTGACGCTGTCTCGCGAGTTTCACGGGCAGCCCCCTGAAGCCAGCTCGCCACCGGAGTTCTTTGTCAGCGCCCGGGAATGTGTACTTTACGAGTCCCGAAAGGGCGCTTACCAGGCACTGGCGCGCTGGGCATTAGGGGATGGGGGCGCATTCCTGAGCCCGCCGGGCTCACACCGGTAGGCTCTGATAGGGCAATTCTTCGCCGGGGCTGCGTTCGAACTGGCGTTTGTACTCGCGGCTGAACTGCGACGTGCTCTGGTAGCCCACCCGATGGGCGACCTGTGCCACGCCCATTCCTTCGCCGATCAGCATCTGCTGTGCCTTCAGCAGCCTCAGGCGCTTGAGGTACTGCATAGGCGCCATGTCCGTGCAGCGTTTGAAATGCTCGTGGAAGGTGGAGACGCTCATGTTCGCTCGCCCAGCCAGAGCCTCGACGCTCAGGGGCTCGCTGTAGTGCTCGCGCAGGTGGGCTAATGCAGCACCAATGCGAGCGAAATGGCCCTGCTGCTCGACCAACGCTCTCAGTACCCCGGCCTGTGGGCCACGCAAAGCGGCGTACAGCACTTCGCGTACCCGGGCCGGCCCCAGCACCTTGGCGTCCACAGGGTCTTGCAGGCACTCCAGCAATCGCTCGACCCGCTCGCGCATGGGCGCGTCCAGGGCGGCCGAGGTCATCGACTGGGGCGTCTGAGCCTGTACCGGGCCATCCGTGGCAAGGCCGGTGCTCTGCACCAGTTCGCTCAGCGTGGCGCGGTCGATCGCGACTGCCACGCCCAGCAAGGGCACATCGGGCGTGGCGAAGGTCTCGCACATGAAAGGGACCGACAGCGCCTGCACTAGGTAATGCCCGGCGCCGTACTCGAGCGTGCGGGGCCCCAGGCGGGCCAGCTTGCTGCCCTGGGCCAGGATCATCAGGCTCGGCTCGTAGATCTGCGGGCTGCTGGCCACGTAGTGGTCCCAGCTCATCACTTGTACCTGGGGCAGGTGGGTGGACACGAACCCTGGGCGTAGTGCCAGGCGACGTATGAGCGTGCAAAGCGGGGCATTGGCGTCTACGTGACGGGTCAGTTGCATGGAGCACCGGGGCAGAGAATCGGACAGCATGGGGAGTCGAATTATGCCCGCCGCGCGTGGTCTTCACCAGCAGCTTCGGAGAATCAGGCAAGGCTTCCGGAGAATCTGCGGTGGGCAATGTCCCTCTCTAGGAACAAAATGCTTCACATGAACCGTTTCACTTAACCGCGAGGTCTCCATGTATACCGCTATCGGTTACGCCGCCCAAACCCCCACCAGCCCGCTGGCACCCATGACCTTCGAGCGCCGCAGCCCGCGCCCGGATGACGTGGCCATCGACATCCTGTATTGCGGGGTGTGCCACTCGGACATCCACCAGGCCCGCAACGAATGGGGCATTGCGGTCTATCCCTTGATGCCCGGCCACGAGATCGTCGGCCGCGTGACGGCAGTAGGCGCCCAGGTCACCAGCCACAAGGTCGGTGACCTGGTCGGTGTCGGCTGCATGGTGGATTCCTGCCGTCAGTGCGCGGCCTGCGCCAAGGACCTCGAGCAATACTGCCTCGAAGGCCCGACCATGACCTACGCCACGCCCGATCGCGTCGATGGCAGCAACACCATGGGTGGCTACTCCAGCAGCATCGTGGTCAGCGAGCATTTCGTGGTACGCATCCCCGAAGGCATGGACCTGCCTAGCGCCGCTCCTATCCTGTGCGCCGGTATCACCACCTATTCACCGCTCAAGCACCACGGTGTAGGCCCAGGCCACAAGGTGGGCATTCTTGGCATGGGTGGCCTGGGGCACATGGGCATCAAGCTAGCCAAGGCGCTGGGTGCCGAAGTCACGCTGTTCACCCGGTCCGAGGCCAAGGCCGCTGAGGCGCGTCGCCAGGGAGCAGACCATGTGATCGTGTCCACCGACGCCGAGCAGATGAAAGCCGCTGCCGGTCGCTTCGACTTCCTGCTCGACACCATCCCTGTCCAGCACGACCTCAATCCCTACCTGGAAACCCTGACCTTCGACGGCGTGCACATCCTCGTCGGGCTGATCGAACCGATCGAGCCTGCGCTGCATGCTGCCAACCTGGTCATGAAGCGACGCGTGCTGGCCGGCTCGTTGATCGGCGGTATCGCAGAAACCCAGGAGGTGCTGGACTTCTGTGCCAAGCACGACATTCGCTGCGACATCGAGATGCTGGACATCCGCCACATCAACGAGGCGTATGAGCGCATGATCGCAGGCGACGTGAAGTACCGCTTCGTGATCGACATGGCGACCCTCAAGGCCTGATCAGCCATTGACCTGCACCGGGGCAGCCGGTGCAGGTTCTGTTGCTGGCCCTACCAGGCCAGCGGCTTCTCCCCACCTTTCCAGAACAGCCAGCGCCGGACCTCACCATGCGGGCCTGTGCCGATCTGCCAATCGGGTCGGCCACTGTCGAGCGCGATCACCGAGATGAACCCCGCATGGCTTGCAGCGACGAGGGTTCTACCATCCTCGCTGATGTCCATCGCGCTGATGGTCGAACCCAGATAGTGCTGCCAGCGTTCGCTACCGTCTTCCCCGAACGCCCTTAGATAACCATAGGCATCACCGACGATGTACTCGTCCTGGCGCGCCACGCCTGCATAGACCCGGGCGCCTTCCTGCACCACCGGCGTGCGGGGGTCCTGGCTGTAGTAATCGGTGTCCAGGCCTTCCAGGTCGCTCACCCTGACGGCCAGCGACGCGCCGCTGTAGAAGTGACAGGCATTGAGCAGCAACTGGTCCCCGGCGCGGTTGAACAGGGCGTAGTGCGGGTATTCGCTGGCCGGCCCGATACTGGCAACAGGCCGTAACCGATGGTCCAGCACCTGGTGTCGGTTGGCTTGCTCGCCCACGACGACCCGCTTGCCGTCAGGCGAAACAGCGCCGTGGGCCATGCTCAGGCCAAGGATGATGTCATCGGGGTCCGTGCCCTCTGCCAGCGCTTGCTCGACCTGCTCCTGGCGTGGCAGCAGCCGGCTCGCGCCCTGCTCGGATAGCACGAAAATGCCCTCGTCGCTGACCAGCAGCACCTGTTGCCCGTCGGGGAACGGTATCAAGGCAGTCGCAACGGGGGGCAGGTCGAAAGGCTCGAACGGATAGCCCTTGGGCAGCCCCTCCAAACCGGTAGGCCAGGCCAGCCGCCGCACCTGTGGGCCGCCCCATCCATCGGTCACGCGCACACCCTCGGCATTGGCCAGGGCGAAGAAGCGCCGAGCCGGGCACCGGCCGAAATGCTCGACGCCGATGATGGGTGTCACGCTGTAACCATCGATACGCACCACCTGGCCTTTCTCGTGAGGCATGCCGATCCGTGCGAGCAGGCTGCCGTCGTCGAGCAGCAGTAACGTGGCGATACCCTGGCCGTGCGTATCGAGCAGGGGCAACAAGGGCGCATGGGCTGGCGGCCAGGCCTGGCGAAACGCCTGGCGCTGGTGCTCCTCGACAGCCGGCTGATTGACCGTGCGCAAGGCGGCGCGCCAGGCGTCCAGCAAGTGCTCGGTGGCAGGGTGCCGGGGTTCTTCGAGCTGGTCCCAGCCGTGCGCACGGCCTTGTGCGACATAGTCGTTGACGGCCTGGGCGTAGGTGATAACGGCCTGCTGCCATTGCTGCTGGGGATGCTGCTTGTCCATGAGTGGGTGGAACTCCTTGATGTGCGCCAGTATCCGAGATTGCGCATGGTACTCCTTCGGTACGGCGGTTGTGAGGCCCAAGCATGACGCGTACCATGCCTGCGTCCCCAATTTTAATAAGACACACGCTCATACCGCTCCTTGCCGGGGCTGGACGTGCGTGGTCTTGCCTTGCCTGTGGAGAACCGGTTTCACGCCATGAACGGACCCCTACCTGACCATTTGCCACCCACTGTAGGCGGCGGCAGCTGGCTGAGCGTCATCGCCCTGGCGTTGGCCGCCTTCATCTTCAACACCACCGAGTTCGTGCCGGTGGCGCTGCTCAGCGACATTGGCCGCAGCTTCGACATGACCACTGCGCAAGTGGGGCTGATGCTGACCATCTACGCCTGGGTCGTGGCACTGGCATCACTGCCGATGATGCTGATGACCCGCAACATCGAGCGGCGGCGCCTGCTGCTGTTCGTGTTTCTGGTGTTCATCGTCAGCCACCTGCTGTCGTGGCTGTCGCAGAGTTTTGCGATGCTGCTGCTCAGCCGCATCGGCATAGCCCTGGCGCACGCCGTGTTCTGGGCGATCACTGCCTCGCTGGCGGTGCGCGTCGCCCCGCCTGGGCAACAGGCCAAGGCGCTGGGCCTGTTGGCCACCGGCACGACGCTGGCGATGGTGCTCGGCATCCCCCTGGGGCGCGTGGTGGGCGAGGCGCTGGGATGGCGCGTCACCTTCCTGAGCATCGCCGGCGTGGCGCTGGCGACCATGCTGTGCCTGATGAAATCGCTGCCGTTGTTGCCGAGCCAAAACTCGGGGTCGTTGCGCAGCTTGCCGATACTGTTCAAGCGGCCTGCGCTGGTCATCACCTACCTGCTGGTGACGCTGGTGATCACCGCGCAGTTCACCGCCTACAGCTATATCGAGCCGTTCGCCTTGCATGTCGCGCAGATCAGCGGTGAACGCACCACGTTGGTCCTGCTGTTGTTTGGCGGCGCTGGCGTGGTCGGCTCGTTCCTGTTCAGCCGCTACAGCGACCGTTTCCCCCAGGGTTTTCTGGTGGGTTCGATCGGCATGCTGGCAGTTTGCTTGCTGCTGCTCTTGCCCTTGTCCGGCAGCTTCAATGCATTTGCTGTGCTGAGCATGTGCTGGGGTGTGGCGATCTTGAGCTTCAGCCTGTCGTTGCAGTCACGCACCTTGAAGCTGGCTTCCGACGCCACGGATGTGGCCATGGCGTTGTTCTCCGGCATCTACAACATTGGCATCGGCGGGGGGGCGTTGCTGGGCAGTATCGTCAGCAGCTACCTGGGCGTGGCCAATATCGGCCTGGTCGGCGGCAGCGTGGCAGTGGTCGGCTTGTTGCTGGCAGTCGGCAGTACCCGCCGCTTTCGCGACGCGCTGACGCATTGAGTGTGGCTTACAGGCCAGCAAGGCTGCTCAGCTCAGTACCGCAGCCCACGCTGAGAGCAAGAGCAGCCCGCCCAGGGCTCGGTTGAATAAGCGCATGCGGCGTGGCGTTTGCAGCCAGCCCGCACTGCCTGCGCCCAGCACCGCCCACAGCGTCATGCACGGCAGGGCGATCACCAGAAACACCAGCGCCAGTTGCCACACCGCCAGGCCGGGCGCGGCAAACACGCCGATCACGGCCACGGCCATCAGCCACACTTTGGGGTTGATTACCTGCAACGTTGCCGCGTCCACTGCCGTAAACGCCCGCACCTGGGCTGCTGCGCCGGTGTCGCCGGCGCTGCGCAGCAGTTGCCAGGCCAGCCAGCTCAACCACAACACCCCGCCCCACATCATCAGATGCTGGGCTTGCGGGTGACGCGTCAACCATTGGCCCAGCCCCATGCCAACCAGCAATACGGTGGCCGCAGCGGCCAGGCAGGCCGCCAGGATGGGTACCAGTGTGCTGCGCAGGCCGTGACGCGCACCTTGGGCAAGGATGAGCAGATTGGTCGGGCCCGGGCTGATGCTGGCAACCAGGGCAAATGCCATAAATGACAGGAAAGAATGCGTCATGTGCAGGGGCTCCTTGAGATCAGCCACCATGCTCGCCGTTTGCATCGCGTCAGTCTGGAAGGATTGAGCAGCGTTTGCGGTAGTGTGCCGGCGTGAGTCGATAGGCCCGCCGAAACCAGCGGCCCAGGTGGCTCTGATCGGCAAAGCCCAAGGTGACGGCTACGTCTGCAGGGCTGGCCCCGCCGGCAAGCAAACGCCGGGCCCTGGCCAGGCGCAGCTGGATCAGGTACGCATGGGGGGCAAGCCCGAATGCCGCCTTGAAGGCTCTGGTCAAGCGATAGCGGTCGATACCACAGGCTGTTGCCAGCTCCTGGAGGCCTACATCCCGTGCGAGGTTGTCATGCAGATAATCGCGGGCCCGTTGCGCCGTGAGTGGCAGGCGCGGGTCCGGGTCGACCCGCTTGCGCCAGTGCAGGTGGCGTGTGAGGCAGGCGAGCAGGGCGTCGGTGGCCGACTGCCTGACGATGAGCAGCTCGTTTGCATGCAGTGCATTGAAGGCAAAAGCGGTGGTTTGGGCGAGCTGCAGGTCCTGGGTCAGCGTGTCGGCGAAACTGGGCAAGGCATCACGGGGCGCGTGTTCGAACAGCAGGCGCAACTGCTGCTCCAGCCAGTCCGGCTCCAGGTAGAGCGTAGAGTAGGTAAAACCGTCTTCAGTAGGCGCAAGCCCATCGTGCAGGTCCCCAGGCTCAAGCATGAAGACCTGACCCGGCACGCTGCGGTGCCTGACCCGACGGCAATTGAATTGCTGGACCCCTTGCTCGGTCACACCGACCAGGTAGCTGTCGTGCCAATGGGGGTCGTAGGCATGACCGACGAAATGCGCGCGGATCGACTCGATGCCGGTCTCGGCGTCCTGCTTGAGGTCGATCCAGTTACTCATGAGTGCTCGCTGTGTGCAGGCTGATGCGGGGGCTGTATCACAAGCCTAATGCCCCCGGTTTCAGGTGTCTGGAAGATTTGTGCAACTGCCGAGCCTGGCTGCCGGCTGCAGTGCGTCGAACCGCTGGCGCAGCCACTGGTGCAGTTGCGTGACGGCGGGCGTGAGCTGCTTGCGGTGCGGACATACCAGCGTGACCGGCGTCGGCTCGCCCGGCCATTGAGGCAGGACGATTTCCAGTCTGCCACAGGCCAGGTCGTCGCTGACATCCAGCCACGACTTGTAGACGATTCCCTCGCCAAGTACCGCCAGGCGGCGAATCACATCGGCATCATCACTGACCAGTGGCCCTTGCACGTGCACCGTGCGTTGGCCGAGTTGCCACTTGTCGTACACCCGTCCGTGCTGCATGTACAACAAGCAGGCATGAGTGTGCAGTGCTTCGGGTGTCTGGGGTCGGCCGTGGCGGGCCAGGTAATCGGGCGAGGCGACCAGCACGCGCTGGTTCCAGTCGGCCAGGGGGAGAGCAATGTAGTTGGCGTCCTGATTCAGGCCGTAACGCACGGCGACGTCCACCGGATCACGGCTCAGGTCGGCAATCTGGTCGGACAGCATGAAGCGCAGGTGCAGGGCCGGGTGTTCCCGGCGAAACGCGCTGAGCCATGGCAACAGCATGTTGCGGCCCAGGTCCGAGGGCGCTGAAACCTGCAAGGTGCCGCGCAGGGCGGTGGCATTGCCATGCAAATCGTCATGCCCGCGGCGTAGGCTTTCCAGCACGTTCACGGCGGTCGGCAGATAGCGCTCGCCCTCGGCAGTCAGGCGCAGGCTGCGGGTGGTGCGAACGAACAGGCGCACGTCCAGGTCACGCTCCAGCCGCTTGATGGCGGCCGCCACCTGGCCGGGTAACAGGTTCGCTTCTAGGGCAGCTGCGGTGAAGCTGCCCAGTGCGCTACTGCGTACGAACAGTTCGAGGTCGGCAAGGCGCAGCATTGTCACTCCGTGGGTGAAAGTGTTGCTCGATTGTGCCGGTTTTTATTTGTGGCAGGAAAGATACTATGGGCACTTCTTTCCTCTCGACGACCGGAATTGCCCATGGATACCGTCTCGCTGGCCAAGCGCCGCTACACCACCAAAGCCTACGATGCATCGCGTCAAATTCCCCAAGCCACGGTCGATGCTTTACTCGAGCAATTGCGCCACAGCCCCTCGTCGGTCAATTCCCAGCCCTGGCATTTCGTCGTCGCCCAGAGCGAGGCTGCCAAAGCCCGCCTGACCACGAGTACCGACACCGACTACGCCTACAACTCGCCCAAATTGCGCGATGCCTCTCATGTCATCGTTTTCTGCACGCGTACCGACATGACCCAGGCGCACCTGGAGGCCGTGCTCGCCCAGGAAGCACTCGACGGGCGTTTTCGGGATGAGCAGGCCAGGGCAGCTCAGGACAAGAGCCGACGCCACTACGCCGACCTGCATCGTTACGAGCGCAAGGACCTGCAGCATTGGATGGAAAAGCAAACCTATCTTGCCCTGGGTACCGCCTTGCTGGGCGCGGCTGCCTTGGGCCTGGACGCTACCCCCATCGAAGGTTTCGATAGCCAGCGCCTGGATGCCGAGCTGGGGTTGCGCGAACAAGGCTTCACCAGCGTAGTGCTGCTGAGCCTGGGCTATCGCAGTGAAACCGACTTCAATTCCGGGTTGAGCAAATCGCGGCTCCCGGCCTCCCAGGTATTCACCTTCCTGTAAAGGCATGCCCGGCTGGCGTGATTCACCACAGTGCAGCGCTGGCCGTCTTCAATGCCGAGGCCATTACCGCAATGGCCTTGTCTACCTCTGCCTCTGTGGTGAACCTGCCGATGCTCAGGCGAATGCTGTTACGGGCACGGCGCTCGTCCAGCCCCAGGGCCAGCAGGACGTGGGATGCCGCATTGTTCGCCGAATTGCAGGCCGAGGTGGTCGACAGCGCCAGTTGCGTGGCAAGCGCCGCGTTGTTGAACCCCGCCTGCTCGATACACAGGTTCAAGGTGTGCGGCACGCGCTGGGTTGCGCAGCCGTTGAGCGTAATGCCGGGCAGTGCCAATAGACCCTCGCGCAGGCGCGTGGCCAACTGTGCCAGGCGCGGGTACTCGCC
>Ga0268257_1002362_pt1 | contig 13790 bp, 17 predicted proteins | sample AgamicAtPrz_FD_200249 | JGI IMG/M metagenome (GOLD analysis project Ga0268257, IMG submission 200249) | Agave microbial communities from Guanajuato, Mexico - At.P.rz (v2) (version 3) | ecosystem: Host-associated > Plants > Phyllosphere > Phylloplane/Leaf | place: Guanajuato, Mexico | collected...
GGCAGGGCGGGCTGGCGATCCGCCGCCTGAGCCTGTCGGTGCCGTACCAGGTGATGCTGATCCGGCCCGAGCTGCGGCCCGCATCAGCGGTGCTGGAGCCGTTCTGCCAGGCGCTGCGGGAGCAGGCCAGGGCAATGGAGGCGGCCTTGGCGCAAGGCGCCTGAGCGGCCGGGCGAACGATTGGAACGTTCCGAACCGCACCAGGGTCAACCCCATCAGCAGTGATCGAAAATGCTCCACAGCATGAGGAATCGCCATGAGTACGCTGACCATCGAAGGCTGGTTCAAAGCTGAGGGTGATCGCAGGTCCACCCCGGTGGGTGACATTCACTTCGACATCCAGGGCGTGAACCACCGCAAGTTGGAGCAGGCCGAGGAGCGCCTGCAACAGAGCCACGAGCCCGAGGCGATGGTGGATGTCGACATGGACAGCCTGAACCTGGTGCTGCCCGAGGGCTACGGCCCGTTGTCGGACTGCCGCCTGCGCGTCTACCTGAGTGACGACGAGCGTGGCCAGTTCCATCTGGTCGGGCATCGGGCCAGCGATGGCAGCCTGATCTACACCAATGCGGTGTTGATCGCTCAGCTGAGCTGAATACCGGCTGCGCTGTCGCCGGTTTCCAGGTGTGCTGCCACTGACGTTGCCACTTCGCTGAAAGCCCGCGCCGCCGCGCTCTGGTAAGCGCCCCTGCGCTGCATCAAGACTGCGGTGCGCTGCAGGCGCAGTGGGTCCAGGGCAATGGCGGTCAGGTCATCATGGGCCAGGGCGAGGTTGGCGGGCAGCAGGGTCGACAGTGTCGTGCGGCGTACCACTTCGATCACTGCGCCAATCGCGTTGGCCTCCATCCGCACCCGTGGGCGTATACCGTGCTGGCGGCAATAGCGCTCGATCTGCTCGCGCGTGGCGAACTCGGCGCTGAGCAGGATCAGCGACTCGTCGTTGAGCGCCTGTGGGCCAATACTGCGGGCAGTGGCCAGCGGATGTGCGCGGCCGACCACCAGCGCCAGGGTTTCCACCAGCAGTGGGCGGCTTTCGATGTCCAGGCTGTGGACCTCATCGAAGGCGATGCCGACATCCAGCTCATCGGCCTGCAACAGCTCCTCCATGCGCTCCTGGGCGATTTCGCGCAGGTTCACGGTGATGTTCGGATAACGCGCATGGAAGGCCTCGACCAGCGGGCCGATCAGGTAGGTGGTGAAGGTCGGCGTCACTGCCACCCGCAGCGATCCCCGGCTCAGGTCGGCCACGTCATGGATGGCGCGCCTGGCCTCCAGAAGTTCCTGCTCCGCCCGCTTGGCATAGCGCAGGTAGACCTCCCCGGCATCGGTCAGCCGCGTGCTGCGCCCGGAACGGTCGAACAACTGCGCGCCGAGGCTTTCTTCCAGTTGCCTGACCTGTTGTGACAGCGCCGGTTGGGAGACATGCAGCGCCGCTGCGGCGCGGGTGAAACTGTGGTGCTGCGCCACTGCGAGAAAGTACTGGAGGTGCCGGGCAAGCATGACTGTTCCCATAAGATAATCTGATGTGCTCCATCATAAATGAGACTTTTACCTTATGTAATGCGTTGCGTAACCTTTGCCTCAACACACCGCGACATTGAGGCAAGCAGCCATGCAAGACATCATCGACGGTTTTCTGAAGTTCCAGCGCGACGCCTTCCCCGAACGGGTCAAACTGTTCAAGGACCTGGCCACCCAGCAAAGCCCCCGGGCGCTGTTCATCTCCTGCTCCGACAGCCGCCTGGTGCCCGAGCTGGTCACCCAGCGCGAGCCGGGCGACCTGTTCGTCATCCGCAACGCCGGCAACATCGTGCCGTCCTACGGCCCTGAGCCTGGCGGCGTATCGGCCTCGGTGGAATATGCCGTCGCCGCCCTGCAGGTAGCCGACATCGTCATCTGCGGCCACTCCGACTGCGGCGCCATGACCGCCATCGCCACCTGCAAGTGCCTGGACCACATGCCTGCCGTGGCCGGCTGGCTGCGCTACGCCGACTCCGCCCGGGTGGTCAACGAGGCCCGCCAGCATCACAGCCCGCAGGCCAAGGTCGAGGCCATGGTGCGCGAGAACGTGATCGCCCAGCTGGCCAACATCCAGACCCACCCTTCGGTGCGCCTGGCCCTGGAAGAGGGCCGCGTGCGCCTGCATGGCTGGATCTACGACATCGAAAGCGGCCGCATCGACGCCTTCGACGGACGTACCGGCCAGTTCGTCGCCCTGGCGCAGAACCCTGACGTCAACGCCGTTTCCCATCCCTCCAGGCACGTTGCCTGAACCCCTTTCAAACCCAAGGAGACACACCATGATCCAGTCGCAAATCAGCCAGAACGCCCGCCTTGCCCTGAGTGAAGTCATCCTCCTGGCCAAGGCCCGCAAGGACCTGTCGTTCGCCCAGATCACCGACGGCACCGGCCTGTCCGAAGCCTTCGTCACTGCCGCGCTGCTGGGCCAGCACCCGCTGCCAGCCAGTGCTGCCCAGGTGGTGGGCGACAAGCTTGGCCTGGATGCCGATGGCATTGCCCTGCTGCAGACCGTGCCACTGCGCGGCAGCATCCAAGGCGGCGTGCCGACCGACCCGACCATCTACCGCTTCTACGAGATGCTGCAGGTGTACGGCACCACCCTCAAGGCACTGGTCCACGAGAAGTTCGGCGACGGCATCATCAGCGCTATCAACTTCAAACTGGACATCAAGAAGGTCGACGATCCGGAAGGTGGCTCCCGCGCGGTGATCACCCTGGATGGCAAGTACCTGCCGACCAAACCATTCTGATTCGCCTTTAGGTGATTGGCTCGGGCGCCGCCCGAGCCATTTCCACGCACGCTATTGATCCCCTAGAGGAGCGACGGCATGGACCTGATCTTCAGGAATGTCCGCATCGACGATGTAAAACCCTTGATGGATGTGGCCGTGCACGACGGCAAGATCACTGATATCGCCCAGACGATCACGGTAACGGCAAACCAGGAAATCCAGGGCAACGGCAATGTCCTGGTCCCCGGCTTCGTCGAAGCCCACCTGCACCTGGAAAAAGCCAATGTCATGCAGCGCAAGGCCAACCGCTCCGGCACCTTGAAGGAAGCGATCGCTGTCACTGCGGCCCTCAAGCCCACCCTGACCCGTGACGACATTCGCGAGCGCTCTCTGCAGGTGTTGCGTGCCCTGGTGCAGGCCGGCACCACCCATGTGCGTGCCCACGCCGAGTTCGATCCGGCCCAGGGTTTCACCGGCCTGGACGTGGTCCTGGAGCTGCGCGAAACCTTGCGTGATGTCATCGATATCCAGGTAGTGGCGTTTCCCCAGGAAGGCATCCTGAAACTGCCCGGCATGAAGGAGATGATGGTCGAGGCCATGGAGAAGGGCGCCGATGTGGTCGGCGGCATTCCCTACAACGACGTCTCGCCCCTGGAGCACATCGATTTCGTCTTCGACCTGGCCCAGCGCTATGGCAAGGACATCGACCTGCACCAGGACTTCGCCGACGACGCCGAGCACATGACCATCGAATACGTGGCCCGGCGGACCCTCGCCACGGGCTACCAAGGGCGCGTCAGCGTTGGCCACCTGACCAGCCTGGCGGCCGTGGAGCCAGAGCGCCAGGCGCGCATCATCGCCCTGCTGCGCGAAGCCGGCATCAGCGTGATGTGCCTGCCCGCCACCGACCTGCACCTGGGCGCCCGTGGCGACAGCCACAATGTGCGGCGCACCTTGACCCCGGTGCGAGCGTTGCGCGATGGCGGGGTGAACGTATGCCTGGCCACCAACAACATCCGCAATGCCTTCACCCCCTACGGCACCGGCGACCTGCTGCACATCGCGCAGCTGGCCATCCCCGCCTGCCACCTGGGCGGGGCGGACGACCAGGCCACGGTGTTGCCGATGCTCACCAGCAACCCGGCCAAGGCCCTGGGGTTGCACAGCCATGGCCTGGCGGTGGGCAACGACGCGGACCTGGTGCTGATGGATACCCACCGTGTCGGCGACGTGATCCTCGACCTGCCAGCGCGGCTGATGGTGCTCAAGCGCGGCAGGGTGGTGGCGACGGCCGAGCAGCGGCGTTCGGTGGTGTTCTGAGCGGTTGTTACGATAGCTGCGTCAGGTGGGGTTGCAGCGTATTGTCAGCCCTGAGCCGCCACGGCAGCTTGATCGTTGAAGCCCTGCTCCAGTTCGATCCCGTATTGAAACATCGCCATGTCCATGATCCGCGCGGTGGGGTATTGCAGCCCAAGGCGTCCGGTGCGCAGGGGGAGGGGAGGGACGGCGAGTTCCTCGACCAGTTCCGCCAATGCCGCCAGGCCTTTGCCACTGGCATTGGTGATCGAGGAGCGGCGGGGGAACAGATCACGGCATGCCGCAATATAGAAACGGTCGAGTGCTGGGCACTCACCCCAGACGCCCATCAGGATCTTGGTCTTAAGGGTGTTCGTCCAGGAGACGTTGGTCGCCAGGGACTCCATGGAGCCCAGCACGGAATCCAGCAATTTCTGATGTCGGGCCCGGTTGCTGTTCTCAGGTCCGAAGTCCTCCAGCGAGAGCTCCAGCAACTCGGCACCCTGACCTTCGAAGAGCAGTCGGGCCAAGGCCTTCATCAGGTCCAGATTGCTGTTCTGCAGGAGCCCCGAGGAACCTCGGAACATCCCCCAGTTCGCCAGGTAGAAACCGATGTGCAGCGCGGTCGTCTCTAGCTGCGTCTTGGATGTCAGGTCGGACCAGTGGGTACGGGAATCGTCCCAGATGTACTCGTACAGGAACTCCCAGGCCTTGAGCCTTGGATAAAGATTGCCTGGCGCCGGCTGGATGTTGCCGTAGTAGGTCTTGGCGTAGTGATGCACATCGAAAGTCATGGGCAACGTCCTGTCGAGATGGGGTGGTGGCATCATAGTGGCGCATGATCCGCCAGTCGACCATGACGGATGTTCTGCCAACCCGTGTTCATAGGTCGTGCTCATGATCCGCCACGTGGCGCTGTCGGTGGGTAGCAGGTGCTCGATCCGCATCGAAGCCATCGCTTGCGCAAGGGAATGGTTGCAGTAAGGGTTTGGCTATCGTCCGATATCAACGCGATTGATGTTGGCAGACGCGCCGCGTTCTCTCCCTCTAGTTTGCGCAGGGCGTGCTGGAACCCCGAACAACAATAACGAGGGACCCCGACCATGCCCACTGCCCCCCAAGCGTCCAACGCCTGGCGCATCCTGTTCCTGCTGTTCCTGGCCAACCTGTTCAACTTCTTCGACCGCACCATCCCCGCCATCGTCATTGAGCCGATCCGTCTGGAGTGGCACCTGAGCGACTTCCAGATCGGCATCATCGGCACCGCCTTCACCCTGGTCTACGCCATCGCCGGCCTGCCGCTGGCACGTATCGCCGACACCGGTTCACGCAGCAAGCTCATGGGCTGGGGCCTGCTGGCCTGGAGCGGGCTGACGGCGGTCAACGGCATGGTCGGCAGCTTCTGGAGCTTCCTGCTGGTGCGCATGGGTGTGGGCATCGGCGAGGCCAGCTATGCGCCTGCTGCCAACTCGCTGATCGGCGACCTGTTTCCCGCCGGGCGGCGGGCAAGGGCGATGGGCATCTTCATGCTTGGCTTGCCGCTGGGTCTGTTGCTGGCGTTCTTCACAATCGGTGCAATGGTCGAGGCCTTCGGCACTTGGCGGGCGCCTTTCTTCATCGCCGCTGTGCCCGGCGTGCTGCTGGCGCTGTTCATCTTCATGATCCGCGAACCCGCGCGCGGTGCGGCGGAGACCGTGGCCATCGCCCAGACCCCGCTGGACCGCCCGCTGCGCCGGGTGCTGAGCGTACCCACCTTCGCCTGGCTGGTGCTGGCGGGGCTGACTTTCAATTTCTCCACCTACGCCTGCAACTCGTTCATGGTACCGATGCTGCAGCGTTACTTCGCATTGTCGTTGCACGACGCCGCAGTGGCCACCGGGCTGATCGTCGGCCTCAGCGGCCTGGTGGGCCTGACCCTCGGCGGCTGGGTGGCCGACAAGGTGCACCAGCGCTTTGCCAATGGCCGCCTGGTGTTTGCCGCGCTGAGCATGCTGGTGGCCAGCCTGTGCACCGCTTGGGCGCTGCATGCCGGGCGCATCGAGTTGGGCGTGTTCGTGGCGGTCTTTGGCATTGGCTGGCTGTTCTCGTACAACTTCTACACCTGCGTATACACCGCCATTCAGGACGTGGTGCAACCGCGCTTGCGGGCCACGGCCATGGCCCTGTTCTTCGCCGGGCTGTACCTGCTGGGCGGCGGGCTGGGGCCGGTGGTGGTCGGCGGGCTGTCCGACCACTTCGCCGTGGCGGCTATGACGGCGGCGGGTGAGGGCCTGATGAACGAGGCGTTCAAGGCCCAGGGGCTGCATGACGCGATGTACCTGATCCCCGTGGCGCTGATGCTGACCATGGTGTTCCTGCTGGCGGCTTCGCGGTGTTTCAGCCGGGATGCGCAACGGATGCGCGAGGGCATGGTGCTGGAGGGTGGGGCGGTGGCGGGGCAGGCGGCACAGGCTTGAGTCCGTGCTTACCGGCCTGGACGCTGGCACTTGCTGGCATGTCCGTTGGCTTTCTCGCAGACTACCCTTCTTTGCGCAAGAGCAGGGGAGCAGCAGTCAATGCGCGTTGTGGTGGATACCCGGACAGACGAAATACTTAGACTGGAGCATTTGTTGGAGGGGGGAAACTATACGCTCTGGTTGAACAGTTACGGCCCCTATCCCCTGGACAGGTCACTCGAAGCGCAGTTGCGTCATTCGGTGGGCAAAGGTTGTACCGTTGGTGGTGATTCATCGACCTGTGCAAGCGCCGCTCGCGGCGAAGTCATCGAGTCCCTGCTGCACTCAGGGGACGGCGGCTACGGGCCGTTGGAGCTACCTGCCAAGCGTTCGGAAGTGCTCAGGTTGGCAGAGGTGCTGCTCGGCCAGGTTCATCTTGACCGGGCCGACATTATCCGCAGGTTCTGGCTTGTCGAGGGGCACCCGGCATATCCCGTGTGGTGGGATTTTGCCTTCGACATTCAAGCCCAGGGGCAGCGCTGGATACTGATGGGGAGCGCGAGTGATTAAGCGGATCGCTTGGGTTATCAGTAATTGCTTGTAGTCGAGAAGGTTGGCACTGAGGTCATCGAGACCTGGCGCCGCGAATATTACTCAAATCTCGGCGTTGCGGATCACCCGTTGATACGCCGCCGTCATGGCTTGCCATGTCTCGCTGTCGGCGGGCACCAGGTGCTCGATACGCAGCGACGCCACCGTGATGTCCTGCGGCATGCCGAAGGTGGTGAAGGTGGACAGGAAGCGCAGCTCACCCTCGGCAGCGCGCACCCGGGTCAGCACCAATGGAGACACAGGCGTATCTGCCGCCCATGCGGGTGGCACGGGCAAGTCTTGCAGCAGTCTCGCCAGGTCAGGATTGCTCACCGCCTCCCTGGCCGCCCGCTGCCAGGCGATCGCCCGTATCTCGTCGGCATTGACCAGATGATCCCCTAGCCCGCCCGGGCGCAGCAGGGTGTCCAGCAGGTTGAGGCCCGAGGTGCTGCTGGTCGGTATGCCGGCCATGGCGAACAACAGCCCGGCACTGGCATTGGCCGCCGTGATGTCCCAGTTGCTGGCGATGACGATGGCCGGTGCGGGGTTGTTGGCCTGCAGGATGTGCTCCACGGCGTCGTGCACCATCTTCATGGCCGGGGCGTCCGCTGCAGAGGCCATGTAGCGCGGTGCATAGCCAGCCGCGATGAACACTTCGTTGCACTGATCGAGCGGTACCTGCAGTGCGCTGAGCAAAGCATGCAGGGTACTTGTGCTGGCCTTGGCGCGGCCGGTTTCCACGCAGCTCAGGTGGCGTTGCGAAACACCGGCGAGCAACGCCAGGTCGAGCTGGCTGAGCCCGGCCTGGCGCCGCAGGCGGCGCAGATGCGCGCCCGCGTCGGTGGCGGTGGGCGGGTGCGGGGTGTGGAAGGGAAGAGGGTTCATGCTGCGACTCTGGCTGTCCTTGGCTGAAGCGTCCATGACCTGTGAGGTCATTGCGGCGCAGGCGACTCTATCACTACCGTGAGGCCAACTTCGCCCGCCAGATCGACAGGTATGGAATTCGACTATGAGAGCTGAATGGATAGCGCTGCCGGTGTTGCTGCTGTTTGCCCTGTACACCGGCTGGACCATGCTGATTGCGGAGCAATCACTGATTGCCTTTGGCCTGGAGCTGATGTCCCGGCCGGACACCGCGCAGGTGGTTATCGACCTGTACGTGATGGCCGGGCTGGGCTGCACCTGGATGGTCAACGACCATCGCAAGCGCGGCGGCTCGTTGCTTGGCGTCATGCCCTATCTGCTGCTGACGCTGGTGTTCGTCTGCATGGGGCCGCTGCTGTACATCGCGGTCAAGGGTTGCATGCCGAGGCACGGGCAATGAATGTCGCCCTGTCGGTCTATGCCTGCTGCGTGGTGGTGCTGTTCATCAAGATGCTGGCGATTTCCTGCTACCAGGGTTACTTCCGTCTGCGTTACCTGGCCTTCACCAACAGCGAGGATGCGGCGCTGTTCAGACGCTCGGCTTGTCCGGCTGAACTGCCGCAGGTCACGCACGCCGCGCAGGCTTGGCGCAATGACCTGGAGAACATTCCACTGTTTTTCGCGTTGTCTGGGCTGGCAGTTGCGCTTGAAACTCCGTCGACCCCGAACGCCTGGCTGATGGGGCTGTTCACCGTCGCACGGATACTGCACACGGCGACCTACCTGGCGAGCATTCAACCGTGGAGGACGGTGAGTTATGCCTTGGGGGTATTTTGTTTGATCGGGTTGGCGACCTTGCTCATCGAGGCTGTGCCCAATATCAGCAGCGACGGGCGCGTTTGCGAGCCCCCCGCCCGAGCTCGACTCCAGCTCGACAACGGATCTGGATAAGACCTTGGGCGTTGCGGCCTCAGCGAACTTTCTGATTCTCATGCCGATTGTTGGCTGTGCGCCAGCGGTCGGCAATGCACGTCGAGGTCAGGTCCTGCATTCGTTCGTAATGAACGCGCGTCTCCGGTGCATCGTGGGCGCCAGTGATGGCCAGCAGGTAATGGGTGTCAGCCTGGTACTGCTTCAGGTCCAGCAGGGCCGAGGTGAAGACATCTGACAAGTCGGCTGACGGCCCCACGAATTTTTTGAAGCAAGACGATGACCGGGTTGGCAGCGGGTAGAAGGCTGCATACGGGTCGGGCTGCGCCAACGCTTTGGTCGCTTGCATGCGCAACCGTACCAGCGTGGGTTCGGCGAGGTCTACGGGGATCGGCTGTACGCGGCATGTGCGCAGCGTCGCCACCGCCGCGGCCAGTAACCCTTGGTCCGCAGCGGCTTGGTATAGCGCGCAGACCCGCGGCCGTCGCTCGTTCCAAGGCGTTTGCCTGCTCGATTCCACGAAAGCCAGGAGGTAGCTGACTACAGGGTGGCCACTGTCGTTGACCGCGTTCAGCTCGTCGGCGATCACCTCGGTTTTCTTCACGATCTCGGCCCTGGCCTTGACCCAGCTCGGCCAGTCGAGCTGGCCCTGTCGTTGCTGTTCGACTGTGCGGTCGATCCACTGCAGCTCCGCTTCAGCCTTGCGTATGGCCTGTTGCACGGTGGCCTCATGCGCGATGTTGGGGGTGGCGTGCACGGCGGTACTCAGCGCGAGGCAGAAAAACAGGGTGGGAAATTTGAGTTTCAACGGGTGGCTCCTCCTTGAAGCGCAGCCTGGTTGTGCCAGCTGGGGGCGGCGGATTCTACCGAGAAAGCCGGACGTTCGCCTGCGGGCTGCGTCTTTACATTGAATTATTCCAGGCCAATAATTATTGCCATGGAATAATTTCGGATAAACCCATGGCTGACATCTTCCTGCGACCTGAACTGGCGGCCGACATGGCCCGGCAACTGCTCGAGCCGTCCGCGCTGGATATCGGCCTGCGCTCCGGATTGTTCCTGTCTGGCCTGCGGCGCACCGGCAAGACCACCTTTCTCAGGAACGACCTGATCCCGGCGCTGGAGGCCAAGGGCGCGCTGGTGATCTACGTCGACCTGTGGAGCGACACCCAGACCAGCCCGGTGCAGCTTGTACTCACTGCTGTGCGCAAGGCCCTGCGCGAGCTGCAGACGCCGGGCTCGTCGTTCATGCAGCGGCTCAGGGCCCTGCGCGGCGCCGAGGTGGAGCTGGCCGGGTTCAAGTTCGGCTTCAACCTCGACACCCTGGGCGAGGCGGGCGGCGTGACCTTGGCCCAGGCCCTGGGCGAAGTGGTCGACCAGGCCAAGGCCAATGTGGTGCTGATCGTCGACGAAGTGCAGCACGCCATCACCACCGAAGACGGGCAGCAGATGATGCTGGCGCTGAAGGCCGCGCGTGACGCCATCAACCCACGCCCAGCCCCGGCTGGGCATTTCATGTTCATCGGCACCGGCTCGCACCGGGCGATGGTCAACGAGCTGACCGCCCGGCGTAACCAGGCCTTCGCCGGCGCCACCAACGTGGCCTATCCGGTACTGGGCGAGGACTATGTGGCGTTCTGGCTTGAACGCCTCGCAGCCGATGGCCTCGACAACCTACCCTCGCTGGCGGTGGCGACCGAGGCGTTCCAGACGCTGGGCAGCCGCCCCGAAGAGTTCATCCGCGCCCTGCGCCAGTTGATTCATTCGCCCAGCCTGGCTTCCGGAGCGGATGTGGTGTTGCCGGTGATCGCTGCCACGCTGCGTTCGGCGGCGGCGGACCTGGAGCTGATGAAGGTCGAGGAGCTGGGCGTGCTGGCCCAGGCCATCTTCGCCCGCATTGCCTCGGTGGACGGCGAGACACGCGGGGTGTTCTCCGCCGAGGCGGCGGCGCAGTACTCGAAGGTCGTCGGGCGTGAAGTGCGGGTAGAGGAAGTGCAGCCCGTGGCCAACGACCTGCTGGCGGCCAATCTGATCATCCGCCGCGGGCATGGGTTGTATGGGGTGACGGATCCGTTCGTGCAGGAGATCTGGCGGGAGCGCCAGGCGATGTTGGGCAAGCGCTGATGTCCGATTTGGACAAGGGTATTCGCAGATGAAGATCGCCACTCAACAGGGCGTCATTACCGTCATTGACGAACCCACCTACACGTTCGACTCCGAGGACAATCTGCGCTCATATGCGCGGGAGTTCATCGTGGGCCATGATGGCCTTTCATCGGTTCATGGCGTGATGTTGAACGACACCGGCGTCCTGGTTATCGGTGCCGGCGGGGGTGGGACAGGGGTTCATGCGCATTGCGCGCGGGTGATCGACGACAAGCTGGTGTTGGCCGTGGGCAATCAGGTCGCCTGTGTGTCGCTGATCCCTCCCCACGACTTGCTGTGGTCCTGCAAGGTGGATTTTGCGACGTGTTTCGGTCTCTATTGGGCTGCGCGACCGCGCGCACTGATCTCGCACGGCGAGCTGGAAATCACGTGCCTGTCTCCTGAGGGCGACGTCATCTGGAAAGCCATGGGCGCCGACATCTTCACCGGACGTTTTCAGTTGGCGCCTGACCATGTGGAGGTCGTGGACTTCTACGACACCGTCTACCGTTTTGATGTCGTGACGGGTGAGGCATTGGAATGCAGTTGATGCATGGGGGCGGCTATACATCCTGGTGCCATCCTCAGTTGCAAGTCCAAACTTGGCCACCGTCTTAACTTAGGAGCAAGTTCAAGGCCGGTGGCCATCTAGCTTGCGGTCTACTTGAACGCACAGGCGCCCACATCAGACGCTGTGCATTCGCCGTTTTCCCAGCCATCCCCCGCCGTTTGCCTGGCGCCGGAAAGGGTAAGACTCACGCCACTTTGATTTTCGCCTTTGTATCGGCAAATCACTGACTTATCAGTGACCTTCGCGGTGAAGAATTCGAAGCTGTCGAGGTCCTCTTCGCTGGCCATCGGGTTATCGCCCTCCCAGCCGCCTGGGGCGCTGTAGGCGTAGCCTTGGCCGTCTTCTTTTTGAGTGATGCTTGAAGCACTTGGGCAGGTGGCGGCAACGGCGTTACCTGCCATGAACAAAGCCAGCAAGGCAGTTCCGATCATACGCATGACAGCTATTCCTTCAGCAGAATTGGGAAACTCATGATGTGATGCGGGAATTGCAGCGCGCTACTGGCAAAAATGTCAGGTCAGTGGTCCCGGTAGAGGCGGCTGGTGTGTCAGAGGACTGTGAAGGAGGAATGCCTCATTCGTAACCCATCTTTAGTAACTGGGCCTGAGCCGCCAGCTCGTCCATCGCGGCCAGGCCGGCTTCGTCACATTTGCCCAGAAAAGCCCCCAAATCTGAGAACGTGATACCCCGTTCACCGTCAGTGATAACGTGGGGGATTACGCTCTCATCCAGCAGTTTCTCCAGATGCGGGTAGGGAACGCCAAGGGCATGGGCAGCTTCCTGAACGGTCAGGGCAGTCTTTTCCATGACGATGGTGCGTTCTGCACCATGGAATTCATCACGAAGTTTCCGATACCCCAGCCGCGCGTAGAAGCCTTGGGCCGTGATGGACGAAGGAACGCGCAGTGCCGTGACACCAGCCCTGATCGCCGCTGCATGGATGGCCTCCATCAGCAGTCTGCCAATACCTGTCCCATGATGGATCGGGGCGACAAACACTGTCCTTACAAACTCGCCATCGAGGCTTGCCGTCCCCAGCAGTCCGCTCTGGTTGAACGCCACGAACACCACCCGGCTATCGAGCAAGGCACTGACCGCCGTAGGTGAAAAACTCTGTTCTACCTGGGCGATCACCTCTGCCGGGTAATCCTGTGAGTTGGAATCGCGCAGTGCCGCGATCACGATGCGGCTGATGTCTTCTGCGTCATCGCGCTGAGCGCGGCGGATATGACATTCCATGGACGTATCCCGAACTGATGTCCCCAAAGCCTAACCCGTGTCGAGCAGCCTTGAATTACGAAAGGGCCGCAAAGCGGCCCTATGCACCTGTGACCTCAGTGCTTCATCCCCAACTCCGCATCATCCATCAGCGCCTTGGCCAGCGCGCTCAGGTAATACGATGCCCAGATCAGCTGAGGCTTCTCCTCCATGATCCCGGTGATGGTCAGGTCGCACACGCAGCCCATCAACTCCGAAGCCTGCTCCCGTGCGTGCTGACAAGGGATGCCGGGTTCGATGCAGAACAGCGGGTCGGTATGCCCCTCACCTTGATAAAACCGAGTCTTGCCCACGGTGGTGTGGGGCGTGGTGTCGTCTGTGCTCATTGCTCAATCTCCCTGAAATGATCGGTGCCTGGGCTTGCGCAATCGCGGGACAAGCCCGCTCCCACGGGTACAGGTGCCACGCCGCATGTGGTGTGCTGCGCGTGGATCGCAGCTATTGATCGCAGCTATGGAGCACAGCGTGTTTGGATCACAGCGTGGGAGCGGGCTTGCCCCGCGATTGCGTCAGCCCAGCCAACAAATGACTAAAGCCCTAGTGCAACGTCCGAGGCTCCACCTGCGGCATCTGCACCTGAATCAACGCCGATTCGAGCAGCACCCGCAGCGCTTCCATTTCGTGCATCGCGGCCATGACCAGAATCGACACGGGCGACTTGGGGTGCAGCAGAACAGCCTGATGCGCCACGGTCTGCGCGCACAGGGCGTACTCCGTGGCCTGGATGATGGTGTCTTCGAGGGAGTGGTGGTTGTGGGGGGGATCGGGGACGATCTTTAACATAACAATTTCCCTTTGGCGGTGCCGCCACCTGCCTGCTGTCAAACAGTAGGGTGGCAGCTGTACGTGGGTTGACAGACCGGCGGAAATTGCAAAGTTCCGGCGCACGCAAGCGTGCCCGCACGTACAGCTGCCATAAAGGTTGAG
>Ga0268257_1002370_pt1 | contig 13733 bp, 11 predicted proteins | sample AgamicAtPrz_FD_200249 | JGI IMG/M metagenome (GOLD analysis project Ga0268257, IMG submission 200249) | Agave microbial communities from Guanajuato, Mexico - At.P.rz (v2) (version 3) | ecosystem: Host-associated > Plants > Phyllosphere > Phylloplane/Leaf | place: Guanajuato, Mexico | collected...
AAGCGCTCGAGCAGACGACGCAGGCGGGCGTCGTCATCGACAATCAGGATCTTCTCGCCTTCGACCGGTTGTACTGCAGTGCTGCTCATAGAGGCTCCTTGAACGAGAGTCCGCGGCGCAATGCGCCGGGCTGAACGGTGGGCATTATGGCTCAGAGGCCGTATGGACCACGCCATGTCCATTGTTAGCAGATTTTTCGCTGCCTAGGATCCTCAGGCCCTGCCGGTCAGGAGAGTTTTCATCTGCAGGCCGTACGCGAGCCCAATCAACAGCCGCTGAAAATCTATACAAGCCGTTGGTGGCCAAAGAGAACAGCGGGACGAGAAGTTAAGCAGCAGCCAAACGCAAGGCGGTTTGCCGTAACGCTGCAACGACTGGCGGCTTTCGACGCTCTTAATACGGATGCGAGCGGGAAGGGCTTGATGACGCGCCTGGCGAAGGGCAGCTTTCTCGACGATTTATCCTGCACGCCTTGCGGTATCGGAGCGCGCAATCTGCAACCACCGCCATCGTCTAATCACCATAGGATCTGTTAACACTTTCAGCAAAAACGCGCCGGGCGGGAAACGCCAAAAAAAACCCAGCTTCTCCCGCATCTAAAATGCCGACTTCCTGTTGCGATTTACGCTATGAATCGCCCGCCCATTAGCCGACAACGCGGCTTCATGCAGGGCTTCGGACAGGGTCGGATGGGAGAACACCATCATCCCCAGGTCCTCGGCGCTGGTGCCGAACTCCATGCCGATGGCCCCTTCCTGAACCAGCTCTGCCGCGCCCGGCCCGATCACATGCACGCCCAGCACACGGTCGGTGCCTGCATCGGCAATCACCTTGACCAGCCCGGCGGTGTCGTTGGCCGCCATGGCCCGGCTGCTGGCAGCGAACGGAAAGGTGCCGATGTTCAACTCGACGCCCTCGGTCTTGAGGGCCTGCTCGGTCTGGCCGACCCAGGCGATTTCCGGGTGGGTGTAGATTACCGAGGGGATCAGGTCGTAGTTCAACGGGTGTCGATGCCCGGCAATCCCCTCGGCCACCATCACCCCCTCTTCAGAAGCCTTGTGCGCCAGCATCGGGCCGCGTACCACGTCGCCAATGGCGAATACCCCGGGAACGCTGGTGCAGCACTGGCCATCGACGTGGATAAAACCGCGTTCGTCCAGGTGCACGCCGCTGTCGGCGGCCAGCAGATCGGTGGTCAGGGGGCGGCGACCGACGGCGACGATCAGCCGGTCGAACACCTGCTGCTTGTCCTCGCCGGCCTCACTGAGGCTGACCTTGACGCTGTCGCCCTGCACTTCGCAGGCCGTCACCCGGGCGCCCAGGCGGATATCCAGGCCCTGCTTGCCGAGGATCTTCTGCGCCTCCTTGGCGATCTGCGCATCCACCGCCGGGAGGAAGCTGTCGAGGGCTTCCAGCACCGTGACTTCAGCCCCCAGGCGTGCCCAGACCGACCCCAGTTCCAGGCCGATGACACCGGCACCGATCACCCCGAGGCGCTTGGGCACCTGGGTGAATTCCAGGGCGCCGGTGGAGTCCACTATCACCTCGCCGGCCAGGGGCGCCGCGGGAATGTCGATCGGCCGCGAGCCGGGAGCCAGGATGATATTGCCGGCGCTGATGCGTTGCGTGCTGCCATCGGCGGCGGTGACATCCACTTCCTTGTTGGCCAGCAGCTTGCCGTGACCTTCCAGCAGGGCCACGCCATTGGCCTTGAACAGCGAGGCAATGCCGCCGTTGAAATTGCGCACCACGTTGTCCTTGCGCGCCAGCATGGCCGGCACATCCATCTGCGGATTGCTGATACCGATGCCGTGCACTTCGAATCCGTTGCGCGCTTCGTAGTAGTGGTGGGAACTGTCCAGCAATGCCTTGGAGGGAATGCAGCCAACGTTCAGGCACGTCCCGCCCAGGGCAGTCTTGCCATCCTTGCCCTTGTAGCGCTCGATGCAGACTGTCTTGAGCCCCAGTTGCGCGGCCCGGATGGCGGCGACATAGCCGCCGGGACCCGCACCAATAACGATCACATCGTAACTTTCACTCATAGATTGCCGTCCTTTGCACAGACAAACTCGACCACGGCCTCCATGGTCGCGCTGTCCTTGAGAATTTTCAGATGGCCCAACCCGCGAGTCTGCAAGACCCGCCGGTGTCGCAAGCCTTCGGCGAAGGATTGCAGGTCATCTGCCGGGACTTCCTGGTCCTGCTGGTCATGCACCAGCAGCACCGGGACCTCCACCTGGCGCCCATAACGGCTGACCGCCAGGCTGGCCATGTCCTTCTGATAGCGTTGCTCAACCAGAAGTTGCATGCGTTGCCTGACGTCATCGTTGATCCACAAAAATGCGGCAAAGCGCCGGACCACGTTTTCGATATCGGCCGGCGCGGCCACCAGGACCGCCCGCTGGAAACCCTTGCCGACCGGAGTGCTCAAGGCATACCCGGCGGCAGCGCCGCCCAGGGAATGACCAATCACGGTGTCGAAGGGCCCCAGTTGCTTTTGCACCTGGTCGAGCATGCTGACGAAGGTCGGCAGCGAGGCCTGCCGACCGCCGCTGCCGCCATGGCCGATGCAGTCGAAGGAGAGGACCTCGCAGCCCTCCTCCAGCAACAGCGGGATCAGGTACTGCCACTGGGTGCTGGCGCCACTCCAACCGTGCACCAGCACCACGCGGCGCCGGACCTGTGGTGGAGCCCAGCGAAAGCAGCGCAGGCGCCCCTGGTCGGTTTCCAGGTCCTGCACCGTGGCGCTGGGCAAGGTCTGCGGAAAATGCTGGCGCAACCGTTGTGGCGTCGTGAACATCTTCAGCGCCCTTGCTGCAGCGCGCTGGGGAAAAAGCCGCGACTCAATCCAGAAGCTGCAGCGAAGCAGCCCCAGAACCCCGTTGTAAATGCCCTTGAAGAGCATCTTCCTGAAGCTGTTGCGCCGGCCCCTGGCAGGTGCCGGCCTTGGCTCTTGGGTCGCCATCTTCCTTCCTCATCGACTACAGAATTCAAGCGCTGGGCTACAGCTTCACCATGTTGAAGTCCAACTTGCTCACGCCGCATTCCGGGCAGGTCCAATCCTCGGCAATGTCGTCCCAGGCGGTGCCCGGAGGCACCCCCGAATCCGGATCGCCAAGGCGTTGATCGTAGATCCAGCCACAGATCAGGCACATCCACAGGCCGGACTCGGCCACAGCGTTTTCAGCGTAGGTGCTCATGGATGGTCAACCATCATCAAAGGGTTATGCGTTGTTCTCATGCGCTGGCCTGAGCCACTTCGGCCACCTTGACGTTCTCCACGAGGAACTGCGCCACCTGCTCCAGTACCGCGGCATCGGAGAGGATCCGCACATGCCCGAGCCCGGACACCGGCTCCAGCTTGGCCCATGGCATCAGCGTGGTGATCTGCTGCGCTTCGCAGAACGGCACGATCGGGTCGTTAAGGTCATGCAGCACCAGGGTTGGCAGTCGCAGGGCGTTGCCCAGCGCCGGGATATCCCAGTGCTCCACCGGCACGCCGTTGCGTTTCCACAGTTCCCGGTGCATGGCCTGGACCACCGCCGGCTTGAGCTCCAGGTAGCCGTTGGCCCAGCGCTGGATCACCACCGGCAGGTTGGCCGGCGAGCCCAGCAGGCACAGGGCCTTGATCCGATGAGTCTCGGCCAGTTCGGCCAGGGCTCCGGTGGCAGCGATCCCGCCCAGGGAATGGGCAACGATACCCACCACGTCACCGAGGGCGACAATCGCCGCTTTCACCGCGTCCTTGAACTCGGTCATGGTGCTGAGCGAGCCCGGCGAGATGCCGTGGGCCGGCGCATCGAAGGTCGCGACCTTGAAGCCCTGGCGCTGCAGGACCCGGGTGAAGGAATACAGGCTGCGGCTGTCCGCACCCCAGCCATGGACCAGCAGGATGGTCTGGTTGCCCGTGCCCCACTGATAGCCATGGGGAACGCCGGGGATACCCTTGATATGAAAACGCTGGGCGCCCAGCGGGCTCATTTCCTTGTCCGGCTGCTTGATGTATTCCCGGGTGTAGCCGAACAGGTCGGTGGCCTTGGCCCCGGCGGTCTCCAGCGACACCGATCCCAACACGCCCATGTAGCTGCGCAGCATCTGCTGCTTCATGGTCAACGGGCCGTTGGCGGCCCGGGCTCCGGGGGTGCTCGGGTCACTGACCGCCTGGGCTGGTTGGTCGAAGGACTCATAGAAGCCGTTCACCGGATCGTACAGGTGGCAGCTACGCGCCACGTGCCACACGTCCTGCACGGTCATGGGCTTTTCCCGGACCATGCCGGGGAAGGCCGTCTTCAACGCGGCCTGGGCTTCGGGCAGGTTGTAGTGGGGAATGATCGGCGCCACATGGTGCGCGGTGTGCACCGAAATGTAGTGTGTCAGGAACAGCAGCCACTTGGGGTACATGTAGTCGGTGGTCAGCAGCAGGCGGCTGCTGTTGAAGCTCCAGTGTTCCTTGGTGAGGAACGGCGTCTCGTCGCTGATGTGGTGCATCATGGTGGTCAGGCTGAACCAGGCATGGGTCGCCAGCCACGGGGCGATGAAGTACAGGAACAGACCGGTGAAGCCGGTGAAGTAGACCAGGGTCGGCAGGTAGATCAGCGCAGCCACCACCATGAACAGGATCGAGCGACGCACTTCATTGCGCGCTTCGAGCTTGTGGAACATCGACGGACGGAAGCCCGAGTGACGCTGGTAGTTGACCGTGCCCAGCCAGAACAGCCAGGTGCGTGTGCTGCTGTAGACCAGCTTGTCCCACCAGGGCATGGCGTCATATTGCACGCGCAGCACCGGGCGCCAGTCGACGTCCATTTCCAGGTTGTTGGTGTTGGCGTGGTGCATGTTGTGCATGTGGCGCCAGCCGTGGAACGGGTACAGCAACGGCAGCAGCGCGATGTGCCCGAGGATGTGGTTGAAGCTGCGGTTGCGCGAGAACGAGTTGTGCCCGCAATCGTGAGCGACACAGAACAGGCCCCAGCCGCCCAGGCCCGCCACCAGCCACAGCGGCAGGTAGAACATCCAGTGCACGTGGGCGACCGCCACGATGGCACCGATGTAGAGCATGTAGCTGACGACGAAGCTGAGCATCCCGCGCCATACCCGCGGCTGATACAGGTGCTTGGGGATTGCGTCGGTCAGACGCAGGCCCTCGATCTCCTGAGAGCGTCGGAGCAGGTCATTGAATTTATCGTTTTTTTGCGAGGGCATCTGTGCAATGGCCATGGCCAAGCTCCTGCGAAGTCAAACTTCGGATGTGGTCAGTTCATTGGCCAGGTATTTGGACAGGTCATCGATGCTGGAGTATTCGAACAGCAGGGCCGGCGACAGGCGCTGCTCCATGAACTTCTCCAGGTCACCCGCCACCTTCACCGCTACCAGCGAATCGAGGCCGTAGGACTCGAAGCTGCGGGCGGTATCGACCTGGGAAGGATCGATCTTCAAGAGCGCGCCCATCTTCTGCACCAGCCAATGCTTGATGTTGTCCTCGTTGAGTTCGACCGCCGCCTGTTTTTTCTCTGAGAAACTCAGAGTGCTCAGCAAATTGGAGATGAAATTGGACATAGGATCTTCCTTGATGAGTGAGGTGGTTAATACGATCAGCCGATTGGGCGTTTCAGGACGAGGCCTGGCGCTTGCGGACTTTGTCGATCATTGCCTGGGACGGGGAACGCAGGTCTGAGACCAGTCTCAGCTTGCCCATTAACGCCAGTGTCCAGCCCGACAGGTCGGGCTCCCACCAGTGCACGCCATGCCGGTACCAGGCAGGGAATGCATGGTGATTGTTTTGCAGCCCCTCGCCAAAGGTGAGGAAGGCCACGATCCAGTTGTTGGTGCTCTGGTCGTGGGTCACGAACGGGCGAGCGCCGTAGCGGTGGCAGATGGAGCCCACACACCAGGCCGCCTGGTTGGCGACGAAGATCCGCGCCAGGCCGCCGAAGATCAGGCCGCTCCAGGCACCGGACCAGCTCTGGCTGACCAGGCCGCCGATCACCCCTGGCAGGATTACCCCCAGGGCCACCCAGAACAGGTAGGTCTGGTTGTAGAAGAACAGCCGGCGGTCGCGCAGGATGTCCGGGGCGAAGAAATTCCAGCTCGACACGTCCGGGGCCAGCATCCACGGCATGTGCGCATGCCACAGCCCCTTGGCCCGTTGCCAGCGGCTCTGGCCCATGAGGTTGGGGGAATGCGGGTCACCGTGCTGGTCGCTGTAGGTGTGGTGCCGGCGATGGGTGGTGACCCAGAACAGGATCGGCCCCTGGGCCGCCATGCAACCGGCGATCAGCATCAGGCTGCTCATCGGCCGCGAGGTCTTGAACGCACGATGGGCCAGGTAACGGTGGTAACCCATGGAAACCCCGAACATCTGCACCGCGTAGAACACCGCGAAGAGGATGAAATCCAGGGCATGGACCTGGCCGGTGAACCATAGCCGGATTGCCTCGAAGGTCCCGAACAGGGGCACCAGCATGACAGCCAGCGCGATCCGCGCCTTGGTCCTGGCCGCACTCGGGCTCAGCTGAGCAACCCCGCCGACCTCTGGTGTCGCTGTGTTGGTGAGTATCTCGTCCATGAATAGCTTCCTGTGAGGTAGGGACCGGCAATCAGCTTTCTGAAGGTTCTGCAGCCTCGGTCGGGCCGGGCCGTTTGACATCCCAGGCCAGGCCGCAGAGGGCGAGCAGCTCGATGAACAGGCCGCCAATATCCAACTGCCAGGGTTTCAGGCCGGCATGGGCCAGCGCCGGGAAGGCGTGGTGGTTGTTATGCCAACCGCCCCCTACCGTCGGAATCGCCAGCCAGAACACGTTGCGGCTGGTGTCCCGGGTCTTGTGGTCGCGGCCGCCAACCCGGTGGGCAAAGGAGTTGATGCACCAGGTGGCGTGGTCCACCAGGAAGATCCGCACGAAGCCGCCCCACAGCAGGCCGCTGAGCGCGCCCTCCCAGCTGCGGGTTATCAGCCCGCATGCCAGGCTGGGCAGCAGCAGGCCGAGGATGATCCAGAGGTAGTAGCGCTGGTTGATCTGCATGATCAGTCGATCGCGCAGCAGGTCCGGCACGAACTGGCTCCAGTTCTGCTTGCGCAGGCTGAACAGCCAGCCGAGGTGAGCGTGCCACCAGCCCTGGATATTGCCGATAAAACCCGCCTTGAGCGGACGCGGCGAATGCGGGTCGCCTTCCTTGTCGGTGAAGGCGTGGTGCTGGCGATGGGTCGCCGCCCAGAACAGGATTGGGCCCTGGGCCGCCATCGAACCGGCGATGCCGAAGAATGCGGTGATCACCGGGCCGGCCTTGAACGCATGGTGGGAAAAGAACCGGTGCATGCCCACTTCCACTCCCAGGGCGGTCAGCAGGTACATGCTGGCCAGCGCGCCGATTTCCAGCCAGCCGATGCCCTGATGCCAGGCCAGCACCAGGGCCACCACGGTGCCCACTGCCGGAGTTGCGACCGTCAGCCAGGCCAATTGCCGCTCGCGCTGGCCGGTGCGGTCGATATGAGGATTCATGGCCGTCATGACAGGGCATCCGTAGCAGTTTTAAGGGTAGGTGCCGCAGCCGCGCGACTGGCGCCATAGCGCGCCAGCGTGTCGTTGAGCAGGGCCTTGCGGGTGGCCTGGCGCTGGACCTTGCCACTGGTGGTCAGTGGAATGCCGCCCATGGGCGCCAGGTGGATGCGCGCCGGGGCCACTCCGAACTGGCTGACCAGCGCACTGGTGATCACCTGGCGCAGCTGTTCCTGCTGGGCTTCATCGAGTTTCTCGCTGCGCTTGAGCTCGGCCACGATCGCCAGTTGTTCCTGCTGGCCGTTATCGATGCCCACCGCCACGCAGCCGTTGCTGCGGATGCGCGGGTCGGCGCTTTCCACCGCCAGCTCCAGGTCCTGGGGATACAGGTTGCGCCCGGCAATGATGATCAGGTCCTTGAGGCGCCCGGTGACGAACAGTTCATCGCGGTACAGCGCGCCAAGATCGCCGGTGCGCATGAAACGCCCATGGATGCCCGGCAGGCTGGCGCGAAACACCTGCTGGCTCAGCGCTTCCTTGCCCCAGTAGCCGGCGCCCACGTTGTCGCCCTGGACCCAGATCTCGCCGATCTGGCCGTCGGCCACCGGTTGCAGACTGACAGGGTCGACAATCGCCACACACAGGCCCGGGGCTACCCTGCCGCTACTGACCAGCGGCAGAGCCCGGGCATCATCAGCATCGACGATTGCCAGGGTGCCACTGGCGAGTTGGTTCCGATCCACCTGGGTATCGAACGCCGGCTCATCGTGGCGCTTGCCTGAGACTAGTACCGTGGCCTCGGCCAACCCATAGCAGGGACCCAGGGCCGCCGGGTTGAAGCCAGCGGCGGAAAAACGTTCGGAGAAGCGCGCCAGAGTGCTCTGGCGCACCGGCTCGGCCCCGCAATAGATAGCCTTTAGCTTGCTCAGGTCGAGCTCTGCCAGTTCCTCGTCAGTGATGCTTTCGACACACAGGTCGAAGGCGAAATTGGGCGCAATGGTGACGTCGGCATCGTATCTGGACACCGCGTCCAGCCAGCGCAGCGGCCGCTGGGCAAAGTGCCCGGGGCTGATGAGTACATTGGGGAATGCATCGAAGATCGGCTGCAGTATTCCGCCCATCAGGCCCATGTCGTGATAAGGCGGCAGCCAGCTGCAACCCACGCGATTTCTGGCCGGGCCCATCCACTGGCTGGCACTGCGGCAATTACTGTAGAGGTTGTCGTGGGTCAGCATCACGCCCTTGGGCGCCGAGGTGGAGCCCGAGGTGTATTGCAGCAGGGCCAGTTGGCCGTGGGCGAGCGCCTGCCCGCGCCAGGATGAATCCGCCCCGGCCAGTTGCTCCACGTCAACCCACTGGGACGCAGGCAAATCACCTTGGAGCAGAGCATTGACCCGCTCTTGGAATCGCGCCAATCAGATTGCCGACATCATGGGGCGTCCAAGCCTTACTTGGCAGATCATTGGCAGCAGCGAGTCAGTGCGACTGGGAAATGGTATGCGGCTCGATGCACTTCCCTTGTCTGAGGCTCAAGCTGTTGAAAGCGATCTTTTGGTCATCCCTGGGCTGGGCTTTGAGAACGCCCAGGCGCTACCCCCAGCGAGTAGTGAAAAGAGACCATCGGATCCGATTCGATCGCTATCGACGGCACTCATTGCCCGTCTCAATCAGAGCGATATACGAAAACTGGTGAATTTAGTACAGCAGCAGCACCAGCGAGGCCGGCAGACTGCAGCCTCCTGTTCGGCGGTTTTCGTACTGGGTGAAGCAGGTGTGCTAGACGGCCGTACGGCCACCACACACTGGCAGTTATATGAAGCCTTCAAGCACCGCTACCCTCTAACTACCCTCGATACTAAACGTATGCTAATACACGATGGCGAGATAATTACAGCAGGCGCTGCCATGGCTCAGATGGATTTGATGCTTTATATCATCCGTCATGGGATGGGTAACCGAATAGCCGAATTAACCATGCGTTATTTACTGATCGACGACCGACCCGCGCAGTACCACTACATGGCATTATCCAGTGTACAGATGAACCGGCGCGAAGTTTGCAAATTGGAAAAGTTTATCGAGGACTGTCTGCCCACGATTCCATCTCTTGACAACGTGGCCAAGCATCTAATGATCACCCAGAAAACCTTATCTCGACGAATCCAAGCCTCTACGGGAAAGTCACCAATGGCGTTCATCCAACATATTCGCCTACGGCATGTGCATAATCTGTTGCAGACATCCCAAATGAGCATCGAGGAGATCGCGTTTTAAGTGGGCTATTCCGACTCGACAGCGCTCCGCCGGCTAATACGAAAGCATTATGGATGCACCCCCAGCCAACTACGCCTTTCAAACGCCAGCCGGGGGTCGAAAGACATCACCCTGGTGTAAGCGTTAGCGGATATATCTCAGTAGGTCGTTCATCCGACGCCTACTCGACTTGCGCGCCGCTATAGCCTCCGCAGTGGCAATTTGGAAGGCTATATCCCTGTTACGTGTTGAAAGGCTAGTGTCGTGTTCAACCCTGAAATGTCGGATGTTCGGGTGGTTAGCCGCCTGTCACCTTGTTTATCACACCACTCTATCTGCTGCGGCTCCGCTAACCCACCCTATGTATGGACTCGCCTTTACCTGTCAACCCGCTTTGAACAGAGAAGCCCGGTTGCATCTATGTATCAGGCCTCGGCAAGGGAGCATCAAGTGCTCCGGGCCACCATTGTTTGAGCTCGCGCAGTGCTGATTACGAAGAGGCTTCAACAGCCAGTAGAAAGGTAGGCATCAATGCGCGACGCTCTGACCTGGGGTCAATGTTGTGAGCAGAGGTTGGAGACGCTTAGCGCCCGGTGGCGGTAACTCGTTGTGTTTACTCAGCCATTGCAGCCTCCTGCCGTGCTTGGGATCAAGACTGTAGATATCGTGCGACTGCAGCAGCACCCAGGCGATGCGCAGGTTGCGGTTGGCCAGCCGGATCTTCCGGCCACCGCTGTGCTGATCGGGAACTAAGCCAATGTAAGCGGCGAACTGCCGTGCATTGGGGGAACGTTGTGGCTCGACCTGCTTGACCACCAGCGCGGTGACGATGATCGGTCCGATCCCTCGTATTGTCATCAACCGATGACGCCGTCTTGTCTTTGCGCGCGCTTTGCTCCAGCCGGCTGGTCTGATGCAGGATGCGACTTCCCAGGAGCGCCTACTCTGCCTGCAGGTCGGCAAGCAGCTCGCGCAGAAGGTCGGGCTGTGGCAGCGTGGCGCCCTCCAGGATCCGGTTCACGCGCTCGGCGAGCGCCGCTGCACCTTGCGGTATCGCCAGGCCATGCTCGAGCAGCAGGCCGCGCATCTGATTGCCCAGCGCCGTACGCCGTCGCATGCAGCCCTGCCTGACGAGATGCACCGCCTGCATGGTCAGGGCCTCCAGGCTTTTCACCGGCACGGCGTGGATGGCCTGATCGCGTCCGGCGTTGCGATCGTTCTTGGCGCCACTGCGGTGATCGGCGACACGCTGTGCCGGCAATCTGGAATACCTGTTTGGCCAGGTCGATAGCCAAGACTGATCGCTGGTTAGACTACGCCGAGTCGTTGATCGAAGGTTTGACTGTACGGCGCGCTGCCCAAGCCCGCGGCATCATTAAGAACACGGCCTTTCGCTGGCGACATCATCTCTTGAGGCAGACCGCAGCCCATGCGGCCGAACATGGGAGAGGCATTGTCGAAGCCGACGAACCTTCTTCCTGGAGTCCTTCAAAGGTCAGCGACATTTGCCACGTGCGCCCCGCACGCAAGGTGGGGTCAGCGTGACACGCGGTACTGGCCCGAATCAGATACCCGCGCTGGTTGTACGGAATCGCAGTGGCCAGACCGCCGACGTCCAGTTGGAAAAACTGGATGCTGCCCCATGCACAGCAGGCACTGGTGCCTTTGGATGATAGCGGCCATGCTGTATACGGATGGCCGCGGCGGTCTATGCGGCATTCGTCAGAAGCACGGGCATCACACATCAAGTTGTGCAATTTGCGTCCTGGTCGCAGGGTGCGTGAGGAGACGTTTCACATCCAGAACGTCAATGCCTACCGCGGCCGACTGAAGAACTGGATGGCACGCTTTCATGGCGTAGCCACTCGCTAATTACCGCATTATCTAGGCTGGCGCCGATGCTGGAGCGTTACTCCGCCGCCATCACGCCCGAACTCTGCTTGCAGGAAGTATTCCGCAGACCAGTGCAACACGTAACGGGGACATAGCCATTTCGAAACAGGCCCAACTGCGAGTCAAAGCAACAGACCTGTCGCTGACTTTCGCCTGAGTGCGCCAACGCCGGGTATAATGCTTCGCCCCCGTAATAGGTGATCTCTAATCGGTATGAGCATGGCAAGGCTGCAGGCTTGGTTCCGCCCAAGTTGGTCGTCGACTTCAGGGGACGCGGGGCCGCCGTTCGCTCCAGACAGATGCCCGGCCCTTCCACCACATTTGCGGGCCACTGCGGGCCTGTTTTCATCATTTTCAGGTAGGTTCATGCTCAGCATCAACAACCGTATCGCCGAAGAACTGGGCGTGCGCCCGCAACAGGTCGCCGCCGCCGTCGCCCTGCTCGACGAAGGCTCCACCGTGCCGTTCATCGCCCGTTACCGCAAGGAAGTCACCGGCAGCCTCGACGATACCCAGCTGCGCAACCTGGAAGAGCGCCTGCGCTACCTGCGCGAGCTCGATGATCGCCGCGCCAGCATCCTCGCCAGCATCGAGGAACAGGGCAAGTTGACCCCCGAGCTGACCCGCGAAATCAACCTCGCCGACACCAAGACGCGTCTCGAAGACCTCTACCTGCCCTACAAGCAGAAGCGCCGCACCAAGGGCCAGATCGCCCTGGAAGCCGGCCTCGGCGAACTGGCCGACGCGCTGTTCAATGATCCGAGCCTGACCCCGGAGAGCGAAGCGGCGCGCTTCATCGATGCCGAGAAGGGCTTCGCCGACACCAAGGCGGTGCTCGAAGGCGCCAAGTACATCCTCATGGAGCGCTTCGCCGAGGACGCCAGCCTGCTCAGCAGCCTGCGCAGCTTCCTCAAGGACAACGCCACCCTGAGCGCCCGGGTCATCGCCGGCAAGGAAAACGAAGGCGCCAAGTTCCGCGACTATTTCGAGCATGACGAAAAGCTCAAGGGCGCCCCGTCGCACCGCGCCCTGGCGATCTTCCGGGGTCGCAACGAGGGCATCCTCACAGCCAGCCTCAAGGTCGGTGAGGAGCTGCCCGGCACCCTGCATCCCTGCGAGGGCATGATCGCCGAGCGTTTCGGCATCGCCAACCAGGGCCGCGCCGCCGACAAGTGGCTGGGCGAAGTGGTGCGCTGGACCTGGAAGGTCAAGCTCTACACCCACCTGGAAACCGACCTGCTCGGCGAGCTGCGCGAAGGCGCCGAAGACGAGGCGATCAGCGTATTCGCCCGCAACCTGCAGGATCTGCTGCTCGCCGCACCGGCGGGCCCACGCGCGACCCTGGGCCTCGACCCGGGCCTGCGCACCGGCTGCAAGGTGGCGGTGGTCGACGCCACCGGCAAGCTGCTCGATACCGCCACCGTCTACCCGCACGCCCCGCGCAACGACTGGGACGGCACCCTCAACGTGCTGGCCAAGCTGTGCGCCAAGCACGGCGTCGACCTGATCGCCATCGGCAACGGCACCGCCAGCCGCGAGACCGACAAGCTGGCCATCGAGCTGATCAAGAAATACCCGGGCCTGAAGATGACCAAGATCATGGTCAGCGAAGCCGGCGCCTCGGTGTATTCCGCCTCGGAACTGGCGGCCAGGGAATTCCCGGACCTCGACGTGTCGCTGCGTGGCGCGGTAAGTATCGCCCGTCGCCTGCAGGATCCGCTGGCCGAGCTGGTGAAGATCGACCCGAAATCCATTGGCGTGGGCCAGTACCAGCACGATGTGTCCCAATTGAAATTGGCGCGTAGCCTGGACGCCGTGGTGGAAGACTGCGTGAACGCCGTGGGTGTGGACGTCAACACCGCCTCCAGCGCCCTGCTGGCGCGCATCTCCGGCCTCAACGCCACCCTGGCGCAGAACATCGTCGCCCACCGCGATGCCCACGGTGCGTTCAAAACCCGCGACGCCCTGAAGAAAGTCCCGCGCCTGGGCGACAAGACCTTCGAACAGGCCGCCGGCTTCCTGCGCGTGATGAATGGTGACAACCCGCTGGACGCCTCCGCGGTGCACCCGGAAACCTACCCCCTGGTACAGCGC
>Ga0268257_1002371_pt1 | contig 13729 bp, 13 predicted proteins | sample AgamicAtPrz_FD_200249 | JGI IMG/M metagenome (GOLD analysis project Ga0268257, IMG submission 200249) | Agave microbial communities from Guanajuato, Mexico - At.P.rz (v2) (version 3) | ecosystem: Host-associated > Plants > Phyllosphere > Phylloplane/Leaf | place: Guanajuato, Mexico | collected...
CTAGCAGCTATAGCAAAATAGCATAGCTTGTTTTGAAAGGTGTGAGCATGAATCTGCAGCAGATAGAGACCTTTGTTCGGGTGGCCGAAGTGGGGAGCTTCAGCAAGGCTGCGGTACTGCTGGACACTGCCCAGCCGGCGCTCAGCCGTCAGGTACGGGCCCTAGAAACCGAGTTGCGCGAGACCTTGCTGATCCGCACCGGGCGCGGCGTGACGCTGACCGATGCGGGGCGCCGCCTGCTCGAGCATGGCCATGCCATCATGCAGCGCGTGGCCATGGCCAAGGAGGATCTGGGCAGTCAGCGCGACGAGCCCGTGGGGCGTATCACGGTCGGCTTGCCGCCGAGCCTGGCGCGGCGCCTGACCCTGCCCCTGATCGACGGCTTCAGCCGCGAAATGCCCAAGGCCAGGCTGGCAGTGGTCGAAGGTTTTTCGATGAATATCTCGGAGTGGCTGACTTCGGGGCGCATGGATCTGGGCCTTGTCTACACGCCGGAGCCGCACCCGCAGATCGAGGTCTCGCCCGTGCTCGAAGAGCGCCTGTGCCTGATCGGCCCGGCCAGCACGCTGGCAGGGCGCACCAGCATTCCGTTCGAGCATCTGGCCGAGTTCCCGTTGATCATGCCCCAGCACGGGCAGATTTTCCGCAAGCTGATGGAGGCCCAGGCCACGTTGTCCCAGGTCAAGCTCAATGTGGTCTGGGAGGTTTCCAGCGTGCCCGCCATTCTGGATCTGGTGCGCGGCGGCTATGGCTATGCGGCGCTGACCGATAGCGCCATGCACAGTCATGCCACGGATGCTGCGCTGGTGGAAGTGCCTATCAAGTCGCCGCATATCGTCAGCACCTTGTGCCTGGTGCAGCCCGCCAAAAAGAAGTCCACGCCGCTGATGCGCCGCACGGCCGAGTTGCTGCGCCGCCTCAGCATGCAGGTGTGCTCGGTGGAGAGCGGTCATATCTGAACGACTGGCCTGCTCCGGGGTATGGCCGCTGCTGGTTCATGCTCCTGTTAGGGGAGCTTATTGCGCTTGTTGAATATGGATTTCAACCTTATTTTTATCTGAAATCGATGAAGGGCAAGCGCAATAAGCTTTGATATTAATAGCGTCAAAGCTGGGGGCGCAAGGTTCTCGCGGCTTCCTGCAGCAACGGCAGTATTTCCTGCTGCATGGTTTGCGGGCTCATGCGTTTGGCCGATGTCACCACATTCAGCGCTGCCACGGTGCGCCCGCGCATATTGCGCAGCGGCACGGCCACGGCCTGGATGGCCAGTTCATGCTCCTCAAGCGCCATGCAGTAGTCGAGGCGGCGCACCTCGTCGAGCAAGGCCTTTAGCGCAGCTGCATCGGAAACCGTGTGCGCCGTCAGCTTGGGCAGGTCATAGGCGGCCAGCCAGTCGTCAAGCTCCGAGCTTGAGAGCGAGGCCAGCAGCACCCGGCCGGTGGACGTGGCATGCGCCGGCAGGCGTGTGCCCAGGTGCAGTCCGTGGGCCATCAGCCGTTCGCCCTTCTCATGAACGGCGCTGCGAGCGACGATGACGACTTCGCGGCCCTCGCGCACCACGCAGGAGTAGGACAGTCCGGTCTGCGCTGCCAGTCTGTGCAGCACGGGTTGCACGATGCGCGGCAGCCTGGCCGAGGCCAGATAGCTGCCCGACAGGCGCAGCACCTTGGGAGCCAGCCAGAAATAGCTGCCATCGGACTCCAGGTAGCCGAGATAGGCCAGCGTGAGCAGATGGCGCCTGGCTGCGGCGCGCGTGATGCCGGCGCGCTCGGCGGCCATGGTGGCGTTCAGACGCTGGCGCTCGGTGTCGAAGCTTTCCAGTACGGCCAGGCCCTTGGCCAGGCCGGCAATGAAGTCTGCCGGGGCGATGGAGGGTGAGCCATGGTCATTCATGGAGGGTTCCGCGGTTCTTGTTTTGCGCGATCATCGTTCTCATTGTGCGATTATCGCGCAAACATCGATTCTCTCCTTTGTCTTGATGCAGCACAAAACTTAGTCTTGCTGCACAGCGCAACCGGCGTCGTCACGCGCGCCGATCGACAGGTTTTTGAGCCATAACAAGGAGTCATATTCATGCGTACACAAGTCGCCATCATCGGTGCCGGTCCCTCGGGTCTGCTGCTGGGGCAGTTGCTCTACAAGGCGGGCATCGACAACATCATCATCGAGCAGCGCAGCGCCGACTATGTGCTGGGCCGCATCCGCGCCGGCGTGCTGGAGCAGGTGACGGTGGATCTGCTCAAGCAGGCGGGTGCCGACAAGCGCATGAATGATGAAGGTCTGCCTCATGACGGCATCGAGCTGCTGTTCAAGGGCAAGCGCCACCGCATCAATCTGCATGACCTGACCGGCGGCAAGCGCGTGATGGTCTATGGTCAGACCGAGGTGACCCGCGATCTGATGGAAGTGCGCGCCCAGGAGGGCCTGACCACGGTCTACGAGGCCAGCCATGTGCAGCCCGTGGACTTCGAGAGCGACAAGCCCAGGGTGCGTTACGAAAAAGACGGCCAGGTGCACGAGATCGAATGCGACTTCATCGCCGGCTGCGACGGCTTTCACGGCATCTGCCGCGCCAGCGCTCCTCAGGACAAGATCAAGACCTTCGAGAAGGTCTACCCCTTCGGCTGGCTGGGCCTGCTCTCGGATACGCCGCCCGTGTCGCACGAGCTGATCTATGCCAACACCGAGCGCGGCTTTGCCCTGTGCAGCCAGCGCAGCGCCACGCGCAGCCGCTACTATCTGCAGGTGCCGCTGACCGACAAGGTCGAGGACTGGAGCGACGAAGCGTTCTGGGAAGAGCTCAAGAAGCGCCTGGACCCCGAAGCCCGCGCCAATCTGGTGACCGGCCCGTCGCTGGAAAAAAGCATTGCGCCGCTGCGCAGCTTTGTGACCGAGCCCATGCGCTTCGGCCGCATGTTCCTGGCCGGCGACGCCGCGCACATTGTGCCGCCCACCGGCGCCAAGGGCCTGAACCTGGCAGCTTCCGACGTGGGTTATCTGTCGCAAGCCTTTGTCGAGTACTACAAGGAGCAGTCCGAGGCCGGCATCGACCGTTACTCCGAGCAGTGCCTGCGCCGTGTCTGGAAGGCCGAGCGCTTCTCCTGGTGGATGACCTCCATGCTGCACAACTTCCCCGGCGAGGGCGAGTTCAACACCAAGGTACAGGAAGCCGAGCTGGACTACATCGTCCACTCCGAAGCCGGCTCGACCTCGCTGGCCGAGAACTATGTGGGTCTGCCCCTGGTTTAAGAACGTGTTGACGATCTCTACCAGCCGCGTTGGAGTGCAATCGGGATGAGTTCGAAGCGATGGTCCGCCGCTTGCACCGTGGTGCAAGCAAGGGCCAGCGCGCAGAAATCGCCCGATTTCGCGCCAACCCTTCGGGACAGTGTCTTTGCGGGCGGTCTGCGTTGTTGCAAATCCTCGCAATAGCACGGCTATTGCTGCGGTGTTGCGCGCGGGGGGCCGCCCCCTAGCAGCCCATCCCGCAAAGCCGCTGTCGCGGCGCGAGGAGATCGTCAACACGTTCTACGCCCCAGACTGCCTGGCTTTCATCACCCTGGTGATGAAGGCCCGGTGCCCGATCCCGGCGCCTTGCGTTCTGCCTGCATTGCTGTGTGCGATGCAGGCATTTTTTCATCCATGCAATTTGGTTGATGCTGCCTTGCGTAAATTTTGATGCCGAGGCACAAGCCAGCGGGGCCTGCGAGGAGTAAGCTTGCCGACCTTATGGCGCACATCATGTTTTCCCCTCCCTATATTGCCGCTGCCGAGGCAGCCCAGTCCTTGCGCACGCGCGGCTATGCCGTGCTGCAGCCCGAGGACTTCGCCCAGTGGATGGGCCTGAGTGTGGCCGATCTGCACGCCATGGATGCGGACTGGCAGGGTCTGCCGCCCGATGCCTTCCTCAAGGATGGAGGCCGCTATCGCCGCCGCCGCCATTCCTGCTTTGTCAGCGAAGGCGATCAGGTGCAGCAGGTGCCTCATCGCGCCCACTGGCAGCCCGTGGAATACAACGCTCTGCATGGCGGCATGCAGCGCATGTTCGAGCCCATGCAGGACAGCACCACCACCAGCGCGGCCTGGCTGGCGATGATCAATGCCCTGGGCCAACTGGCCGATCAGGTGTTCTGCACCGACGAGCTGCATGAGCGCTGGTTTGTCGAGGCGCACCAGTTCCGCATCGACACCACGGACGGCATCGGCCGGCCCACGCCCGAAGGCGCGCACCGCGACGGCGTCGACCTGGTTGCCGTACTGCTGGTGGGGCGCAAGGGCGTCAAAGGGGGCGAGACCCGCGTCTTCGAGGCGAGCGGTCCCAACGGGCAGCGCTTCACGCTGACCGAGCCCTGGTCGGTGATGTTGCTCGACGATGCGCGCATGATTCATGAGACCACGCCGATTCAACCCGTCGAGCACGGCGGCGTGCGCGACACCCTGGTGCTGACCTATCGCCGCGGCAACTTCCAGGGTGCCGAGCTTCAGGAGCAGAAGGGTCAGGCTGCTTGATTGATCCGGATGGCGCTGTTCGGAAAATTTGAGCAAAACTGTAACGTGCTCAATACGTCAAAGTGACGTCATCAACACTGCATGATGCAGGCTTGTCGCGGCGAAGCTTTCGCCTCTTCGAGTCTTCCCTGCATCCAACAAGCCAGATCAGCTGGCCAACACCACGCCTTGCAGAGCGTGGTTTTTTATATGAATCGCTTTTACGCCCTTAGTATTTCAGTGCTGACCGCTCTTGTCACAGTAGCGGCCTGCAAGCCTTCGCAAGACCGTCCGGCGCAGGCGGCCTACACCAAGGAGCCCACGATCTACTTTCGCAATGGCCTTGAGATTACCCTCGGCGATGCCTCGGTACCGATTCACGGCGTGGAGGAGTGCCCTTACGGTCTGGCCGCGCCGGCCGGGGCCGTGGTCGAGCTCAATGATGCCAAGTGCATTCGACTCTCGGACGATACCGAGCAGATCGTCGTGATGCTGGACATGCCGGGCGGCATCGTCCGGGAGGAATGGACCGTGCGCCGCGATGCGCCCAGCAAGCCCCATGAGCCAGCCTTCAAGAATGTATCCCTGCTGCGCCCAGACGGCACTCGCATCACGATCACCGACAAGTCCGACACTCTGCTGGACAAATGCTACGAATACCAGACGGCCCATGTCTGTATTTGAGCCAGACCTCAGTCGGCGTGAACTTCAGGGTTGATTCATGTCAACACGCTGAGGCATGATGAAGGCAGACTCAACGCTATTTCAAGAGCGGCATCTGCCCCGGGCCTCTGGCTTGAGGTCCTTGTCGCCTGCAACCTGAAAGGAGAAACATATGTCCATGTTCAATCACATTCTGGTTCCGGTCGACGGCTCCAAGCCCTCCATGCTGGCGGCACACAAGGCCGCAGAGCTTTCCAAGGTCTTCGGCAGCGCCGTGACGGCGGTGTATGTGGTCGATCCCTATCCTTTCACCGGCGTGGGCGCCGACTTTGCCTACGGCCAGTCACAGTATTTGAGCGCGGCCACCGCCGAAGCCAACACCGCCCTGGATGCGGTCAAGGCCATCATGGATGAGGCAGGCGTGCCCGTGAAGACGCTGGTGGGCGAGGGCCATGCGGTGCATGAAGGCATTGTGCGCACCATGGAAAGCGTGGGTGCCGATCTCGTCGTCATGGGCTCGCAGGGGCGACGCGGCCTTGAGAAGCTGATGCTGGGCAGCGTCACGCAGCGCGTGCTTGGCGCCGTGCGTGTGCCGGTGCTGGTCGTGCGCGAGTGAGCGCGAGGCGGCTGCCCACGAAGCAACGGCTCCTCAGGGAGCCGTTTTTCTTGTGAGCAAGGGTGCTCAGCGACTGAGCAGCCGGGCCAGCCAGCCTTTTTTCTTGCGCTGCAATTCCAGCTCCTGTAGCACTTCCGCCTTGAGTCGTTCTTTTTCTGCCGTGTGTCCGCTCTCTTTGGACATCATGCGCAGATAGACCTTGGCCGAGTCCACATAGCCATGGTCTTCGTTGCGGATGTGGTTGAACAGCCAGCGCGAGAGCATGCCATGCAGTTCGGCGGCCACATCCTCACCCCCATCGAAGCGGGTCTGCATCTCGATCACGCGGCGCGTGAACAGCTCGTGCACTTTTTTGTGCGGCCCTGCGAACATATAGCCGGCGCTCTCGATCAGGCTTTCCTCGAAGACGAAGTGCGAGACGGTGTAGTCGATCATCTCGCCGATGACATCGCCCAGCCCTTCGCGATCTGGCGAGCTGCGCAACTCGTAAAGCCGGTTGATGTAATCGACGATGCGGCGGTGCTGCCGGTCGATCTCCGCAATCCCGGTGTCCAGTTCGGGGACCCAGACCAGCAATGCCATGATGTTCTCCAGAAATTCAAGGGTTTCCGGAGAAGTATTCACGAGCCTGTCATATGCCGCATTGATTCAGATCAGGTCTATCCGCGCCAGGCAGGGCGGCGCGAATCCTGCGCGCCGCGTCGGGATGTCACTCGATCTTGGCGCCCGAGGATTCGACGACCTGTTTGGACTGCTTGAAGTCGGCCTGGAACATCTTGTCGAAGCTGGCTGCGCTCATGGACTGGGGCTCGGCGCCCTGGGTCAGAATGGCCTCGCGCACCTCGGGCATGGCCAGTAGCTTGTTCACTTCGACATTGACCTTGGTCACGATGGCTGAGGGTGTGCCCTTGGGCATGAACAGGCCGTACCAGGTACTTACATCAAAGCCCTTGAGACCGGACTCGGCCAGTGTTGGGGTGTCTGGCAGCGAGGACGAGCGCTTTGCCGAGGTCACGGCGATGGCGCGCAGCTTGCCGGCCTTGATCTGGGCTATGGCCGAGGGGACGGAGGACACCAGCAGATCCACATTGCCGGCCAGTGCATCCATCATCGCGGGGTTGGAGCCTTTATAGGGCACGTGAGTCAGATGAATGTCCGAGGCTTTTTCCAGCATCACGCCGGCCAGGTGGATGCTGGTGCCGTTGCCGGGCGAGCCGTAGGTGATCTTGGACGGGTTCTTCTTGGCTGCAGCCACCACGTCGGCCAGCGTCTTGTACGGCGAGTTGGCGGCCGTGGCGATCACGATGGGGGTGTAGGCCACATGAGCCACGGGGGTCAGATCCTTGCTGGGGTTCCAGGGCAGGTTCTTGTAGAGGTAGGGGCCAAGGACCACATTGTCCTTCTGGCCCATCACCATGTCATAGCCCGTGGGCGCCGCCTTGACCGCTTCGGTGATACCGATGGTGCCGCCTGCACCCGCACGGTTGTCGGGCACCACGGTCCATTTGCTGACTTCGGTGAGCTTGTTGGCAATCACGCGCGAGAGGATGTCGGTGCCGCCGCCAGGTGGGAACGGCACGATCATGCGCACGGGCTTGTTGGGGTAGTCGGCTGCGGGGTCTTGTGCAGCGGCTGAAAAGCTCAGGCCCGCGCTTGCGATCACGGCTGTGCTGATGAGAATTTGGCGAATCATGAAAAAGAAGCTCCAGAGACGAACGGGGGAGCGCTGGCCCGCAAACAAGGGCGGCGCAGTCGCTGCTGGTGCCTGAGCCTTGAGCCCGGGCAGCCAGAGTCACGGAAGGTGGGCTTTTCGATGATCGGGGACGGTGGTTCCGCCATCAATGGGTATTTGTCTTTACCGGGGAGCGCGAGCCATGCCGTACGGACATGATCGCCATCCGCACGCGCTGCACGACAGGGTTGCTGCCGTTGCTAGCACGGAGGCAGCGTACCGATCGGGTGTCGCTGTCTATGTGGCCCACGGGTGCGGATTGTGGATCTGCGCACAGCCACGGAGGCTGCTGCAGACCAGTGGAAACATTCTGCCACGCGTGAAAGACCGGCCAGGGCTTGGTTCGAGAATAGGCTGCGCCTGTTCCCAGATTTTTTGCTTGGTCCGGTAGTTCACGGCAACAAGAGCTGCAGGTGCCTTTGGCCATTGGTTTGGATAAGGCGGTTGCAGCCATGTTTTGGAGTCCAGCCGCTCTGAGTGCTATCTCAAGCCTGGCGTACGTCGGCAACCACCTGGTCGCCGAAGTCCGGTCGTGCCAGCCAGGCCAGCACGCGGGCTGCGGCGTCATCGGCCGAGGTCAGCTGCCCGTTGCTGTGCAGACCAGCAAAACGGCCCACGTCAGGGAAGTCGGTTGAAGCTGCGCTGCGCAGTTGTACCTGCATATCGGTGTCGATGACGCCTGGCGCCAGAGACACAATGCGTGCGCCGTTGGGCTTGGCCGCCTCTTCCAGCGCCACGCAGCTGCTGAACTGGTCCATGCCGGCCTTGGCCGTGCAATAGCTGGCTTGCGAGGCCATCGCGCGGCGGCCCAGGCCCGAGGAGATATTGAGCACCTTGCGGGGAATCAGCCAGCTTTCGGTTGCACCGAGAAAGGCTCCGGTCAGGGCCATGGGAGCCTCAAGACCCACGCGCAGGGCATTGATCATGTCGGCTGAAGGCACCTGGGACAGCGGCGCAATCTGCGGGATGACGCCTGCATTGTTGATCAGGGTGATGCTGGCCCATTCACGAGGATCTATCGTCCCCAGCCAGGTCGCCAGGCGCTGCGCTGCAGCAGCGCTTTGTGCCAGGTCCTGCTCCCATTGCAATAGCTGTGCAGGCTTGCTGGCGCTGGAGGCAAGGGCGGCGCTGGTCTTGCGGGCAATGCTCAGCAACTGATGGCCTTGCTGCAGCAGCTGCTGTCCCATGGACAGGCCCATGCCGCGAGAGCCACCGGTCAGAATCGTTAAATGCTTTGTCATGCGAAGCATCTTACGGTTGATTGAAGACAGAAAAGAGCAAGCCCCGCAAGACTTGCGTCCGGCGGGGCCTGGCGATGACCTCAGATGAGGTCAGCGAGCTGTCAATGACCCAGATAGGCCTTGCGCACCTCGTCATTGCTCAGCAGGTTGACACCGCTGTCCTCCAGCACCACCTTGCCGGTTTCCAGCACATAGCCTCGGTCGGCAATCTGCAGGGCGCGGTTGGCATTCTGCTCGACCAGGAACACCGTCACACCCGCTGCGCGGATGGTCTGAATGATCTCGAAGATCTGCGCAATGATGAGCGGCGCCAGGCCCAGTGTGGGTTCGTCCAGCAGCAGCAGGCGCGGCTTGCTCATCAGTGCGCGGCCTATGGCCAGCATCTGCTGCTCGCCGCCCGACATGGTGCCCGAGCGTTGCGCTGCGCGCTCCTTCAAACGAGGAAAGAGCTTGAACACATGCTCGACGCCGTCGGCGATCTCGGCCTTGCTCAGGAAAAAGCCGCCCATCTGCAGGTTCTCGGTCACCGTCAGGTCCTTGAAGACACGACGGCCTTCGGGCGAGATGGCAATGCCGCGGCGCATGATGTGATGGGTGGACATCTGGGTGATGTCCTCGCCCTCGAACAGAATGCGCCCGCCGCTGGCACGAGGGTTGCCGCAGACCGTCATCAGAAGCGATGTCTTGCCTGCACCATTGCTGCCGATGAGGGTGACGATCTCGCCCTGATCGACATGCAGGCTGACATGATTGACCGCGCAGATCGCGCCGTAATGGGTGGAGACCTGCTCCAGTTGCAACATATGCTGGCTCATCAGGCCTCTCCCAGATAGGCCTTGATGACCCGTTCATCATTGCGAATCGCCTCGGGCAGGCCCATGGCGATGGGCTTGCCGTATTCCATGACCAGAATGCGCTCGGACACTCCCATGACCAGGCCCATATCGTGCTCGATCAGCAGCACGGCCACGCCGTACTGTTTGCGCAGATCGTCGATCAGATGCTGCAGGTCTTTCTTCTCCTGCGGGTTCAGGCCGGCGGCGGGCTCGTCCAGCATCAGCACGCGAGGCTTGGTGATCATGCAGCGCGCAATCTCCAGCCGGCGCTGGTGACCGTAGGCCAGATTGCCGGCCTCGCGGTTGGCAAACTGCCGCAGGCCCATCACGTCCAGCCATTGGAGCGCGTTGTCGATCTTTTCCTGTTCGGCACGGCGATAGCCTGGCGTGTTGAACAGGCCGCCGAGCAGCGTGGCGCGCGACTGGCGGTGCTGTGCGACCAGCAGGTTTTCCAGCGCCGTCATGCTCTTGAACAGGCGCACGTTCTGGAATGTGCGCACCACACCGTGGTTGGCGACCTGGTGGCTGCTGTGGCCTGCAATGCTCTGGCCGTCCAGAACGACCGAGCCGCCCGAGGGCTGGTAGAAACCGCTGATGCAGTTGAATACCGTGGTCTTGCCCGCGCCGTTGGGGCCGATGATGGCAAACACTTCCTGAGGGCGTACGTTAAAGCCCACGTTGTCCACGGCCAGCAGGCCGCCGAAGCGCATGCACAGGTCTTTGACTTCCAGCAAATACTCGCTCATGCGCTTGCCCTGCCTGTGGTTGTAGTTATTGAAATAGTAGCGTTCAGGTGCAGCTTCATGACTTCACCTCCACTTGGTGTCGCTTCATGGGCAGCAGGCCCTGGGGACGCCAGACCATCATCAAAATCATGACCAGACCGAAGATCAGCATGCGGTATTCGGAGAACTCGCGTGCCAGCTCGGGCAGTACGGTGAGGATGATGGCAGCCACGATCACGCCCAGCTGAGAGCCCATGCCACCCAGCACCACGATGGCCAGAATCAGGGCCGACTCGATGAAGGTGAAGGACTCGGGATTGACGATGCCCTGGCGAGCGGCGAAGAAGGCGCCGCCGAAACCCGCGAACATGGCGCCCAGCGTGAAGGCCGAGAGCTTGATCTTCATGGGGTTGAGGCCCAGCGAACGGCAGGCGATTTCATCCTCGCGCAGCGCTTCCCAGGCGCGGCCTATGGGCATGCGGATCAGGCGGTTGCTGATGAACAGCGTCACCATGGCCAGCAGCAGGGCCATCAGATAGACGAAGATCACCATGTGCATGGAGTTGAACTCCAGACCGAAGAACTGATGAAAGGTCGTGCCGTCCTCGGTCAGGGGCGAGCGGGTCATGGGCAGGCCCAGCACCGTAGGCTTCGGGATACTGGAGATGCCGTCGGGACCGCCCGTGAAGCTGGTCAGATTGGTCAGCAGCAGGCGGATGATCTCACCGAAACCCAGCGTCACGATGGCCAGATAGTCACCGCGCAGGCGCAGCACGGGAAAGCCCAGCACGAAGCCGAACAGAGCCGAGGCTGCGCCGGCCAGCGGCAGCGCTTCCCAGAACGTCCAGCCAGCCCAGTGGAACAGCAGCGCATAGGTGTAGGCGCCAACGGCATAGAAGCCCACAAAGCCCAGGTCCAGCAGGCCGGCAAAGCCGACCACCACGTTCAGACCCAGGCCCAGCATGACGTAAATCATTGCCAGAGTCGCGATGTCGACGGCATTGCGGCCCGCGAAGAATGGCCAGGAGGCGGCCATCATCAGCACCACAAAGATGACGACGTTGCGTGTGCCCGACTTCATCTGCGGGACTGCCGGCAGATTGACCTTGGGCAGCTTGCCAGCGAGCAGGGGCTTGAGCATCTGCACGACGAAGATGGCAAGGCAGGCCCAGCCGGTCATGCTCCAGTCGGGGGTGATGATGGTGCGCACGCCGGCGCGCTCCAGGTGCAGGCTGAAGATGGGGGTGACGACGATGGCCGTCATCACGGTGGCGATCAGCGCATCGCGCAAAGCGGCGGAAAAGCTGTACTTCATCAGACTTTCTCCACTTCAGGTTTGCCCAGCAGGCCCGAGGGGCGGAACATCAATATGGTCACCAGCAGGCCGAAAGCCACGATGTCCTTGTATTCCGACGAGATGTAGGCGGCTGCAAAGGTCTCGGCTACGCCCAGGATCACACCGCCCAGCATGGCGCCGGGGATGGAGCCTATGCCGCCCAGCACGGCGGCCGTGAAGGCCTTGATGCCGGCGAGGAAGCCGATGAAGGGGTTGAGCTTGCCCACAGCCAGCGCAATCAGCACGCCGCCCACGGCGGCCAGCACGGCACCCAGCACAAAGGTGAAGGAGATGACCTTGTTGGTATCTATGCCCAGCAGATTGGCCATGTGCATATCCTGAGCGCAGGCGCGCGAGGCACGGCCCATGCGCGAATGCTTGATGTACATGGTCAGTGCAATCATCAGCACCACGGTCACCGCGATGATGAGCACGCGGGTATAGGGGATGAAGACCTCGAAATTGCCCATGTGGAAATTGATGGCGCCCGGCAGCAGCGAAGGCACGGCCATATCGCGCGCGCCCTGGCCCAGAGCCACCCAGTTCTGCAGGAATATGGACATGCCGATGGCCGAGATCAGCGCGACCAGACGCGGGCTCTGGCGCACGGGCTTGTAGGCCACCTGTTCGACGACCAGGCCGTAGACGCCGGTTACGAATACGGCCACCACCAGCATCAGGCCGATGATGGCCCATATGGGCAGACCGCTTTGCGTGCCAATCGCCGAAAGCGTCACGAGGCCTATATAGGCCCCGATCATGTAGATGTCACCGTGTGCGAAATTGATCATGCCGATGATGCCGTAGACCATGGTGTAGCCAATGGCGATCAGGGCGTAAATGGCTCCGAGTGAGAGCCCGTTGAATAGCTGTTGTATCAGCTGGGGGAGAAAGTCTGACATGTAACGCCACCCTTGAAACAGGAAAAGGCCCGAGGGCCAGATAACAAACATCCGGAGGCATGGCCCCTGCCATTGCCTCCGGAGAGAGTGGTGGAATTACTTGGCGAGCGATTTGCTGCCGTCCTTGTGCCACTGGAAGACCTGGAAATCGAAGGAGTTCAGGTCACCCTGCTTGTTCCAGGACACGGGGCCCAGCACGGTGTCCACGCCGGTGGATTTGTGCATCCAGTCCGCCACCTTGGCGGGGTTGTCGCCAGCGGCCTTGATGGCGGCCAGCAGCGATTGAGTTGCGGCAAACGAAGTCAGCTGGAAGGCACCCGAAGCATTGCGCTTCTTGTCCTGGAAGGCCTTGACCACGGCGGCGTTCTTGGGGTTGGCGGCAAAGTCGGCGGGCAGAGTCACCAGCATGCCTTCGACGGCAGGGCCTGCAATGGCGTTGACTTCGGGGTTGCCCACGCCTTCAGGGCCCATCATCTTGACCTTCAGACCTTGCTCGGCAGCCTGACGCAGCAGCAGACCCATTTCGGGGTGGTAGCCGCCGTAATAGACAAAGTCCACGCCTGCGCCCTTGAGCTTGGTGATGACGGCGGAGTAGTCGCTGTCGCCTGCGTTGATGCCCTCAAACAGTGCCACGTCGATCTTGGCCTTCTTCAGGTCGTCACGTACGGAAGAGGCAATGCCCTGGCCGTAAGACTGCTTGTCGTGCAGCACGGCAACCTTTTTGGGCTTGAGCTTCTCGGCAATGAACTTGGCGGCCGCCGGGCCCTGCTGGTCGTCACGGCCAATGGTGCGGAAGATGAAGTGGTAGTTCTTGCCGTCGGTCAGAGCGGGCGAGGTGGCAGAAGGAGTGACGACCACCACGCCTTCGTTGTTGTAGATGGGCGCAGCGGCAATCGAGGCACCCGAGCAGACGGGGCCGACCACATAGCCGATCTTGCTGTTGACCACGCGGTTGGCAGCGACGGGGCCTTGCTTGGGTTCGCAGGCATCGTCCACGGGTACCAACTCGATCTTCTTGCCATTGACACCGCCAGCGGCATTGGCCATTTCAACGGCGGTGGTGGCGCCTTCCTTGACCATGTCGCCGTACTGGGTCAGCGCACCGGTGGTGGGGATGACCAGGGCGATCTTGATTTGGGCATGCGCGGTGGAGACCAGGGCGGCACCAGCCAGGCCCAGGGCGGCAACAA
>Ga0268257_1002372_pt1 | contig 13724 bp, 12 predicted proteins | sample AgamicAtPrz_FD_200249 | JGI IMG/M metagenome (GOLD analysis project Ga0268257, IMG submission 200249) | Agave microbial communities from Guanajuato, Mexico - At.P.rz (v2) (version 3) | ecosystem: Host-associated > Plants > Phyllosphere > Phylloplane/Leaf | place: Guanajuato, Mexico | collected...
GCGGCTGTACGTGGGGCACCTCGTGTGCGCCGGGTTCCTTCATCCTCGGTCTGTCAACCCACGTACCGCTGCCACCATTCTGTTTGACAGCAGGATCTTGGCGGTTTCCCCCGATGAAGGAGTGCAACCATGCTAAAGATCGTCCCCGATCCACCGCAACATGACAAATACACCACCCACACCCTCGAAGACCTTTTGGTCCAGATCTCCGAATACCTTGTCTGCGCCCTGACCGTCAGCCAGCAGACCGTCCTGCTCCATGCCACCCCCCCAGGCCAGGCCCTGACCCTTGCCGCCATGCATGAAATCGACAGCGCCCGCACTTTGGTGGAAGTGGCGCTGAGCCGTCTGCAATCCCGGCACTGACCTGTTGATGTTCACCGATCAGGCCCCGCGCCGTACGCGGGGCCGCAGGAGGAATGGTATGGAGAAGGAATTGCAAACCCTGCCCATCCGGAAGCTCACAACCACCGGCGTCGGGCATTTCGGCGAGGCTGGAGAGGAGGGCGATCAAGACCCGCTGTTCCGTGTTGTAGCGGGCCATTCGATGGACCATGCGGTTGAGCAGGCAACCGTGCTGATGTGCGCTGTACACAAGATCAGCGATTTGGCGATGACGGAGGCGGATCATCTGCCGACGTTGCTGACAGCGGTGCATTACCTCAGTGGCATGGCCAAGGCGCTGGCTCAGGATGTGAATCATGGGTTGATGGTGGGTCGGCGGGCTGAGTAGGAATGCGGTGGCCGCTCTGGCTTGTGTCAGTCTGTTAGACCCCGGGGCCGCTTTGCGGCCCATCGCCGGCGAGCCGGCTCCCACACCGAGCGCGCCATACTCCAAATGCGTTATCAGCTATATATAGAACGGATGTACTAGATAGCCCTTTGCCTTATGTTCAGGCGAGAAACTATCGCCTCAAAGAATAGGCAAAGGACTGTCCCCATGATCGCTTTCAAGAAGCAGCTCCTGCCTGTCGGCATTCTGTGCACTGTCCTCGCTGCCCAGGCGAGCGATGTACAGATGGGCGACTTTTGGGTAGTCCATTACCAAGGTGGCTTGGGCAAGAACCAGGTGTTTGTCGCGGACGGCGATCCCAACAACATCTTCAATCGCCCAGGTGGCGCGAAATCATTGGGCGTCTATCAGTTCTACGAAGAGCCCGGCAAACCCACATTCACTGCGTACGATGTCGAAATCGACTGCGCCAAGAACCGCGTGCGCATCACGGGCGCGCAGGATTTCCGCAGCGTTTTCAATGAATTGCGCAACGCGAAGTATTCCAGCCAATGGCAGAGCAAACCTGACACCTGGTTGGCGCAAAGCCGCGATTTCCTGTGCAAACCGGCTGACCGCCAGGCCCGGAAAATGGAGCGCCTGGGTGTGATGCCGGCATCGCAAATAGCCAAGGCAGGGCCGCAGCTGTTCCAGATATTGAACCGCGAGGCCGCCAAGGCAGCCATCATGCAGAAGATCGACGAAGGGTTCGCGCAGATGTCTGCCAAGTAAAGCGGCCTTCAGGGAGAAGACCTTATGAACCAATTGTTCGCATTGGGCCTGTTGGCCACATTGCTCAGTGGCTGCGCATCGCTGGAAGCCAGCAGCGCCTGGAAAGATCGTCCGGTGGGCGAGCTGATCGATTTCTTCGGCGTGCCACGGCAGGTCATGGTGGTGCCGGAAGAGGATCTGGTCGTGCTCAGGTATGTGCGCGACAGCAGTTATGTCACGCGTGAAGCCGCGGGCACTTACACGGGGCCGCAGAACGGGCAGATTGTGCATACGGAATACTGGGAAGACGTGCAGCACTCGGGCAGCTGTCAGATCGATGTGTTCATCAACAGAGCGCGACTGGTGCAGAAGGTACGCACGAAGGGACGCTGTGCAGTTGTCGAGATGGCGCCGGCGGCTCGAGCGTGATGGCAGGCACAAACCACAGGTGATCGACTCAGGAGGTCATCTCCCATAATACGTCATTTAACATAATATACATTATGCGCATCTTTGTTTGGAACTGCCGAGGCGTGGGTTGGCCAGATCGGAAGCCAGATCGCAGTGCGATTTTCGCGGGCGCGAAAAAAACGACCTGATCAGCCGGCACCAGGTGTTGCTGGTAGCAACACCTTTCATTGCCTTGGACCTCAGCCTTTCGCCAGATCTTGAGCGGAAACAACACGGGTCATCTCGGTCAGGACCTTGTCCAGATGAGGTGCCAGCTCAAAAACTTCAGATCGCAACACCTTGAGAGAATCAGCCTCATAGCCGTAGCGAGCTTTAGTGAAAAGCACTGAACAAGCTTGAATCCTGGACTCGAGAGGAAAACCAGGTTCGATGCTTTCAGAAACGGCATGCAGCTGTTGTTTCAACACCGACGGGATTTGCTCGTACAGCTTCACCAGGTCGTGCTTGTCGCCCTTAACGTGCTTGCTGAGACGAACAAAGCTGGGACAGTCAGGGTCGGTCTCGACCAGGAAAGACTTCAAGTATTGCTCTGATGCCAAGCCAGCATTCATGGCCGCCGGCAGTAACAAATCAGTGTTTCCGCGCAGACCCTCTTTCTCGAGCAACAAAGCAGCATTGAGGAAATCACGAGCCTCCCTCACAACCTGAAAGCTAGGCAAATCAGCCTCATAAATGGGGGTGCAAACGAACGAGTACTGACTACCCAAATGGCTTGATTCGACGATGAGGTAACGATGATTTTGCCCACTATAAAAGGCATCCACGTGTGTGAAAGAGTCGTTAGTCAAGGGCATCACGGTAGTGATCCGGAAGCGATGAAGAGAACGTCCAATCGCAACAGGATGATTGCCAAGCGACAGCTCAGGCGGAGGCTTAACGCCGGTGGCATGAAACGTTAAATCAGCCTTCCCTTGGTAAATCATACATGCTCCATTATAAGATTAAGTGATAACTCAACTAAATAAGTATTTAGTTGAGTTATAAGGTCGCGCTCACGTCCCTATCGCTTGGTACCCGATGTCGAACCCTTTAAGAGGAACCGAGTCTGTTTCTATACCTAAGAAACTCGCAATTAGCTCGCCGCCCTCTAACTTATTGATTAGTGGGAAAATCTTAAACCCCTGCTCAGTAACTATGCCTGCTTGCATACATCCGCCTACATCAGCACGTACGGACTTCTTCAGCATTTCATCCAACACAGTTAGCGGTGCGCGGTTGCGTTCGCCCTCATTCCTGATAGCATAGAATTCGTCTGCACCACTGCCAATCGAAAGGCAAAAACCAGGATGCAAAACATGCTCAACGACCTCAAAAACTAACGCTTCAGTTATGCAGGTTTTTATATGGTAAGCCAATAACGTTTCGCGCTTGGGGCACTTCCCAAACACAATGCAGTCGAAAAGGCAGGCGGCCTGATGCTCAGCCGCTCCAAGGCGCCCGCCCATCTCTCTTATTTGCCGCTCACCAACGAATCTAAATATATTTGCCACGTCTTCCAGAGAGATGTCTGCGGCTTCGCCTCGTCTTTGTACTAGGTTTTGTGTCATGGAAATGACAATGGCGTGCGTACTCAAAGCTGCTGTAGATGAACCTGAAAAAGCAAAGCCGAAACTATAGTTTCCGACAATCTCCCACTTCAGATCACCTTCCTCTTTATGGCAAATGACGGGAACTTGAAATATTTTCGCGCCGCCATCCATCAACACCCCACTGCCTTTTGACAACCTGGAGTCTGCGGCACACCATACTTGTTTGAACCGCTCGTTAAACCAAACGACTGCTACTGTCACGCTCTCTCCTTTTTTGGTAGCAGAAATTCTAAGCATCTATGCTGCAGGAGTGTCCAGTCAATGGGCCGTTCGAAGCCTACCCAATCAGACGCCCCATTGCGCCACTTTGCCACCGTGCCTCGTCAAGCGACTATGCTCACCAAACCCACCCCACGGAGCCTGTTCGAAAATGGACATTCGCCAGAAAACCATCGGGTTCGGTCTTGTCAGCATCCTCGCCGCCCTGTTGCTCGGTGGCAGCGGCCTGCTCGCCGAGCATGACCAGAACCAGGCGTTGCAGCGCAGCGAGGCCAGCATGGCCGCCCTGCGCAACCACATGGAAGGCGACATGATGCACGATGCGCTGCGCGCCGATGTGCTGGCCGCCCTGCTGGTCAAGCCGGGCGATACCGACACCGCCAACCAGGTGCTGGCCGACCTCGACGAGCACGCCAAGTGGTTCCGCAGCGTCGTGCAAAGCAACCTGGAACTGCCCCTGGACGCCGACCTGCACCAGGCCATCAACGACCTGGGCCCCCTCCTCGACCACTACATCGCCAGCGCCACGTCGATCATCCAGCTGGCGTTACAGTCGCCTGAACAGGCCCAGGCGCAGCTGCCGGCCTTCGTTGCCGCCTTCAAGGAGCTGGAGCAACGCAACAGTACCCTGAGCGACCTGATCGCGGGCAATGCCGACAAGAGCCGCGAACAGAGCACCGCCACCCTGCATCAGGGCATCAGCGTGCTGGTGGGCGGGATGATCCTGGCGACCCTGGTGTTGGCGCTGTGTACCTTCCTGCTGCTGCGCTCCATCCTGAGGCCGTTGAGCCAGACCATGGCGGTTGCCGAGCGTATCGCCCAGGGCGACCTCACCACCGCGATCGAGGTCCACGACCGTGACGAAACCGGGCATCTGTTGCGTTCGCTGGCGGACATGCGTGACAGCCTGGGCAACATGATCAAGGCCATCCATGAAGAGAACTTGCTGCTGCGCGAGGTGGCCGATGAACTGGGCCAGGCTTCCAGCAGCCTGGTGCAACGCACCAGCCAGCAGTCCGACAGCGCCGTGAGCATGGCCTCGGCCACCGAGCAGATGATTGCCAACCTGGCGCGGATCGCCGACCACGCCCGCGATGCGCAGGCCATCTCCGGGCAGTCCGAGCGCCTGGCCAGCGACGGAGGCGAGGTCATCCTCAACGTGGTCGGCGGCATGCAGGGGATCGACGAAGCGGTCAACCGCTCCTCTGAAACCATCACCGTGCTGGGGCAAAGCTCGGAAGAAATCCACTCGATCATCCAAGTGATCAACACCATCGCCGAGCAGACCAACCTGCTGGCCTTGAACGCGGCCATCGAAGCCGCCCGTGCCGGCGAGGCCGGGCGCGGTTTTGCCGTGGTCGCCGACGAAGTACGTGGCCTGGCCGGACGCACGGCGCAGTCGACCCGGGAGATCACCGGCATGATCGAACGCATCCGGCAAAGCACGGGCAACGCCGTCGACAGCATGCAGACCGGCGTCACCCGGGTGCGCGCCGGCGTGGAGCTGGCCACCCAGGCCGGCGACTCGATCCAGCAGATTCGTGAAGGCGCCCGCCGCGCCGCGTCGGTGGTCGAAGAAATCTCGCAGACCATCGGCGAGCAGACCAGGGCCAGTCAGGATGTCGCCCATCAGGTCGAGCTGATCGCCCGCATGTCCAGGGACAGTACCGATACCACGCGGCAGCTGGCCTCGGCGGCGCAGCGCCTGGGCGAGATTGCCCAGGGCATGCAGGCGAGTGTGTCGCGGTTTCGCGTGTGACTGGGCAGGCGCTTGCCGGCGCCCTGCCCTCGCCCGGCGCTACTGACTCAGCGCCTTGGCCACCGCGTTGACGAACACCGCCTGCTCGTCATACAGCGAGCCGGGGCTTTCGGCGTTCTTCCAGGTCGACCACTGCACCACCACCAGGCGCTCCGCCGGATTGATGGCGATGCTCTGGCCAAAGATGCCCAGGGCCCAGAACGTCTGGTCACTGGTGGCAGTACGTTTGGGCTCGGCATCGCTGTCCGGGGCCGGGGCGTTGTACCACCACTGGTAGCCGTACTGCCCCTTGGGCGCGGCGGCCGTCACTGAGCCCTTGGCCTGGGTCCAGTGGGTGGAGCGCGCGATCCAGTCGTCCGGGAGCAGCTTTTCGCCCTGCGGCAATTGTCCGCCACTTAGCACGAACTGGCCGAACCGTCCCCAGTCACGCAACGTGGCATTGAAACCGTGGCCGCCCATGTCCACCTTGCCGGGCACCAGCGCATGCCAGACCCCGGCCTGCTGCATGCCGTAGCGGCTCCACACGCGGCTCTGCAGGTACTCGGCGATGGTCATGCCGGTGGCGTTTTCCAGCACCCGGCCCACCAGCCAGGCGCCGCCGGTGTTGTACGACCAGACCTCGCCCGGCTTGACCCCCGGCTTGCGCTTGACCGAACGCACCAGGTCGAGCACGCAGTGATAGGGATCGGCGGTGGCCTCGCACTGGGTCATGTGCGAGAAGTCCGAATCCTTCGAGGCATAGTTCTCGTCCCAGACGACGCCCGAGGTGTGCTGCAACAGCTGCTGCAGGGTCACGTCCTGCCACTCGGAACCTTCCAGCTCCGGGACATAGCGGCTGATCCTGTCATCCAGCGAGTGGATCTTGCCTTCCTTGACGGCGATGCCCACCAGCACGCTGACCACCGACTTGGCCACCGAGCGCGATGTCCACAAGGTCTGCGAGGTGTTGCCCTTGCCGTAGTGCTCATAAGCGATCTTGCCATCCTTGAGCACCAGCAGGCCGGTCACGCTCTGGTTGGCCAAGTAGTCCGCCAGGTTGTGGGTCTTGCCGGCCAACTGGTAGCGCACGTCGCTCAGTTTGTGGCTGGCCTGCGGCAAGGGGTATGGCGTGGCGCCGCGCGGGGCGAAGACATCGCCGCCGTACAGCCGATAGGTGTTGCGAAAGCCCACGACCCGAGTGTCCTGGTCCCAGGTGAGCATGTCCTTGGCCGCCGGCAGCACCTTGTCGAAAGGCTGCGGGCAAGGCTCAAGCCCCGGCACGCCGCAGGCCCCCTGGCTGTCGGCCGCCTGCGCCGTACCGGCCAGTGCGGCGAGTGCCAATGCCAGGATGGAAAGAGCGTTGAACGACTTCTTTATTGTTATTGGCCGCATCGGAGGGCTCCTCGTAAAGCGCGGAAATACGCTGCCCCGAGTGTCTGCAACTTGAGCCAGCGGGAAAAGCACAATAAATTTGCCTTCACTATTAAAAAAACTAACAACCAAGGAATGCCCATGGCCGAAGACCGCCTGCCCCCGCTCAACGCCGTGCGTGCGTTCGAGGCCGCTGCCCGTCTGGGCAGCTATGTCGCGGCGTCCCAGGCGCTGCACGTGACCCAGCCGGCGATCGGCCGGCATGTGAAGAACCTCGAGGACTGGCTGGGTGTACGCTTGCTCGAACGCTCCCCGCGCGGGGTGACCCTTACCCTGCCCGGCGCCCATTACTACAAGGCCGCAGCGCAGGCGCTGCAGATCCTCGCCGACGCCGGTGCGCGACTGGGGCAACGTGGTGACGAGCGCTGGCTGCGCATCCTCTGTGTGCCGGCGTTCGCCTCACGCTGGCTGACACCGCGCATCGACACCTTGCGCAGTCTGCGCCCGGACCTGAGGATCGCCATCGAGCCCAATGCCACGTTCACCAGCGTGGATGCCCGCCAGGCGGACCTGGGCATCGCCTTCGGTCTGCCGGGTGAGCTGAGCGGTGTACGCGAGGTGTTGATCCGCCCGAAGGTGTTCGCGGTATGCGCGCCGAGCTACCTGGCGCAGTTGCCCGCAAGGTTGAGCGCTGCCGACCTGCCCGCCTTGCGGCTGATCCATGTCGATGACGGCACCTGGTGGAACAGCTGGTTCGCCGCCAATGGCCTGAGGGTGCGGGTCAAGGCCGATACTTCGCATATCAGCAACGATATCGTCCTGAACCTGGCCCAGCGCGGCCACGGCATCGCCCTGGCCACCGAGGTGTTGGTCGGACGTGAACTGCGCGAAGGCAGCCTGGTGCGTTGCGTGGAGCAGGCCGTGGCGCTGGAGAGCTATCAGTTGCTGACGCCACCCCAGCCGCCGAGTGCCGATGCGTTGTGGTTCATGGATTGGCTGGGGGACAGCCTGCGCGAGGAGTATCCGGATGCGCTGGTGGTCGCGCAGAAGCCCTCCCATGCGGGTGATAGTTGAAAACTACATTCCCTGCACAAGCAGTTATACGACACAGTGCGGTGCTGGTAATGGCGTGTCCGTGCCGAGGCTATCAACCCAAGCTTTAACGGCTTGGTGGTCAATCACGCAGCCAGCTTCAACATCCGCCAGGGCTTCCGATGTCAATCGCACCCTTTCTTCTTCATGGGCCAAGATAGAGCTGGTTTTGATGGTATTCGCCATTATCGGATCTCCTCAGTGTTCGAACTGAAACTAACCTCCGCTCATCAGTGCCTCCAGTAGTGCTCTGTGCTGCAGGGTCTCCCAGCAGTTTGATGCAAAAACAGTGAATGGTCATTCTGCGTCAACGGGCTGCGTAGCCTTGCACCGGCTACGCCGGTGGTCGCGGGGCATCGGCGCACCTCCGCTCCCACACGGCGTTCGCTAGAAATCCACCGAGGTAGAGAACAACAACGACCGCGGCGTGCCCAGCCCACCGGACAGGCCGCTGCCGTCGCCGCCGTTCCACGAGCCGATCCAGTAGGCCTTGTTGGTCACGTTCTGCACGGTGGCACGCAAGGTGACCGGCTTGTCCGAGACCTTCAGGGTATACCGGGCGCCAAGATCGAAGATCGTGTAGGACGGCAGCGACAGGTTGTTGGCATCGGTGGCGTAGCGCCGGCCGGCATAGTTGGCGTTGCCGGTCAGGGTCAGCCCGGGCATCTCGCGCAGGTCGTACTCGACGCCGAGCTTGGCCAGCACCTTGGGCACGCCGGTGGCCTGGTTGCCTTCGTTTTCCTTGCGTATCGATTTGGTCAGCTCGGCCTTGGTGTAGGACGCACCGCCCAGCAGGCGCAGGCCCGGCTCGAGCTCGCCGAAGAACGACCATTCCAGGCCACGGTTGCGCTGTTCGCCGTACACGCCGTAGATCTGCGTCAGCGGATCGGTATAGGCGCTGGGTTTCTTCACCTGGTAGACACTGACCGTGTGCGCGAAGGTGCCCAGGTCGAGCTTGGCGCCCAGTTCGTACTGTTTGGTCTGGTACGGCGCCATGATCGCGCCGGCGTTGCGCGCGTTGTCCGGGGCGATGCCGCCCTGGCTCAGGCCTTCGATGTAGTTGCCGTACAGCGACAGTTCGTCGGTGACCTTGACCAGCAAGGCCGTGGCCGGCGAAACCCGGCTTTCATCGTAGGCCTTGGAAGTACGCTGGTGGTTGCCGTTGTAGTTCGACGCGCGCACGTTCTGGTGGCGAGCGCCGACGGTCCACTGCACCTTGTCATCGAGAAACGACATCGTGTCGAGCAAGGCTTCGCTGCTCAGCCGGGCGCGCATGCGCGAGGTGACGTTGCCGTACTCGCCGATCTCCGGGCGCGGGCCATAGTCCAGGTTGTAGTAGTTGGTGCGGATGTTCGACGACAGGCGCTTGTCCTTGAAACTGTTCTCGGAGTCGTAGCGGGTGGCCGCCAGCGACCAGGCGTGGTCGACCGGGCCGGTGGCGAAGCGCCCGCGCAGGCCGACTTCGCCGGACTTCTGCTCGCCATCTCGAGCCGAGCGGATCGGTGTGGCGGAGATGTCGCCGGCATCATTGAGCAGCATGCCGCTGGTCATCAGCGCGTTGTAGCCCCCTTCCCTATGGCCCCAGCCGGCGAACGCAGTGAGCGAGTCGTTGAGGTCGTACTCGCCGCGCAGCACCACGGTGTCGGTGTCATTGACGGTGTAGCCCCACTCCGGGGCCAGCGAGTGATCGCCCTTCTTGGCCTTGGGCAGGTGGGTCACGCCGGGGCTGATCGAGGCAATGCCGAAATAGTTGACCCCGTCCATGCGTTCGCGCTGGTGGTAGTAGTCCAGCGACGCCCTCGCCCGCTCGCCGCGCCAGTCCAGGGCCAGCGACGACAGCTGCATGCGGTGTTGCTGGTCGTCCACCGGGGTGTCGCCGTCGCGGTAGACGCCATTGAAGCGCACGCCGAACTGTTTCTGGTCGCCGAAGCGGCGGCCGATATCGGCATGCATGCCCGCCAGGCCATCGGACTCGTAGGAGGCGGTCAACCGGGCCAGGGGCTCGTCGCCGGCACGCTTGGGCACGATATTGATGCTGCCGCCGACGCTGCCGTCTGGCGGCATGCCATTGAGCAGCGCCGACGGGCCCTTGAGCACCTCGATGCGCTCGGCAAGCTCGGTGGAGCCGCGCATGTTCGGCGCCATGCTCGGCAGGCCGTTGAAGGTGATGTCGTTGCCGGTGCTGTACAGACCGCGGATAAAGAACGTCTCGAAGATGCCGCGCTTGCTCGGCACGTAGACCGACGGATCGGTGGCACCGATCACCGAGCCGATATCCTGGGCCTGGCGGTTCTCGATGTATTCCTTGGTGTAGCTGATGGCGTTGAACGGGGTTTCGCTGAAGTCCTTGTTGCCCATCAGTCCTACCCGGCTGCCCGAGCCGACCTGGCCCCCGGCATATTCCGGTGGCGGGGCACCGAGGGCGTCACGGGTTTCCTGCACCAGGGTTTCCGGCAGGGTCAGGCCCTCTTCCTTCACATCAGGGGTTTGCTGCTGCGCCGAGGAGGTGCTGCGTGGCGGTTGCGCGAAGGCGTTGCCGACGATGGCGGCCATGCCCAGCAGCACGGCCATGCGCAAGGCCCTGCGGGGCAGTTTCGGTGCCTGGGGATGTTGCAGTGGAGGCATGAGGGATTCCTTTCGGGACAGAATGGTAATGTTTCTCATTAGTCATTCCGTACGAGTCGGCGAATCCCTCAACAGAAATTACAGTCACTTGGCCACTATCGGTTTCACATCTGTACCGGCCTCATCGCCGGCAAGCCGGCTCCCACAGGAATCGCGCCTGACTGCAGTTTCTGTGGGAGCCGGCTTGCCGGCGAATGGGCTGCGCAGCAGCCCCACCTTTCAGGAAGTCAGCCCTGATACCCCTTCACCACCTCGTCCGCTACCCGCTCCAGGCAGGTCACGCTGGCGGTGCACAGGTACCAGGTCTGCGGATCGACGAATACCACATGGCCGTTCTTCCACGCCTTGGTCTGGCGCAGCAGCGGGTTGTCCAGGGTCTCGCGGTCCAGCGCGGCGCGGCGCTCCATCACCGCGGTGCGGTCGATCACGTAGAGGATGTCCGGGTCGGCCTGGTGGATGAACTCATTGGAGATCGGCTGGCCGTGCAGGCCGGCCTGCATATCGTCGCTGGCCGGCTTGACCCCGAGGGTGTCAAAGATGAAGCCGTAGCGCGAACGCACGCCGTAGGCGGTGAACGCACCGTTGTTGTGCAGCACTACCAGTGCCTTCTCCGGGCGCCCGTCGGTCACCTTGCGCACCTGGGCCACCTTGGCATCGATGCGCGCGGCGGTTTCCCGGGCCAAGTCTTGCTTGCCGAGAATTTGCCCGACGGTCAGCAGGTGCTGCTTGGCGGTGTCGATGACATTGCCCTGGCGATTGTCCATGTCGATGTCGTAGTGCACCGTCGGGGCGATCTGGCTCAGTTCCTGGTAGCTCTGAGCCTGCAGCGGCGAGATCAGGATCAGGTCGGGCTTGAGCGCGTGCAGGCGTTCGAGGTTTGGCTGGATGGTGGTGCCAACGTCCGCCACCTTGGGGTCGTCGCGGTACTTGACCAGGAAGCCCGCCACATAGTCCTTGGCGATGCCGACCACCGGCGCGCCGAGCTGGTCGAGGGTGTCCAGCTCGCTCATGTCGAAGGCCACCACGCGTTGCGGCTGGTGTTCGACCAGCGTGGTGCCCAGGGCGTGCTCGACCTTCACCGGGGCATAGTCGGCGCTGGCCGCGCGCGCCTGCTCCGGCGGCGCCTGGTCGCAGCCCGGCAACGCGGCCGCCACGGCGGCGGCCAGGAGTATCTTGCAGATTCCGTTCATACCAGCTCTCTCGATAATGATGGGTTGAAGTAGTTGCAGACGAAACCCTGCGCGCTCGGCAGGATCTCGAACGCCAGGCCGAACAGCGCGCGCAGGTTGGCCTCGGTGACCACCTCGGCGACCGGCCCGTGGCTGTGCACCGCGCCCTGCTTCATGGCGACGATGTGGTCGGAATAGTTGGCGGCGAAATTGATGTCGTGCACCACCAGGATCACCGTGCGCCCCTGCTCGTCGCAGAGCCTGCGGATCGCCTGCATGATCTGCACCGCGTGTTTCATGTCGAGGTTGTTCAGCGGCTCGTCGAGCAGCAACAGGTCGGTACGCTGGGCGATGGTCATGGCCAGGAAGGCCATCTGCCGCTGGCCGCCGCTCAGTTCGTCGAGGTAGGCGCGGCGCAGCGCTTGCAGCCCCAGAAAATCCAGGGATTCGTCGATTACCTGGTGGTCGTCGGCGGTCAGCAGGCCGCGGCTGTAGGGGAAGCGGCCGAAGGCGACCAGTTCCTCGACGGTCAGGCGCAGGTTGAAGTCCAGTACCTGGCGCAGGGTGGCCACGCGGCGGGCGTAGTCGGCGATGGCGATGCGGCCGATGTCCTGGCCGTCAAGCAGGATGCGCCCGCGGCTGGCCGGCAGCAGTCGGGCCATGCACATCAGCAAGGTGCTCTTGCCGGCGCCGTTGGGGCCGATCAGCGAGGTAACCTGGCCGGCCGGGAAAGCCAGGCTCACGTCTTCGAGCACGGTCTTGTCGCCATAGGCCTTGTGCAGGTGTTCGAGGGTGATCATGGGGTGCCTCGGGTACGGACCATCAGCGCGAGGAAGTACGCGCCGCACACCAGGTTGACGAGGATGCTCACGCTGGTCCGGTAGTTGAACAGATGCTCGACCAGCAGTTGGGCGAGCAGGAACATGCCGATGGCCACGGCGCAGGCCAGTGGCAGGGTCACCTGGTGCCGGGCGCTACGTGCCAGGGCGTAGGCGATGTTGGCGACGAATACCCCCATGAACGCGGTCGGCCCCACCAGGCTGGTGGACACCGCCACCAGCACGGCGATCAGCGCCATCTGCAGGCGCAGGCAGCGGCCATGGTCCAGGCCCAGGGCAATGGCTTGGTCGCGGCCCAGCGCCAGCACGTCGAGCACCCGCGTGCCGCGCGCCACCAGCACTGCCACTGCCGCCACCAGCAGGCCCGAGTACAGCACCTGGGCCGGCTGGGCGCGGTTGAAGCTGGTGTAGCCCAGGCTCTGCAGAATCGAGAACTCCCCCGGGCTGGTCTTGAGCTGGATGAACTGGGTGAAGGTGCCCAGCACCATGGTCAGCACCAGGCCCAACAGCAGCAGACGGTACACATCAGCACGGCCCTCGCGCAGCAGCCAGCGCTGCAGCAGCCACGAGTAGCCGAGCATCAGCGCGATCGACAACAGCGCGTTGCCCTGGGCGCCGAGCAACGCCACGCTGGCGGTGCCCAGCCACAGCACCAGCACGGCCTGGAACAACAGGTAGATGCCTTCGTAGCCCATGATCGCCGGGGTCAGCACACGGTTGCCGGCCAGGGTCTGGAAGATCACCGAGGACAAGGCGATGCACACCCCGGCCACCACGATCGCGCCCAGGCGCACCAGGCGCCTGGGGATCACGTAGCTGAAGTCCAGGCCGGAGCCCAGCAGCAGGAACGCCAGCGCCAGGGCCGGCAACAATAACCAGGCGGCACGGCGCATCATTTGCACTTCCACAGGATCAGCAGCAGGAACAGCACACCGCCGACACTGCCGGCAGTCAGGCCAATGGGCACCTCGTAGGGATGGATCAGCAGCCGGCCGAGGATATCGCAGGCCAGCAGCAGCGCCGCGCCGCACATGGCGACGATGGGCAGGGTGCGCTTGAGGTTCTCGCCGTAGCGCAGCGCCACCAGGTTCGGCACCACCAGGCCGACGAAGGGGATCGCGCCCACGG
>Ga0268257_1002374_pt1 | contig 13699 bp, 10 predicted proteins | sample AgamicAtPrz_FD_200249 | JGI IMG/M metagenome (GOLD analysis project Ga0268257, IMG submission 200249) | Agave microbial communities from Guanajuato, Mexico - At.P.rz (v2) (version 3) | ecosystem: Host-associated > Plants > Phyllosphere > Phylloplane/Leaf | place: Guanajuato, Mexico | collected...
AGCCGAGATTGGTGGCGGCGAACCACAGTGCCAGCAGCAAGGCCACGGTGACGATGCTGATGCCGAGGCTGGAGCCTTCGCCGGGGGTCTTGAAGCGACTGGTCTTCACCGGTCCCGACGCCTGCGGCGCAGTGGCCTTGGGCTGCACGCGCGCGGTGGTGGCGGGCAGATGGTTGATTTGGACTGCTTCAGACATTGGCAGGCTCCCGGTGGTGAATCAGACTCAGAACTTCTTCGCGCATCCGGATGAAGTCGGGGCGCGACTTGACGGCACGCGCATCGCCGGTGCGCAGAAACTCATGGCAGAACGGCATGTCGTCGTAGACATGGGAGATGCGGCCCGGGCTGGGGCTCATGACGATCAACCGGCTGGCGAGAAACAGTGCCTCTTCCACCGAGTGGGTGATGAAGAACACCATCTTGTGGGTGGCATGCCAGACACGCAGCAGGATTTCCTGGACCTGCTCGCGCGTGAAGGCGTCCAGGGCGCCCATGGGTTCATCCATCAGCAGCAGGGCTGGATCGTTGGCCAGCGCACGGGCAATGCCGACACGTTGCTGCATGCCGCCAGACAGTTCATAGACGGCACGCCTGGCGTAGTCCTGCAAGCCGACGAGGCCCAGTTTCTCTTCGGCGATTTGCGTGCGCGTCTTCAGATCTATGCCGCGCATGCGCAGCCCCAGTGCGACGTTGTCGATCACATTGAGCCATGGCATCAGCGCATGCTTTTGAAACACCACGCCCTGATTGGCTCCGGGGCCCTGAATGGGCTTGCCGTCCAGCAGGATCTGGCCGCTGGAAGGCGCCAGAAAACCTGCCATGCAATTGAGCAGCGTGGTCTTGCCGCAGCCGGATGCCCCCAGAGCGACCACGAAGTCGCCTTCATGCATGGTCAGGTTGACGGGTGCCAGGGCCTGCAAGTGTCCGCCCTTGACCTCGTAATTGACGGTCAGGTCGCGTATATCCAGAGTCGGCATGACATTGCCCTCCTATGTGAAACAAAGCTGGGAGCCACGACGGGGCTGGCCGTCGTGGGCGGGCAGTCAGCGGCCGAGAGCCTGCTTGACATAGCTGCTGGTCACGTACGCTGCGTAGTCGGGCTTGACCTCCTGGATTCGTCCCTGCGACTTCAGAAACGTTGCGGTATTGGTCATTGCCTTGGCCGCGCCGCCTTCCAGCCATTGCGCGCCAAGCTGCTCCTCGGCGCTGGGAAAGCGGTAAAGCGCCATGGCGGCGGGCACATCCTTGGGGTCGGCCTTGCTCCATTTGGCAATCGCCTTGATCTCGGGCGAGTCCGGAGTCCACCTGGCCAGGTTGTCGCGCACCTGGGCACTTGCCCGATTCAGGGCCTTGATGAAAGCCACCATGAACTGGGGATTTTCCTGGGCGAACTTGCTGCTCACGGCAATGCCCTCGAAGGTCGGATAGCCCATCTGCGCAATGGAGCCGGAGGTCGCAATCACCTTGCCCTTTTGCTTGACCTTGGCCAGCACCGGATCCCAGACAAAGGTGGCATCGATATCGCCGCGTTCCCAGGCTGCGGCAATTTCTGGCGGGCGCATGTTCATGATGTTGACCTTGCGCGCGTCAACGCCCTCCTTGCCCAGGGCCGCGACCAGCTGGTAGTGCGCGGTGGAGACGAACGGCACGCCAATGCGCTTGCCCTCCATGCTCTTGAAATTGCTGATGCCGCCGCCGTCGCGTGCCACCAGGGCCTCGGCGCCGGCGATATCCGCAGAGATCCAGAGCAGCTTGATGTCCTGCCCCTGGCTGGCGGCAGCGGTCAGCGGGCTGGAGCCCACCTCTCCCATCTGCACGTCGCCCGAGGCCATCGCCCGTATCACGTCGCCGCCGCCCGAGAACATGCGCCAGTTGATCTTGTAGCCCGTCTCCTTTTCCAACTCGCCCGATTCCATCACCAGGCGCAGAGGCACCAGCATGTCCTGGTTGGCGAAGGTCACGGTTTTCTGCTGCGCCAGCGCGAAGCCGGTCATCGCCAGTGCGGCTGTTGCGACACCCGCTTTCAGCACCCATCGTTTTTGCATTTTCATTGCCAATTTCTCCATGGTTAGAGCGATATCGGTTGAAGACTTCGACCAGAGAACCCTTGCTGTGCTCACTCTTGCTGACTTGCTTTCCCATTCCCGCTTCTGGCTGAACCGGTTGAAAGCCGCATCGCGAGGCTCAAAGAGCTTTCTGAGCGGATCGTAGTGAGCAACCTTGCGCAGCCAGTAGGGCCAGTTGATGTGAATCGTTAGGTCCAGTCGCACACGGTCCCGGATGGTGCGCGCAGCATGGGCTGGCGTGCACCGCGACCGTGCATTGCAAAGCCTTGCAGGGCGCGGCTTGCGCGGGATATCTCGGTCCTGGTGGAAGGCGTTTTTGCGGCGTCTGCATGGGCTTAGGTGTATTCACTGATCGCAGACAGACGCGGGAGGATCGGGCTGTCCGGGAGGCATGAAGGCTTGCGCAATATGCGTGCCAGAGGGGCGACTTTTTCCTGTGGCGGGGGCGCACGAGGGGACGCTGCACCGCATTCGTGGACAGCATGAAAAAAAGCACCTTCCTGGTGGAAGGTGCTCTTCGTTGTGTGCGGCCGGACGGTGGTTGTAAGGGTCAGTTCTTCTCGTCGTTCATGTGATACCAGTGGTAGAGAAAGCGCTGGCCCATGCGGCGAAATGGTGCAAAGGCCTCCGAGCGCACCATATTGAACACATTCGGATATTCGAGCGATGAGTTGTAGATTGGCAACTCGAAAGCCTTGATCTTCTGGCCTGCGATGCGCTGCGCCATGCGCCGGCCCGCATGCGCAGAAAACGACACGCCGTTGCCGCCATAGCCGACCGCATAGAAGACGCTTTCTCCGGGATCGGGCTGGGTGATGCGCGGCATCATGTCGTGGCTCACATCGACCCAGCCCCACCAGGAGTAGTCCACCTGGATTCCCCTGAGGGCCGGGAACTTGTGGTGCAGTCCCTCGACCAGCTTGGCCATATGGACCGGATTGGGCGCATCGGCGCCGGTGATCGAGCTGCGGCTGCCGATCTGCACGCGGTTGTCGGGCAGCTTGCGGTAGTAAAAGCGCAGGGTACGGGTGTCGGTGATGACCTGCGTGGTCTTGAAGTTGGTGGCGGCCAGCTCTTCTTCCGTCAGGGGCCGGGTGACCAGGGAGTTAGAGAGAATCGGCATGATCTTCGAGCGCAGGCTGGGGTGCAGGCCGTTGCTGGTATAGCCGCCAGTGGCAAAGCCGACCGCGCGTGCCTTGACCGTGCCGCCCGGTGTCCGGAGGTAGTGAACGCCGTTGCGTGTCTCCATGCCCAGCACGGGGCTGGCGGGGTGGACCTTCACTCCCAGCTCGCGGGCCTTGCGCAGATAGCCGAAAGCCAGCTTGAGTGGATGCACGCCAATGCCGTCGGGCTCGTGCATCGCGCCACGGCAGTCGGCGTCGTCGACATAGTCGCGGCGCACGGCGTCGACGCTGAGTATGCGGGCGTCATAGCCGAAGACTTCGCGCATGACGCGGGTCTCGTTGCGCAGAAAATCCATTTTTCTGTCTCGGTGGGCGATATACAGATGCCCTCCCGGCTGCGGCTCGCACTCGGGAAACTCGGCAACCAGGTTCTTGAAGGTGTCGAAGCCTTCACGGATTTCCGCGTCCAGCTTCAGGGCCACGTCCTTGCCCCAGCGCTCTATCCATTGCGAGCGATAGAGGCGGCCGCTGGCATTCTGGCCCTGGCCGCCGTTGCGGCTGGTGCAGCCCCAGGCGCTCTGGTTGGCTTCGAGAACCACCGCGCGGATGCCGTGTTCGCGGGCGAGAAACAGGGCGGTGGACAGACCCGTGAAGCCCGAACCGACGATGACCACATCGGCTTCCATGTCGCCGCAGACCGGGCCGTCGTCGTCGGGCGGCCGGCCTGCCGTCCCCACCCAGTAGGTCGGAGCGTAGCCAGCGCCATGTCCGGGATTTCTCGCAACCAGAGGGTCGTATTGCGGGTCGTACGGATTCAGGTGGCTGGGGCGGATGTCCTCGGCTTTCATGGCAATCGTCTCCTGGTGTGGCTGCGTTTGAAGCGGCGTTCTATGGCTATGGAATGGATGGACGCAAAGTCAATGCAGATGCCGTTGCAGGCCACTGCTTGCGGTGTCCAGAGCAGCATAGCCAGCCCCTTGCGCGGCTGGTTAGGGCCACGGCGCAGGTTTTGATGGAGCCAGCGCACCGACGGCTCAGGCGGCCCCGAGGCCCGGGCGCGGCAAGCGGATCTTCGGGCTTCCCGCCTTCGCGCCGCCGACCGCGATACCCCTGCAGCGCCCGCCGGTGTTCTCCTATCGTTTTCACCTAACTGAAGCGGGATCGGAAGCACTTGCGCATGGCTTGGACCCGCATCCGCAAGCGCAGCGGCAGAGCGCCGCGTCCAGAGGAGAAACGGGCTCTTTCGGGGCAGCTGCCGCGCGCGCTGTCGTCGTTTCTCGAGGTCCCAGCGCCGTGAGGCGCCAAGTCCTTGGACTTAACGATTGCCGGTAACTGGTTCTACGAGCCGGAGCCGGTGCTACCTACGATGAGCCATCGGAATTTCAGGCATTTTTCGATCCCGGGCGGCCACTTCTGCAAGGGCCGGAACCCAAGAAATGACAGCAATCTGGAGAACCAATGAGCAAGCAAGAATCCCAACCTGATGTCCAGTTCCTGGCGCGTTTTTCCGAGGCGTGGAATCGCCATGACATCGATGCACTGATGGACTTCATGGCCGATGAATGCGAGTTCCATGCTGTAGCCGGCCCCGATCTGATGGGTCGCAGCTTTGTGGGCCGTGAAGCCGTGCGCGAAGGCTTTCAGCTGGCCTGGCAGGCCTTCCCCGATGCCGCCTGGGTGGATGGAGAGCATTTTGTCCAGGGAGCGCGCGGCGTTTCGGAAAGCACCTTCAAAGGCACCAAGGCCGACGGCCTGCGTGTGGAAGCTCGTATGGTCGATGTGTTCACCTTCCGCGACGGCAAGATCGCCGTCAAGAACGCCTACCGCAAGGATCGTCCACCGGTAGCGCTTTCCTGACACGCGCGAGGCCGGCGTGCGCGCATTCTTGCTTTACGGCAGGGGAGCGCTGCACGCAGGGCTTCGCACGACAATTTTCAAGCAGATAACTGAACGACCACGGCAACGGCCTGCATGAGCAGCAAGGCACGACCCGATACATAAAGCCGTGGCGACCGGTATTCCCATGCCGGCAAGACAGGAGACAAAAATGATTGGAAATCCGCATTCGTCGCCGGACGGGCTGTCGCACAGCCTCAAACAGCGGCACATGACCATGATTGCCCTGGGCGGCGTCATCGGTGCCGGGCTGTTCGTCGGCAGCGGCGTGGTCATCAAGTCGGCCGGACCGGCAGCCGTCATCTCTTTTCTGATCACCGGCCTGCTGGTGGTGCTGGTGATGCGCATGCTGGGCGAAATGGCCTGCTCCATGACAGGTGGCTCGTTTTACGAATACGCCCGCGAAGCCTGGCGCGACCGGCCCGCCGTGGGGCAACTGGCGGGGTTTCTGACGGGCTGGATGTACTGGTATTTCTGGGTCATCGTCGTGGCCATCGAAGCGGTGGCGGGCGCCGAGCTGGTGCGCTACTGGCTGCCCGACGTGCCGGCCTGGAGCATCAGTCTGGTCCTGCTGGTCATGATGACGCTGACCAATCTGGTTTCAGTCAAATCCTTTGGCGAGTGCGAGTTCTGGCTGGCATCCGTGAAAGTGGCCGCCATCGTGGTGTTTCTGTTCATCGCCGGCGTCTATGTGCTGGGCCTGACACCGGGAAGCGGCGGAATGCATGTCGCCAATCTGAGCCAGAACGGCGGCTTCATGCCCAACGGCATTGTTCCGGTGCTCACGGGTGCCGTGGCCGCGACCGGCTTCTATTTCGGTGCGGAGATCGTGACGATTGCGGCCGCCGAGACCGCCGAGCCCCAGAAGGCCGTGGCCAAGGCCACGAATTCGGTCATCCTGCGCGTGCTGGTGTTCTATGTGGGATCGGTGCTGCTGGTGGCCTGCCTGGTGCCATGGAACTCCATCGGCATGTCCACGCCTTATGTCAGCGCTCTCGATGCCATGGGCGTGCCGGCAGCCGCCCAGATCATGAATGCCGTGGTGCTGACGGCCGTGCTGTCGGCGCTCAACTCCGGGCTTTATGCCTCTTCGCGCATGCTGTTTGCGCTGACGCGACGCGGCGATGCGCCCAAGGTGCTGGCCCAGGTCAGCCGCAACGGCGTGCCCGTGTACGCCATTCTGGTGGCCACCTTGTTCGGTTACGGCGCCATCGTCATGTCCTATCTGTCTCCCGACAAGGTGTTCGCCTTTCTCGTGAACTCCTACGGCACGGTGGCCATCTTTGTCTACATCCTGATTGCGATTTCCCAGCTGCGCCTGCGCTCGCGTCTGGAGCGCGAAGCGCCGCATCTGCTCAAGGTGCGCATGTGGTGCTTTCCTTACCTGACCTGGCTGGCGATTGCGGGCATGCTGTCCATCGTGGTGGCCATGGGCTTTATCCCCGAGCAGCGCACGCCGCTGGCACTGGGAGTGGCCAGCTTGTGCATCCTGCTGATCGCCTATGGCGTGCGCCAGGTGCTGCGGCGCGGGATGAATCCCGAGAACCTGCTCGACGAGCTGGCGCCGCCCAAGTTGCGCAAGAACTGAGACTGTCGTCAAGCAAAGCCCCGGACCGCAAGTCCGGGGCTTTTTGCATTCCTACATGCGCTGCATGGCTTGCGCCAGGGCCTGGATGCCCTGAGCGATCTGTGCCGCAGGAATGGACTGGTAGCCCAGGCGGATGAAGTTGCCCGTGTTGCGGGTAGAAGTGAAGAACACATCGCCGGGCTCGATCAGCACCCCTTGCTCGGCGGCCTGGCGCGCCAGTGCCTGGGCGGGTATGTGGTCCGGCAGCTGCACCCAGCATGAGCCGCCGCCGCGCACGGGGGTGATGCGGCACTGCGGCAGGTGACGGGCCATGGCCGCCGTCAGCTCGGCATGACGCTCCTTTTGGGCCTGGCCGAGGCGGCGCAGCTGGGCCTCGTAATGACCCAGCGAGATGAACATGGCCAATGTGCGCTGAATGAAGGTGGAGGGGTGGCGGATCATGAGACGGCGCAGCGCGCGCAGTTCCTTGATCAGCTCGGGCGGAGCCACGATATAGCCCACACGCAGGCCCGGTGCCAGGCATTTGGAGAGGCTGCCGATATAGATCACGCGGTTGTTGCGGTCCAGGCTCTTGAGCGCCGGAATGGGCTGTTCATCGAAGCTGCTTTCGCTTTCGTAGTCGTCCTCGATGATGATGAGATCGTGCTTTTGTGCGGCCTCCAGCAAGGCTTCGCGCCGCTCCAGCGGCATGGTGACGCCGGTGGGGCACTGGTGGCTAGGCGTGACGTAGAGGTATTCGAGCTTGCGCATGGCCGGGACGATGGGCAGTCCATCGCCATCCACGCCGATCGGAATGACCTGCGAGGTGCGGCTGCTGAAGATATTGCGCGCATCGGGGTAGCAGGGGTCCTCGATGCCGACGCAGGTGCCTTCGCGCATCAGCAGATCGGCCACCATGTACAGCGCATGCTGGGCGCCGACGGTGATGATGATCTCGTCGGGCGAGGCCCAGACGCCGCGGCGCGGCAGGATCTTGGTCTGCACCTGCTGAATGAGGCTGTCGTCGTCGCGCGTGATGTGATCGGGCGCCCACATGCGGATGTCCAGCACGCCCAGGGACTTGAGGCAGCACTCGCGCCAGGCGGCCGTGGGAAACAAGTCCTTGTCGAACTGGCCGTAGAGAAACGGATAGGGAAACCGCTGCCAGTCGTCTTCCTTGACGATGCTGCGCTGCAGGCTGGGACGCAGCCACAGGCGGCGCGACCAGTCGGTATGCGCCTCGGCGTCCGTGCTCCTGCCGCTGCCCGGCGTGCGTTCGGCCGTGCGCCCCTGCAGCACGTCGGGATGGATGAAATGGCCTTTTCTCTCGCGGCTCAGCAGGAAGGCCTCCTCGGTCAGCTGCTGGTAGGCCATGACCACGGTGATGCGGCCCACTCCCAGCAGCTTGGCCAGCTCGCGACTCGATGGAACGGCGTCGCCAGGCGCGAGGATGCCGCTCAGGATGGCATCGACCAGCATTTCGCGAATCTGACCCTGAAGGCTCAGAGAGGGCCTGGCACTGCGGCGAAACAGCTGCTCCCACATGGCCACGGATGGAGGAATGGAAGGCGAGGCCGGTTGTCTGTCTGTCGTCATTGATGGTTCTGAATGCACTGCCGCAGCGCGCGGCGACCGGTTGCCCCGATGCGCGGGGTCTGGTTCTTCGGGGCCCATGAACGCGGCATCGCAGGGGCCGCCAGCAGCTTGCTGGCAGCCGGCTTCAGCGCTCAAGATTAGCGCATATGCATGTGCTTGGAATCAGGCTTTTCATGTGGTTGCAGCCCCGAGGCAGCGCGCGGGATCTGAAATTTCTGGAAGACTTTTCTTCAGGCCTGAAAATAAGTATATAATTCGAGGCTTAGCGGCTGTAGCTCAGCTGGATAGAGTACTTGGCTACGAACCAAGGGGTCGTGGGTTCGATTCCTGCCAGCCGCACCAAACGACAAGCCTCAGAACTGAAAGGTTCTGAGGCTTTTTCGTTTCTGCCTTGCCTTTGGCGGCAGGATTGCCGGTGCTGGATGTCTTTGAAGAAAAATCCGGGTTTTCACCGAGCGGCTCCAAAATCTGTATATAATTCGAGGCTTAGCGGCTGTAGCTCAGCTGGATAGAGTACTTGGCTACGAACCAAGGGGTCGTGGGTTCGATTCCTGCCAGCCGCACCAAACGACAAGCCTCAGAACTGCAAAGTTCTGAGGCTTTTTCGTTTCCGGACTTTGACAGGGGCTGACCAAGGCAGGCACGGATCTGTGTGAAGATCGGCCTCATGAGCAAGGCTTTCACCAAAGAATCGGACGGCGACGACGATGACGACGTCGGCGCTCTGCCGCCATTGCCCGCCGGCGGCAAGAACTACATCACGCCCCAGGGCTACCAGCGCATCAAGGACAAGCTGCTGGATCTGATCGACAACGAGCGACCCAAGATCGTGGAGATCGTGCACTGGGCAGCCAGCAACGGCGACCGCTCCGAGAACGGTGACTATCTCTACGGCAAAAAACGGCTGCGCGAGATCGACCGCCGCATCCGCTTTCTCACCAAGAGACTGGAGATCGCCGAGGTGGTCGACCCTGCCGTGCATGCGGGCAGCGACCAGGTCTTTTTCGGCGCCACGGTCAGCTATGTCGATGACGAGGGCGTGGAGCGCACCATCACCATCATGGGCATTGACGAGGCGGACAGCGCGCAGAACCAGGTCAGCTGGATTGCCCCGGTTTCGCGCGCGCTGCTCAAGGCGCGCGTGGGTGACGAGGTGGCATTGCCCACGCCGGCCGGTGTGCGCATGCTGGAGATTCTGGACGTCAGCTATCCGCAGCCTGCAGCACGTTCCTGAGTGTACGAGCTGCAAAAAGCGCGGCTTCCACATCGGAAGTCGCGCTTTTATTTTGTGAGCTGCACTCGCTTGATATTCAATGAATTCAGATAGTTTTGATACTGAATTCGTTGTTCATCAAGCGCTAAAAGCTATTGTTTTTGAGATGGGTTGCCAGCCTGCAGGCGTTGCAGAAGCTCCAGCGTGGGGTAGCCGTCTGCCACCAGACCCTCGCTTTGCTGGTATTGGCGCAGCCCGGCCCGGGTGGCCGGGCCCATCACGCCGTCGGCGGCGCCGGTGGCAAAGCCGCGCTGGCTGAGTGCGGTCTGCAGCGCCTTGGTCTGCTCGCGCGTCAGGGCGCCGAGCTCGCGCGGCCACTCGGCGCTGACGCCGCCATTGCCTGCCAGCTGCGAGGCGAGCAGGCTCACGGCCAGCGCATAGTTGGTGGAGTTGTTGTAGCGCAGGATGGCGCGGAAGTTGCTGCCCACCATGAAGGCCGGGCCGCGAGCGCCGGCCGGCGCGATGATGCTGGCGCCGGCCATGGCGGGCAAGGCCTGGCCGTTCACGGCCTGCACGCCTTCTGCGGCCCAGGCCGGGCTGTTCTGGCGCGTGGCGAGTTCGGCGCGCGCGTAGTCGAAATTGGCCGGCAGGCGCACTTCGATCCCCCAGGGCTCGCTGGCGTTCCAGCCCGCGCTGGCCAGATAGTTGGCCGTGGATGCGGCCACGTCGGCCATGGAGCCCCAGATGTCGCGGCGGCCGTCTCCGTCGGCATCCACGGCATATTGCAGGAATACCGAAGGCAGGAACTGGGTGTTGCCCATGGCGCCCGCCCAGGAGCTGATCATGTGAGCGGCGTCGATATCGCCGTTGTCGATGATGCGCAGCGCGGCAATCAGCTCTTTTTGTGCCCATTCGGCACGGCGACCGTCGAAGGCCAGAGTGGCCAGCGCATCCACGGCCGAGAAGCTGCCGAAGTTGCTGCCGTAATTGCTTTCCATGCCCCAGATGGCTGCAATCACCGGCGCCGGCACGCCATAGCGCTGGCTGGCCGCCTGCAGGCTGGCGCCGTGCTCCTGCATCTTGAGCTTGCCGGTCTTGATGCGCTGTGCGGAGACCGCGCTATCCAGGTATTGCCAGGGCGTGCGCGTGAACTCGGGCTGGGAGCGGTCGAGCCTGACGATGCTGGGCTGCAGCTTGGCGCCGGCCAGGGCACTGCCAAGCGTGCGTTCCGAAATCCCCGCGGCGCGTGCTCGCGGGGCGAATTCCTGCTTCCAGTGCGCGAAGTTGCGGGCCTGTATGGGGTTTTCCGCTGCTGCCGCCTCGCCCGTGGCTTGCTCAGCCTTGGCGGCGCTTGCCGGCTCGGGCGCTGCCGCCGCAGGCGGTTCGGGCCGGGTGGCGCAGCCTGCGAGCAGGGCTGCCGCGACGGCGGTGGCCAGCAGGTGCTGACGGGCATTCAGGAGCGAGTTGGCGGTTTGGGGCATGGCTGTGATTGTCGCTTGCAGCCGCGGCCGGGGAGTGCTTGCGGGGCGCGATAGTGCCTGCAGAATGCAACAAAATCTTTCGTCCGGCACAAAGCAAAAGGCCGCCAGCGGCGGCCTTGAGCGAACGGACGGCAGCGGATCAGGCCATGACGCGGCTGGCGCGGATCACCGAATGCAGGCGGCGCAGATTGCGCAGCGCATTCTCCAGCTGCACGCTGTTCTGCACGGAGATGACAAAGCGCAGATCCGTGGTGCCGATCGCTGCTTCGTCGGTCATCTCGACGCGCACGATATCGGCTTCGGCATTCGATAGCTCGGCCGCCACGCGGGCCAGCACGCCCTTGTTGTTCTGCACCGTGACCACGATGCCGGCCTCGAACAGGCGCGTGATGTCGTCGGACCAGTCCACGGTGATGAAGCGATCGGCATCCTTTTCACGCAGCTTGATGGCATTGTTGCAATGGGCATGGTGCACGACCAGGCCCTGGCCGCCAAGGTAGCCCAGAATCGGATCGCCCGGCACGGGACGGCAGCAGTGCGAGTAGTAGACCGAGCTGCTCTCGTCGCCGTTGAGCGTGACGGCGCCCTGGAAGGGGCGGTTGTGCGTGTTGAAGCGCTCCTGTGTGATGAGCAGCGCATCGGGGCGCACGCCTTGCTTGGTCATGAAGCTGGTCATGCGCGCGGCCACCAGGGAGGCGATGCGGCGACCCATGCCGATATCGACCATGAGGTCTGCCGGCGTGCGGTTGCCCGTGATGCGCAGGATTTCGTCCCAGACGCCCCTGTTGGCATCGTCCTGCGACGGCACGCTGTCAATGCCTTCGGCGCGCAGGGCCTGGGCCAGCAGCGACTCTCCGAGCTGGCCGGCTTCGGTCTGGGCCGCATTCTTGAGGTAGGAGCGAATCTTGGAGCGCGCGCGCCCGGTTTTCACAAAGCTCAGCCAGGCCGGGTTGGGCGTGGAGGTTTCGGAGGTGATGATCTGCACCACATCGCCGCTCTTGAGCTCGGTGCGCAGCGGCACCTCCTCGTCATTGATCTTGGCCGCCGTGGTGCGATGCCCGATCTTGCTGTGGATGGCGTAGGCAAAGTCCACCACCGTGGCGCCGCGCGGCATGGCCATGATCTCGCTCTTGGGCGTGAACACGTACACGGCATCGGGAAAGAGATCGACCTTGACGTGATCCCAGAACTCCGCCGCGTCGCGGGTCTCGTTCTGGATATCGAGCAGGGACTGCAGCCACTGGGTGGACAGATGCTCGGAGTCATGGCCCTGCTGCGCCTTGTACAGCCAGTGGGCCGCGACGCCGGCCTCGGCCACGATGTTCATCTCTTCCGTGCGAATCTGGAATTCGATGCTGACGCTGGAGGGGCCGACCAGCGTGGTGTGCAGCGACTGGTAGCCATTGCTCTTGGCAATGGCGATGTAGTCCTTGAAGCGCCCCGGCATGGGCTTGTACTTCTGGTGCAGCACACCGAGGGCGGTGTAGCAGTCCAGCGTCTTGGGGACGATGATGCGAAAGCCGTAGATGTCGGTGACCTTGGCAAAGCTCAGCTGGTTCTTCTGCATGCGCTGATACAGCGAATACAGCGTGCTCTCGCGGCCCAGCAGCCGCACCGCCAGGCTGTGCGTGGCAAAGGCGGTGCTGACTTCGTCCTGCACGCGCTGCACCAGATCGCGGCGGCGCGTGCGCGAGCGGCCTATGGCTTTTTCCAGCGTGGCATAGCGCCAGGGATGCAGATGCTTGAACGACAGGTCCTGCAACTCGCGATAGGTCTGGTTCAGACCCAGGCGGTGCGCGATGGGCGCATAGATCTCCAGCGTTTCGGACGAGATGCGGCCCCACTTGCTGCGCGGCATGTCGCTCATGGTGCGCATGTTGTGGGTGCGGTCGGCCAGCTTGATCAGGATGACGCGCACATCGCGCGCCATGGCCAGCAGCATCTTGCGAAAGGATTCGGCCTGGTTTTCCTCGCGGGTATTGAACTGCAGCTTGTCCAGCTTGGTCAGCCCGTCCACCAGCTCGGCCACGTCCTCGCCGAAGCGCTCCTTCAGATCCAGCTTGGTGATGCCGCAATCCTCCATGGAGTCATGCAGCAGGGCCGCCATCAGGGCAGGGGCGTCGAGCTTCCAGTTGGCGCAGATTCCCGTGACCGCGATGGGGTGGGTGATATAGGGATCTCCACTGCTGCGCCACTGATCGGTATGTGCTTGATCTGCGTAGACATAGGCTTGGCGCACGCGCTCGGCGCTGTCGGCATCCAGATAGCCCAGATGCTCCATCAACCCGTCAAAAGCAGCAGCCGACACACGTGCAGCCTGTTCAGCGGGCATGCGCTGAGGCTTGGCCGGTGCCGTAGAAGAAGGTGCAATCGTCGAGTTCTGGGCCGCTGTCATATTCCTTAAATGTAGCCTGCAAGTACCGAGTGCAAGGTGATAGGTACAAAAAAGCACCGACGAGCGGTGCTTAATTGTCTGTTTTGGTGCTGCGATGCAACAGCTTAACCCGGCACCTTCTTCAGCATTTCCAGGCCTACCTTGCCGTCTGCGATTTCACGCAGGGCGGTAACGCTGGCCTTGTTCTTGGTTTCAATCTTGGGGGTGTGGCCTTGATTGAGCATGCGGGCGCGGTAAGTCGCGGCCAAAACGAGCTGGAAGCGGTTGGGGATCTGCTCCAGGCTATCTTCAACAGTAATGCGTGCCATCAGGAACTCCGGGAACGGTCAGTTGGATTCAGGGATATTGAGCGACTCGAAGG
>Ga0268257_1002381_pt1 | contig 13662 bp, 17 predicted proteins | sample AgamicAtPrz_FD_200249 | JGI IMG/M metagenome (GOLD analysis project Ga0268257, IMG submission 200249) | Agave microbial communities from Guanajuato, Mexico - At.P.rz (v2) (version 3) | ecosystem: Host-associated > Plants > Phyllosphere > Phylloplane/Leaf | place: Guanajuato, Mexico | collected...
AGTCCTTGCATTAGATGATTTCTTCCAGCCCCCTCGTCGATTGGTTATTAGAGAGCCTGGAGCTCGATGCCAGCCTGTTCCATGTGGGCCGCTACTGCGGCGGCTGGCACGCCAGCACCCAGGGCCTGGGCCGGGCCAGTTTCCACCTGGTGGTGCAAGGCCATTGCTGGCTGCACATCGACGGCCAGGCGCAGCCGCTGCGCCTGGCGAGCGGCGATGCGGTGTTCCTCTTGCGTGACCTGGCCTATCGATTGTCCGGCGACGAGGATGCCGCCGACGCCTGTGCCCAGCCGCGCCGGAACATGCAGGCGCTGGACCTGGAAGCCGGGGACGGCGTGGGGCTTGTGTGCGGTTTCTTCCACTTCCAGTCGGGGCTGTCGTCGTTGATCGTCGATGGTCTGGCGGACTGGATCCTGCTGCGCGCCAGCGATCCGGCCGGCAGCGCGGCGCGGGCGCTGTTCGGGCTGATCCTCGAGGAGTGCCGTCGCCCGCAGCCGTCCCAGGCGCTGCTCGAACGCCTGACACACCTGTTGTTCCTCTACGTGCTGCGCCAGCAGGCACATGACGGCCAGGCGCTGGGCGGGCTGGTCGCCCTCGCCCGCCAGCCGGCCTTCGCCGGGTTGCTGGAGCGTTTGATCGAGGCACCAGGCCAGGCCTGGACGCTGGAGGCCATGGCGGCCTGCGCGGGGCTGTCGCGCTCGGCGTTCTTCAAGCGCTTCAACGAACTGGCCGGGCAATCCCCCGGGCAGGTGCTGCTGGCGCTGCGCATGCGTCATGCCTGCCAGTTGCTCAAGGCCGGCAACACCGTCGAGCAGGTAGGCGCGCAGGCCGGGTATCAGTCGGTGGCGGCATTCACCCGGGCGTTCGCCAAGGCCGTCGGGGTGCAGCCGGGGGCGTACCGCAAGCAGCACGAAGGACGCGCGGAGTAAGGGTCTTTCAACGCCGCCGCTGCATCCAGGCCGCCCCCAGCCCGCTGAGGCAGATGATCGCGATCCCCGCCAGGCTCGTGCCGTCCGGCACCTGTGCGAACACCACCAACCCCAGCAATCCGGCGAACACGATCTGGCAATAGCTGAACGGCGCCAGCAACGCCGGCGCGGCATGGCGGAACGCCTGGGTCAGCAGCAGGTGCGCGGTCATCCCGCAGCCGCCCAGCGCCAGCATCAACGGTACATGCGGCCACTGCGGCGTCTGCCAGAAGAACGGCACCAGCGCCGTCATGATCAGGGTGTTGCACACGCCCGCGTAGAAGTTGCTGGTGGTCGGGCTGTCATGGGCCGCCAGCTTGCGCGTCAGCAACTGGTAGAAGCAGAAACCCAGGGCCGAGCCGAAGGGGAACAGGATCGCCGGGGTAAACATCGCCCCACCCGGGTGCACCACCACCAGCACCCCGACGAAGCCCATGACTACCGCCAGCCATTGTCCCGGGGTCACCCGCTCCCCGAGCAGCGGCACCGACAATGCGGTGACCAGCACCGGGGCGAGGAAGTTCACCGAGGTTGCTTCGGCCAGCGGCAGGTACTGCAGGCCGGCGGTGAACAGCAGGCTGGTGCTGAGCAGGCTCAGCGCACGCAGGGTCTGCAGCAATGGCCGGCGGGTGCGCAGCACCGCCAGGCCGGCCTTGGGCAAGAAGATCCCGGCCATCAGCAAGGTGTGCACCAGGTATCGGACCCACACCACTATGATGACCGGATAGATCCCGCCGAGGAATTTCGACAAGCCGTCGTGGCTGGCAAACAGGAAAGTGGCCACCACCACCAGGGCGATACCGCGCAGCGGCTGGTTGACTCCGGACAACGGTGTACTGGAACTCATGGGGCTCTCGGGCGATTGCCCCGGCGTGGCGCCCGGGCATGGGCGGATTCTAGAAGAGAAGCCAGAGGGTGGACAAAGCATTGTGGTCCAATCAGTACATTCCGTTCGCTGATCGGCCACTTTCCCACATCCCTTCGCTACCAGCGAGGACGCGAACCCTGCTGGTGCTCGCCCCTTCAGTGCAAACGCTGAGTCACCAGGAAGTTGCGCAACGACGGTTCGTCATCCAGGGCAATCTCCCTCACCGGACGGGGCAGGCCGGCCAGAACCGCCTGACAGAACGCCAGGGCCGGGGCATCCTCGCCATAGCACCGCACCAACCAGTCGCCTTGACCCTCGCACAGGGTGCGCCGCGCGACTGCCAGGCCCACGCCCTGGCGGCGATATTTCTTGAGCACGAACAGGTCGGCCAGCTCCCAGGCGTCGATGCCGGGCAGTTCACTGCGCTCGATGAGCAGGAAACCGGCGATGAAACCGTCCACCAGTATCAGGCTGGCGCTCCAGCCCGCGGTCTGCCAGTAGCGGGTGAAGTGCGGCTCGTGAAGGTAGAAGCGCCCATCCGCCTCGACATCCTCCTGCTCCCAGTCCGAGGACTCGTAGGCATAGAACTGGTAGAGGTTGCGCACCAGGTCGGCATGCTCGGGGCCGGTCTGGAGCAGTTCGACAGGGAGGGTCATGGAACAGCCTCGATGAATGCGGGAGCGCGAGTCTACCTGCGCGCTCAGGCGTTTGCAGCGGGGCCGCGTCGCATCCATCCTCGCCGCTCGTCGCCACGACGATGGATGCGGGTTTTGTCACGCCTGCGGCAGGGCCGCCACCGCGTCCACTTCCACCAGCATGCCGTCCAGCGCCAGGCGCGGCACCGGGATCAAGGTGCAAGTCGGGGTCATCCTGCCGCCCCAGGCACGCTCGGCCTCGGCCACCCACTGGCGCAGCCTTGCCTCGGAATGGTCAACCACCAGCAGGGTGAGCTTGCACACATGCTCGAGCGTTGCCCCACGGGATGCCAAGGCGATCTTCAGGTTCACCAGGGCCTGGCGCGCCTGCTCATCGAAACGCGCCGACAACTTGCCCTGCAGGTCCTCGCCGCCCTGCCCGGCGATATACAGCAGGCGGCTGCCGGCGCGTACCTCGGCGACGTGGGAATAGGCATTGCCGCTGGGGTCGTAGAGGCCTTCGGGGTTGCTCAGGGCAAAGGCGGCTGGCTGGGTCATGGTATCGCTCCATCGATGGAAAGAGCGGCCGAGTATCAAACCTCAGGTTAAGTCGAGGTCAAGTCCCGCCTGCCACACCTTGAGCGGCACCTATTTTTCCTGCAACACCGCCCTGCCCTTCACCGCGCGCGGCCCACGCCAGGCCCAGAACAACAGGCCCGGGAACGGTGCATAGACAACGAAAACCACCCACAGCATCTTGCGCTCGGCGCGCCGATCACTGCCGATGATGTGCCAGATGGCCCAGATTTCCAGGAGGATGACGACGAGCGCGACAACGAACCAGATTGTTCCGATTTCCATGAGTCTTCTCCTATTGGCTGTATTGGCTTGGGTTGTCGCGCGCGCCGAGGGTTCACTCGGATCTTGTCCGGCCCGTGGCCCACTGGCACAGTGACCGGCCGCCCTGCACCGCACCATGGGAGCCCTCATGCCCTTCGATCCGACGCTGCTTGCCCAGGCCCGCCACGTGGTGGTGTTCACCGGTGCCGGGGTATCCGCGGAAAGTGGCATAGCCACGTTTCGCGACAAGCTGACCGGCCTGTGGGCGCGCTTCGACCCGGCGCAGCTGGCCAGCGCCGAGGGCTTTCGCGCCGACCCGGCGCTGGTCTGGGGTTGGTACCAGATGCGCCGCGCCGGGATCGCCATGGCCGCGCCCAACGCAGGTCACCTGGCCATCGCCGCGCTGGCCGCGCAGGTGCCGAAGCTGACCCTGATAACGCAGAACGTCGACGACCTGCACGAGCGCGCCGGCAGCCACGCCGTGCTGCATCTGCATGGGCGGCTGGATGCCTTTCGCTGCCTGAACTGCGCGCGCCCGGCGGATGAGCCCGTGGCACTGCCCGAGGAGGCCGCTCGCGGCTGCCGTATGGAACCACCGCGCTGCGCTTGCTGCGCCGGGCCGCTGCGCCCCGGTGTGGTGTGGTTCGGCGAGATGTTGCCCGAGGCGGTGCTGGAGCAGGCATTCACCGCCGCGCAGCAGTGCGATGTACTGCTGTCGGTAGGCACCTCAGGCCTGGTACAGCCGGCGGCCTCGATACCTCGCATGGCACTGGCTGCGGGGGCGACGGTGGTGCATGTCAATCCGCAGCCAGTGCCCTGCGAGCACCCGCGGGCGTTCATGCTGCCCGGCAAGGCGGGTGAGGTGCTGCCGCAACTGCTGCGCCAGGCCTTCGCCTGAGCTACCGGGCAGGCCGGTTCAGCGGCCAGCCTGGTCCAACGCAGCCTTCAAGGCATCGGCATCGGCGTAGCTGTTGCGCGCTGCCACCACGCCGTGATCCAGCGCCAGCCACAGCACCTTGCCGTCCTCCCCGGCATAGCGGCTGGCGACCCGGCCTTCGCGGTCGAGCAGTACCCGGTAGCTGTAGTCGCGCATGGCCGGGATGGCGAACAGCTTGCTGATCAGCGCCGGCATGCGCTGGATATCCGCGACGAACACGGCATGCCGCGCCTCCAGGTAGCCTTTGGGCTGTTCGGCCAGGGCCGCCTTGACCAGCTTGGCACCGTCCATGTCGCGGGCGACCAGCAGGATGCGGGTATCGGCCCCCAGGCTGTAGGGCTGGTCGTACTGATCGAGCAGCGTCCAGGGCGCAAGGGGTTCGCCAGGTTGCGCGGCGTGGGCCACGAGCGTCAGCAGGCTGAACAGAAGTGCGGCGGCGTATTTCATTAGGGTCGGGTCCGAATCGAGAGGGCCGTCAGCATAGCCCAACCTGCCGTCCTTGACAGGCTCAACGCAACTGCCCGGCAATCAGCCCCATGGCAATCAGGATCATCACCCCACCGGACAACCGCCCCACGGCTTGCGCCGCGGCAGGCCGGGTGCGCAGCACGGCCTTGGCACCGTAGCCGACCATCAGGTAGATCACCAGCGAACTGCCCAGGTGCACCAACCCCAGCAGCAGGATCTGCAGCGGCACCGGCCAGCTCGACTGCGGGTCGGTGAACTGCGGCAGCAACGCCAGGAATAGCAGGAACACCTTGGGGTTGAGGCCGCTGACGCACAGGCCCTTGAATGCCCAGCGCGACCCCGAGTCCTGCCCTCCCCCCGCGCCCGCCTCGGGCACCGCCGGGCTCAGCAGCAGGTTGCCGCCCAGCCACAGCAGATAGATGCACCCCGCCAGGGTCAGCAGGGTCAACGCCAGCGGGTGACCGGCAATCAGGCTGCCGACCCCGGCGGCCACCACCAGGGTGACGAGCAGGTGCCCCGACAGCATGCCCGCCACCGCCGGCATGACCCAACGCCCGCGCATGCCGGCCGAGATGGCGTAGGCCCAGTCGGCGCCGGGGGTGATGACGAACAGCAGGGAAACGGCCCAGAACGCCGTCAGTACACTCATGGCCATTTCGAGCCTTCCTTTCACACAGGTTTCGGTGAAAGAAAGACTACGGGTATCGCCCAGGGATTTTCTTTCGTATATTCCCCGGAAAAAGCCAAACAGTGGAAGAATCTTCCTCATGGACCGAACCGATCGAAAAATCCTTGCCGAACTGCAAAAAGACGGGCGCCTGTCGGTGACCGAGCTGGCCGAGCGCGTGGGCTTGAGCCTGTCGCCCTGCCATCGGCGCCTCAAGGCGCTGGAGGACACAGGCGCCATTCTCGGTTATCACGCCCGCCTGGCCCCGGCGGCCCTGGGTTTGAATTTCGCCGCGCTGGTATTCGTGACCCTGCGCGAGGTGACCCGCCAGCCGGTGGCGGACTTCGAGGCGGCGCTGACGGAGATCCCGCAGATCGTCGAGGCCCAGCGCCTGTTCGGCGACCCCGACTACCTGCTGCACGTGGTGGCCAGGGACCTGCCGGCCTTCCAGAAGCTGTATGACGAGCAACTGACCAGCATTCCCAATGTGAAGCGCCTGAGTTCGACGCTGGTGATGAAGGAAGTGATTCAGGACCGGCTGTTGCCGATGTGACCCTGGGCCACTGGCCGTTGCGACCTACAGGCAGGTGGCGGCTGCCGCGCGCCGACGCAGGGCCATGCCGTCGTTCTTCTGCGCGTAGTAATCCACCCGCGTGCCACCGGCCTGGGCGTAGACGTCGACGAACGACTCGGCCTCGCGGGTGTACACCGTGAAGCCGCCCTGCTTGCGGGCCTCCAGGTAGCCGCTGGCGTCGACCCCGAAGGTGTTCTCTTCCTGCCAGCTGAACTGAATGCACTGGGCCACCAGATCCGGCGTCTTGTGCGAATCCAGCTGCGCGGCGGGTGCGCCGCTGCGCGCCGCTTCCATGGTCGACGATGCACAGCCCGCCAGCAGCAGCGCCACGGTGATCGGCAGAATTGCTCGCATGTTCCATCCTCGGGACAAAAAAAGAAGGTGACTCTAGCACTGCCAACGCACCAGGTGAATCGCCGCCGCCGTTCATCGCCGCGGCAATAAAATATTGCGCGACAAAGAACCAAATTGATCGCCTCGTGTCTCAGGAGGTACCGCGTAAACCCTTGCGGATCAAGGACCTATAACGTGATGAAACGCCTTGCAAGCCTTTTCATGGTCGCCACCCTGCTGCTGCTCGGCGGCTGCTACAGCAATCATTACCACGACGATGACGATGGCTGGCGCGACCGTGACCGCGGCCACCGTCACCACCATCGCCATGACCGCGACGATGACGACCGCCAGTACCGTGACCGCTACTACCGCTGAAGCGTCCTTGCAACCTGACTCGCCGCGACCGTGCGGCAATCTACCCCTGATGACTCCCCTGAGGTTCATAACATGCGTCTGACTCTGCCTTCCCTCGCCCTCGGCCTGCTGCTCTGCCAGGGCGCTTTCGCCGGTGACGGCACGGCGGCCATCGGCGGCGGCCTGGGTGGCGCCCTCGGCAACGTCGTGGGCAAACAGATCGGCGGCAGCACCGGTGCGGCCATCGGCGCCGGCCTCGGTGGCGCGGCCGGCAGCGCGGTGGGCGCGCGCAAGGGCAACCGTACCGAAGCAGCCATCGGCGGCGGCCTGGGCTCGGCGGGCGGCTCGCTGATCGGCGGCAAGCTCGGCGGCTCCAACGGTTCGACCATCGGTGCCGGCCTGGGCGGCGCGGCCGGTGGCGCCATCGGCAACCACATGGGCGACAACAACCGCAAGCACAAGCATCGCCACTGATCGCAACGGTCGAAGGCTCGAAGCGAAACAGCAAAAGGCGGCTGCCCCTTACGGGACAGCCGCCTTTTGCTTTGGCGCGATTCCAGCGTACGGGCAGCGTAGGCATGCCCCGCAGAAATTCATGAATCAAAGGAATGACAGCAATCCAATAAATCGTTTGCGGACAACCCGACACGCTTCGATATTCACGCCATCGAATCACAGGCGCCGCGCACATGAATCAGCCAAGCATCAGCCAGTCCATCGCCATCGTTCACCCGATCACGCTTTCCCATGGCCGCAATGCCGAAGTCTGGGATATCACCGGCAAGCGCTACATCGACTTCGTCGGCGGCATCGGCGTGCTCAACCTGGGCCACTGCAATCCGGCGGTAGTCGAAGCGATCCAGCAGCAGGCCACGCGCCTGACCCACTACGCCTTCAACGCCGCGCCCCACGGCCCCTACCTGGAGCTCATGGAGCGCCTGCGTGAATTCGTCCCGGTCAGCTACCCGTTGGCCGGCATGCTCACCAACAGCGGCGCGGAAGCGGCGGAAAACGCGCTGAAAGTCGCCCGCGGCGCCACCGGCAAGCGCGCCGTCGTCGCCTTCGACGGCGGCTTCCATGGCCGCACCCTGGCCACCCTCAACCTCAATGGCAAGGTTGCCCCGTACAAGCAACGCGTGGGCGAACTGCCAGGCCCGGTCTATCACCTGCCCTACCCCAGCCCGGACACCGGGGTGAGCTGCGAACAGGCGCTCAAGGCCATGGAACGCCTGTTCAGCGTGGAATTGGCGGTGGAGGACGTGGCGGCGTTCATCTTCGAGCCGGTGCAGGGTGAAGGTGGTTTCCTCGCGCTCGATCCGGCCTTCGCCCAGGCCCTGCGCCGATTCTGCGACGAGCACGCGATCCTGATCATCATCGACGAGATCCAGTCCGGCTTTGGCCGCACCGGCCAGCGTTTCGCCTTCCCCCGACTAGGCATCGAGCCGGACCTGCTGCTGCTGGCCAAGAGCATCGCCGGTGGCATGCCCCTGGGCGCGGTGGTCGGCCGCCGGGAGATCATGGACGCGCTGCCCAAGGGCGGCCTGGGCGGCACCTACTCGGGCAATCCGATCGCCTGTGCGGCGGCCTTGGCGAGCCTTGCGCAGATGACCGATGACAACCTCGCCACCTGGGGCGAGCGCCAGGAACAGGCCATCGTCGCCCGCCATGCACGCTGGAAAGCTGCAGGATTGTGCAGTTCGCTCGGCCGCCTGACCGGCGTCGGCGCCATGCGCGGGCTGGAGTTCGTCAACGGCGACGGCAGCCCGGCACCGGCGCAACTGACCAAGGTGCTGGAGGCGGCGCGTACCCAAGGGTTGCTGCTGATGCCCAGTGGCAAGGCGCGGCATATCATCCGCTTGCTGGCGCCACTGACCATCGAGGCCAAGGTGCTCGAGGAAGGGCTGGATATCCTCGAGCAGTGCCTGGCTGAACTGGGGTAAGGCTTACAGGCCCAGCTCTTCGGGAGTGGGCATGTCGCATTCGAAGGCGATCCAGCCGCCTTCGAGTTCGGCATGGCCGTTGACGATCAGGCCGTAGTAAGTAAGGCCGTTCTCCAGCGTGACGCAGATGTGCGTGGCGCCTTTTTCCGGGGCCGCGAGCGTTCCGACGAAATGCACCTTCTTCAGCACTTCGGTTACCGCCTCGAGGCCCACGCGCATGTTGCTGTTTTCCGAAGCCTCGGTGTCGCCCCCACGGTCTTCGGCGCTGACGGTGACGGTGGCGATGTAGGGGTACTTGCTGCTCAAGCGGGGTTACCTCGGGATATGGGGGCGGATAGTGGCGCCAAGGGTACGGCAGACGACCGTGGTTGTCTCTAGTGTGGTGTTTCACAAATCGCGACCATCACTCGCGGCGCTTTTTTGCGCTCATGCGGCGTTGTCGCGGGGCCTGCAAAAGGTGATCTGAATGCCCCGATCTGTTAGGGTGCCCGCCGATGCACGCCACACCACGCGAGGATACCGAGTGAGCGCCGAACAACCTTTGATCGCCGACCTGTTCGAGGTCGACAAACGCCTGACCCTCAAGCCCGTCGTGGACTTCAACGCCTACCTGCGCAACGCCTTCGGCGACGGCCCCTGCCGCTGCCACCGCTGCGTCGAGGGCGATGGCGACCAGAGCACCTACAGCCACCGCCACAGCTTCGAACTGGAAGGCCGCACCCTGCACCGGCGCTTCGCCAGCACCGCCGGCAGTGACGTGTTGATGGTGCTGAAGAAGGCCTGGCTGTCCTACACCAAGGCAGAGCTGATCACCGTCGGCACGCTGGACATGACCACCCTCAGGGCCTTCACCGACCCAGCCCTGCACGAACGCCTGCTGGCCCTGTTGCCGGCCAGCGGCCTGGCGCGTGAAGCCGAGGGCCAGTGGCTGCTGCAGGTGCTCGCCGACTGACGGTCGCCCCGGCAGGATTCTCCCGCTCTGCTACCTTGGGAGAATCCTCACCCGCAGGTGACCCGCCATGGCCCGCACGACTCCCGTCGAGCTGTACCGCAATATCGGCATTGTCGCTCACGTGGATGCCGGCAAGACCACCACCACCGAACGGATCCTGTTCTACACCGGGGTCAACCACAAGATGGGCGAGGTGCACGACGGCGCCGCGACCATGGACTGGATGGCCCAGGAGCAGGAGCGCGGCATCACCATCACCTCGGCGGCCACCACGGCCTTCTGGCAGGGCTCGACCAAGCAGTTCGGGCACAAGTACCGTTTCAATATCATCGACACCCCGGGACACGTCGACTTCACCATCGAGGTGGAGCGCTCGCTGCGCGTGCTCGATGGCGCGGTGGTGGTGTTCAGCGGCGCCGACGGCGTCGAGCCGCAGTCCGAGACGGTGTGGCGCCAGGCCAACAAGTACCATGTGCCGCGCCTGGCCTACATCAACAAGATGGACCGACAGGGCGCGGACTTTTTGCGGGTGGTGGAACAGATCGACAAACGCCTGGGCCATCATCCGGTGCCGATCCAGCTGGCCATCGGCAGCGAGGAAAACTTCATTGGCCAGATCGACCTGGTGAAGATGAAGGCCATCTATTGGAACGACGCCGACCAGGGAACTACCTACCGCGAAGAACCAGTACCTTCCGAACTGCAGGAGCTGGCCGACGAATGGCGGGCGAAGATGCTCGAGGCTGTGGCTGACGCCAGCGATGAGTTGATGATGAAGTTTCTGGAGGGTGAGGAGCCAAGTACTGAAGAGATCAAGGCCGGCCTGCGCAAACTTACCTTGGACAACAAGGTCGTCCCGACCATCCTCGGCTCGTCGTTCAAGAACAAGGGCGTGCCGCTGATGCTCGACGCGGTGATCGACTACCTGCCCGCTCCCAGCGAGATCCCGGCGATCAAGGGCATTCACCCGGACCTTGTAAATTTACCTAAGGACCAGATCAAGCCCGACCAGCTCATCGAACGCCACGCCGACGATAACGAACCATTCTCGGCCCTGGCCTTCAAGATCGCCACCGACCCGTTCGTCGGCACCCTTACCTTCGCCCGGGTCTATTCGGGAGTGCTCAGCTCCGGCAATGCGGTGCTCAACTCGGTAAAGGGCAAGAAGGAGCGCATCGGCCGCATGGTGCAGATGCACGCCAACCAGCGCGCCGAGATCAAGGACGTGTGCGCCGGCGACATCGCCGCGCTGATCGGCATGAAGGACGTGACCACCGGCGACACCCTGTGCGACATGGACAAGCCCATCATCCTCGAACGCATGGATTTCCCCGACCCGGTGATCTCGGTGGCGGTGGAACCCAAGACCAAGGCCGACCAGGAAAAGATGGGCATCGCCTTGGGCAAGCTGGCCCAGGAAGACCCGTCATTCCGGGTCAAGACCGACGAGGAAACCGGCCAGACCATTATCTCCGGCATGGGCGAACTGCACCTGGACATCATCGTCGACCGCATGCGCCGCGAGTTCAACGTCGAAGCCAATATCGGCAAGCCGCAGGTTGCGTACCGCGAGAAGATCCGCAACACCTGCGAGATCGAAGGGCGCTTCGTTCGCCAATCGGGCGGTCGCGGCCAGTATGGCCATTGCTGGATCCGCTTCGCCCCGGGCGACGAAGGCAAGGAGGGGCTGGAGTTCGTCAACGAGATCGTCGGCGGCGTGGTGCCCCGCGAGTACATCCCGGCGATCCAGAAAGGCATCGAGGAGCAGATGAAAAACGGCGTGCTCGCCGGCTACCCGCTGATCAACCTCAAGGCGGCGGTGTTCGACGGCTCGTACCACGACGTCGACTCCAACGAGATGGCCTACAAGATTGCCGCCTCCATGGCCACCAAGCAGCTGTCGCAGAAAGGCGGCGCGGTGCTGCTGGAACCGGTGATGAAGGTCGAGGTGGTGACGCCAGAAGATTTTCTCGGGGACATCATGGGCGACTTGAATCGCCGCCGAGGAATGATACAGGGCACTGAAGATGTTTCCGCGGGAAAGGCAATCCGTGCCGAGGTACCTTTAGGCGAGATGTTCGGCTACGCCACCTCGATGCGCTCGATGACGCAAGGTCGAGCCAGCTATTCGATGGAGTTTCTGAAATATGACGATGCACCAGCGAGCATCGCCGATGTCATCGTGAAGAAGAATCGCGGGGAGTCATAACGCAAACCGCGGGGCAAGCCCGCCCCCACGAAAAACGTCACGTGAGGGTGGGCTTGCCCCGCGATGAATCAGTGCTGCTCCCCCGCCCGCTTGAGCAGCTTCTTGCACCGCTCGGAAAGATGCACCACCCGCAACTGCTTGCCCGCCTTGGCATAGCGCTCACGCAGGGTCTTGAGCGCCGCGATCGCCGAGTAATCGACAAAGCTCAGGTGCTGGCAATCCAACGTGACCTTGGCCGGGTCGTTGGCCGGGTCGAACTGGTTGAGGAATGGCGTGGTCGAGGCGAAGAACAGCGTGCCATGCACCTGGTAACGCTTGCTCCCCTCGGCGTCCTCATGACTGTCGGCATACAGCTCGCGCGCGTGCTGCCAGGCAAAATTGATGGCGGCAATGACGATACCGAACAGCACCGCCGTGGCCAGGTCGGTGAACACCGTGACCACGGTCACGGCGATGATCGCCAGCACATCGCTCACCGGCACCTTGTGCAGCACCCGCAGCGACGCCCAGGCGAAGGTTTGCTGGGCCACCACGAACATCACCCCGACCAGCGCCGCCAGCGGAATACGCTCGATCAATGGCGACAGGAACAGCACGAACAGCAGGATCATCACGCCCGCCACCACGCCCGACAGTCGGCCACGGCCATTGGAGCTGAGGTTGATCACGGTCTGACCGATCATCGCGCAGCCGCCCATGCCGCCGCACAGCCCCGAGACCATGTTGGCCGCGCCCAGGGCCACGCACTCGCGGTCCGGGTAACCGCGGCTTTCGGTGACCTCGTCGGTGAGGTTGAGGGTCAGCAGGGTTTCCAGCAAGCCGACCATGGCCATCAGCACCGCATAGGGCGCGATGATCTTCAAGGTCTCGAGGTTCCAGGGGATGTCCGGCAACGCCAGTGCCGGCAGGCCGCCGGCGATGTGCGCCATATCGCCGAGGGTGCGGGTTGGCAGGCCCAGCAGATAGACCAGCAGGCCGACACCGAGGATCGCCACCAGCGCCGGCGGCACGGCGCGGGTCAGCCTGGGAAGCACATAGACCACCAACATGGTCAGCGCCACCAGGCCGATCATCAGGTACAGCGGCGTGCCGCTGAGCCAGTGCTCGCCTTCCTTGAAGTGCTCCAGCTGGGCCAGGGCGATAACGATAGCCAGGCCGTTGACGAAGCCGAGCATCACCGGGTACGGCACCAGGCGCACCAGCTTGCCCAGGCGTAGCGCGCCGAACAGGATCATCACCACCCCGCCCAGCAGCACCGTGGCCAGCAGGTATTGGACGCCGTGCTGCACCACCAGGGCGACGATGACCACCGCCATCGAACCGGCGGCGCCGGAGATCATCCCCGGGCGGCCACCGAACAGCGCGGTCAGGGTGCAGATGATGAAGGCGCCGTACAGGCCCATCAGCGGGTTGAGGTGGGCCACCAGGGCGAAAGCGATGCACTCCGGTACCAGGGCGAACGAAGTGGTGAGGCCGGCGAGCAGGTCGGCGCGTAGGCGTGCGGGTTTCATGGGGGTCCTGTAAGCAGCCCCGGCGCAGAACGTTGTGTGGGAGCGCCTGAGGAGAGAGCCTGAAGTCGAAGGCCGCGATGTTACGGAATTTGCCTGACTGCAACCACTGAAAAGCCGACCTGTGCATGGCGCAGTGATCACAACCAGCAAGATGCCGACAAATTTGCCATCATGTCCATTCCACCCGCGGAGATCATGGACATGCCGCTACGCCCCCTCCTCGCCTCGCTGCTGCTGGCCGCCAGCCTTACCGCCCAGGCCGCCACCGAGGTCATCCCCCTGCAACACCGCAGCAGCGCCGAACTGCTGCCCGCCGCCCAGTCCTTCCTCGGCAAGGACGGCAGCGTCAGCACCTTCGAGGACAAGCTGATCGTCAACGCCAGCCAGGAACGCATCGACGACC
>Ga0268257_1002389_pt1 | contig 13639 bp, 11 predicted proteins | sample AgamicAtPrz_FD_200249 | JGI IMG/M metagenome (GOLD analysis project Ga0268257, IMG submission 200249) | Agave microbial communities from Guanajuato, Mexico - At.P.rz (v2) (version 3) | ecosystem: Host-associated > Plants > Phyllosphere > Phylloplane/Leaf | place: Guanajuato, Mexico | collected...
CCGCCGAGCTGCACGTTCAGGCTGCCGGCGCCCGCGGCCATCACGGGGCCCGCGTTCGGGCTGTCCCAGTGGCGCGCCTGCGTGCGCCAGCAGCGCCACGCGGCGGCCGTGTCGCCGAGCAGCGCGTAGCTCGCGGCGGTGAGGCGCGCGGGAATCCAGTTCAGCGCATCGTCGATGCGCGCGGCGGCCCAGCCGAAGGTCAGGAAGCGCGGCGTGCGGTAGCCCCACATCGCGTCGAGCGTGTTCGCGAGCCGGAACAGCAACGCGCCGGGGCCGCCCGCGACGACGAACCAGAAGAGCGCGCCGAAGATCGCGTCGTTGCCGTTTTCGAGCGCCGATTCGACGGCCGCGCGCGACAGCGCACCTTCGTCAGCGTTGCTGGTGTCGCGCGACACGATGCGCGCGGTCAGCGTGCGCGCCGCGTCGAGGTCGCGCCGCAGCAGCGCGGCGGCGATCGGCGCGACGTGGTCGGCGAGGCTCTTCGCGCCGAGCGCGAACCACAGCAGCGCGACGTGCAGCGCAGCCGCGAACGGCCACGGCAGCACGGCGACGAGCCAGGCCGCGCCGGCCACCGGCGGCACGACCGCCGTGAGCCACGCGGCGACGCCGACCACGCGGCCGCGCCGGCCCGTGTTCAGCGCGGCTTCGATGCGCGCGGCGAAGCGGCCGAACGCGACGAGCGGATGCCAGCCGGCCGGCTCGCCGATGGCGCGGTCGACGATCGCGGCCGCGACCGCGAGCATCGCGACGACGGGCAGCGACAGCATCAGCATGACGGCGCGCCCGTCTTGAGGTCGAGCGGCAGCCCGGCAACCAGTAGCGTGACGCGCGTCGCGAGCGCGGCGACGCGCTGGTTCAGGCGGCCGAGCTCGTCGACGTAGCGGCGCGTGACCGACCCGAGCGGCACGACGCCAAGCCCGATCTCGTTGCTGACGACGATCACCTTCGCGCGCGCGCCGCGCAGCGCGTGCTCGAGCCGCTCGACTTGCGCCGCGTACTGCGCATCGTCGAGCGGTTCGCCGTCGGCCGGGCACAGCAGGTTCGTGAGCCACAGCGTCAGGCAGTCGACGAGCAGGCATGCGTGCGGATCGTCGAGCCGCGCGAGCGTGCCCGCGAGATCGACCGGCGCGTCGGCGAACCCCCAGTCGGCCGGCCGGCGCGCGCGGTGATGCGCGATGCGCTGCGCGAATTCGGCATCGGCGGCGGTCGCGGTCGCGATGTAGGTGACGGGGCGGCCGCTGTCGGCGGCGAGCCGCTCGGCATGCGCGCTCTTGCCCGAGCGAGCGCCGCCGAGGACGAAGGTGAGGTCGTGCGGAATCATCGCGTGATTGTAACGGCGCGGGCGACCCGGCGCGGGCGATAATGCCGCCTTTGCTTCGCGATACCTTTCACACGATGAATGCACCCGAGCCGCGGCCGCGCGGCACGCTGATGATCCAGGGCACGACGTCCGACGCGGGCAAGAGCACGCTCGTCGCGGGCCTGTGCCGCCTCGCGCGTCGCGGCGGCGCGCGCGTGGCGCCGTTCAAGCCGCAGAACATGGCGCTCAACAGCGCGGTGACGGTCGACGGCGGCGAGATCGGCCGCGCGCAGGCGTTGCAGGCGCTGGCCGCCGGCGTCGCGCCGCATACGGATTTCAATCCGGTGCTGCTGAAGCCGACGAGCGACCGCGGCGCGCAGGTGATCATTCACGGCAAGGCGCGCATGAACCTCGACGCGCGGGCGTATCACGACTACAAGCCGGTCGCGTTCGAGGCGGTACTCGAGTCGTATGCGCGCCTGCGCGCCGGTTACGACACGGTGATCGTCGAAGGCGCCGGCAGCCCGGCCGAGATCAACCTGCGCGACGGCGACATCGCGAACATGGGCTTTGCCGAGCGCGTCGACTGCCCGGTCGTGCTCGTCGCCGACATCGATCGCGGCGGCGTGTTCGCGCATCTGGTCGGCACGCTCGCCTGCCTGTCGGACAGCGAGCGCGCGCGTGTGCGCGGCTTCGTGATCAACCGCTTCCGCGGCGACCTCAAGCTGCTCGAACCGGGGCTCGACTGGCTGCGCGCGCGCACGGGCAAGCCGGTGTTCGGCGTGCTGCCGTATCTGCACGGGCTGCTGCTCGACGCCGAGGACATGCTGCCCGCGCAGGCGCGCAGCGCCGCCGCCCGCGGCGATGCGGGCGTGTTGCGCGTCGTCGTGCCCGCGCTGCCGCGCATCAGCAACCACACCGACTTCGATCCGCTGCGCGCGCATCCGCAGGTCGAATTCACGTACTGGAAGAGCGGCCCCGTGCCCGACGCCGACCTGCTGATCCTGCCCGGTTCGAAGAGCGTGCAGCGCGACCTCGCGTGGCTGCGCGACGCGGGCTGGGAAACGTTGATCCGGCGCCATCTGCGCTACGGCGGCAAGGTGATCGGTATCTGCGGCGGCATGCAGATGCTCGGCCGCACGCTCGACGATCCGCTCGGCCTCGAAGGCGCGCCCGGCAGCGTGCCGGGGCTCGGGCTGCTCGATTTCGACACGACGCTGCAACCCGACAAGACGCTGAAGAACGTGACGGGGCAACTCGCGCTGCCGGGCGAGGCCGCCGTGCGCGGCTACGAGATCCACATGGGCGACACGCGCGGGCCGGCGCTCGCGACGCCCGCGCTGACGCTGGCCGCCGATGCCGCGCGGGACGGCGTGCGCCCCGACGGCGCGCGGTCGGCCGACGGCCAGATCCTCGCGACCTACGTCCACGGGTTGTTCGACGCGCCCGACGCCTGCGCGGCGCTGCTCGCATGGGCGGGGCTCGACGGCGCGGCCCGCATCGACTATCCGGCGCTGCGCGAGGCATCGCTCGAGCGGCTGGCCGACACGTTCGCCGAGCACCTCGACCTCGACGCGCTGTACGCCGAGTTTCGTTGAGTTTCCTCGGGCCGCGTCGGTCCGCCCTCGCTTTTTCCGCCCGATCGCGTACAACAGAGGAGGGCGGAGGTCCGCCCGAAGGAGGGCGACGATGAAGGCTCGATGGTGGTGGGGCGTACTGCTCGCGGCGCTGCTGGGCGCGTCCGCGGCCGCGCAGGCGTGCGATTCGTATGCGCCGGGTGGCGGCCAGTCCGGCGGTGATGCCACGCAAGGCAAGAGCGGTTACTGAGCAGGATGCAGGGCATGATCGGTCATGCCCTTTTTGTTGCATCAATTCATTCCTGTATGGAAACAATTTAAGCGGGTTCGCGTGTTTATCGGCCGAATCGATTCGAATAGAGTGCGATCCATTCCCCTCCACTCACGAAGGAATTCGCCATGAACACCAACCGCCTGAACGATTTCGCCGCGACGCTGCTGCGCGTCGCCCTCGGCGTGCTGTACCTCGCGCACGTCGCGCAGAAAGTATTCGTCTTCACGCTGCCGGGCACCGCGCAGTTCTTCGCGTCGATCGGCCTGCCGGCCTGGCTTGCGTACCTGACCACGTTCGTCGAACTGGCGGGCGGCCTGGCGCTGCTCGCGGGGTTCCGCGTGCGCATCGCCGCGCTGGTGCTGCTGCCGTTCATGCTCGGCGCGGTCGCCGCGCATCTGCCGAACGGCTGGGGCTTCTCGTCGCCGCACGGCGGCTGGGAATATCCGGCATTCTGGGCCGTCACGCTGGCCGTGCAGGCCCTGCTGGGCGGCGGCGCGTTCGCGATCGGCGCGCGGGAAGCCGCGGTCCAGCGCGCGTAACGTGAAGGAAGGCAGACGAAAGGGGCACAGGTTCGGCGCGACCGGTTCCGGTCACCCCCCGTTTGCCGATATCATCGCTCCCTGTATCCGCAATCGAGCGGCGCCTGCCATGCGGCCGGCGCCGCGCGGCTTTTTCGGGGGAATTCATGACGGTCATCGTGGTGGCGAATCCGAAGGGCGGCGTGGGGAAGAGCACGCTGTCCACCAATCTAGCCGGCTATTTCGCGGCGCAGGGCGCGTGGGTCGCGCTGGCCGACCTGGACCGGCAGCAGTCCGCGCATGCGTGGCTCGACCTGCGGCCGGCCGGCTTGCCGGCGATCGAGGCGTGGGAGCTCGATCCGGAGGCGCCGTCGAAGCCGCCGCGCGGGCTCGAATATGCAGTGATCGATACGCCGGCCGGCCTGCACGGCACGCGGCTCAACGTCGCGCTGCAACTCGCCGACAAGGTGATCGTGCCGCTGCAGCCGTCGATGTTCGATATTCTCGCGACCCAGCAGTTTCTGGAACGTCTCGCCGGCGAGAAGGCCGTGCGCAAGGGCAGCGTCGAGGTCGGGATCGTCGGGATGCGGGTCGATGCGCGCACGCGCTCGTCCGACCAGCTGCACCGGTTCGTCGAAGGGCTCGGCCTGCCGGTGCTCGGCTACGTGCGCGACACGCAGAACTACGTGCAGATCGCCGCGCACGGCCTGACGCTGTGGGATGTCGCGAAAAGCCGCGTCGACAAGGATCTCGACCAGTGGCGGCCGATCGTCGAATGGGCCGAGCGCCGCGCGCCGAAGGCCGAGAAGGCCGTCAAGGCTTCCTGAGTGCCCGGCCGTCCGGCCGGCACGACACCCGAGACCCAATGAGAAAGGGCCGGATTCCGTGGCGTACGGCATCCGGCCCTTCTGCAGCAAGCGGCGTCGCTGTACCGCGTGCCGCGGCACGTGGGCGTACTGCTCAGGTTACGTCCAGTTCTGCGTCGGCACGTGATCGCGGTGGCCCTTGATCTTGTTGCCTTCGTCGATGAACACGAGCTTCGGCTTCCAGCCGGCCTGCAGTTCGGCTTCGTCGACCATCGCGAACGCCGCGATGATCACGAGGTCGCCGAGCTGCGCGCGGCGCGCGGCCGAACCGTTCAGCGAGATCATCCCGCTGCCGCGCTCGCCCTTGATCGCGTACGTCGAGAAGCGCTCGCCGTTGTTGATGTTCCAGATGTCGATCCGTTCGTTTTCGATGAGGCCCGCCGCTTCGAGCAGGTCTTCGTCGATCGCGCACGAACCTTCGTAGTGCAGTTCGCAGTGCGTGACCGCCGCACGGTGGATCTTCGATTTGAGCATGTGGCGCTGCATGGGGTCTCCGTGATGCGTCGTGAGGGGCGCGGGCGGGCCGCCCGTCAGATTTCCAGGTTGTCGATGAGGCGCGTCGCGCCGAGCTTCGCGGCCGCGAGCACGACGAGTGGCTCGCCGGCTTCGAGTTCGGCGGCGCTCGGTGCGATCAGGTTCGCGCGGCGGCGGATCGCGATGTAGTCGGGCACCCAGCCGCGTTCGGCCAGGTGCGCGTGCGCGTGCTGCTCGAGCTTGCCGAGGTCGCGCTCGCCGCCGAGCACGCTGTCGCGCACGCGCTGCAGCGTTTTCGCCAGTTCGGGCGCTTCCTTGCGCTCGTCGGTCGTCAGGTAGCGGTTGCGCGACGACAGCGCGAGGCCGTCCTCGTCGCGCACGGTCTCGGCCGCGATGATCTCGACCGGCAGCGCGAGCTGCTGGCACATCCGGCGCACGATCATCAACTGCTGGTAATCCTTCTTGCCGAACACGGCGACGCGCGGCTGCACGCAGGACATCAGCTTCGTGACGACCGTGCATACACCGGCGAAGAAGCCCGGCCGGAACTCGCCCTCGAGAATCCCGCCGAGGTCGTCCGGCGGCAGCACGCGATACTCCTGCGGCTCAGGGTACATGTCGCGCTCGGTCGGCGCGAACAGCACGTACACGTTGTCCTGCTGCAGCTTCTCGATATCGTCCTGGAGCGTGCGCGGGTACTTGTCGAAATCCTCGTTCGGGCCGAATTGCAGCCGGTTGACGAAGATGCTCGCCACGACCGGGTCGCCGTGCTGGCGCGCGAGGCGCATCAGCGACAGGTGCCCTTCGTGCAGGTTGCCCATCGTCGGCACGAACGCCGTGCGGTTCTGTCCGCGCAGCTGGTCGCGCAGTTCCTGGATCGAGCTGATGACTTTCATGATCGGGTAACGGGTTCCTCGCGCAGGCGCGCGTTGACGCCGCGGCAGCGGCGTCGGGGTCGAAGCGGAGAACGCCGGCGCGCGGGCGGCGCATCGGGCGTCGGCGGATTGTAGAGGATTTGGCCGCGCGACGCATCGATAAAAGAACGATCGTTCACTTTATAGTGGGACGTGCCGGACACCCGCAGGACGGCTCTCCGCCGCGGCGAAGCGGCGAGCGTCGGGACGAACCGGGGAAATGGGAAGCGGCGGGCGGCGGCCCTTACGCGGGCAGGTACGCGAGACGCACGTAGATCGGCGCGAACGGCTCGGCCTGCGTGATCTCGAGCAGCGATTCGCGCGCGAGTTCGAGCATCGCGATGAAGTTCACGACGACGACCGGCACACCGCGCGACGTGTCGAACAGGTCGGCGAATTCCATGAAGCGCGCGTTCTGCAGCCGGCGCAGGATCAGGCTCATGTGTTCGCGCACCGACAGCTCCTCGCGGGAGATCTTGTGGTGCTGGACGAGCTTCGCGCGCTTGAGCACGTCGGCCCACGCGGCACGCAGGTCGTCCGAATTCACGTCGGGAAAGCGCGGCGTGACGCTCTGCTCGATGTACACCTCGGCGCGCAGGAAGTCGCGGCCGAGCTGCGGCAACTGGTCGAGCCGCTGCGCGGCGAGCTTCATCTGCTCGTACTCGAGCAGCCGGCGCACGAGTTCGGCGCGCGGATCCTCGGCTTCCTCGCCGGTGTCGGCCTTCTTCACCGGCAGCAGCATCCGCGACTTGATCTCGATCAGCATCGCGGCCATCAGCAGGTACTCGGCCGCGAGCTCGAGATTCGACGTGCGGATCTGGTCGACGTAGCCCAGATATTGCGCGGTGACCTGCGCCATCGGGATGTCGAGCACGTTGAAGTTCTGCTTGCGGATCAGGTACAGCAGCAGGTCGAGCGGGCCTTCGAACGTCTCGAGGAACACCTCGAGCGCGTCGGGCGGGATGTAGAGATCCTGCGGCAGCTTGAACAGCGGCTCGCCGTACAGGCGTGCGAACGCCGCGACACCGTCGACCGTGTCGGGCGTCGAATCGGCGCCCGCGGGCGCGGCGATCGCGTCGTCCTGCCGGGCGGCGCTGGCCTCGTCGGCGGCGCTCACGTCGTCAGAAGTTCTGGTAGTAGACGTACGACGTTTGCTTCACGCGCGATTCCTGCTGCTCCGCGCGCTCTTCGAGATCGATCGGCTGCTTGTCCCACAGCAGGGAACGGCCCTTGCGCTGCTCTTCCTCGAGCGTCGGCTTCTGCTGCTTGAGCTGGTTCAGGAACTGCGTGACGTCGGACTGGTACGGCATGGCTGGATCTTCCGTTTCGGGCGGCGCACGATGCGCCGGATTCTCGATGGCGGGATTTTACCGCATCGCGGGGAACAGCCGGCGCCAATCGCGCGCCGAATCCGCGGGCCGGTACCGGCGGACATCGTGCGGCGGCCCTTCCGGCGCCTTGGCACTCTTTCACAATCGTTTGGCTGTGACGTCGGCGCCCTGTGGTCAAATACAGGGTTTTCCACGGAACCGTAACAATCCAGGACGGCGAGGTCATATTTGGCGGGGCAGTCGAACCAGCAAGCACACACGGCGCATCACGCGGGCCCGCGCGCGGCACGCGATCGCGCCGGCGCCGCGGCCCGCGTCGCGCGGGCGGCCCTCGCGGGTTGCCTGGCCGCGTGCTTCGCGCTGCCGGCCCACGCGAAGTACGACGTCGACATCGACGCGCCGCGTTCGATCCGCAAGCTCCTGAAGACGCATCTCGATATCGCCCGCTTCGCGAAGCGCGACGACATCAGCGACGACCAGTTCGACTTCCTCGTGACCGCCACGCCGCAGCAGGTGCGCGACCTGGCCGCGACGGCCGGCTATTTCTCGCCGGTCGTGCGCACCGACGTGCGCACCCGCGACGGCAAGCGCGACGTGCGCATCGCGGTCGATCCGGGCAAGCAGACCGTCGTGTCGACGGTCGACCTGACGTTCAGGGGGCCCGTCGAAACCGAGGATCCGAAGCAGGAGACCGCCACCCGCTTCGCGTTCTCGATGAAGCCGGGCGACCCGTTCACGCAGTCCGACTGGGACGACGCGAAGGGCGCGGCGCTCCGGCAACTGCAGTCGCGCCGCTATCTCGGCGCGAAGATCGCGTCGTCCGAGGCGCGCATCGATCCGCGCACGCAGCGCGCGACGCTCGCGGTCGCGTTCGACAGCGGCCCGACGTTTACGATCGGCAAGGTGGATGTCGACGGCGTGCGCCGTTATCCGGAGAAGATCGTCACGAACGTCAATCCGCTGTCGGAAGGCGAGATCTACGACGTGCAGCGGATCGCCGAATTGCAGCGGCAGTTGCAGAACACGCCGTACTACGCGAGCGTCGCGATCGACGTCGGCGACGATACGTCGAAGCCGGAGCGCACGCCCGTGCACGTGAAGGTCAGCGAATTCCCGTACAACAACATCCGCGGCGGCGTCGGCTTCGCGACCGATACCGGGCCGCACGTGCAGGGTTCCTATACGTATCTCGACACGTTCGGCGCCGCGTGGCCGCTGACCGTGTCGGGGCGGGTCGACCAGATCCAGCAGTACGGGCAGGTCCAGCTGTCGATGCCGCCGGGCGAGAAGGGCTGGACCAACAGCGTGCTCGCGTCGTACACGAATACCAACGTGTCGGACACGCGCATCTACAGCGCGCGGGTCGGCGTGCAGCGCACGCGCACCGGCCAGTTCATCGACTATGCGTATTCGCTGATGTACTACCAGGACCGGCTCGACCAGAACGGCGCGGGGCCGACCACGAGCCGCGCGCTGGTGCCGCAGTGGGCGTGGACCCGCCGCAACGTCGACGATCCGCTGTTCCCGCGCTCGGGCAACCTGATTCACGCGGAGGCCGGCTTCGCCGTCAAGCACGTGCTGGCCGACGAAACCTTTATCCGCGGCTACGCGCGCGGGCAGCAGTACCTGCCGATCGGCAAGCGCGACCTGTTCGTGTTCCGCGCGGAGCTCGGCGGCGTGTTCACGAGCGGCAGCTCGACCGGCGTGCCGGCGTCGCTGCTGTTCCGCGCCGGCGGCTCGAACTCGGTGCGCGGTTACGGCTACCAGAGCATCGGCAACAGCGTCGACGGCTCCGTCCTGCCGACCAAGTACCTGATGACGGGTACGGCCGAATACCAGCACTGGTTCAACCGCGACTGGGGCGCCGCGACGTTCTTCGACATCGGCACCGCGACCGATGCGTGGGGCGAGCGCGTGTTCTACCCGGGCGTAGGCGTCGGTGCGCGCTGGCGCAGCCCGGTCGGCCCGATCAACGTCGACGTCGCGTACGGGTTGCGCAACCACAGCGTGCGCCCGTACCTGACGCTCGGCATCGCTTTCTGAACCTGCCGTCCTATTGACGACGACCCGCACGACGAACCGCATGACGAAGGACCCGAACGACACGCCGCCGCCTCACGATCCGGATTCGCCCGACGGCGCGCCCGGCACGCCGCCGCGCGCGCCGCGCCGCGGCCGCGCGTGGCGTGTCGTCGCGTGGACGCTCGCGACGGTCGTGCTGCTCGTCGTGCTGGCGGCGGGGCTCGTGCTGGGCGCGGTGACGACCGAGCGCGGCACGCGGCTCGCGTGGCAGGTCGCCGGCAAGGTGCTCGGCACGCGGCTCGCGGGCACGCTCGAAGGCGGCTCGCTCGCGACCGGCGTGCGCTTGCGCGGGTTCGCGTGGACCAGCCCCGACGGCACCGGCACCGAGGTTCGCATCGACCGGCTCGACGGCCGCTGGGCACTGACGCGTGCGCCGTGGCGGCTGTCCATCGCCTATCTGCGCGCCGGCACGATCGACGTGCGGATCGCGCCGGGGCCGTCGACGCCGAGTACGACGCCGCAGGACCTGAGCCTGCCGCTGCAGGTGCGGATCGACGACCTGCGCGTCGATCGCCTCGCCATTCACGAAGGCACGTCGACGACGCAGCTCGACCATCTCGCGCTGAACGGCCGCAGCGACGGCCGCCACCATGAACTCGTGCTCGACGGCGTCGACACGCCGTACGGCGCGCTGACCGCGCGCGCGAAGCTCGACGGCGTGAAGCCGTTCGCGCTGACGGGCGAAGCGACCTACGTGGGCAAACTCGCCGAAGAACCGGTCAACGCGAGCGCGAACGTGTCGGGGTCGCTTGAAGCGCTCGTCGCCGACGTCTCCGCGAGCGGGATGAAGCTGAACGGGCGCGCGCACGTCGAGGCCGCGCCGTTCGGCACGGTGCCGCTCACGCGGGCGTCGCTCGCGTTCGACCACGTGAATCCGCAGGCGCTGTCGCCCGGCGCGCCCGCGGCCGACCTCGCGGTGCGCGCCGAACTCGCGCCGGTGAGCGCGCCGGCCGGCTCGGCGCCCGCGAAGGGATTCGCGGTGACAGGCCCGGTGTCGATCGTCAACGCGAAGCCGGGCACGCTCGGCGACCATCTGCTGCCGGTGATCGACGCGCATGCGACCGTGCATCTCGACGCGCACGCGCAGCGGATCGACGGTCTCGCGCTGAAGCTGATCCGCGACGGCAGCGTGACCGGCGGCGGCACGCTCACGGGCGGCAAGGGCCGCTTCGACCTGAAGGTCGCGAACCTCGACCTGAACGCGTTCGTCGCCGAGTTGCGGCCGATGCGCCTCGGCGGCCCGCTCGGCGTCACGCTCGCGGGCGACGTGACGACCGTCGATTTCAACCTGAACGACCCGAAGCTTGCGCTGGGCGCGCGCGCCAAGGTCGCGCTGACACGGCAGCAGACCGTGCTGACCGATACGCGCGTGACGGCAGGCAAGGGTCGCATCGACCTGACGGGCGTGTTCCGCCACGACGCGCATTCGACCTATGACGCGAAGGCGACGCTCACCGCGTTCGATCCGCTGCTGCTCGCCGCGATGAGCGCGCCGAAGGCGGGCGGCGGCAACGCGCCCGCGAAGGCCGCCAAGGCGCCGGCCAAGCGCGGCGAGACGCGCGTGTCGGGCACGCTGACCGCGTCGGGTGCGTTCGCGCCGCAGGTGTCGACGAAGGCGACCTTCAAGCTCGCCGACAGCCTGTACGACGGCGTGCCGCTGACCGGCGCCGGCGTCGTGCAGCTCGCCGGCTCGCGGATCCTGCCGAGCAACGCGAACCTGTCGATCGCCGGCAACCACGTCGACCTGCGCGGCAGCTTCGGCGCGCCCGGCGACCGGCTGCGCTTCGTCGTCGACGCGCCGCAGCTCGACCGGCTCGGCTTCGGCGTCGAAGGGCTCGTGCAGGCGCAGGGCGACCTGACCGGCAGCTTCGCGCATCCGAACGTGACGGCCACCTACAAGGCCGAGCACGTCGTCGTCGGGTCGAACCGGATCGGCACCGCCCAGGGCCGTGCGGACATCCGCGACGGCGCGCACGGCGCGCTCGTGTTCACGGCCGACGCGGCCGACATCGCACTCGGCTCGTTCAAGCTGAAGTCGTTGCGCGCGAACCTCGACGGCACGCGCGCGAAGCACACGCTCGACGCCTCGGCGCTCGGGGTGGCCGGCGGCCGCGTGATCGACCTGACGCTCGCGGCGAACGGCGGCGTGGTCGAGAACCGCGACGGCATGCGCTGGGACGGCACCGTCACGCGGCTCGCGAATCGCGGCACGCCGGCGCTCGCGCTGCAGGCGCCGCTGACGATATCGGCCGGCGCCGGCCGCGTGACGCTCGGCGCGACGCGGCTCACGCTCGAAGGCGCGGCGATCGACCTGAAATCGTTCGTGTTCGATCACGGCCAGATGCGCTCGGCGGGCGCCGTGACCGGCGCGTCGGTCGCGCGCTTCCTCGAGGTCCGCCAGGCGCTGACCGGCCAGCGGCCGCCGGTGCGGACCGACGTCGTGCTCGATGCCGACTGGAATTTCTCGCTCGGCGCGAACGCAACGGGCTACGTGCAGGTGAAGCGCCGCGGCGGCGACGTGACGATCGAGACCGGGCGCGGCATCGCATCGCTCGGCCTGACCGATCTGTCCGCCCGCGCGAGCTTCGCGCCCGGCAACCGGCTCAACGTGACGGCGCTCGCGAAGGCGAGCCGGATCGGCACGCTCGACGCGAACGTCACGGCGCCGTTCGCGCTGCGCGACGGCGTGTTCGGCATCGTCGACGACGGTCCGCTGTCGGGGCGCATCGACGCCGACATCCCGGCGCTGAAGACCACCGGCAACCTGTTCGGGCCGAGCTACCTGCTCGGCGGGCGCGCGGCGCTGAAGCTGACGGTCTCCGGCACGCCGGTGAAACCGAACCTGTCGGGGACGCTGACGGGCGACGAGCTGTCCGCGACGCTGATCGACCAGGGGGTGCAGTTGAAGGACGGCATCGTGCGCGTGAAGCTGTCGGACAACCTCGTCGAATTCCAGCAGGTCGAGTTCCACGGCGGCGACGGCACGCTGCGCGCGCTCGGCCGTGTGCGCCTCGACGGCGAGGCGCCCGACCTGACCGCCAGCATCGTCGCGGACAAGCTCGAACTGTTCGCGGCGCCGGACCGCAAGCTGTCGCTGTCGGGCAAGGCCACCGTCGCGAACGACGGGCCGCGCGGCGCGCTGTCGATCGACGGCAAGTTCGTCGTCGATCGCGCGCTGTTCGACCTGCCCGAGCAATCGGCGCCGCACCTGTCGGACGACGTCGTGATCGTGCAGCCGGATGGCACGGTGCGCGGCGAGACGCCGACCGGCACCGCGGCCGCGAAGCCGAAGCCGGTCGAAAACAAGCCGGCGCCGTCGCTGGCGCCGCGCGCGAACATCGACGTCGGCCTCGGCAACAACTTCCGCTTCAAGGGGCACGGCGCGGACCTCGGGCTGCGCGGCACGATCACCGTGATGAGCGCGCCGGGCGTGCCGTTGCGCGCGGTCGGCAACGTGCGTGTGACGGAAGGTTCGACGTACACGACGTTCGGCCGCAAGCTCGCGATCGAGAACGGCTTCTTCACGTTCAACGGCCCGGTGTCGAACCCGGGCGTCAACATCCTCGCGATGCGGCGCAACGAGGAGGTCGAGGCCGGCGTGCAGGTGACGGGCACGATCCAGTCGCCGACGGTCAAGCTCGTGTCGGAGCCGAACGTCACGGACAACGAAAAGCTGTCGTGGCTGCTGTTCGGGCACGGCACCGACCAGGGCAACAACGTCGGCCAGCAGGGGGCGATGACGGCGGCGCTCGGGCTGCTCGGCAGCGTGACCGGCAAGCGCGTCGCGCAGACCTTCGGCCTCGACGAGGTGTCGGTCGGCCGCAGCGAAGTCGGCCTGACCGATCCGCAGGTCGTGCTGGTGTCGAAGGCGATCAACGAGCGATTCGTGCTCGGCTTCGAGCAGGGGCTGCAATCGGCGGCCAACGCGTTCAAGGCGACGATCAACCTGACGCGCTTCTGGTCGGTGTCCGCGTACGGCGGCACGTTCCAGGGCGTCGACCTGAACTACACGCGGCGCTTCGATCGCTGGTTCGGGCAGCGCTGACCGCGGACGCGGCGTACCGGGCGACGATAAAAAAGCCCCGCACGATTCGAATCGTGTGGGGCCTTTTTGCGCCGGCAGCAGCGCGTTGCGCTTACTTCACGCGCATGCCGGGCTTCGCGCCGCTGTGCGGTTCGAGGATGTAGAGGCCCGGTTCCGCCTTCTCGTCGGTGGCCGACGCGGCGAGCACCATCCCTTCGGACAGGCCGAACTTCATCTTGCGCGGCGCGAGGTTCGCGACCATCACCGTCAGCTTGCCGA
>Ga0268257_1002390_pt1 | contig 13626 bp, 10 predicted proteins | sample AgamicAtPrz_FD_200249 | JGI IMG/M metagenome (GOLD analysis project Ga0268257, IMG submission 200249) | Agave microbial communities from Guanajuato, Mexico - At.P.rz (v2) (version 3) | ecosystem: Host-associated > Plants > Phyllosphere > Phylloplane/Leaf | place: Guanajuato, Mexico | collected...
GAAGAGCTGCAGAACGATGTGTCGCGCATGAAGCAGGAAAACCTGGAGCGTTACCAGGACCTGGACCGTCGCATCAACAGTGGCGCCGCGCCTGCCGCGACCCCTGACAATTCCTCCGGTGGTGGTGCATCCGGTACCGCCCCCGATGCAGCAGCAGGTGCTGCTGCGCAACAACCGGCCGCCAGTAGCGAGCCCGGTGATCCGGCGAAAGAAAAGCTCTACTACGATGCCGCTTTCGACCTGATCAAGCAGAAAGACTTCGACAAGGCCAGCCAGGCGTTCAACGCCTTCCTGCGCAAGTACCCCAACAGCCAGTACGCCGGCAATGCCCAATACTGGCTGGGTGAAGTGAACCTGGCCAAGGGCGACCTGCCGGCCGCCAGCCAGGCCTTCGCCCAGGTCAGCCAGAAGTATCCGAAGCACAGCAAGGTGCCGGATTCGCTGTACAAGCTGGCCGACGTCGAGCGCCGCATGGGCCACACCGACAAGGTCAAGGGTATCCTGCAGCAGGTCATCACCCAGTATCCCGGCACCTCGGCCGCGCAACTGGCTCAGCGTGACCTGCAGAAGCTCTAAGCAGCACCGTTTGAAAGAAACCCGCGCCTGTCGCGGGTTTTTTCGTTAGAATCACTGCCCTTTTTTCGTAAACACGCTGCTGCGGATAACGCTATGTCGAGTCCGCGGCAGTGCCTGACGGAGGCGGGCAGCCTGTTTAGCTGTCACGCCCGTGGCGAGCATGCAAGACACATTACGCATTACCGAAGTCTTTTACTCCTTGCAGGGTGAAACGCGAACGGCTGGGTTGCCCACGGTATTCGTGCGCCTCACCGGTTGCCCCCTGCGCTGCCAGTACTGTGACAGTGCCTATGCCTTCAGTGGCGGTACCGTACGCACCCTCGATTCGATCCTTGAGCAGGTCGCCGGCTTCAAGCCGCGCTACGTCTGCGTCACCGGTGGCGAGCCATTGGCCCAGCCCAACGCCTTGCCGCTGTTGCAGCGCCTGTGTGACGCCGGTTACGAGGTGTCGCTGGAAACCAGCGGCGCGCTGGATATTGCCGGCACCGACACCCGCGTCAGCCGCGTGGTCGACCTGAAGACCCCTGGCTCCGAAGAGTCGCACCGTAACCGCTACGAGAACATCGAGCAGCTGACCCGCAACGACCAGGTCAAGTTCGTCATCTGTTCCCGCGAGGACTACGACTGGGCGGTCTCCAAGCTGATCCAGTACAACCTGGCCGAGCGTGCCGGCGAAGTGCTGTTCTCGCCCAGCCACCACCAGGTGAACGCCAGCGAGCTGGCGGACTGGATCGTTGCCGACAACCTGCCCGTACGCTTCCAGCTGCAGCTGCACAAGCTGCTGTGGAACGACGAACCCGGACGTTGATTGAGGAGCAAGCACACATGACCGACAAACGCGCAGTAATCCTGCTGTCCGGCGGCCTGGACTCGGCCACCGTGGTTGCCATGGCCAAGGCCGAAGGCTACAGCTGCTACACCATGAGTTTCGACTACGGCCAGCGCCACCGCGCCGAACTGAACGCCGCCGCCCGCGTTGCCCGCGACCTGGGCGTGGTCGAGCACAAGGTAATTGGCCTGAACCTGGACGGCATCGGCGGCTCGGCATTGACCGACAGCAGCATCGACGTGCCGGAAACCCCGGGTGAAGGCATCCCGGTCACCTACGTGCCGGCGCGCAACACCGTGTTCCTGTCCCTGGCCCTGGGCTGGGCAGAGGTGCTGGAAGCCCGTGACATCTTCATTGGTGTGAATGCCGTGGATTACTCCGGCTACCCCGATTGCCGCCCCGAGTTCGTCGAAGCCTTCGAGCGCATGGCCAACCTGGCGACCAAGGCTGGCGTCGAAGGGCAGGGCTTCCGCATCCAGGCGCCGCTGCAGAACATGAGCAAGGCGCAGATCGTGCAGGCCGGTATGGCTCGCGGCGTGGACTACAGCCTGACCGTTTCCTGCTACCAGGCCGACGATGACGGCCGTGCTTGCGGCAAATGCGACAGTTGCCGCCTGCGTGCCGACGGCTTCAAGGCCGCCGGAGTCGAAGATCCGACGCGGTATTTTTGAAAAAAGTTTGATGGGGTGTTGATTTCCCGTTAGAAATCAGTATTATACGCGCCATCCAACGGGTCGTTAGCTCAGTTGGTAGAGCAGTTGGCTTTTAACCAATTGGTCGTAGGTTCGAATCCTACACGACCCACCATACTCAGTACGTCAAAGCCTGCTACCGGCAACGGTGGCGGGCTTTTTCGTTTTCCGTTGGCCGATTTTTATTGCTCGGTTTTCGCGATCGCCTGTAGGAGCGGCCTTGCGTCGCGATCGGGCTGCGCAGCAGCCCCAGGGTTTCAGCAAAAATGCACAAATTGCTGGGGCTGCTGCGCAGCCCGATCGCGACGCAAGGCCGCTCCTACAGGGGCTGCGCAGACTCCAGATGGCTTACTCAGCCCACTCTGGATCCCCGGTAAATACCACGGTCAGCCAACGGTCCGGCCCTTCACCACCCACGGCATCACCGATCTCGTTACGCCACGCATCCCATTCATCGATGGTTTTCGCGGCCATGGCCTTCGGCACGATGAAATACAGTTCGATCTCCCGCGAGCGCCCGACCTTGGCCACATAGGCGCGGTACGACTGCAACCCATGGCGTGCGACGAAGGCCTTGGCGACTTCATCCACGTGCAGCTTGAGGTCGCCAGGGGTCACCAGGAAAATTTCCGAAAGGGCCTGGCGCACCACCGACATCGGCAACGGCACGATCACCAGGCAGACCAGCGCCAGCACCGCCGGGTCGATATACGGCGACACCCACTCCAGCGATGTGCCCTGCACCGCATAGCCGAAGCAGAAGGCGATCAGCAGCGCGGCGGTGATGCTGGCCGACATCACCCAGCCCTTGACGTCCATGCGCACGAAATCCGAGCCGAGCTTGCGGTTGGCGCGGGCCTCGACAATGGCGATGGTCACGCAGGCGATCACGGTCAGTACCGCGTAGACCATGGCGATGCCGAACTCCAGGTGGCGCCCGCCTTGCAGCAGGCTGCTGACGGCGTTGATCAGCGCATAGATGGCCACGCCGCTGAGCAGGATGCCATTGAGCGCCAGCACCATCGGCTCCAGGTGCCAGAAGCCCATGGTGAAGCGCTCGCGCAACTTGCGTGACATCTGCACGCTGGTGGTGTGCGCGGTAATCAGCCTGACCACCACCAGCGACAGCCCGCTCATGCTGGCATCGACCAGCGAATAGACGCCGTCGAACACGATGGAGAACGAGCCGGAGGCCAAACCGAAGGCGATGCCGATGATGGCGATGAAGAGGGTGACGGCGATCGAGGTGCGTAACAGGCCCTGTTCGCTGGTGATGTCGAAGAAGGAAGATCTGGTTGGGGTTTGCATGATTGTGCTCGGTAAATAGCCCTGCTGCTATGTTGTATGTGCTGGCCTCTTCGCGGGTAAACCCGCTCCCACAGGGTTATGCTCTGACCTTGAAGGCAGCGCCGGACCTTGTGGGAGCGGGTTCACCCGCGAAGAGGCCCTGACAGGTTAGACGCGGAACTGCTCCATCAGCGCCTGCTGCTGGTTGGCCAGCCGGTTCAGGGCCTGGCTGATCCGAGCCGACTCGTCGGCCTGGCCTGCCAGCGATTCGGTCACATCGCGAATGCCGGCCACATTGCGGTTCACCTCTTCGGCTACGGCGCTCTGCTCTTCAGCCGCCGAGGCAATCTGCAGGTTCATGTCGCTGATCACCGCCACTGCCTCGCCAATACGTTGTAGCGCCGGCAGCGCCTGTTCCATCCGCGCGGCGCTGTCCTGGGCCTGGCGCTGGCCTTCGTGCATGGCGCCCACCACATCCTGGGTGCCTTGCTGCAAGCCTTCGATGACCTGGCGAATTTCCTCCACCGACACCTGGGTGCGCTGGGCCAGGCCACGCACTTCATCGGCCACCACGGCAAAACCACGCCCGGCTTCGCCTGCGCGGGCAGCTTCGATGGCGGCGTTGAGTGCCAGCAGGTTGGTTTGCTCGGCAATGGTGCGGATCACTTCCAGCACCGAACCGATCTGCCCGCTGCGGCCTTCCAGCGCGCGTGCCTCGCCCATGGCGGTGTTCATGCCGGCGGCCAGGCGGTCGATGCCCTGGCGGGTGCTGTCGATCAGTTGCAGGCCCTCGCGGCTGGCTTGGTCGGCAGCGCGTGCGGCCTGGGCCGCCTGCGAAGCGTTATGGGCGACATCCAGAGCGGTGGCGCTCATTTCATTGGCGGCGGTGGCCACCTGTTCGATTTCGCGGTGCTGTTGCTGCATGCCGTTGCTGGTCTGGCTGGCGATGGCTGCCGACTGGTCGGCGGTGCCGCGGGCTTCCTGCAGTGAGCCTTTGACCTGGGCTATGACCGGCTGCAGTTTGTCGAGAAAGCGGTTGAACCAACCGGTGAGCTGGCCCAGTTCGTCCTGGCGGGCGTAGTCCAGGCGGCGGGTAAGGTCGCCTTCGCCGCTGGCGATGTCTTCCAGGCGCGCGGCCACGGCCAGGATTGGCCGGGTCACCCCGCGCGCGGTCAGCCACACCAGCAGCAAACCGACTACCGCAGCGCCCAGGCCAACCAGCAGGCTGGTGAGGTTGGCGCTGTGGTTGTGCGCATCCAGGCGCTGGTTGAGGGCGACGGCAGGCGCCTGCAGCACGCTTTCCGGCAGTTCCAGCAATACCTGCCAAGGGGCGGCATCAGGGATTGGCGTGAACGGGTGGGCAACACGCAGCAGGCCGTCGGCTACCGCCTTGTCCATGGGCTCGCCGAGCTTGCTGTCGTCGCGGCTGTTGCCGGCCAGCAGGCCGGCCGCGCTGGCGATACTGACCTGGCCCTGGCCATCGAACAGCTCCCGGCGGCCGTCCAGGCTCAGCTGTTGCAGGTTGGCCAGGCCGATGTCCAGGCCGACCACGCCGACCACCTTGCCGTGCTCCAGCAGCGGCAGGGCGATGCTGGTCATCAGCACCTGGCGGCCATTCACTTCGTCGAGGTATGGCTCGAGCATGCAGGTTCTGGCAGTGTCCTGCGGGCAGGTCAGCCAGCGGTTCTTCGCCACACCGTTGCTGCCGATGCTGGCGTCACCGAGCATCGATTCCGGCATGGCTTCAAGCTCCAGGGTGCCGGGGCGGGGTTGTGACCAGTACAGCGAGAAGCGCCCTCTCTCATTGCTGCCCATTGCATCCTGGCCGAGGTACTGGCTGTCCGGGTCCAGGGCGTTGGGCTGGAACACCAGATACAGGCCGATCACATCCGGGTTGCCGGCCAGGCTGGCGCGGGCCTGGCGCGTCAGTTCGGCGCGCAGGTCGTTGCCGCCACGGGCCTTGAGCACCTGCACCAGGCGGGCAAAGCCATTGCCGTACTGGTAGGCGTCCATGAAATAGCGCTGGATGCGCAGGGCCTGGGTTTCGGCATGGGCCTGCAGGCGCAGGCGTGCGCTGCTGTCGAGCATTTCGGTGTTGGCCTGGTTGACCAATGCCGCGCTGCGCCGCGCCTGGGCCAGCGATGTGGTTACCAGCAGGGCGACAATGGCCAGCAGGCACAGGCCGGCGAGCAGGGTGATCTTCCACTGGATGGAGAGGCGACGCAGCGGCATGAGGGCTTTCCTTTTCGATCAAATGCAACGCCCGCGATCAGGCGCGGGCGTTGTCGGCAGCATGGGTCATTCAGCGATGTAGTTGGGCGGGGAGTCCCTGAAGGCTTTGGTCAGCCAGGCCAGGTACAGCAGGCCGAGCAGTGCCCAGACGCCACCGAACAGCAGCGAGTGTGCGTTCAGGTCCAGCCACAGCGAGACGATGATGCAGAAGCCGATGGTGGGTGCCACCAGGTATGTCAGCTGGTTGGCCAGGCCCTGGCGCTTGCCTTCGCGCAGGTAGCAGTGGTTGATCACCGACAGGTTGACGAAGCTGAACGCGACCAGCGCACCGAAGTTGATGATCGAGGTGGCGGTGACCAGGTCGAAGAAGATCGCCGACAGCGAAATCAGCCCCACCACCGCGATGTTCAGCACCGGCGTCTTGTAGCGCGAGTGCAGGCGGGCGAACAGGCTGGCCGGGATCACGTTGTCGCGGCCCATCACGTACAGCAGGCGCGACACGCTGGTCTGCGAGGCCAGGCCCGAGGCGATGGTGTTGATCACGGTGCAGGCGATGAAGATCGATTGGAACAGCTTGCCGCCGACGTACAGGGCGATTTCCGGCAGTGCCGCTTCCTGGTCGTGGAAGCGGGACATGGTCGGGAAGTAGGCCTGGATGAAGTACGACACGGTGATGAACACCAGGCCGCCAATCAGGGCGGTGAGGAAGATCGCGCGAGGGATGGTCTTGCCCGGGTCGCGGGTTTCTTCGGACAGGCAGGTGACCGCGTCGAAGCCGAGGAACGAGAAGCACAGGATGGTCGCACCGGCGGCCAGGGCGCTGAGCTGGGTCTGGTCGTCGGCGAACGGCAGCAGGCTCCAGGCGGTACCCAACCCTTCACCCTGGTCCAGGCCGCGCACGCACAGGTAGATGAACACGGCGATGATCGCCACCTGCACGGCCACGAACAGCAGGTTGAAGTGCGCCACCAGGTTCACGCTGCGCATGTTGATCAGGCTGATCAGGGTGACGAAGCCAGCCACCCATATCCACTCTGGTACTTCCGGGAACATGGCCGAAAGGTATAGCTTGGCCAGCAAGGCGTTGACCATTGGCAGCAGCAGGTAGTCCAGCAACGACGACCAGCCGACCAGGAAGCCGACGTGCGGGTTGATCGCACGTTGGGTGTAGGTGTAGGCCGAGCCCGATTGCGGGAAGCGCCTTACCAGGGTGCCGTAGCTCACGGCGGTGAACAGGATCCCGGCCAGTGCCAGGATGTAGGCGCTGGGTACGTGGCCGGCAGTAATCCCGGAAACGATACCGAAGGTGTCGAACACGGTCATCGGGGTCAGGTAGGCCAGGCCGATGATGATCACGTGCCAGAGGCGCAGGGTTTTACGGAGTTGGCCGTTGCCGGAAGCGCTGTGGTCAGGCTGCATGCTGGCATGGCTCCTGCGGCTGGGCGTAAACGGCGGGCACTGTGTACTGCGCATGCGGCAAGGGCGAGCGGGTGGGCTCCATGTTGTTCACCTTTATTGTTGGAGCAGCGGGGGCGCGGGGGAGCGCGCAAAGTGGTGAAAATAAAAAACGATGGGTAGCTTAGTGTCAAGTTAAACATGACAAGATGTTGCTGGATTGAAATATTTATCGATTAAAGTGGGGTTTTGTTCGGTTTTTGCGCGTTTTTTTGCGGTTATGATCAATTCTGGTGTTCGCAAAAATTAACGAATGCCGGTTTCCCTTGGAAGGTCTGTCAGGCGTTTCCCAAAAACCGGATTTCTCGAGCCTGGCCAGCGCCAGGGCTGGGCTGCAGTGGTACTCTTGGCGTCCTGTGTGGCCCTTGGCCGCCTACGAAGCCCATATGGACAGCAATCGGTTCTATTCATGAAGAAATCAGTTGGCATCCTTTCCGGCCTGGCTATCGCCATCGCCGTCGCAACCACCGCTGGCGCCTGGTACACCGGCAAGCAGCTGCCTGCGGAGCTGGACAACGCCCTGGTCCGCAGCAACGCGGAACTCAAGAAGGCCCTGGTGAGCACCGGTGGCAGCATGAGTATCGAACGGGTGTCGCTGGAGCAGCATTTCTTCAGCAGTACCGCCCAGTACCGGCTCAAGGCCCGCGATATCAACCTGGGCGAAGGCGAAGTGGTGAATTTCGACGTTGGCGTGACCGACCAGATCGAGCACGGCCCGTTCCCCTGGTCGCGGGTAAAGGCACTGAAGCTGATGCCGGTGCTGGCAGTCAGCAACAGCACGCTGCAGAAGGACGACGCCACCGCGCCGTGGTTCGCCGCAGCGGGCGAGCAGGCCCCGGTCAGCGCACAGACCAGCCTGGGCTACGACGGCAATGTGGTCAGCCAGGTGCAGCTGGCACCGGTCAAGCTCGACGAAGCGGATGGCAACAGCCTCGATTTCTCGGGCATGCAACTGCAAGTCAGTGGTGACCAGGAAGGCAAGGCCTCGAGCTTCCACGGCCAGGCCGATCGGTTCGTGATGAAACTGGTACGCGATGACCAGCCGCCTGCCACCTTCGAGCTCAATGGCCTGAAGGTCGGCGGCAAACTGGCGGCCACCGCGCACCAGGCCATCTACGTGGGCAACGTCGACCTGGCGCTGGCCGAAACCAAGGTCACCCTGGGGCCCAAACAGCAGGTGCTGGTGGTCAAGGGGCTGGAGCAGAATGCCCTGCAAACCCTTGACGGCCCGGATACCGTGGGTGGCCGCGTGGAGTACAAGGTAGGGGATATCACCTGGGATGGTCGTGCGGTGGGCAAGGCGCAGATGGCGGTGAGCATCACGTCGGTCAACGCGCCGGCGCTACAGGCGCTGTCGACGTGGTACCAGGCGCACCTGCCGGAATTCGAGGCCGCGGCTGCCGCTGGCCAGCCGGTGCCGGAAATCCAGATGGACGATGAGGAGAAGGCCAGGTTCCAGGGCGAGCTGCAGAAACTGCTGGCTGCCAAGCCCCGGGTGGCGGTGGAAAACCTGTCGTTCAGGACCGCCAATGGCGAAAGCCGCTTTGACCTGTCGATGGGCTTCGCCGCCCCGGCCAGCTTCGACCTGCCGCCAGACCAGTTGAGCAAGCAACTGATCACCGAGGTGAAGAGCAAGCTGTCGTTGTCCAAGCCGATGATCGGTGACCTGGCAACCTTGCAGGCACTGCTGGATGGCCAGACCGACGCCCAGGCAATTGCCATGCAATCGAGCCAGGCCGGGGAAATGGTCGGCATGATGGCGCTGCAGAGTGGCATGGCCACCGTGCAGGGCAATGATGTGGTGAGCAGCCTGCACTATGCCGACGGCATGGTCGACTTCAACGGCAAGAAGATGACCGTGGAAGAGTTCGCCATGCTCATGGCGGCGCAGCTGGCGGCCCTGTCGCCGCAGGGCTGATCGTTTCTCCTGTCCTCCCACAGGTACTCTTTGCCCCCGAGGGCAGCGCTGTACCTGTGGGAGCGGGCGTGCCCGCGAAGAGGCCAGCCCAGGCAACACAAAAACCACTTTAGAAATCGCTGGATTGTCTGTAGCCTTCGGCCTCCGATAATAATCCGCGCCCGCAGAGGGCCGTGGCGGCCTTCGTGCCGTCCGGCACCCTTAGCCGATCTGTCAGGGCCGGGTGATACACTCGATTTGACGCGCGCACGCGCCTGCAGGTCCAGCGATCATGACCCAGATTTCCGAACGCCTGTTGGTTCAGGCCCACCTCGACGCCAAGCAGCCCAACCCGCTGACAGCCGAGCAGGAGGCCGAATACCGTGCGGCCATCGCTGCCGAGCTCAAGGCCCAGAACGCCGTGCTGGTCGCCCACTATTACTGCGACCCGGTCATCCAGGCGCTGGCCGAAGAAACCGGCGGCTGCGTGTCCGACTCGCTGGAAATGGCCCGCTTCGGCAAGAACCACCCGGCCGAAACCGTGATCGTTGCCGGTGTGCGCTTCATGGGCGAAACAGCGAAAATCCTCACCCCGGAAAAGCGCGTGCTGATGCCGACCCTGGAGGCCACCTGCTCGCTCGACCTGGGCTGCCCGGTAGAAGAGTTCTCGGCCTTCTGCGACCAGCACCCCGAGCGTACCGTGGTGGTCTACGCCAATACTTCCGCTGCCGTGAAGGCCCGCGCCGACTGGGTGGTGACCTCGAGCTGCGCCCTGGAAATCGTCGAAAGCCTGATGGACAACGGCGAAACCATCATCTGGGGCCCGGACCAGCACCTGGGGCGTTACATCCAGAAGCAAACCGGTGCCGACATGCTGCTGTGGGACGGTGCCTGCATCGTTCACGAAGAGTTCAAGTCGCGCCAGTTGGCCGACATGAAGGCGCTGTACCCGGATGCGGCGATTCTGGTGCACCCCGAGTCGCCGGAAGCGGTGATCGAGCTGGCCGATGCGGTGGGCTCCACCAGCCAGCTGATCAAGGCTGCCCAGACCCTGCCGAACAAGACCTTCATCGTCGCCACCGACCGCGGCATCTTCTACAAGATGCAGCAGCTGTGCCCGGACAAGGAGTTCGTCGAAGCCCCCACCGCCGGTAACGGCGCGGCATGCCGCAGCTGCGCGCACTGCCCGTGGATGGCGATGAACACCCTGGAGCGTGTGCTGGATTGCCTGCGTAATGGCACGAACGAGATCTTTGTCGACCCGGCGCTGGTGCCGAAGGCGATCAAGCCGCTGAACCGGATGCTGGACTTTACCCAGGCAGCGCGCCTGAAATTGTCCGGTAACGCCTGACGCCGGACCGCGTCGCTTTCTTCGCGGGTAAACCCGCTCCCACAGGTACAGCGCAGCGCTCACGGGCGGTGCGGTCCCTGTGGGAGCGGGTTTACCCGCGAAAGGGCCCTCAGCGCCCCATCATTTCCTGAACCATGCGCTGCTGCTCCATGATCTCTCGCTGGCGCTGGTCAATCTGTGCCGCCAGCGGGAAGTTCCCACCCGACCTGCGCTTGGCGTAATCCAGCTGCTGGATGGCCTGGTCGAAATCGCCCACCAGGGTGAAGTACTCGGCCCGCGCCCGGTGCAAGCCAATGGTATTGCCCGAAAGGCCCTGCACTTCGGCCATGTCGTACCACACGTCCGGGTCATCCGGCCGGCTCTTCACCAGTTCGTTCAGCACCTTTTCCGCATCGGCGGGCTTGTTCAGCTTCACCAGCAGATCGGCACGCACCTGCTTCAGCGGGTAGTTGCCCGGGTACAACCCCTGCATGCGTTCGGCGCGCTGCTGCGCGTCGGCCAGGCGGTTGTTGGTGATGTCCAGGTCGATCTGCGCCAGGTTGTAGGTAATGTCGTTGGGCGCCTTGGCCAGCAGCGGCTTGAGCAGTTCACGTGCCTCGTTCAGTTGGCCGCCCTTGATCTGCGCCAGGGCCAGGCCGTAGCGTGCGGCGTCCAGCTTGGGGTCTTCGTCCAGCTGGGCGCGGAAGCGCTTGGCCGCCAGCCCCGGGGTGCCTTCGTAGGTCAGTGCCACCCGGGCGCGGATCAGCTGGTAGCGCATGCTGTCCTCGACGCCGCCCTTGGGCGCCTGCTCGGCACGGTTGCGGGTGTCGGCGATACGCGACTCGGTTACCGGGTGGGTCAGCAGGAATTCCGGCGGCTTGGCGTCGTAGCGGTACTGCCGGGCCAGGCGCTCGAACATGGTCGGCATGTTGCGCGGGTCGTAGCCGGCCTTTTCCAGGTTCTGGATGCCGATGCGGTCGGCTTCCTGTTCGTTCTGCCGCGAGAAACGCCGCTGTTCCTGGATTGCCGCCGCCTGGGTACCGGCGATCACACCGATACCGGCATCACCGCCGCCACCGGCGGCCAGCACGATGCCCGCCAGCAACGCCGCCATCATCGGCAACTGCATGCGCTGCTGGGCCTCGACGCCACGGGCGAAGTGGCGCTGCGACAAGTGCGCCAGTTCGTGGGCCAGTACCGAGGCGTACTCGCCTTCGGTCTGGGCGTTGAGGAACAGCCCGCCGTTGACCCCGACGATACCGCCCGGGGCGGCAAAGGCGTTGAGCTCACGGCTGTCGATGAGGATGAATTCCAGGCGGCGGTCCTGCAGTTGGCTGGTTTCGGCCAGGCGGTACACGCTGGTTTCGACGTAGTCCTTGAGCTGCGGGTCGTTGAGCTGGTTGACCTGGCCACGCAGCAGGCTCAGCCAGGCACGGCCGAGCTGGTGCTCCTGTTGCGGCGAGACGATCGCGGAACTGGCATCACCCAGTGATGGCAGGTCGTCAGCGTGGCCTGGAAGGGCCAACAGGCAGGCCAGCGTCAGCAGGGTAGGGCGCAGTAGATTCATGCATGAAGCTCGCGTCGGTCAAAGATACCTACTGTAGCGGGCTCACACGTTGGCGACCAGTGGCGCTATCCTAGCCGGCCAAATCCAGATACAGCCTGGCAATGCCTTTTGGAGAGCCCCGCAATGAGTGACACCCTGACCTGTGACGCCGAACTGGACGCCAGCGGGCTGAATTGCCCTTTGCCGCTGCTGAAGGCAAAAATGGAGCTCAACCGCCTGGCCAGCGGCGCGGTGCTCAAGGTAATCGCCACCGACGCCGGTTCCCAGCGCGACTTCCGCACTTTCGCCCAGCTGGCAGGTCATACCCTGCTGCGGGAAACGGCCGAGGCCGGCACCTACACTTACTGGCTGCGCAAGGCCTGAGTCTTTCCAAGGATCGTCAATGTTCAAAGTGCTTCGCGACTGGATGCAGCGCTACTTCTCCGATGAGGAAGCGGTGGTGCTGGCGGTCCTGTTGTTCCTGGCTTTTACTGCGGTACTAACCCTCGGTGGCATGCTTGCGCCGGTGCTGGCGGGCATGGTGCTGGCGTTTCTGATGCAGGGGCTGGTCAATGCCCTGGAGCGCTTGCGGGTACCCACCCGGTTGGCGGTGATGCTGGTGTTCGCCCTGTTCATGGGCGCGCTGGCGGTGTTCATGCTGGTGCTGGTGCCGCTGCTGTGGCACCAGTTGATCACCCTGTTCAACGAACTGCCGGGCATGCTCGGCAAGTGGCAGTCGCTGCTGTTGCTGTTGCCCGAGCGCTACCCGCACCTGGTGTCGGACGAGCAGGTGCTGCATGCCATCGAGTCGGTGCGCGGGGAAATCGGCAAGTTCGGCCAGTGGGCGCTGACCTTCTCGCTATCGAGCCTGCCGCTGCTGGTCAACGCCATGATCTACCTGGTGCTGGTGCCGATCCTGGTGTTTTTCTTTCTCAAGGACCGCGAACTGATCGGCCGTTGGGTAAGCGGCTACCTGCCACGCCAACGCAGCCTGCTGAACCGGGTGGGCAGCGAGATGAACCGGCAGATCGCCAACTACATCCGCGGCAAGGGCATCGAGATCCTGATCTGCGGCATTGCCACCTACATCGCCTTCATCAGTCTGGGGCTCAACTACGCCGCGTTGCTGGCGCTGTTGGTGGGGCTGTCGGTGGTGGTGCCTTACGTGGGCGCGGTGGTGGTGACCGTGCCGGTGACGTTGATCGCACTGTTCCAGTGGGGCTGGGGTGACCAGTTCATCTACCTGATGACGGTGTACGCGATCATCCAGGCGCTGGACGGCAACGTGCTGGTGCCGCTGCTGTTCTCCGAGGCGGTGAGCCTGCACCCGGTGGCGATCATTTGCGCGGTGTTGCTGTTTGGCGGGTTGTGGGGGTTCTGGGGAATCTTCTTTGCCATCCCGCTGGCGACGTTGATCAAGGCCGTGCTGGATGCCTGGCCGCGGCAGGAGCCTAGTGTGTCACCGATGCTGTAATTTTGAGGCTGCTTTGCAGCCCATCGCGACACAAGGCCGCTCCTACAGGGATACGCGATTTCCTGTAGGAGCGGCCTTGTGTCGCGAAAGGGGCGCAAAGCGCCCCCAACGATCTCAAGCCTTGTTCAGGGCCTGGGCAGCAGCCAGTACTGCATCCACATGCCCGGGCACCTTCACCCCGCGCCATTCCTGGCGCAGCACACCGTCCTTGTCGATCAGGAAGGTGCTGCGGTCAACGCCCATGTATTCCTTGCCATACAGCTTCTTCAGCTTGATCACGTCGAACAGCTGGCACAGGGCTTCGTCCT